>OBLT010002420.1_pt1 | contig 11624 bp, 8 predicted proteins | sample 1518721 | NCBI WGS metagenome assembly OBLT01 (sample SAMEA3539307, study PRJEB22396) | soil metagenome | biome: tundra; feature: field; material: soil | place: USA | collected 2010-05 | depth 0.15 m | reverse complement strand
TTAGAGAAACCCTTAACCCGGGAGTCCCTGGTCACCCTCCACACAGCATCTTTGGATGCCTGAGGGCAGTGGCTTGTTTGCCGCGCGGACGCCTCGCCTACCGAGGATCCATGCAAATCGGGTGGAGTTGGCTCAGCTTCATGCCGCGTCCATCTCGCATGAGGCTGGAGGAACCGAACCGGAAGCGATGGGCGCGCCACGAGCAGCACCCGATGGCTATGGAAGCCACAGCACGTTTCGGCGGCCATACAGCATGTCGTCGGGGAGCAGGGCGATGCCATGTCCGCGTTCGAGTCTCACGAACTTTAAGCTCGTGCCGGCAACCGCTCTCTTACGTTCGCGGCTCCGAATCGGCGCATTTCCACGTTCATCCACTTTCTTGTCGCGCACCCACAACAAAGTGAGACGAGAATGAACCTCGTGCCCCGCGGGGCTCCTACGAATGCCCCAGGATCCGGTGCGGCTGGTACGATTCGGCCAGCGCTTTCAACTCCGCGCCGTCCAACTTCAACTGCGCCGCGGCCACGGCGTCGTCCAGGTGCTGCATCTTGCTGGCGCCGACCACCGGCGCGGTGATGCCGGGCTGCTGCAAGACCCACGCCAGCGCTACTTGCGCGTTGGATACGCCGCGGGCGCGGGCGACTTCGGTGATGCGGTCCACCACGTCGAAATCCGACGGCTGGTAATACAAGTTGTGCGCGTACTCGTCGGTCTTGGCGCGGAGGGTCTCGCCGCGATCCTCGCGGCTGCGGTTGCCCATCACGAAGCCGCGCGCCAACGGGCTCCACGGAATCGCGCCGATGCCCTCTTCCCGGCACAGGGGCAGCATTTCGCGCTCCTCCTCGCGGTAGATCAGGTTGTAGTGGTTCTGCATGGCCACGAAGCGCGAAAGGCCCATTTCATCGGCCTTGTAGAGCATCTTGGCGAACTGCCACGCGAACATGGAGGAGGCCCCGATGTACAGCGCCTTCCCGGTCTTCACCACGTCGTCGAGCGCTTCGAGCGTCTCCTCAATCGGCGTTTCGTAGTCGAAACGGTGGATATAGTAAAGGTCCACGTAGTCCATCCGCAGCCGCCTCAGGCTGTCGTCGATGGCGTGCAGGATGTGCTTGCGCGAAAGCCCGCGCTGATTCGGATCGTCGCCCATGGGATTGAAAACCTTGGTGGCGACCACAACCTGGTCGCGCGGCGGCCCGAAATCCCGAAGCGCGCGTCCGAGGACCTCTTCGCTCGCGCCCACGGAGTACATATCCGCCGTGTCGAAGAAATTGATGCCCAACTCCAGCGCGCGCCGGATGAACGGCCGGCTCTCCTCTTCGTCCAGCACCCACTCGCGCCACTTCTTGGAGCCGTAAGTCATGGTCCCAAGGCATATTCTGGAAACCTTTAGTCCAGCCGATCCAAGCCTGATGTAGTCCATGTATCTTAAGCTACCAACAGTGCCGCCTCCCGAGCAAAATCGCGGAGCGCACGATGCCGGCATCGCGGAGAAAACGTAACGGGCTCGGCTTTCCATCCGTCACAGGAACCAAGCGGCACTTATTGCACTCGGAAGGAGAAGGATGCCGGCCAACGCAGCGGTCTCGTCGCCCGATAAAGTCTACGCGGAACACGTAAATCCTCAGTGGGTTCGGCTGCTGAACCTGCTCGAAATGAACGAGCGCTACGAGCGTTGCACGGGCGCCGAATTATTCACCAGTGGGGGGCGGCGCATCCTCGACTTCCTTTCGGGATACTGCGTCCACAACGCCGGCCACAACCATCCCGCCATCGTCGCCGCCGTCAAGGACGAGCTCGACCGCGGTGGGCCCGGGATGCTGCAAAGCCATGTTCCCGAGATCGCCGCGCAACTCGCCGAACGCCTCGTGGCGCTCGCCGGCGGCCGCCTGGAGCGCGCCTACTTTTGCAGCTCCGGCAGCGAAGGCGTTGAGACGGCCATCAAGTTCTCGCGGGCCTATACGGGCCGCGCCGGACTGCTCTACGCCGAAGGCGCATTTCACGGGCTCACCTGCGGAGCGCTCTCGCTCATGAGCGACGCGTTCTGGCGCGATGGCTTCGGGCCCATGCTTCCGGATACGGAAGCGGTACCGTTCGGCGCGCTCGATGCCCTGGAGAAGCGGCTCGCCACGAAGAAGTTCGCCGCCTTCATCGTGGAGCCGATTCAGGCGGAGGCCGGCATCAAAGTTCCCGAGCCGGCGTACCTTCAGACCGCGCAATCGCTGTGCCGCCGCCATGGCGCGCTGTTCGTCCTGGACGAAGTGCAAACCGGCATGTACCGCACGGGCCCGTTTCTGGCCGCGCATCGATTCGGGCTCGACCCCGACATGGCGATACTGGCCAAAGCTCTCAGCGGCGGACTGATCCCCGTGGGCGCGGTGCTCTCCACGAAAGCCGTCTCGGACGCCGTGTACAGTTCGCTCAAACGCGCCATCGTTCACACCTCCACCTTCGGTGAGAACAGCCTGGCCATGCGCGCCGGACTGGCCACGCTCGACGCGCTGGAGCACGGCGAACTCGGCGCGCGCGCCGAGCGTTTGGGCGCTGGGTTCCGGCGGAGGCTTACCGAAGCGCTGGCGCCTTATGAGATGGTAAAAGAAGTGCGCGGGGCCGGCATGCTCTCCGGAATCGAATTCCAAGCGCCGCGGCAGCTTCGGCTGCGCGCGCCGTTCGAGGCGTTCCGGCATATCCACCCCGGCATGTTCGGCCAGATTCTGGTGATGCGCCTGTTTCGGGACAAGAACATTTTGACCCAGGTTTGCGGCAACAATTTCATGGTCCTCAAGGCGGCGCCGCCGCTGGTGGCGACCGAAGAGCAACTGGACGAATTCGTGACGGCCATTCGCGAGGTGGTGGAAACGGCCCACGCGTCCGCCGGTTTTTGGAGCGAGGCGCTGGGCCTGGCCCGGCGCGCCATCGACATCTAGCCGCATGCCGCGCCCAGGATTGCTCTCCATTCCGTTGCTCTGCGCCGCCGCCGCGCTCGGGCACGCGCAGCCTACGCTGCTCGACGCCGGCTACCGCCAGATGTATAACCTCCAGTTCGCCGAAGCGCACCAGAGCTTCGAGCAGTGGCAGCGGCAGCATCCGGACGACCCCATGGGCTTCGTGTCGGACGCAGCCGCGTACCTGTTTTCCGAGTTCGACCGCCTCCACATTCTGCAATCGGAATTCTTCACCCACGATCAGCACTTCGTCACGGACCACAAGCTCACGCCCGATCCTATGTTGAAGCTGCGGTTCGAAGCCGCGCTGGCAACCACCCGGCAACTGGCCGCACGCACGCCGGGCGATAAGAACGCCATGTTCGCATCCCTCCTGGCGGGCGGCCTCCATAGCGACTATGTGGCGCTGATCGACAAGCGCTACGTCGCATCGTTTAAGGAAATGAAGGCAGCGCGCCAGGAGGCCGAGCGCCTGCTTGCCGCGGACCCCGGCTACTGCGATGCGTGGGTCGCGGTGGGCGTCGAAAACTATATGCTGAGCATCAAGCCGCTGATCGTGCGGTGGGTGCTCCGCGCGGCGGGTGGCCAAGCCGACCGCGATCTGGGGATCGAGAAGCTGCGGCTCACGGCCGCGAAGGGCCACTACCTGGCGCCCTTCGCGCGTCTGCTGTTGGCCGTGGCGGCGATGCGCGAGGGCGATGCCCCCCAAGCCCGTGCGTTGCTGACGGGTCTGGCGCAGGAGTTCCCGCGCAATCCGTTGTTCCCGCAAGAACTGGAGCGGCTGAATGCCTCGGCCTCGCGGAGCGGCCGGCCATGACGCCCCTTCCCGATTCCACCGGCGTTTTCGTGATCGGCGGCGGGCCGGCCGGATTGGCCGCCGCCATCGCCGCGCGCCGGCGCGGCTTCGATGTGACGCTGGCGGATTGTTCCGTTCCGCCCATCGACAAGGCCTGCGGTGAGGGCATCATGCCCGACGGCATCGCCGCCGCGCAGGCGCTAGGCATCGATCTGGACTTGGCCGGCGGCATCCCGTTCCGGGGCATCCGCTTTCGAGAGGGCGAGACCTCCGTGGAAGCGGCCTTCCCGCGCGGCCACGGCCTGGGCCTCCGCCGCACGGCGCTGCACCGCCTCATGGTGGACCGCGCCGAGGCCGCCGGGGTCCGGCTCGTCTGGGGCGCGCGGGTCGCGGGCCTGACGGAAGACGGCGTGATTGCCGATGGCCGCCTGGTGCGGGCGCACTGGATCGTCGGGGCCGATGGCGGCGAATCGCCCGTGCGCCGATGGGCCGGCCTGGATGCGTGCCAGCGCGACAGCCGCCGCTACGGGTTCCGCCGCCACTACGGCGTTTCGGCGGCGAACGATGTCCTGGAAATCCACTGGGGCGGCAACTGCCAGCTTTACATTACGCCCGTTGGCGCGAGCGAGGTCTGCGTGGTGCTCATTTCGCGCGATCCGCACCTGCGCCTGGACGATGCGCTGCCGCAATTCCCCGAGGTGGCGCGCCGCGTGGCCGCCGCCGGGCCGTCCACGCTGGAACGCGGAGGCGTTTCCGCCTCCCGCCGGCTGAAGGCCGTCTGCCGCGGGCGCGTGGCGCTGGTGGGCGACGCGTCGGGATCGGTGGACGCCATCACGGGCGAAGGCCTCTGCCTGCTCTTTCAGCAAGCCGTGGCGCTCGCCGGCGCTCTGGCGGCGGACGATCTTGGCATCTACCAAGCCGAGCACCGCCGCATCGGCAAGCGTCCGGAATTCATGTCGCGGGTTATGCTCCTGATGGGCGCCAGCGGCCGCCTGCGCCATCGCGCCATTCGCGCCATGGCCGGGCAGCCGCGCCTTTTCGCGCGCTTGCTCGCCATGCACGTCGGCGAGCTTTCCCCGTCCGCTTTCGCAACCAATGGGCTGGCCCTGGGCTGGCACATGTTGACCATATGACGAAACTCTCAAGGCTCGTCGACAAACAACCGTGCCGTCCGGGTGGGGCGGACCCCCTGGTCCGCGGGCGGGGGCGTCCGCCCCACCTCGCGCTCCTGCTGGCCGCCCTGACGGTGGCCGCCGCGTCGCTCGACTCTCAGGATACGGTCCTCCAGATCGATCCCGCGCAGACCAAGGTGGAATTCACACTGGGCGACGTGCTCCACACCGTGCACGGGACCTTTCGGCTCAAGCGCGGCGAGATGCGCTTCGACGCCGTCAGCGGACGCGCCAGCGGCGAGCTCGTCGTGGATGCCACCAGCGCCGAGAGCGGCAGCGGAGCGCGCGACAAGCACATGCACAAGGACGTGCTGGAGAGCGACCGCTATCCCGAGATCGTTTTCCGCCCCGACCGCGTAGTGGGCAAGGTGGCGGCCCAGGGCGTCTCCCAAGTGCGGCTGCACGGAATGTTTTCGATCCATGGCGCCGAACATGAGATTGAGATGCCCGCGGAGGTGGAGGCCGGCGACGGCCAGTACCGCGCCACGGTCACATTCGCCGTGCCCTTCGTGCAGTGGGGCATGAAGGACCCGAGCACGCTGTTTCTGCGCGTGGACAAGCACGTGGACATCACCATCCACACGGTGGCCAAGGTGGCGAGGTAGCGATCCGGCCTGTCGTGGCATACTGACAGCAGCGGCCTATCCCCCGCAATCGCTGCCGATGTTCTCTTATTCCGGAAACGACCTATACTGCGAGCAAGTTCCCCTCGCAGACCTCGCCGCGCGCGCCGGCACGCCCGCCTACGTGTATTCGGGCCAGGCGATTCTCGCCAACTATCGCGCCTACGACGACGCGCTCGGCGATCTGCCGCACTCGGTCTGTTACGCGGTAAAGGCCAACTCGTCGCTGGCGGTGCTGGCGCTGTTGGCGCGGGCGGGGGCGGGTTTCGATATCGTTTCGGGCGGCGAGTTGTACCGCGTGATCCAAGCGGGCGGCGACCCTTCCAAGGTGGTTTTCTCCGGCGTGGGCAAGACGGCCGGCGAAGTGGAATACGCGCTGGCGAGCGGCATCCACGGCTTCAACTGCGAGTCGGAAGCGGAACTGGCCCTCATCGACGCCTTGGCGGCGCGGCGCGGCGTGAAGGCGGGCTTCTCCATTCGCGTGAATCCGGATGTGGACGCCGCCACCCATCCGTACATCTCCACCGGGCTCAGCCAGCACAAGTTCGGGATCGACATCCGCGAGGCGGCCGCGGTCTACGAGCGCGCGCGGCGTCATCGGAACCTGGTGGCCGAAGGCGTGAGCTGCCATATCGGCTCGCAGATCCTCGACCCCAGCCCCATTCTGGAAGCGGTGGACAAGGCCCTCGAACTGGCCTCGGCGTTGCGCGCGCAAGGACACCCGATCCGGCGCCTGGATCTTGGCGGCGGCTTGGGCATCGCCTATCGCGAGGAAGAGAAGACGCCGGTCATCCGGGCGTACGTCGAGAGCCTGCACGGCAAATTGCGGGAGAGCGGCCTCGCCGTGACGGTCGAACCGGGCCGGTCCATCGTGGGAGCGGCCGGCGCGCTGATTGCGCGCGTGCTCTACCGCAAGCGCAACGGCTCCAAGGAATTCGTGGTGGTGGACGCGGCCATGAACGATCTGATCCGGCCCGCGCTCTACGGCGCGTACCACGAGATCGCGCCGGTACGGCGGAATGCGTTGCCGCACATCGTCGCCGACGTGGTCGGCCCCATCTGCGAAAGCGGCGATTTCCTGGCGCGCGACCGGCGGATGGCCGACGTCATGCCCGGCGACTTCCTGGCGGTCCGCGACGCCGGCGCCTACGGTTTCGTGCTTTCCTCCAACTACAACTCGCGCCCCCGTGCGCCGGAAGTCCTGGTGGAAGGCGCCGCATGGCGGGTCGTTCGCGCCCGCGAAACCTACGAAGACCTGGTGCGCGGCGAGACGGCGTAGTTAGTGGGGCGGGCCTCCCGGCCTGCCTTCCGCGCGCTGGGCAGGCCAGGAGGCCTACCCCACTGAATCGCCGGAGCCACTGAACCCATCCTCCATTTCGTGAAACACTATATTCCAATGGGCGCCTTCAGCACGGACCATCCCGTTTGGCAAACGCCTGAGTTACCGCGGCCGCACCGGCTGCTCGAGGTGGAACTCAAGAAATGGGATCGGGACTTTCGTTTCCTGCTGGGGTGTTTCCAGGCGTCCCTCACCACCATACGGGAAGGCGAGCTTGCCAGGCTGGTTGGACAGGCCTTTGCCAATCCTCCCGCGCCGGACGAACGGCTTCCGCCACGCGGATCGCAGGCGCTCTCCATGGCCTTTCAACTCCTCAACATGGTGGAAGAAAACACCGTGAACCAAGTGCGCCGCATGCGCGAGACGGTCGGCGGTCCCGCGAGCGAGCCGGGCGCATGGCCCTATCACCTGGGGCTCCTTCGGGAAGCGTCCTTTGACGAAGCCGACCTGATCCGCGTGCTCCCGTCGATCCACGTTCAGCCGGTGCTCACCGCGCACCCGACGGAAGCCAAGCGGGCTTCGGTTCTCGAGCGCCACCGCGAGATCTACCTCATGCTGGTGGAGCGCGAGAACCCCACCAGGAGCCCCATGGAGCAGGACGCCTTGCGCCGGCGGATCGAGGCCAGTCTGGAGCGCCTGTGGCGTACGGGCGAGGTCGTGTCGGAAGGTCCCGATGTGGAGTCGGAAATCAGAAACACGCTGTACTACATCTCCCACGTGTTCCCCGGCGTGCTGCAACTTCTGTCGGAGCGCTTCCGGGCCTCCTGGACTTGGGCGTTCCCCGGTACGCAGCCGCCCGCGGAACCGCGGTTGACGTTCGGCAGTTGGGTGGGCGGCGACCGCGATGGCCACCCGTTCGTGACCACGGAAATTACCCGCCATGCGCTGGAGTCCTTGCACGCGCACGCGCTGACCGCGATCCGGCAACAGCTTCAAACGCTCGCCGGCAGTCTCAGTCTCTCCGACTCCATGCAGCCGGCGCCCCCCGGCCTGTATGAGCGGATCTCGTCGTATTCGGCCATGCTGGGCGAGAGGGCCGGCCGCATGCTGCGCCAGTACGCAGGCGAACCGTGGCGGCAGTGGGTCCACCTGCTGCTCGCCCGTGTTCCGGAACCAGGCAGTCCCCGGCCGGTGGAATGCCGCTATCGCCGCGCGGAGGAACTCGAAGAGGATCTGCGATTCCTGTCCGGCACGCTCCACCATGCCGGCGCGGACGCCATCGCGCGGGCCGAAGTGGCGCCCGTACAGCGGCTCGCCGCGGTGTATGGTTTTCACGGCGCGGCCCTCGATATCCGGCAGAACAGCGCCTTCCACAACGTGGCGATAGGGCAACTGCTCACGATCGCGGGCGTGGGAGGAGAGGATTACCCCGACTGGAGCGAACCGCGCAAACGGGAGTTGATCGACCGCGAGCTGAACTCACCGCGTCCGTTCGCCGTCTCCACGGCCGCGCTTCCCCCGGAAGCCGAGGCCAGTGTCGGGGTGCTGCGCCTGGTGCGGGAATGGAGCGATGCGCACGGCTATGGCGGCATCGGCTCCTTCATCGTGAGCATGACCCACGACGCCTCCGATCTGCTTCACGTTTACCTGCTGGCGCGGGAGGCCGGCCTGGTACGCGGCGCGCCGGGCGGGCTGGTGTGCGAGATTCCGATCACTCCGCTGTTTGAAACCATCGAAGACCTGGAGAACAGCGGCCGCGTGCTGACCAATTTCCTGGCGCACCCGATGACCATCCGGACGCTACGGCGCCTCCAGGAGCGCGAGAAGCTTCCGCGTCCGTTGCAGGAAGTGATGATCGGCTACAGCGACAGCAACAAGGACGGCGGTATCTTGGCCAGCCACTGGTATCTGCGCAAAGCCCAGATCCGGCTGGCCGGCGTGGCCCGCGAAGCCGGCGTCGAGTTGCGCTTTTTTCACGGCCGCGGCGGTACCATCGGCCGCGGGGCCGGACCGACGCACGTGTTCCTGGAATCGCTTGCGGCGGGCGCCTTGCAGGGGGAAATACGCGTCACGGAGCAGGGTGAGGTGATCGCGCAAAAGTACGCCAACCGCCTCACGGCCGCGACCCATCTGGAGCGTCTCCTGGCCGGCGTGACCCGCTGGACGCTGGCGCGGGAACGGGAGCCGGAACGCATTTCGGAAACGGTCGAGGATCTGCTCGACGCCGCGGCGGCCGCCAGTCGCCGCGCGTACCGGGAACTCATCGAGACCGATGGCTTCGTCGAATTCTTCTCGCAGGCTACCCCCATCGATGCCATCGAGCGCAGCCACATCGGTTCCCGCCCGGCGCGGCGCACGGGCCGCCGCACGATCGACGACCTGCGGTCCATCCCGTGGGTGTTCAGTTGGAGCCAGGCGCGCTTCAACGTGCCGGGGTGGTATGGCGTCGGCAGCGCTTTCCAGCAGGTGCGCGACCGGGGCGGGCAGGCGTGGGACTCGCTGGCCAAGGCTGCCCGGGAATGGCCGTTTCTATCCTATCTTCTGCACAACGTGGAATTCGGCGTCGTGGCGGCGGACACCGGCATCATGTCCGAGTACGCGGCCCTGGTGGAGAACGGCGCGCTCCGCGCGCGAATCCTGGGTCTGATCCTGGAGGAATACGAGCGGACGCGCAATGTCCTGGAGGAGTTGTTCGGCGGCGACCGGCAACTACAACGCCCGCGATTGCGGCAGGCCGTGGAGATCCGCCGCCATGCCCTGATCCGCCTTCATCGCGAACAGATCGCCCTCTTGCGAGCCTGGCGGGAGGCCGTGAAGGACGAACGCACGGAGGATGCCGAGCATATCCTACCCTTTCTGCTGGTAACCGTAAACGCCATCGCCGGAGGCTTGAAGACCACGGGGTAGCAATAAGCCATCAGCCTTCAGCCATCGGCTTTTCGCCTTCGGCGAAGGGAGGGTTTGGCTGACGGCTGACGGCTGAAGGCTGATGGCTTGTTCCCATGTAATAGTTGTGTAAGATCCGCGGTCCAACGGCGCCGGCCTGCATAGCCGGGTGCTATATTCGGATTTTAGGCACTCAAGATCGCCAAAATGCCAACCCATCCCAAAGGCGTCAACGCCCGTATTTTGTTCACCTCCGTTTTCGGCCCCTACGCGCAGGACGACGAGTTCGGAAGCCGTAAGATCAACCCGATGGAGCTGTACCACAACCAGGTGACCCGCGAGCAAGGCCCTTTCTCGCTGCGCATGTTCCACCGGTCGTGGGGCATCCTCATGATCCAGCAGAATATCTCGGCGCCCACCACGGTCCTGGATTTCCCCACCCGCGAAGCGTTCGAAGCGGAATTGCTGGCTAACGATTACGATGTCGTGGGCATCTCTTCCATCATCGTGAACGTGGGCAAGGTGCGGGAGATGTGCCGCATGGTGCGGCGAATCTCGCCGAAATCTGTCATCGTAATCGGGGGCCATGTGGCCGCCATTCCCGGCATCGATAAGATCGTCGACGCCGACCACATCGTGCGCGGGGACGGCATCTCCTGGATGCGCCGCTATCTGGGCGAGGATGAGAGCGCGCCCATCCGGCATCCCGAGATCATTTCCGGATACGACGCGCGCACCATGGGAATGAAGCTGCCGGGAGCCAAGGGCGCCGTCGCCGCCACCATCATTCCGTCGGTCGGCTGCCCCATGGGCTGTAACTTCTGCACCACTTCGGCGTTCTTCGGCGGCAAAGGCAGGTTCCTGAACTTCTACGACACGGGCGAGGAGTTGTACGGCGTCATGTCGGAGATGGAGCGCAAGTTGGGCGTGAAATCGTTCTTCATGATGGACGAGAATTTCCTGCTGCACAGGCGCCGCGCCATGGAACTTCTCGGGTTCATGAAGCGGGACGCCAAGCCGTGGGCGCTGTACGTATTCTCGTCCGCCAACGCCATCAGCCAGTACTCCATCCGCGAACTCGTGGAACTCGGCGTCTCCTGGATCTGGATGGGATTGGAATCGCCGCACTCCAGCTATGCCAAGCTGAACGGCGCGGACACGTTGAAGCTCACCGGCGAACTCCATAAACACGGCATCAAGCTGCTGGGTTCCACCATCGTCGGGTTGGAGCATCACACCCCGGAGAATATCCAGCAGGAGCTCGAACACGCCATAGCCCACAACACGGACTTCCACCAGTTCATGCTCTACACGCCCGTGCCGGGCACGCCGCTCTTTGCCGAGATGACCGCGGAGGGGCGCATGCTGGAAGGCGTCGATCTCGCCGACATTCACGGCCAGGACCGGTTCAATTTCCAGCACGCCGCCATCTCGCGCGAAGAGTCCAAGCACTGGCTGAATTGGGCGTTTCGCCGCGATTTCGAGCGCAACGGCCCCAGCATCTACCGCATCTGCCGGACCACCATGGAAGGCTGGCTCCGCTACAAGAACGATCCCGACCCGCGGGTCCGGGCGCGCTTCGCCTGGGAGGCGCGGAGCTTGCGCGACGGTTACGCGGCCGCGCTGTGGGCCATGGAGAAGCACCTGCGCGGCGCCAACGCCGCGGTCTCCGAAAAAATTCGCGCGCTACGCAAGGACGTCGGCCGCGAATTCGGACTGGTCAGCCGCCTGGCGACCCGCGCGCTGGGGCCGGTGCTCCTATGGTCCGCGAGGCGCGAGGAGAAGCGGCTGGCGGCCGGCCGGACCTACGAACCGCGCACCATCGTCGAACGCCGCAACTGGACGTGGCCCGCGCAACTGGCCCGCCCCGAACTGGGGGGCGTTCCCTCAATCCCGATCGAGGAGCCCGTTTCCACCAACTAAACA
>OBLT010002419.1_pt1 | contig 11627 bp, 16 predicted proteins | sample 1518721 | NCBI WGS metagenome assembly OBLT01 (sample SAMEA3539307, study PRJEB22396) | soil metagenome | biome: tundra; feature: field; material: soil | place: USA | collected 2010-05 | depth 0.15 m | reverse complement strand
TTGCAGATCGCGAGACCGGGCGTCCCCGGGGCTTCGCATTTGTCGAAATGACCGATGCCGGTGAAGCCGATCGCGCCATCGCTGCGTTGAACGGACACGATTTGGACGGCAGAGCACTGAATGTCAATGAAGCCCGGCCCAAGGGAGAAGGGGGCCGGGGCGGTTCCGGCGGCGGTTTCCGTCGCGAGGGCGGCGGCGGCGGTGGCGGCGGGCCCAGACAGCGCCGTGAACCCCGCTGGTAGTTTAATCTCGAAACCGCGGCCGGTCTAGAATCGGCCGCAGATCAGGAGCGGATCCTCATGGGTATGCGTTCGGGTACCACCTTCAAGAAACGTCAGAAAGAAATTGCGCGCATGGAAAAGCAGCGCGATAAGGCGGCGCGGAGAATACAACGCAAGGCTGACAAGCTATCCGGCGACTCCACTACATCGGAGGACGACGATTTGCTCGGAGCATCCGGCGAGCCCCTCGAAGAGTCCATCGGAGAGCCGGGCGAAGTTTCCGTCGCAGCGGGCGAATCGGCCCCGGTGCACGAGTAAGAAGGATTCTCGTTCCGGCCTTAACTGGCCGGCAGGGCTGAGTTTCCAAGGTACAAGAGTGGAGGATGGCATGCAGCTACGGTACATGGGGTTCGACCAAACCGAGGCTCTTCGAATCTATCGATTCGACAGCATTGAGGAGCGCGCCCCCACGATTCGCTACATCGTAAGCGCCGACCTGACGCTCTTTCTGAAGCATCGGGTCGGCATCCAGGAAGGGCCCGCTCTCTGTGCCCGGAAACTCACCGCCGACCTGGAGGGTTTGCTGCAATGTGAGCATCGGCTCACTAATGACGACTTCCTGGCCTATGTCAGCGCCCGTTCAGAAGCGGAAGCGCGCAAGGCCGCAGCCAGAAAGCCGGGAGTCCGGCGGCGGGCTCCGGAACGCCATGAAGGTTGGGACAGGCTCCACGGCCCCGGCCCCGGAGTCGAGCAGGGAAATCGCTAGTGCCAGTTTCTGGCTCGACACTCAGGCAGGAATACCAGTGTGTTACAGAGCCGCCAGCCACAGGCCCGTGTTACAGAGTTGGATAATCACTTGAAAGTCGGTTTTGTCAGTCTTGGTTGTCCCAAGAACCTCGTCGATAGTGAAGTCATGATGGGTCAACTCGTGGCCAAAGGTCACGAACTGACTCCCTATCCCGATCAGGCCGATGTCCTGGTCGTCAACACTTGCAGTTTCATCGATCCCGCCAAGAAGGAATCCGTCGATACCATCCTCGAGATGGCAGAATACAAGAAAGTCGGCCGCGCGAAACGGTTGATCGTGGCGGGCTGTCTGGTGGAACGCTATCGCGGCGACATCCGCCAGGAACTTCCCGAGGTGGACGCACTCATCGGGACCAACGAACTGGACAGTATCGTGGCTTTGTGCGAGGGTCTGGAGCCGGCAGGGACTCCACGGGAGCCATACCTCTATCACGACCTTACGCCGCGTGTCCTCGCCACGCCGCGCCACTTCGCCTATGTTAAGATCGCCGAGGGCTGCGATCATCCCTGTACCTTCTGCGTGATCCCGCAATACCGCGGCAAGTTCCGCAGCCGGCGTTTCGAATCCGTCATCTCGGAAGCCACCCGCCTGTTTCAGCAAGGCGTGCGCGAAATTAACCTGATTGGTCAGGACACCACGTGTTTCGGCGAGGATTTCGGGCTGGCGGACGGCTTGGCCCACCTGCTCGAGCGGTTGGCACAAATCGAAACTCCGCATGCCAAGTGGATCCGGTTCCTGTACGCCTACCCCAACAAAGTCACCCAGAAACTGTTGGATACCGTAGCCGCCCACCCGGCCCTGGTAAAGTACATCGACATGCCGCTGCAGCACGCCAGCGCCCGCGTCCTGAAGCGCATGAAGCGGGGAGCTTCCGGCGACATCTTCCTGAAGCTCTTGGAACGCATCCGCCGCACGATCCCGGGCGTGGCGATCCGCACCAGCTTCATCACCGGCTTCCCAGGAGAGACCTCCGAGGATTTTGAGGAGCTGTGCCAGTTCGTGGAAGCCGCGCGTTTCGACAACCTGGGCGTTTTCACCTATTCCGACGAAGATACCAGCGCCAGCTATGCGCTCGACGGCAAAGTGGACGGCCGCATCATCCAGAACCGGAAGCGCCGCCTGATGGCCATCCAGCGGAAGATCGCGCGCGCACGCAATCGCTCCCTGGTGGGCGCGGAGATGCCCGTACTTGTGGAGGGCCGTTCCCCGGAGACCGATCTCCTCTGGGAAGCGCGTATGGCGACGCAGGCGCCGGAGATCGACGGCGTGACCCTGGTGAACGATTTCGAAGGCGCGGAGCCGCGGCCGGGCGAAATCCGCCGGCTTCGCATCACCGAAGCGCACGATTACGACGTGGTGGGCACCCTGCTCGCTCCGACCGAGCCGGCGCCCCAGTCCGCTCCCACGCCACTCATTCAAATCGCGGTATGAAGTGCCCCATCTGCAAGAAAGCGGTCGCCCCGGGCGACCCCGAATTTCCGTTTTGCAGCGAACGCTGCCGGATCGTCGACTTGGGCAACTGGGCCACCGAGAAGTACGTGATCCCGTCTGCGATCTCACCGGATCAGTCGGGGGACGACGAGGAGTAGGGCGGCGCCGACATTGATAGCATGGGAGTGTGGACCGTAGCGAATTGCAGGCGCTATCCAGAGTCAGAGCCAAGGAGGCTCAGGCCCTGCTCAGCCTGGGGCTGCACGATGGCGCTTACTACCTGGCCGGCTATGCCGTTGAATGCGCGTTGAAGGCGTGCATTGCGAAGGGAACCCGTAGGTTTGAGTTTCCAGATAAGAGGAGGGTCGACTCAAGCTACACGCACGACCTTGAACTCCTGATGCGGCTGGCCAACCTGGATGAATCGTACAAGGAGCGAATTAAAGGCGACCCGGAATTCAAAGCGAACTGGGGTACAGTGGAAGCATGGGATGAGCAGAGCCGATACGAGAGGCACAGTGGGGAGAAGGCCCGGAAACTTGTGGATGCGGTGTTCAATAGGAGACACGGAGTACTCGCATGGGTAAGGCTGTATTGGTAAGTATCGATCTCGACATTGGAGCGGAAGTCCTGAAGATTCTCGATGCCGCCGATTTGAAACCCAACGTTGCCGTTGGGTCGTTCTTGCCTTACCATGAGTCCTGGCGCTTGGTGTTTGCCTCGCGACAGTTCGATGCAGTCGGGGAGTCTCGAGCGCGTAAATTAGTTTACGCAGCGCTGAAGAAAGCGGATTTCCCAACCCACAAAGAGCCGTCGTTCATGATTCTTCCCATGGATGATCCGTTTATCCGCGATCTCCGACGGCATCATGGCAAGCCTAAGAAGATGATCGAAGGAGTTCGCCTCGGACCGGAAACCATTGGGAAGTGGTTCATTGAGGACGGCTACGCCTATCGAATTTCCTGAGGTCGCTCCACCGATTCGATGGGAAACTCCTCGACCTTGCGCCTGAAGTTCGCCAATCTCATCTCCACCTGGTTCGGGTGCGGGTACTCCCCCTTCGCTCCCGGTACCGCCGGATCGGCAGCCGGGCTGGCCATCGGCATCGTCTTGCACGAGTACGCCGGATTCTCCTGGTGGCAGTTCCTCGTCCTCGCGGCTCTGTTGTTCGGCCCGGCCGTCTGGGCAGCTACCATCACGGCGGAGGCCGTCCAGCGCAAGGATCCTTCCATCGTCGTGGTGGATGAAGTCATCGGCCAATGGATCTCCCTGGCTGGCGCGCGCCGCTTCAACTGGGAGAGCTATCTGGCGGCCTTCGTCCTCTTCCGTCTCTTCGATATCTGGAAGCCTCCACCGGTGCGCCAACTGGAAGCCTTGCCGGGCGGACTGGGTATAAACGCCGACGATGTGATGGCAGGGATTTACGCCGCACTTGTGTTATTCCTGGCAGGATGGTTCAATCTTTATTAAGCACGGCTCTTCGGAAAAACTGAATATGGCTCTTCGGAAAACTCCAGACCCCCGGCCCCAAATCGCTCAAGTCACCCCGCCCGCGGCTATTGCCGGGGGTGAGTTGCAGATTCGAGGGAAGGGCTTTGCTAAATCGGACCGGCCTCGCGTCACCATCGGTGAAGTCGGCGCCCCGATCATTGTCGGCTCGGATTCGTTCGTTATCGCCCGCGTCCCGGAGGGCGCCACGGCCGGCGAACTGGTCATCGAGAGCGGAGAGCAGGTGAGCGATTCCTGGGCCTGCGACATCGGCGTTCTGGTCGCTGAGAATCTCCATCCGGTCGCCAACCCGGCGATCGACACCTTCGGCAACATCTACACCACCTTCAGCGGATCGCGCGGGCAGAAAGTCCCGGTGGCGGTTTACAAGATCGACTTAAACTTCGCCATGAAGCCGTTTATTAACGATCTCATGAACGCCACCGCGCTGGCCTTCGACGCGCAAGGGATGCTCTACGTCTCCAGCCGCTACGACGGGTTTATTTACCAGGTGACGCCGAACGGCAACCTGTCCGTTTTCGTGGAAGGTATGGGAGTCGCAACCGGGATCGCTTTCGACAACCGGCAGAACCTGTTCGTCGGCGATCGCAGCGGCACAATCTTCAAGATCAGCCCCAGCAGGCAGATCTTCGTTTTCGCGACGATCGAGCCGTCCATCGCGGCTTACCATCTGACCATCGGCCCGGACGGCTACCTGTACGTGAACGGGCCCACTACCTCGAGCTTCGATTCGGTCTATCGCATTTCACAAGAGGGCGAAGTGGAGGTCTTCTACCGTGGTCTGGGACGCCCCCAGGGGATGGCGTTCGATGACGAGGGGCGCCTCTATGTCGCCGCTTCGATCTCCGGCCGCAAAGGCGTGGTCCGCATCTACCCCGACCGGCGCGCCGACCTGTTCGTTTCGGGGCCGGGCATCGTGGGTCTGGCTTTTACCCCCGCGCGCGCCATGGTCGTGGCTACCACTAACGCGATTTACCGCGTGGACGTCGGCATCAAGGGCCGCCCACTCTTCTGATGGACGCCGAAATCATCGCAGTCGGCTCGGAAATGCTGACGCAGGAGCGCGTCGACACGAATTCGCTGTATCTGACCGGCGAATTGAACAACCTGGGCGTCGAAGTGGTGACCAAGTGCGTAATCGGCGATGACCGCGACCGGCTGGCCGACGCCGTCCGCCGAGCCCTCTCGCGGACTGGTATCGTGATTCTGTCCGGCGGACTGGGCCCCACAGAAGACGACGTCACCCGGGAAGCCGTCGCTCAGGCGCTTGACCGCAAGCTGGTGTTTCATCCCGAAATCGCGGATGCCCTGGAGCAGCGTTTCCTGCTGATGAAACGCAAAATGGCGGAGGTGAACAAGCGCCAGGCATTCATTATCCAAGGCGCGGCCATGCTCCCCAAAGACCGCGGCACTGCGCCGGGCCAATGGGTGGAAGAATCGGGCGGAGTGGTCGTGCTCTTGCCCGGCCCTCCCCACGAGCTCAAGGCGATGTTTCAACGCCAATGCCTGCCACGGCTCCTGCGAATCGTACCCAAGACGGCCATCCGCACCATTTTCTTCCGCGTGACCGGCATGGCCGAGTCCGACCTGGACCAACTCATCGCGCCGGTTTACAAGAAGTACGAGAACCCGGTCACCACCATCCTGGCGGCTAATGGCGATCTGCAGATCCATTTGCGGGCGCGGTGCGCCACGGAGGTCGAAGCGGACGTGCTGCTCGCCGAAGTCGCCGGCCCCATCGAATTGCTTCTTGGTGACCGCCTCTACTCGCGCAATGGCGACCCGTTGGAAGTCGTGGTAGGAGACCTGCTCCGAAAGCACCACGCCACGGTCTCGGTAGCGGAAAGCTGTACCGGAGGCATGCTGGGAGAGCGCTTCACCTCCACGCCAGGCAGTTCGGACTATTTCGTGGGCGGACTCATCACCTACACCAACAAGATGAAGATGGAACTGCTGGGCGTGATCCCCGAGACGCTCGAAAAGTTTGGTGCGGTGAGTAAGGAGACGGCGGAGGCCATGGCACTGGGCGCTCGGCGCCGCACCGGTTCCACCTACGCTCTTTCGATCACGGGAGTCGCGGGCCCGGATGCCGGCGGAGAATCGGCGCCGGTCGGCACGATGTACGTAGGCATCGCGGATGCCGCCGGCACGCACGTAGCGCATCGCCAGTTCATCGGCGACCGCCAACGCATCCGCGTGTTCACGACGCAGATGGCTCTGGACCTGCTGCGGCGACGGATTACAGGGCGGGTCCACGCCGAGAGTCCGAAGCCCGTCGTGTGATGATTGCGATTGAGGAAGCTGCGATGACTGTTCGTCTCAAGCCCGAATTGGAAGCCATGATCCAGGGTGACCTGGAACGCGGACCCCTATCGGTCCGTCGATGAATTCGTGGAACGCGCCGTCCAAATGCTGCATGAGCAGGAGGAATGGTTCGCGGGAAATCGCGACGGGATCGCCGCCCTGATTGAGCACGGATTTGCTCAGGCTGAGCGCGGCGAGCCAATTGATGGTGACGACGGGGCGGCCCTTCTGCTTGAGCGCCGCGCTACGCGCCAGCAGCACGACTGATGGCCTCATACCGTTTTACGCCGGATGCAGTTGGGGACCTCGATGACATCTGGCATTTCATTGCCGCCGACAAGCATGAAGCCGCGGATCTGTCGAGAAGGCGATCCTCGCTGCTTGTGGGTCGCTCTCACGCAATCCGCTGATAGGTGATGTCCGGCCGGAATTGACCAGGCTACCCGTCCGATTTTGGACTGTGCCGAGCTATCCAAACTACGTCGCCGTCTGTCGGCCAGATACTAAGCCGCTCCAGGTTGTTCGTGTGTTACACGCGAAACGGAACATCAGGAGCGTCTTGAGCCGCCACGAGCTTTAGTACCCGTTGGTCCGGTGATTCACCAATGCCAAAAACTCGTCGCGCGTCTTCTTGCGGTCGCGAAAGGCGCCCAGCATGGCGCTGGTCATGGCGCCGGAATGTTGCTTCTCCACTCCCCGCATCATCATGCAGAAGTGCCGCGCCTCGCAGATCACTCCCACGCCCACCGGATCGATGATTTCCTGAATGGTCTGCGCCACTTCCTGCGTCAGCCGCTCCTGAATCTGCAGGCGCCGCGCGAAAGCGTCGACAATGCGCGGAATCTTGCTCAGGCCGATCACCTTCGTCTTGGGTAAGTACGCCACGTGCATTTTGCCGAAGAAGGGTAGCATATGGTGTTCGCACAGACTGAAGAACTCGATGTCTTTCACCACCACCATCTCGTCGTACTTCACCTCGTAGAGGGCGCCGTTGACGATCTTCTGGATGTCCATGCGGTAGCCGCTGGTGAGGAATTTGAGCGCCTTGTCCACGCGCTCCGGGGTGCGCGCCAACCCATCGCGGCGCGGATCCTCACCCAGCTTCCCCAGGATGTCCAGGATCAGCGGAGCGAGACTGTTCTCCTCGGGCTTCGGCTGCATCACCTTCACAATTGCCTTATTCGATTTCATCGGTCCTGACTTCAAAGATGTTCCGGGGCGTCTCCGCGATGCGGATCTTCACTAGCTTGGGCCACTCACCCGGGAACACTGAGCTCCAGTTCTTCTTCAACCTGCGGCAGATCTCCGCGGCCAGGTTCTCCGAGGTCGGCACTATGCGTTCAAACGCCTCCACTTCCGCGTTCAGATTGCGGTGCTCGAACGGTCCCAGCACCTGACGAGCCACCAGATCGTCCAGCAGCCGGATATCCAACACCCGCCCGGTTCGCTCATCCAGAGGCCCGTGCGCGCTTACGTCCACCACATAATTGTGGCCGTGCCCGTAGGGGTTGTTGCACTTGCCGTAGAGCAGCCGATTCTCCTCCTCGCTCAGCCTTTCGGAATGCAAGCGGTGCGAGGCTGCGAACCGATACTGCCGGGTTACGCGGAACACGGTTCGTCTCCGAAATAGTCCACGTATAGATCCGGCGTCTCATACACCCGCACCGCATACAGGTTGCTCTTCCCGTTCGACAGGTACGGTTCCAGCCGCTGCCAGATGTCGCGCGCGATGTTCTCGGTAGTCGGCACCACGCGGTCGAACGGCGGCACTTCGTAGTTCAGGAACCGGTGGTCATACGCCGACACCACCTGGCGATTCAGGATCTCCTTCAGTTCCTTCAGATCCAAAACCATACCCGTCACCGGGTCGGGCTCCCCGCGGAGGCTCACCTCCACCACGTAGTTATGCCCGTGACCGTGCGGGTTGGCCGCCAGGCCGAACAACTCGCGGTTTTCCTGCTCCGAGAGTTCGGCGTTTCGGCAAACGTGGGAAGCCGAAAATTCCACTTTGCGGGTGATGATCATCTGTCTAATAATTCGACGTTTGTTCCAGTTTCGAGATACAATTTAATTATAGTATTAGCCCCATGCAGAGCGTAAAAATCGATCGCCTCCTGCGAGTCTCCATAGTGGTGCTCGCGGCCGTTCTTCTTTATGTGATCTACGCCGGTATCCACGAACGCGTTGTCGTCGCGGGAGATTCGGCGCCCGAGTTCACCATCGCCACCGACAGCGGCCGGACGGTCTCGATCCCCAATTTTGGGGGCAAGATCCTGGTCCTGAATTTCTGGGCCTCCTGGTGCCCGCCTTGCGTCGAGGAGACCCCGTCGATGAGCCGCTTCGCCCAGGAATATGCCGCTAAGGGCGTGGTCGTGCTGGGAGTGAGCGTGGATAAGGATGAGAAGGCTTACAACGCCTTCCTCCAGAAATTCAAGCCCGCTTTCCTGACGGCGCGCGAATTGAAGACTCACGAGGACTACGGCACGTTCATGTACCCGGAGACGTACATCATCGACACCAACGGGAAGGTTCTGCGGAAGTACGCCGAAGAGGTCGACTGGCTGGCACCCGACACGATCAAGTACATCAATTCGCTGCTATAGCACCGCCGGTTAGCTGCCACGGTCGACGGAGACCACGCTGTGGTCCACCAGGACGGAGTCGGTTGGCTTGAGGTGGCCGTACGCCTGGCCATTCACCACCAAATCGTCGTTGCGAATGAGTACGTCGGCATCGCGGCAGGGTGTGAAACGGTAGGCTGCGTCTTCGAGTTTCATGGGCCGCGGAACGCTGGTGCGGTAGCAATCGGTGACCACTACCCTGTGCGTGCCAACCGTGGCCTCCACGCGGCCCAGAAGCAGGTTGTTCGACCGGCTGCACGACATCAGCAGGCACATTGCGGACAAACAGCAGAGGCGAATCGTACTCATCGTGATCCTGATCGTAATGTACTTTGCGGCAAAAAGTCAAGTGGACTCGACCCATCGCGCCTGACCGTGCGATGCTCGTGATTCCAGGTCCCGATGATCCTCTTTTTCGGCTTCTTCTTCCTATCCGGCTTCTGCAGCCTGGTCTACCAGGTGGTCTGGCTGCGCGTGGCGATGGCCGATTTCGGCATCACCACCCCGCTCGTCTCGATCGTTCTCTCGGTTTTCATGGCGGGGCTGGCGCTGGGAAGTTGGGGCGGCGGCCGCCTGGTTCGACGCTTCGAGAGCCGCCCCGCGAGATTCTTCATCGGCCTCTATGCAGCCAGCGAACTCGCGATCGGCGTCTCCGGCCTCGCCGTCCATCCGCTCCTGGGATGGGGTCGCGCACTTCTGGCAGCCCGCGCCGAGCACGCACCTTGGGGTTCGTCCGGCTACTATCTCGCCTCGGGAGGCTGGATCGCCCTCGTCCTGCTGCCGTTTTGCACTTGTATGGGAGCCACCTTCCCCCTTGCGATGGCCGGGATCCGGGCGGCCTTCCACAGCGAATCGCCGCGCTCTTTCAGCTACCTCTACCTCGCCAACGTACTGGGCGCGATGGCCGGCGCCTTTGGGTCCGCATTCGTGTTCATCGAGTGGATGGGATTCGCCCGAACTCTCCTCGTTGCCGCCGCGCTGAACGCGCTCATCGCCGCGATGGCTTGCGCGTTCGCCAGGAGCGCGATCGGCGGCCGGCGCGCCTCACCTCGCTCAGAGCTGCCGGGCAACAGCCACGCCGCCCCGCTCCCCGGTTCGAAGGACGCGGTGGTGCTCCCGCTGCTGTTCGCTTCCGGCCTCTCGAGCCTCGCCATGGAGGTGGTCTGGACCCGCCAGTTCGTCCCCTTCCTGGGCCCCGTGGTGTACTCCTTTGCGACCATGCTGGCGGTGTACCTGGCAGCTACCGCGGCCGGTTCGCGTGTCTATCGTCAGTGGATGGGCGGTGCATCGTTGGGGCACGACGGGGCCGTGCCAAAGAGCCTCGGGACCGGCGGCGCCCGTAGAAATGCGGCCATCCTGGCAGGTTGTTGCGCGCTTCTTCCGCTGCTGGCTGCCGACCCGCGGATCCCCAGCCGCCACCGCCTGCTGATCGGCGCGTTGCGCGTCGCCTGGGGCATCGGCCCGCTCTGCGGAGTGCTTGGGTTCCTCACGCCGATGCTGGTGGACCGCTGGTCGGCGGGCGACCCCAGCCGCGCTGGAAGAGCCTACGCGGTGAATGCGCTCGGCTGCATCGCCGGTCCGCTGCTCTCCGGGTTTCTCCTCCTGCCGATCGTGGGAGAGCGCTGGACGCTGGTCCTGCTGTCCGTCCCATTCTTCATTCTGGGCCTCGTTCCAGCGAATGCCACAAGTGGGGCAGGCTTCAGCCTGCCTGCCTCACGCATGCGAAAAGACTGGCAAGCTCAAGCATGCCCCACCATGAAGTTCGCCGCGGCTGCGGTGGTATCTCTGCTCCTGGTGACGCTGACGCGCGACTTCGAGACCCTCTACCCTGGCGCCCAGGTGCGCCGCGACCATACTGCCACGGTGATTGCCACCGGCCAGGGAATGGAGCGGATGCTGCGCGTCAACGGCGTCGGCATCACCAACCTGACCCCCATCACGAAGATGATGGCGCATCTCCCTTTGGCCTCGCTCGATTCGCCACCCCAGCGAATCCTGGTACTCTGCTTCGGCATGGGCACGTCCTTCCGGTCGGCGCTAACCTGGGGTGCGCCGGTGACGGCGGTGGAACTGGTGCCGAGCGTTCCTTCGCTGTTCGGATACTTCCACCGCGATGCCCAAGCGGTGCTGGCTTCGCCACGGGCGACCATCGTGATCGATGACGCGCGGCGTTTTCTGGAGCGGACTCAGGAGACGTTCGACGCGATCGTCATCGATCCCCCACCTCCCGTCGAAGCGGCCGGATCGAGCCTGCTCTACTCCCGGGAGTTCTACGAGCTGGCGGCCCGCCGCCTGCGCGCGGGAGGCATCCTGCAGCAGTGGCTGCCCGGAGGGGAGCCCATCGTCGTCTCGGCCATGGCACAGGCGCTGGGCGGTAGCTTCCCTCACGTTCGGGTTTTCCATTCCATCGAAGGATGGGGGTTCCATTTCCTCGCCAGCGCGGCGCCGATGATCCCGCAGACGGCCATCGAACTCGCCCGCCGCGTTCCGCCGGCGGCGGCGGGAGATCTCCTGGAATGGGGCCCGGCGGCCACGGTGGAGGCCCAGTTCCAACCAGTGGTGGCGGGAGAGATTCCGCTCCAAACTCTGATCGACGCCGATCCGCAAGCGCCGATGCTCACCGACGACCGCCCGGTCAACGAGTACTATTTCCTGCGCCGCACGTTCGGCACGTGGTGGGGCATGCTTTAGCTTGCCCAGCCTTGATGACTGGTGGGCAAGCTAAAGCATGCC
>OBLT010002418.1_pt1 | contig 11632 bp, 9 predicted proteins | sample 1518721 | NCBI WGS metagenome assembly OBLT01 (sample SAMEA3539307, study PRJEB22396) | soil metagenome | biome: tundra; feature: field; material: soil | place: USA | collected 2010-05 | depth 0.15 m | reverse complement strand
TCAGTAGCTAATCACTCCCATCTGATAGAAATCGCATCGCCAACCCTCTCCGCGAGTGAGCCCTTATGGCCGCTCGGGGGAATTGGCGGGGAATTTCCAGGGTCAGGCTTCGCAGAAAAGGGGTGTGGCTTCCGTGGATTTCATCCAAGTTTGAATTTAATCGGCGGCGCAGATGGCCGGAGAATTATCATGTGCGCCTGTGAGGCGCTTGAAGTAACAGCCCGTGTGAACGGCCTTACCGTTTTCATCGGCAGACAAATCCGTCTCCAGGCATACGGGCTTGCTGCAAAGTTGGCAGCGTATTTCTTGGATGGGGCGGCTATCCATAAGCGCCTCCTTTCAGGGTCAACACCAGCGTAGACCCAAGCGGGGGAGCGCAATCTGAGCAGTACGGACCATTCTGGGAATTTCGCCCAAGACGCAGAACAAACTAACTGGCCCGCTTTACGCCAATACTTTCCAGGAACACACGTGTACGGAACCGGGTGTCCACATGTACCGAATACACGGTATCGACAATGGTAGCCAACGAGGTTAGCGTTTACTTATCCGCCGTTCAAGGTCCATTTCAAGGTCCATCATGGTCGAGGAAAAGCCTCAATTCGAATTGACACGACTACGCAAAGAACAAAACAAGGCTCGGCAAGATGAGGTCTTTGGAGGTCTGTCGCCAGCAGAACGGGCGGAATACAACGGGAAAGCAGAGCGGATTCATGAACTGGAAAGCGACTTTCAGGCAAGCGCGGTCGCTAAAAAGAGTTTACAGTCTGCAAAGGCAGAGCAGAACCGCCAGTGGAACTAAAGATTCCGAAACAGACACTCCCAGCTAGATCAAAAGTCTCAGGCGCAGGGGGCACCAGCTTGAATCCACCCACCAGCACAAGGCAGAACAGGACCACCGGGCCGCCGAGTTCAAGAAAATTGCCGAGATGCTTGTAAGTGAACCGAGCATAGCTCTTCATCGCGCCGAACAGAAAAGCGGCGCTGGAAAGGGCCCAGGGAATCAGCAGAAGATAGAAGAGCTGACCCTGAACGCCGCTTTCGACGAGATTAGGGACTCGATAGACATACAACAGCGTGAAACCTGCGGCGAAGATGAGCCCAAGCAGCGCGACGATGGCGTAGTTCTTTGCGGAAAGCGGCTGAGCAGAATTGACTTTGTGCATGACGGCCTGCTTTCTTTCTGGCTTGCCGGTCCTGGTCACGGCTTCCTGTTCGAATGGATCTTTGCGGCTTGCTCTTCATAGGCTTTGGCCTCGGTGTCGCGTCCCAGCTTGCGAAGAGTGCGAGCTAAGTTTTCAGTAACTTGTGCAACCGCTGGGTGGTCTGGACCCAAAGCCTTTTCTTCGATGGTCAAGGCGCGCTTGTACAGCGGCTCCGCTTCGCTGTATCTGCCCTGGTCATCGTAGTGCTTTGCCAAGTTGTTGAGATCTTTCGCAACGTTCGGGTCGGGCCTCGGTTTCTTGCAAAGGACGCTATCGACAAGCTTTGCTGCTGTGCTGTAGTCGTACCGGGTAGGGCACGAGTCGCTGCGACGCAGCGCCGCCATGCGGCAGCTTGGTGTAAGTGGTTGCCATCGAGTCAACCAGGTTGGCTTCGGCAGCAAGACACTCATTGCGTGAAGGGCAAACTTCTTACGTTCCCGGGGTTCGGGGGAGGATAGAGGCAGAAAGTTTACACCAAATTGTCGTAATTTGCGAATGCTCCTTCCCAAGTCTATTTTGCTTGCGATGTGTCTACTTCAAGTAGCAGAATTGCGACAAGTCTAGATCGCTGAGGAGGCTCTCCAATGAAAAGAATACTGACCGTTTTTTCCACCCTGGCGTTGCTCTTGATGATGGTCAGCACGCCGACATTCGGAGACCCGCAAGGCCCTCCTGTAAACCAGCAGCAAAACTCTCCGCAAGGGTCAAAGCAGCAAGCGACACAAGGTAAGCCGGACGTAAAGGTTTGGGTCAATACTCGATCCGGCGTTTACCACTGCCCAGGTACCAGATGGTACGGAAACACCAAGAGTGGCGAGTACATGACGCAAAAAGAGGCACAAGAGAAAGGTCATCGACCGGCCTATGGGAAGTTTTGTTTATAGCGTTATTGGGTTTGCTCTTCTCATCAATGTATTCGCTCAGGTGAAACTAGCCAGTGCGGGTATGATCGTTGGCCTGTCAAGATTTTGGGAGACAAAGACCGAGAGCATGTAGATTTTCGGCTCGTGGACGCCACCGTTGCAGGTTTGGGTGCAATACCGATTCACGAGATTCCCTACTCCTACGACCGTCGAATTGAGCCTGAAGAGTTGATTGTCTATCGAGTAAAGGCGCGGCTGCTGAAAGTAAGGCGCGAAAAAGATTCGGACCTACATTTACTACTTGGCGACTTAGAGGAGACCGACAAGCGAATGATCGCCGAGATTCCTGCTCCGGAATGTGCAATCGGAACCGGCCACGAACAAGAATATCGGTCAGCTCAAACCATGCTTTCGTCTATTCGGACCAACAGCATCGTTGAGATCGTTGGAGTTGGGTTCTTTGATTTCTTGCACGAGCAACGCGGCGCTGCGAAGAACGGATTTGAATTACATCCTGTATTGTCAATCCGACAAATCGACTGAAATTATAGGTTCAACCTTTAGAACCCGAAGAGCCTCAAAATAAACGCACCTAGCTTACGGCGTCGACAGTAGAACAATGCGCTTCATAAGAATCCTCTCTTGAAAGGTGTGGGGATCATGCCATGGCCGGAACTGACTGCAAATGGCTCGGTCGTGCTATGAGACGTTTTACGGAACGCTGAGAGTATCTGCTAAACTGCCGCGCGATGGCAAGATTATCCTTATTTCTGCTCGTCCTGCTGATGAGGCTAGCCGGATCCCGAATCTCTCAATAGTAAAAATGCGACATCTCAAAGATGTCATCGCGATGTGATTCGACGGCGGGTTCTTCGGGAGTGGTTGTCGACTGACGACAACAGCCCGAGTCGCTCATCCAAGGGCGCTACAATACAAAATCGCGAGTTCCGGTCGGTTGGTCGGCAACCCTTACCTTGGGATTACTTCACGTTTGCCCCTCATTCGTCCGTAGTGCGGACAAATCTGCCCTGCCTGACGGGCCTTTGCGAAATGTAGTCGGTTTCTGATCGGGCAAAGTCTGTCGGGACACAACTCTCGGCCTACGGCTGAATGTTGGTCACGCCTTCCTCACCTGGCTTCGGGAAATGCTTCTCGTACCAGGTGATAGATCGGTCGGTAGCGTCGATCTGATGTTTGACCTCGGACAGGCCGTGGCCTTCTCGGGGATAGCGAAGGAAAACCGTCTCAACGCCCACATCTTTAAGCGCAATGAAAAGCTGCTCTGCTTCCGCAATGGGAACATCGTTGTCGTTCTCGCCGTGAATGATAAGAGTCGGCGTATGCGCCGCAGCGATATGCTTCATTGCTGAGCGTTCCCATGCAACGTCCATCAGGTTCCCCTGATGCAGGAATTGTCCAAACTCCATCTCCTCGTATTGGTTGTAGTAGGTCATGTAGTTGTAGCTGACCAGATTCGCGATTCCTGCGGTGGGAATCGCCGCCTTGAACTCGTTGGTTTGAGTGATAAGCCAATCGGTAAGCTGGCCACCGTAGCTCACTCCCTCGATCCCCAGACGCTCGCGATCGATCCACAAGTAGCGCCGCACCGCCGCGCTTACTCCGTAGAGAATGTCCTGTCCTTCGTTACCGTCTTGGTCGCCGAACACGGCATCGGAAAACTTCTGGCCGTAACTCGTCGAACCACGATAGTTCACGTTGAGCACGGCGTAACCCTGCGCAGCGTAGATCTGGTTCTTGAAGTTGAAGCCAGGACCATTTGCTCCGTGCGGTCCTCCATGAATCACCACGATAAGCGGATGCTTGGACGTAGCGGTCATGCCGATGGGCTTGGTGAGAAACGCCTCGACGTCGAATCGATTGTCGTTACTGACAAAAGTGAACGGTTCAACCTCGGCGATAGACTTATCCGCGAGAAGTTCGTGGTTGAGCTCCGTGAGCTTGCGGGACGCCGCAGCGCCGGATTTGTAGTAGAGCTGTGCAGCATCGCGCGGCGTCGTGAAACTGTAAGCGACCGCTTTGTTCTTGCCGACCGACGATGCTCCAACGCCACCGGCGTCGTTTACGACGTATTCGGGCTGTCCCCCGGAGATGGGCAGCCGAATAAGGTGATTGCTGCCGCGTTCCTGCACGGTGAAATAGACGGAGCTGCCGTCGGGCGCCCATTGTGGCGCGCCTTGACGATTGTCAATCGCATTCCCGATTTCGCGGCGATTGCTGCCGTCGGCGTTCATGATCCAGACGTGGGTGTCTTCCATGGTCGTTTCCCGATCGGTGAGGCCACGGCGCGTGCCACGATAGACGATGGACTTGCCGTCCGGCGACCATAACGGATCGTATTCGCAGGACTCGGTAGCCGTTAATCGGTGAATGCTGTTGTCGGCGAGTTGCAGCGTGAAAAGGTCGTAGTTAAAGAACTCATCCTGATTGGGCTCGCGGTTGGAAGCGAAGACGAGTTGCTTTCCGTCGGGCGACCAGTCAATGGAGTGCTCGTCGAAATTTCCTCGAGTGAGCTGGCGCACTTGTTTTGAAGCGATGTCGACAACGAAGATATGCAGGCGTTGATTGTCGTTGAACCGCGTCATTCCTTCGCCCGCGTCGGGCTTGTAGAGATAGCGCGTAATGACCGTGGGATCGCCGCTAGCCTCGGCGGCTTCGCCGGCTGTGGACGAGACGAATGCAATCTGCTTTCCATCGGGCGACCACGTGAAGTCCTTGCCAGTTCCAGGCAACGGGGAATTGGTACCCGCCAGCGTCGCCAGGAAGGTTGTGTCGCTGCCGTCGGGATGCGCGATCAGGATGCCGTGCTGGTCGCCGTCAGCACCGCGGAATGCGATCCATTTACTGTCGCCAGACCACAGCGGACCGCTGGAGGGCTTGTCACCGCCGAGGCGGACGCTCTTCTCCGTGCTCAGATCCATCACCCAGAGTTGGCCGTAAGGCCGGCCGGGTCGATCGCGCATCGTTATTGTGTATGCAATGTAGTGGTTGTCGGGCGAGATCGCTACGCCGCCGATGGAACGCAGGCGAGAAAGGTCGCTGCTCGCCAGTAACTGAGCGCAGGCCGGCGTCGCGATAGCGGTTAGAAGCGCGGCACAGGATAGGCAGACAGAAACGCGGAACAACACGGCATTCGAGCGGTGACGCATGGAAATCTCCCACTTCCAAGTGTGTGCAAATGAGCAACGTCATCGTAGGTCCGAAGCTCCGGCCCGGTCAATCTGCAGGACCGCGCAGAAACGCTGAGTGGAGGGTCCGATTCTGGGCGAGTAGTCGGCAACCCTTACCTTAAGGATAAGGTTAGGTTTGCCCGTCATCCGGGAGCAATCGCCCAAGTTTCTACCGCAGGTATGATCGACGGATCGGTGGGCGTTCCCCGGAACACTGCCTTAGTCGTAATTGGTCAGACTTGGCTTTGCTCGGCTTGACATCGGTTGGGCTGTCCAGGTTGGATGTGACATATGTTCTCCGTGTGTGGAATGCTCCGGTCAACAGCCGGAGGACCCACATTTCGTGCTGGTGACAACCTGACAAATCTCGGCTCGTCGTTACGGGATCAGCGTTGGCGATCGAGTTGGACCGCGGCGGCCTGATAATCTCCGCGCAGGTCTAGCTGCAGACCGTGGCGCATCCACCACGCGCCGGAAGCACTGGCCGGCGTTCCTGGATGAAGCTTGCCTTCGATCGAACTGAGCTTATATTCGGCATCTTGATCGAGGCCCTCTAGTTGCAGCAGAGGAAACCCGCGGCCTTCCTTTGTGGCATTGGCAAAGGCAAAGACGACGGCCTGATTCTTGTCGCTCGAAACCGTCTCGGTTGCGGACATCCCGCTTCCGTCGCGCGGGCTAATAAGGCGGTAGAGGTCACCACGCACAATGGTTCGCTGCACAGAGTGATAGGCGGCAATCAGCCGCTTGGCCGTGGCAAAGTCCTCCGCGGTCCAATGATTCAAATTGGCGCCAATTCCCAACGATCCCTGCATCGAACTCAGCATGCGGTAGGTGAGAGAGGTGGAACGGCCGTTGAGCCAGTGGGGTGAATCGGTAACCCAAGCCATCATGATCTGGGGCGTGTAGGCATAGCTAAAACCATCCTGCATGGATAGTCGGTCAAAAGGATCGGTGTTGTCCGAGGGCCAAACCTCATCAGCGTAGTGCAGGATGCCTAGATCGACGCGTCCGCCGCCGCCAGAACAGGATTCAATCTCCACCTTGGGATGTTTCCTGCGCAGGTCGGCGAGGATCGAATAGAGATTGCGGATGAACTCCACGTAGACGCGACGCTGCTCGTCGACAGGCACCTGATCCCAACCCGGCTCCGACCAGTTGCGGTTGTAGTCCCACTTGAGAAAAGCAATATCGTTTTCCGTGAGCAGCTTATCGAGAGATCCCTCGACGTAGTCGCGTACGTCGGCGCGAGCCAGGTTGAGGACAAGCTGGTTGCGCGACTCCGAGCGAGGCCGACCCGGAAAATTCAAGACCCATTCGGGATGTTTGCGATAGAGATCGGAATCCGGGTTGACCATCTCTGGCTCAACCCATAGACCGAAGTCCATACCCAGCCCGTGAACCTTTTCGATCAGGGGCTTCAGACCGTGAGGAAATTTCTGGGGATTCACATACCAGTCGCCCAGTCCGGCGTGGTCGTCTTTGCGCTGGCCAAACCAGCCGTCGTCCATCACAAATCGATCCACGCCGATCGACGCCGCCTTTTCCGCTAAGGCTACCTGGCCGGCTTCATCGACCTTGAATTCCGTCGCCTCCCACGAGTTGTAAATGACGGGCCGCGGCTTGGGGTCGGGCGCTTGCGGTAGAATCCGAGCGATTTCAAAACGGTGCAGTAGGCGCGAGGCGCCACCCAGACCGTGATCGGAATAACCGCCATAGAACACGGGCGTCTCCAGATGTTCACCGGGCTTCAGTTTGTAGCCAAAATCAAAAGGATTGAAGCCGCCCGTCACGCGCACTGCATCAAGTTGAGTGCGTTCCACTGTAATTCGCCAGGAACCGGACCACGCCAGCGCGCCAAACCAGACTTCGCCGTGCTCTTCATCGGCGACGACGGGCGCAGCGGTGTCCCGGCCGCCCTGCCGGGAAATCGCAAACCACGGATTCGCCTGATGGCCGGTGGTGCCGCGGCGGCTTTCGATGACGCGCGCTCCACCCTGAATCAGTTCCTGATTTAGGGTCCACTCTCCGGCCCAGCGACCCGTCAAATAAGTCAGTGCGTAACTGGCGGGAGGAAGGGTCCATTGCGCGGCAGCGGCCTGTTCGATCAGAACCGGTTGTTTTTCAAGGTTTTCAATGCTTACGGAACGCGCCAGAATGCCGCTCTCGGGGTCCATGGAGTAGCGCAACGTCACATAAATCTCGCGGGAAATATCCTTGAGGAGCACGTCCAAAGACTGGGAGCCGCTCGGCGTGGCCCGGACAAAGTGCAACACCAAATCGCGACTGCCATCGACAAAACTGACTTTGAGTGCGGGTTCGGTGAACAATCCCGCACCCCAACCTGCGTATTCCTGCGGCGTGGTAGTGTACGACGAATCGAAGGAGGCCCACTCCGGAAGCGAATGAGCCGGAGGAATGCTGTCATGCGAACCAAGGCGTCCGCCCCAGTACAGAGTCTGCAACTCGCCGCGCTCGTTCACACCGAAGGCATAGGTGCAGTTGCCGCCATCGAGGCGCACGACCTGCTCGGTCTGTGCGCTGCTTGAGCCGACCGCGAACAGAGCGAGCAAGAGAAACGCAAATAGAATCGAAGAGGCAGGTATTTTCCAAGAGCTTGTCATCTCGCCGTATCCTAGCATTCGCTAAAACCGTCTGTCTCCCCGCGGTGATGTGGAACAGACGCACTGCTTGGCATCTCCGGGGTCCCTAAACCGCTTTGTGGGAATCGCCGAGACTGCTTCCGGATGCATTGTCGGCAAACCTTCCCTCCGGATTATGTCAGGGTAGCCCGTCATCCGGCCAGAATAGTGGGCAAGCATTCATGGAACTACCTGTTTGCGCCAATAATCGGTGAACAGTGAGCGACGTGGAAGAACTGTTTCCTGCCACTAGCGCGCTATTGCAACTTAGCGTACTCCGCCCCGGCTTCCTTCAGGAGTGGGATGTCGGGGTCGGCGTCTTTCCAGAGAGTGAGGAAATCTTTGTAGGCGGCGAGCGCCCGGAGGCGGGCCACGTCGGCATCCGCGCCCTGAGAGGTGTGCGCTTGCAGAGCATTGGCACGAGCCACTCCCAGATGCGCCAAAGCGCCAGTCCAGCAGTTCCACACGATGCCGCTGTGGTCGAGAATCTTCTGAAACTCGGCGGCAGCCGCGCTGCCCTGTCCGGCTGCCAAATATGCTCGTCCGCGTACATACACCGGGTAGAGGCAAGAAATATTGTTGAATGCAATTTGGCCTAACTCGATGGAGGAACCAGCTTGCGGGATGTTCAACGCAGAGGCTGGGTTCCTCTCATTCAGCGCCAATTGCTCCTGAATCGCGGGAAGCCAAAGCAACTGCATCTGCGTGTCCAGCGGAAAGCGTCTGCCTAAATCCTGGGCTAGGGACTTCGCTCGCGCCGTATCGCCGGCCAGGGCAAACGCAAGGGCGGCTTCACTCTCGACCCTCTGACTCGCGGGAGCGAGTTTCAAAGCCTCTGCCGCTGACTGGCGAGCTTCCGCAGGATGTCCGTAAGCCGCTTGTTGCTGGGCCGCAATCGCCAGATACCCCGCTCCATTTTCTTTGCTGTCTGCTCGTACAGCAGAGTCCAAAGCCCGCTTGGTCAGATCACGCGCCTTGCCAAGGTGACCGACATACGCCTCAGTGTCAGATGCGAGAGCGAGTCCATAGTTCTCATCGGCCGCCTTGCCCGCAAACCAGAGCTGCTGGTCAGCCATCGCCGCGGTGTCCGCTCCGAGAAAGGCAAGAGCATAGAGAGCGTTGTGGAGTCTGTGACCATCCAGGTTTCGCGCCTGCGCTTCGTGAATAATCTGTCGGGCCTCGTCAAAGCGTTGTAAAGCAAGAGCGTCGTCAGCGAGGCTCTCGTACCAAGTGTTGCGACCCTGTACAACGCGCAGCCGTTGGCGGATGAGCTCCATGGCCTTCTCATATCGTCCTTGTTCGGCGTAAGTGATGCTCAAACCGATATACCCTACAACTTCCCGGGGGTAGCTCTCGATCTCCTCTTGAAATGTCTGGGCCGCTTTATCCAGCTCTCCGGTTACATGCCGATAGTAAGCTGCCATGATCTCCAGCTTTTCCCGCTCGCTGGTATGTTCCCTCAACTGAAATGCTTTGCTGAAATATTCGCTGGCTCGCTCTACTTCGCCTAGACTGGAGTAGTCTAAGCCCACCGCCCTGTAGCCCATGGCAAAATTAGGATCAAGCTCGATGGCACGCTGATCATAAAGCAAGGCTGCGGCGAAGCCTTTTTCTTGGTAGGTCTTTTGTCCGAGGCTGAATGCTTTCAGTGCTTCGAGCGATGACGTCGTAGCCTGCACCAGCGGAACGTCAAATTTCTGCACCGAAGCCAGCGATTCGCCCATCTCGGCACGCAGCTTGGATGCCGCCTCGCCCAGCGCGTCCAGCACCTTTTCCTTGGTCGCAGCCGTGACTTGCTCCTGCGCCAGCGTCTCTCCGTTCTGGCAATTGACAGCCTTCACTCCCAGTACATACTCGTTGCCCAGAGTGCCAATCGCTCCAGCAATATAGGCCTTGCTCATCGCCCGCACGCAGACTTCGCGGGTTACCTCTGGGGTCAGCTTCGTGCTCGCGGGACGTGTCATCAGTTGCAGGGTCTCCGCGACTCCCTGATCTGAGAGCACATTGAGGAAGGGCGATTGCCGCAGGGAAACATTGAGCGCCGTCTTCAGCGTGTCATCGAACACCGCATCGCCGGTGCTGTTGGTGAGATCAGCGAGAACGATCGTGTCTTTCTCTGTCAGGCGATTGCTTTGCTGATGCGACCGATAGTAAAGACCGCCTGCGATAAGCCCAGCGAAGAGGAAGGCGAGCACCGCAGTCTTCCAGAGCTTCGCAACCCGAGTCGCTGGCACGGGCACCATCCCAGAACTCGCGACCGCAACTCCCCCCGTTTCTGTATCCCGCTTCAGCCGTTGCAAATCCGTTCGTATATCGGCTGCGTGTTGGTAGCGAAGATTGCGGTCCTTCTCCAGTGCCTTGTTGATGATGTCCTCTGCCTTGGGCGGTAGGTCGGGGTTCAACCGGGTCGCGGGAGCGGGCGCCCGATTCAGAATCGATTCGAAGATTACCCCGCTGGTCTCGCCCCGAAACGGCAAGGTGCCAGTACACATCTCGTACAGAACCGCACCGAAGGAGAACAGGTCGGTTCGGCCGTCCAGTTCCTTGCCGCGGACTTGTTCCGGCGACATGTATGCGATTGTGCCGACGGCTGCTCCGGGGCTGGTCAGGGGCTCTTCCAGGGTGAGAGTCGATTGCTGTGTCGCCGCACCTACTCCGACATTTCCAGCTACAGGCGTCACTTTAGCCAGACCGAAGTCGAGAATCTTCGCGTGCCCGCGCTTCGTGATGAAGATGTTGGCGGGTTTGATGTCGCGATGGACAATGCCAGCAGTGTGAGCAGCGTCGAGTCCGTCGGCGATGTCAACAGCGACGGGGAGCAGGATGTCCATCTCTAGAGGACGCCCCGCAATACAGTGCTTCAGCGTCACTCCGTCAAGAAACTCCATAGCGATGAAGGACTGCCCATCCTGTTTGCCGATTTCGTAGATTGTGCAAATATTGGGATGATTGAGAGCGGAAGCCGCCCGCGCCTCTCGACGGAAGCGTTCCAGAGCTTGCGGGTCTTGCGACAGTCCATCAGGCAGGAATTTCAGGGCAACGAAGCGTCCAAGCTCGCTATCCTCGGCCTTGTAAACGACGCCCATCCCCCCGCCGCCCAGCTTTCCAACGATGCGGTAATGGGATATGATCCGGCCGATCGGGAAATCGCTGCTTTCTTGCGTGTCTCTGCTCTGCTGGCGAGCTATCGCCCGCGCGGCATCCTCTATGGCCGGACTCTCCAGAAAGCTTCCTGCCTGTTGCTGTGCTGTCAGCAGAGAGCGGACTTCGCGCTCCAGCGCTTGGTCGGCCGCGCACGCATTCCGCAGGAACGCATCGCGCTCCTCAGGCGGACGCTCCAGTACCGACTGCAGCAGGCTATCGACTTGTTTCCACCGATCAGAGTCCATCGCTCGTTCGGCCCCCGAGTTCGCGGTAGAGCCAGGCCTTGGCGGTGCTCCAGTCGCGCATCACCGTGATGGGCGATACTTTGAGCACATCAGCCGTCTCTTCCACGCTGAGTCCGCCAAAGTAGCGCATTTCGACGACCTGCACTTTGCGGGGATCGACCCGCGCCAGCGCGTCCAGCGCATCATCGAGAGCCAGCAAGTCCGCAGCCCGATCACTGCCCACTTCGGCCGTGTCTTCAAAGGAAACATGCTGCACGCCGCCCCCACGTTTCAAGTTATGGCGCCGCGCATGGTCCACCAGAATGCGCCGCATCAACTGGGCCGAAACGGCGAAGAAATGGGCGCGAT
>OBLT010002416.1_pt1 | contig 11634 bp, 9 predicted proteins | sample 1518721 | NCBI WGS metagenome assembly OBLT01 (sample SAMEA3539307, study PRJEB22396) | soil metagenome | biome: tundra; feature: field; material: soil | place: USA | collected 2010-05 | depth 0.15 m | reverse complement strand
TCTGAAAGCAGGGCGTGAAGCCGAACGACTGCCAGTACTCTTCGAAGAGCTGCCGCTCCATCGCGAGGTGTTCCGGGGTGGCGGCGGAAACGATCTCCATCAAGAGATACTGTAGCGCACGCTTCAGCGTGCCGCTGTCGGCTTCAGCCGACAGTTCTATGCCGGCGAACTGATGTTCGCCGCTGCACGCTAAAGCGCGCGCCACACCAGATTTTAGTGCGTCATCGAATAAACCACGTAGTTCACGCCGATGCGAATGCCCAGCGCGGAATACTTTTCGGGATACCGCGGATCGTCCGCCCACTCCCATGAGTCTCCGATATCGGAGTTGAAGGAGATGGCCACCATCACGCGGTTGCGATCGTCATAGATACCGCGCCAGCGCGCGATCTGCCCGTCGTTCCGGTAGGTGGTGCCGCGCGCCAGCGCCCACTCGCCTGGTATCTGGTAGCGGTCGTCCAGATTGTAAATCGTATGGAAGATGGCGTCGCGGTCATCGATCTCCACGATCGGACGATCGGGGAACACGCGCTGCATGCTCTCTTCGAAACGGTTCCATTCCTCGGTGCCCCAGAAATCGTCGAGCATCAGGAACCCGCCGCGCAGCAGATACTCGCGCAATTTCGCGGCCTGCGCATCGGTCAGCTTCCAATCGCCCATCTCCCCGGCGCACAACCACGGCCAATTGTACACGTCGTCTCCGTCATCCAGATTAACCGGCTGTTCCACCGACCGCGCCGAAATGCGCGTCAGGCGCCGGATGGCCTGCGCGAAGTGGCGGTCCGCCCGCGGATAATCCTGCGTCCAGCTTGTACCCCCTTCCCGCCAATCGGCGATGCCGCCAAAGCGGTGCGCCCAGCGCCCGAAGCGCGCATTGGGGTGTACCGGATACATCAGCCGGCCGAAGATCCATTCGGCCTTTTGCTGCCAGTCGCCGGGCAGCGCCACGTCGTCGTATGGCTCCAGGCTGGGGTAGACGCGGAAGGGCCGCTGGAAGCCGCACAAAGCGGTGAGCAGTAGAACGCCGGCCCAGCACGATTTGGGTAGAGTCATGCTCCCGCCTCAATTCAATCCGTGCGCTGTATACAGATCCGACTGCGCAGTCACATAGTTGTAGGCGTATGCCTGCCCATCCGGGGTAACATGCAGATCGTGTATTTCCAGAACCGGCTGCGACGGATGAATCGTCTTCCACGCCCATTCGAGCGCTGCGCGCAGCGGCTCGCCTTCGACCAGTTCGTAGACGATGTACGCGCGCCCGCCGTCTTCTCCGACGTCGTAAATGGCCACAACGTTCGGATGGTTCAGCGCGCCCAGCGCGCGGGCCTCGAGTTCGAATCGCGCCCGCCGGACCGGATCGCCGGCCACCTCCTGCGGCAGGATCTTCAAGGCGACCAGGCGTTGCAGGCGGCGATCATGCGCCCGCCACACCTCGCCCATGCCGCCCGCGCCCAGCTTGTCGAGGATTTCGTAGTTGCCCAAGGTGCGCAAAGCTTTTCCGACCACTACCTAGAACTATAGCGCGGGCCGCGTGCGGTGACCTTGCAGTGTGAAGGGGGGCCCCAGTAATAAACGCTACCTGGCCGCAAATGACCGCGTTTCCGGTGACCAACATCACCAATCAGTAAACCGATCAGCCGCCTCGTTGCGGCCATTATCCCGCCGGGGCCGGTGGCGCGGCCTCGGCGGCTTGCTCGGCCACGCACACGGCGTGCCGCATGATGCGCTCCAGGTGGCGGCAAATCAGGAGAAGATTGACATAGGCCGTCACATCGCCCGGAGCCGAAGTCAATTGAGCCACCTTTTCAGCCAGTGCATGGCACTCGGCACGGACAGCCGCCTCGCGAGGCCGTACCGAGAGCGCCAGGCCGCGATCCTCATTGCGCCAACTGTCGATTGCGGCCGACAGGATCTCTCCGATCTTTGCGCCGATTTCGGCTACCTGGCTTAGCATCTGGGACGGCGGCCGGCCTTGCTTGGCGGAGGCCAATCCCACCATTTCGTAGGCATAGTCGCCGATCAGCTCCAGATCGACGATGGCGTCCAAAGCTCCGGTGATCAGCCGCGCATCGCGCGCGACCGGCGCCTGCAGCGTGATCAGGTTCAGGCACTGGTCGTGAATGAGACGGTGTTGATGATCCGTTTGCGATTCAAGTTCGCTGGCTTTTGCGGCGCGATTGGGAGTTGGATCCACCACCGCGCCGAGGGCTTCGGCGAGAAGTGCGATGGTGGTCTCGCCCATCGCGATCAGATTCTGGCGAACCGATTCCAGTTCGCCGACATAACGTGTTCTCATCATGGGTCATTGCTCCCGTGCTTGGGGCAAATAGCCTTCCAATTTTTGCTTGTGAATAAGAGGGGATCTCCGGCCTGGCAATGACTTGCAGGCCGCCGCATCGGGAAGGGTGGTCTGCTAGTCTGTTGCCCGGCCGGATTCGCCCGGTCTACTCGAAGGTTCTTTCATATGGTTTGTCCGAACACCTTCATTGGGTGCGGCGCCCACAAGCTACATCGATGGGAAAACGCACGTCCAGAAACCGCTGAATCCAGCGTCCCGCACAGCGCACCACGTCTATGGTTTTCATCCGCATTGGTCTCACCTCCTCTCTTTTCATGCGGGTCCGGAGACCCGCTGCAGGCGTGGACGCCTGCCCCACTACCGCGCCAGCATCACAACGTGATACACCACCAGCAGGACCATCAAGATCAGGTAGGCCCGCAGGCTCAGCAGCGAGAACCGCACGCTGCGCGTCATCGCCATGGGACCCAGCGCCTCCGTATCCACCTTCGTTTCGAACACGTCGTCCAGCGGATGAACCACTACGAAATGGTCCTTTCTTGTTTCCAACCTGGTTTCCAGGTCCATCAGACTTGCTATCGTTCCCATTTTCGTTTCCTCCTCAAGTGGTTGGCCCGCCTACGGCGGACGGAAATAGATTTGGCGCGGTCACTTGCGCCGCCAGGATCAGGGACAAAATGAACAGGACCACGATAATGGTCCAGTTCACCCAGTTATTCCAGGGCTTGTTCGCATACTCGCCCAGGAGTTCTTTATCGTTCAGCAGAAGCTGCAGGAAGACGATCGCCGAGGGCAGGATCACGCCGGCCAGCACCTGTACGCCGAGAATAATCAGTTGCAGCGGCGCGCGCGGAATCAGGACAATGCCCGCCGCCGCTGCCACACAAAGCAGGTAGAGCGAGTAGAATCCGCGCGCCTCGCGCCACGGCAACTGCAGGCTGTGCGGCCAGCCGCGCACTTCGCCGTATGCCCAGGCGCTCGAAAGCGAGATCGCCGTGGTGCCCAGCACCGCCGCGTTGATCATCATCAGCAGGATCAGGTTGCGCATCACCGGCCCGGCGAATGTGCCGATATCCGCGGCCATTTGCGCCGGATCGGTGAAGCGGAAGCCGTGCGCGTGCGAAGCAGCTCCGGCGATCATCATGCACACGGCGGCGGTGATGGTAATGCAAGCGCCCAGGAACGTGTCCAGGCGCGCCCACTTCACGTCCGCAAAGCGCAGCCGCTTGTCGGCGATGCAGCTTTGCTGAAAGAAGAGCTGCCAGGGCGCAATGGTGGTGCCCACAATCGCAATCACCAGGAACATGAGATCCGGCGTGATCCCGCCCGCGGGCATGGACGGCACCAGCGCGTGCTTCACGATCTGCCCGATCGGCGGCCCCAGCCGGAATGCGATCGCGAACCAGGCGAAATCCAGCAGGCACAGAAATACGACTATGCGCTCCCACCGGCGATAGCTGCCCGTCAGCACCAGCAAGATCAGGCCGGCGGCAGACAGCGGCACGCCGTACCGGGGGTCCACACCCATCTTGCTCAGTGCCAGGTTGATGGCCGCAAACTCCGTGACCAGGGTCAGAAAGTTGACCAACTGCAAATCGACCAGCGAGAACAGGCCCCACCACTTGCCAAACCGTTGGTAGATCATCGCGGCGTGGCCTTTGCCCGTCGCGATGCCCAGGCGCACCACCATTTCCTGTATGAAGTAACAGACCGGCAATAAGAGCAGAACGATCCAGAGCAGATGAGTGCCGTATTGCGCGCCGGCCTGGCTATAGGTGGATACCGCGCCTGCGTCGTTGTCCGCGACCATTACGATCAGGCCTGGTCCGACTACCATCAGGAACGTCAGCAGATCGCGCATCCCTTTGGATTTCACCACGCGTCCGCGCACCGGCATCACTTCGTCTTCCACGCCGGCCGCGGACATGCTCAGTGTCTTGTTCGTCATCGCCTTCCCTCCTTTCTTTTGTATGTGCCGCAGAAGCGGACACCGCTTACTCGCTTACTGACGTGCGCGGCTCGGCAGACGCCCGCCGACATCCTGCGCACCGGCAAAACCGGAACGCAAAATACCGCGGCGAGTTGCCAAGTCAATTGGTTTTGAGGGAGAAGGAAACTGCCGCCTCCACCCCCGCGTTCACCACCGAATCAAGCGTGTGGAAGAAGCGCGGGCGAGGCGATAGAGGAGGGTACCGCTACCGGATCACAACCGTCTCTTCCACGATTTGCCCGTCCGTACTAGGAGGGCGATCGTCTTTAGGTTCCATATACCTTTCTGGAGGCGAGAGAAGCTGGCGGGAGATGAAAAAGCCATCTCCCCCGGCGCAGAGAAATGGCCAACTATCGCAGAACGATCGCTGACGGATTCCCCAACGGGTCCAAGCTTCAGCACCGCGCGCCGTGAGAGATCCGAAGACCTCAGCCACATTAGGAAAACCCTTAACCCGGGAGTTCCTGGTCTACCCTGACTGCCAGCATCTTTGGACGCTTTAGGGCAGTGGCTTGTTTGCCGCGCGGACGCCTCGCCTACCGAGGATCCATGCAATACAACTACCAATTCCAAATTACCGCTTATGTTGCAAGGGTGTCAACAAAAAAATCATAAAAAGTTTCTCATGAGCTTTTGCGGCCTCCGGCACGCTGCCGAAAGAGGATCGATTGCTGCACGCAGGGGTGCTGGCGGGCGTCATCCACATGAGGTGAGGCATGCGCATTCTCCCGGCTTGGCTAGTCGTGCCCGTTGTGGCCCTTGCCCTGTTTCCGTATGCCGCGCGGGCCCAGACGCCCGTCGACGCCTGCGAGCCCGCCGCACCCATCCAGGCACTTTCGCCGGACCGGCATACCGGCATCAACTTGAGCGAGTCCGGCCGGAGCGGCAAGATCGCCAGGATACGGGAAGCCATGACACAATCCCCGGACGATCTGTTTCTGAACCGGTGGCTCATCGAATTGCAGCCCAAACCGCAGACCGGCAGCCTGGCGGCAGAGTTTCAGGAAAAACTGGCCAGGCACCAGGATGACCTGCGCTACATGTACCTCTACGGGCGGGCGCTGGTGGGGAAGGATACGCCATCGGCCATCCAGTCGCTCCAAAAGGCGATCGCCCGGGAACCCAAACTCCCCTGGACCTACCTTGCATTAGCCGAACTATACTCCAGCGCCGCCTTCCGCGATGCGGCCAAGGTGGCCGAAAACCTGCGCGCCTATCACAAGGCCTGTCCGGCGAACCTGGACGCATTCGCATACCTGAATGTGATCGAGGACGAGCACGCCCTGCGTGAGCTGGCCGCCGTGCTGCGCGCGCAGCTTCAAAGCGCCACCGGCCCGTGGCAACGGCGCTACTACTCCACGCTCTGGGCCGCCGAGTTCCGCCTGGCGCCGCCCGCCGAACTGGAGCGGTCGAAGAAGGCTGTAGCGGAGGACTTGAAGCGCATCGAGCCGCTGTCGCAGGACAACGATCTTGGCGTCCTCGATGTGCTGAGCGCTGGCTACCGGCTGAGCGGCCAGCGGGACGGCGAGGAACGCACCAACGCGCGCATCGCGGCGGCGCGTCCCCGCGATCCGGCATTTGAGGCTTATCAGGCTTGGGAGAAAGAGCATCCCAGGGGACCCGGACAGGCGGCGCAGAACGCTTACGCCGAGGCGCTTTACCAGGCTTCGGCCGGCTGGATCAAACAATGGCCGGAAAGCCGCTTCTCTTGGGAGCAGCGGCGGGATGCGTTGATCGAGACGCGAAGCCACTCCGCTGAAGACTGGAAAGTAGTCGCGGATGGATTGACCCGGACCGGCTTTTCCGGCGACCCAAGCTCGCTCAAGCACCTTATTGCTCAGGACTGGGTCGCCGCAGGCGTCATGGTAAGGGAAGCCGTGGACATGCTGCGCGAACTCCAGGATTGGTCCGGAACCCAGCCTCCGGTCCAAAGCGATCTGATCCAGGGGACCATCGCCGCCGATCTGGATGGGGGCAGCCGGGCAGAATTTCGCTTCGCCATTCTGGACACCCTCGTGGATGCGGCTCTCGAATTGAAAGATTACGATCTGGCCCATGCGACGCTAAGCAAGATGCGCAAATGGCTGGACACGGACTTCCCGAAATACTACGATCAGGACCCCATGAACTTTCCGGATTGGGAAGGCCGGTATGTGCTTTCGATGGGCCGTCTGGCCCAAAGTGAGGGCCGCAAGCTGGATGCCCTGGCCTACTATCACCAGTTGATTACCAATCCCCGGTACGTGCGCGAATATGCCGGACCGGTGGCCCTAGCCCGCACTCTCTTCAAAGAACTCGGCGGGAGCGACGAGGCTTGGGCGGTGTGGTCGAAGGCTCAGCCATGGCCCGCCGGCAGGCCCGACGTGCCTCGCGGCTGGCCGATGATGGCATGGAACGCTCTGAACCGGACCCTGCCGGAGATGCACGTACCCGATGCCGCGGGCCGGACCTGGACACTGGCCGATTTCAAGGGCAAGACTACCTTCGTGTTCCTTTGGGCCACTTGGTGCGGCCCATGCTGGCGGGAACTGCCGGGGGTGCAGAAGCTCTTTGAAGCCGTGAAGGGCCGTCCCGACGTGCAGGCCATCAGCCTCAGTATGGATGAGAATCCGGCCATCGTGGAGCGGTTCATGAAAGAACGCAAGTTCAACTTCCCGGTCCTGGTGAGCAAGTCCTACGTTGAACGGGTGCTGCCGGAAGTAAGCATGGGCCAGACGTGGCTGGTCGATCAGTCTGCCGCCATACGGCTGCAACGGCGAAACGTGCCCTATCTGGAGAAGGTGTGGGTGGATGAGGCGCTCGACAAGTTGAACCATCCGCCGAAGTGACGGCTTGATACGAGCGATGTTGGACCAATTGCGACGCACTATATGCAGGATTCCGAAAGGCCGGGTGGCGACTTACGGCGACGTGGCCCGGGCTGCGGGATACCCCGGCGCGGCCCGCCAAGTCGCCTGGGCCTTGCACAATGCCAAGGGCGGCATCCCCTGGCATCGGGTGCTGGGCGCCGGAGGACACATCCGGTTGCCGGGGCATGCGGGTCTGGAGCAGCGCATGCGGCTCCAGGCGGAGGGCGTGGCCTTCTGCGGCAACCGCGTGGACATGGCTCGCCATGCGTTCGATTTTGCCGCAAAACGAAAGCGGACATGACGGCCCGATAACGCTATCATCAAAGGTATGCGAACCACTGCCCTCGTTTGGCTGCTCTTCGCGCCGTTTTGCGCGAGCCATGGGCAAAGCACTTCAGCGGGCGCACCCGCCCAATCCGCCCGGTCCGCTATCTTCCTCTTCGGACCGGCGGGCGCGGAAGCCGCGCGCCAAGCCGCCCGCACCGCAGTGGCCGTCTCCCGTCATTGGCTGAGCCAGCCCGGCTCCGCAGCCGAACTCCGCCGCAGCGGAAGCGTGGATGCTTTACCGCTTGATGCCAAAATCCCTGCCAAGTCGATCGAGCCGGCCTTCCTCAACGCCGCGCGCGAAGCCCGCGACACCGATCCGGACACATTCCTGAATTCTCTCGATCGCGCCGCGCAGTCCCTCGCCGGCCGCCCCGGTCTGCGTATTCTGGTGACGATCGTCGAGACACCGCCGCTCTCGGTCGATGCCGAGACACAGCTCAAGCAAACCATCGACTTTTGCAAGTCCAATTCCATCCGCGTGGTCGTGCTCGATCCCGCCACAGTCCCCTCGAAGTACGCGAGCCGTTCTTTTCTGGCGCTCGGGGAGAGTACTGGCGGCGCGCTGATCCGCGACCCCAAGGCGCTGGACGCCACCATTCTCATCGCCTCCGCCGGATCGAAGACCGCGGAATCGGCCTACGCCGCGCCGGTCGCGGAAGCACCTGTCATCGCCGCGAACCTGCCCGATTTGCCAACCGATTTGCCCGTACACACGCGCTTCATGCGCATCTCGCCGCGCGGCTCGCAGTCTTTTGGCATACAACAGAGCGTCGGCGCCGGCCGGGGCGGCATCACCACAGTCGACGGCGGCCCGAATATTGAAAACACCACCGGACCTATGCGCGGCTTGTTCCTGGTCGAATCGCCGGTGAACGCTTTGCATTTCGATATCGACGACAATGCCGGCACCTATACTGCCCGCGCCCGCGTCACGCAGATCGCGCGCAACGCTTCGGGCAAAATCGTGTGGCGGGCGAGCAAGCCGGTAACCCTGCATGGCCCCCTGTACAAGCTCGAAGCGCGCCGCGCGGGCAACATTTATTACATGCGCGAGGTGGTTTTGCCAGGCGGCCGGTACACCCTGGAAGCCACCGTCGAAGACCTGATCGCCGGCAAGACGGGCGGCGTGCGAGAGCCATTGGGCACCGGTATGGGCACGCCCGGCTTCACCGTCAGCGATGCGCTGGTGGTGCGGCCGTTCAACGGAGCGGCCGACAAGTTCGAAGCCGATCAGGTGCTCAACTACGACGGCAATGCCATCTCCCCTCTGCTCGATCCCGTCTTTCACGCCAACCAGCCGTTCACGCTGCAGATTTACCTGATTGTCTACCCGGACATTTATGGGGCGCAGCCGCAGATGAGTTTGGAGATCCTGCGCCATGGGCGCGTCGTCGGCCGCAGCGCTCTGCCTTTCACCGACAAGATCCGCAACGAGTCCGTCGAAGGCGGCAGCATGGGCATGGTGGGCGAGCAGAAACACGAATTCCCTTACCTGGCAACCTTGCGCGGCGTCGAACTCAGCCCCGGCGACTATGAGGCGCGCGTCACCGTACGCCAGGGCACTGTCGCTTTGACCCGCCCGGTGAGCTTTCGCGTTCTGGGCAATGAGCGGACCGCCGTTCTCGCCTCCGCCGGACCTAGCGCCGCTGCCGCTGCCCCGCCAGCAGAAGATGAAGACGCCGAGGTGACGCTGCCCGAGGTCGATCCCGTACACTTGGCTACGGACGCCGGCGCCCTCGGCGCTCCCGAGCAGCAGAAGCTCTGGGACGAAGCGGCCGGCAGCGCTTTGTCGTACTCCTCGCGCCTGCCCAACTTCCGCTGCAACCGCGAGACGCACCGCCTGACGGCTCCCGTGAAGAGTGCCGAACGTTTTAGCCAAACCGACACCTTCATCGAAGAACTGACCTACGAGAGCCCCAAGGAAACTTATCGCACTCTGGAGGTGAACGGTCAGAAATCCAGCATGCAGCGCGACGCGTTCAAGGGTGTGCACTCGCGCGGCGAATTCGGTTCCATGCTGAAGTCGATCTTTCGCCCCGAAGCGGCGGCTCAGTACAAGTGGGCCGGGCGGGCCATGACTGGCGGCGTTCTGTGCGATGTCTTCGATGTGGACGTGCCCGTGGCGCGCTCAAACTTCATTTTGACCTTCAACCTGCGCCAGGAGGTCGCCGGCTTCCATGGCCGCGTGTTCGTCGACGAAGATAGCGGACTCGTGCGCCGCATCGTATTGCAAGGCGGCGGTCTGCCGAAGGACTTCGGGCTGCAGTCGCCCACTTTTTCGCTCGAATACGGAATGGTGCGCATCGCCGGCGAAGACCACCTGCTCCCCTTGCGCTCGGTTCTCCAGGTCCGCCAGGGCAAGCAGGTGGTGCGCAACGAAACGCAGTTCCGCGATTACCGCAAGTTTCAAGCCTCTTCGGAAGTCAAGTTTCAGTGAGCCGCGAATTTGCCCCCGAATTGAGAGCTGAATTGAGTGATGTGAGCCATGCGAAACCAATTGTGGCTTCCCGTTCCGGCGCTCCTGCTCGCCCTGTTTTCGGCGGGCCCGGCGCGCTCCGACGATCGTTCGCTGGTCGTCCTATTCGGCCCCACCGGCGAGGATACCGGCCGGCAGGCCGCGCACTCCATAGCAGATAGCACGCACGACTGGTTGAAAATCCAGGGGGCTACCGCGGAACTGCGGCGGCCCGGCATCTCCGAAGGCCAGGAACTCACCAAGTACATGCAGCCCAAGGACCTCGATCAGGCTTTTCTGGATGCCGCCGGCAGCGGCCGCCAAACCGATCTGCAGGGCTTCCTGAATGCACTCGACAAGGCCGCTTACGCACTGGCGCGGCGTCCGGGAAAGCGGCTGCTGGTCGTTATCCTGGAGAGCCCGCCGCCCGAAATCGTGAAAGCCATGAGGGGCGGGTCCGAGGAACTCGATAGCCGCCTCAGTCAGACCGTCGATTTTTGCCGCTCCAAAGCCGAACGGGTCGTTGTGCTCGACCCTTCCGAGCCGGCATCGAAAGAACCCCTGGCGGCTTTCAAGTCGCTGGCGGCCGCTACCGGGGGGACGTTGGTCCGCGAAACGAAATCGCTGGCCACGAGTCTCCTGACGATTGTTCCGGTGGAAAAGGCCGAAAGCGCCGCTTCACCGCCTACCGCCGCCGCGCCGGTGGGCCTGCCCGTTCATGCGCGTTTCATCCGCATGCGGCCCATTCGAGCGAAGAACGCGGTCACGGACCTCGGACCCATGACCGGATTGCTGCTGGTCGAGTGCCCGTTCAGCGCGCTGCAATTCCGGACAGACGGCGGCAAGTTCGTGGTCGAGGCCCGCGTGACGGAGACCGTCCGCAACGCCGAGGGCAAGAGCGTCTGGGAGGCGAAGAAGGATATCGCGATCAAGGAACCGCTCAAAAAGCAGCAGGCGCGCAAGGACGGCAACCTCTATTACATGCGCGAACTGCAACTGCCTGGGGGACAGTATACGATCGAGGCGGCGGTGGAGGATCTGGCCGCGGGCAAATCCGGAAAAGCCAGCGAGACGTTGCGCTCGAGCGACAATCTCCCCGGATTCACGGTGAGCGACGCCATGTTCGTGCGGCCCTTAAACGAATCCGCCGACCGGTTCGAGGCCGACCAGGCGCTCAGCTATGATGGCAAGGCGCTCGCGCCGCTGCTCGATCCCGTCTTCGCCGCCAACGAGCCGTTCATCCTCCGGCTTTACTTCATCATTTATCCCGATTTGGGCGGCGCGAAGCCGGAAATCAGCCTCGAAATCCTTCGCAACGGGCAGGCCGTCGGGCGGTCGCAACTGGCTTTTAACGACGAGATCAAGAACACGGCGGCCGAGAGCGGCACCCTGAGCGGGAAAGGCGAACAGAAGCACGAGTTTCCATACCTGACCCAGATCCGCGACGCGAGCTTCGATGCCGGGCAGTACGAAGCGCGCGTCACTATCCGGCAGGGCCGCAACACCGTTACGCGCGTCGCGCCGTTTCGCGTAATCCGAGCCGCCGGCGGCCGATAAGAATAGCGTGCGTGGGGCAGGACTCCGGTCCTGCGGCCGGCGTCCACGCCGTGTGCGAAGAGCGGGTCCTGGAGGACCCGCGCAGACCTGGAGGTCTGCCCCACAAAGACGGGGACGCAGGCTTCGCGGCCCTCGCTTTTAATGCGTTCTTTCCGCA
>OBLT010002415.1_pt1 | contig 11639 bp, 11 predicted proteins | sample 1518721 | NCBI WGS metagenome assembly OBLT01 (sample SAMEA3539307, study PRJEB22396) | soil metagenome | biome: tundra; feature: field; material: soil | place: USA | collected 2010-05 | depth 0.15 m | reverse complement strand
GCTCTGCTTCTGGCTGCTCTTCCGCAGGCTGAAGTCGCCGGAGACGGTGTTGGCTACTCCTTCCGCGGCGTGACTAGGACCTCCAAGAAATCGGCCCTATGACCAGCAAATCGGAAATTGGACGGTCAAGTGTTGATAACTGGGCTTCGCATGAGTTGACAGGTCCATTGGGCATCTCACGATAGGGTGCTGATCGTAATTGGCGATCCTCATCCCGGTGCTGCCATTCTGCCGTGTCGAGCTTCGTGCTCCCAAACCTAAGCCCACTCATCAAAAATGCTTGCTTGGATGTTGTAGAGACCGACGGGGGCGCTAGGTCTCATCCCGTGTAAACGGTTCCCTCTTCAACGAAACAAAGTGGATTTCCCCATGGGTCTTGGACATAGAACGATCGTTCGCCCCACGGGCGCACGATTATACCGCCTCCCGGTGCATCATGAACTTCCTCACTCGACAGACAGCCCAGGCCCTTTGCGCGGTCAAATGCTGCTTCTAGATTTGTGACCATAAAGTACAAAGACTTTGTCGCTGCGTGCGGCTGGCTTGTCGAAGACACGTCCAACACTTGGAGTGTAACTGGGCCACAATCGAAGTAGCATCGGTGCCCCGCCTGCTTTCGCCCTTCTATTCCGAGCAGCTTCGCGTAGAACGCCGCCGCCGCGTTGAGATCGCCGACCTGTGCCTCGCCAAAACTACATCCGACGAGAAATTGAATAGAAGTCCCGATGTCTTAACGGTTAAGAGCCGGTTGGATCCCCCCGACTCGTGTTAGCTGAAAAGCTATGAAAATAAAGGCGGACGGGGTTTTGGCGAGGCACAGGAGCAGGACCATCATCCAAATGCGGTAAGGATTACCGATGCAACACAATACTACCGGCTAGCCGCCAATGAGCCAACCAAATGAGAAATTGAAGACTGTTCAGTTTCCGCGCTTGTACGTCCGCGAGGAACCCCCGGCGATTCGATGGTCTCGAGGATCTGTTTCAAATGGCGTTCGGCATGTGCGCCTAGGCTGAGAATCCACTGATAGCAGTCAAGGTCTCCGAAAACGGGATGAGGGAGACTGTATTGCCTCAAGGGAACCTCGGTGTTCCGAATAAACTTGATAAGCTCCTCGCGGCCAGCCTCGAACGCTGAGATGACCGCACTCGGGCTCAGATCACTCGACGGCGATCCGATATCAGGCGCTTGCAACCGCTCTTTTCGATCGCGCACCCGGCTCAGAAGTTCCTCGTCTTGATCCTTCCACGCGCTTTCACGGTGCGTCCCGACGGAGATGGCCTTTGCCCCCATTCCCAACACCAGACCGTCAACGATAGCAAGGTGGTGGACGATTTGGGCAATGGACCACCGTTGGGGACCTGGCTTGAATTCAAGCCGCTCTTGGTTGAAACCTTTGATAACATTGATGACCTGGGTTCTCGTCATCGCAAGATAAGCTCCTGCGTTGTCTCGTTTAGCTTGTGTGATTTGTTCCATGAAATCCCTCCTCTGGCGCGCAGTGTGCGTGCCATGCTGATACTGAAATTCGTTGACTCATCGTGCGGATGCGCCGCAATGCAGGGGGTCTTCGTTCGCGCACGTGACTAGAGTGAGGAAAGTCGACCAAACATTCACCCTCTGGTTGATCTCGAACCATCAGTGAATGTCTGCAGATGAATGTCCGAAGCTCGGGACGGCCATTCCTTGAGGGACGGCAACGCTATTTCGTGCAAGCCAGGCAGCCCATCCCAAACAGAACGACAATACAAGGCCGAAGATGGTCACCGGTGGAGCGAACGACCTGTAATTGATCACGAGGCCCACCAGTTGTGCCGCACAGAAGACACAACCAATTAGGCCTAAGGTGCCCGGAGCTTTCCTTGCGACGCCGCCAAGGTACCATGCCAGGTACGAAGAAAAGAACAATTGAATTCCCGCGGAAACGCCAAACCCACTGTAGAATCCGCCGTAACTCAGGCTTGCGCCATGTTCGGTGAAATGCACATCTTGCATTGCCTTAAAAACGGCCCGGCCTTCCTCTGAAGAGGGCAAAAACGTCAAGAATCCATACGTATGCCCTATCCCAAACAGGAAGAAGATAACCGCTGCGATTCGGTACAACAAAGTTGCTTTCATATTTCCTCTCCGCTCGTTTCGGACTATCACCTTTCGCAGGTGAGCATTAGGCCCTGCCGAAATTCCAGGCTGATACTCAAAATGTTGCCAGGCTTCCTCAGGGGCAATTTCACAAATGGAAAATCATGGGAATTCTGGTTACCCCATGATCTCCGGGATTGGTTCAAACTCGCACGAGATTTCGGCTATACTTCCCCACCGGCCTTCGCCGCGAAAAGCGAGAGCAATGCGCCCCATCCGTCTTCCGCATCGACCATCGCGCACGCCTTCATGCCCGTCGCCATGGCGGTCGAATCCTCTGTGTTCCAAGTTCACCTCGGTAATGCCGTCGGCAACACTCGCAAATGAAACCTCGACGTCGCTGTTTTTTGCGAGTTCTGGCTCATACTGGAATTCGGGTGAAACCTGCCACGCAAAGACGAGCCGATGAGCAGGCTCCCACGAGAGAACCTTCGCCCACGGGCTATTGGTTCCATCCTCCTGTTCGGTGTAAATCGACCCTCCCTCCCGGCCTTCGACAACAACCCTCTTTGGGGCTGAGCTGCCAATGTGATACGTAGCCGGCCAACAGGTATCGATTTCGTTGGTAAAGACCTCAAACGCCCGTGCTGCCGTTGCCCGCACCCTCACGCTCCTGCGCACCGGCTCCGCAGTTGTGTGCTCTTGGACTCCGCTTCCCGCGGAAAGCCCGCTGATAACCCCTGTTGCCGCCATACTGTGATTCCTCCATTCCAGCCGCCCCTCGACATAGGTAAGCGGCAACTAACCGTAAGATATGGCTTACTGAGAATGCTGTCAAGAGGATTTTTCGGGAATTTCTGTGTGATGGCGAGCTGCTGAATTCGGACCAAGATGGCCCAGGATTTTCAAGGCTACTGTTAACGAAGATCGGAAGACGTCCGAATCGGTTAACCTTCTGGCCCAATTTGTCGTCTCTCCAAATTGCTAATGCTTGGCAAAGCCGACTACGAGCATTCGCCAAAGATGCCCGCGCCTACATCGTTTCCTCAGATCTGAAGTACCAGCCAGCCCCGTTCCCGTCGTCACTAAGAGCGCAAACCGAGCAGCCAATCTGAAATCAGCCTCTGTGAGGGTTTGTTACTCGCTGCGTATAAACAGCACGATGAGGAGCCCGACATCATTGATTAGGCAACCCCACTACAACGCTCGCGCGCTTGAATGAGGATCTAAAGACGTGGACCGTTCTACCACCATCCTTTTACGGTCGAACCACAAATCGAATCAATCCTCGCGCAGCGCCACCATTGGTTCCACCGCCATCGCCCGGCGCGCCGGCAAATAGCATGAGCCAAGTGCCGCAAGGGCGAGGATTGCGCCCACCACCACAAACGTCGACGTATCCCACACGTTGACCACAACAAAGCTGCCAACCGTTCGCGCCGCCCCAAGAGCCACGATCAGGCCTATTCCAAGCCCTCCACCAATAATAAGCATCGATTGTCGATAGATCATTCTGAATACCGAACCGCGGCTTGCGCCCAGCGCCATGCGCAAGCCAATCTCATGGACGCGCCGGCTCACGGCGTACGAGATCACGCCGTAAAGCCCGATCACTGCAAGGGTCAGCCCAAGACCGCCCATCATTGTGGCAAGTGATGCGCCGATCTGAAACAGCAAGAGTCCGTTCAGCGTATAGAGCCCCTGCCGCATGCTCTGCACTTGAAACAGAGGAAGCTGAGGAGCCACAGAATGGATCGCCCTTTCCACCGTCTGCGCCATAGCCATCGGATCTCCAGTCGTCCTCAATTGGACCACTCTCAGGCTGTTGCCCGCGACGTGCTGTGCGTACGGAATATAAAGGAACGGCCGCGTCTTCCCGCCGCCGTAGAGTTGAAATTCCGCATCGCGCGCAATCCCAACCACTTCCAGTTTGCGCTCCTTCTCCGCCGCTTTTCTGAAGGTGTGCCTCATCGGATCCTGATTCGGCCAATACTTCCTGGCCATACTTTCGCTGATCACGGCCACGTCGCGCCCTTGCTCGTTGTCCGCATCTGTGAACGCGCGGCCGCGCAGCAATCGGATGCCCATGGTCTGGAAGTATTCAGGAGTCACAACGTTAGAGCCCACCCCAAAATCAGAGGGGTTGGCCGGTGCCGCCGTTCCGTCGATCAGCACCGAATCGCCCCCGTTTCCTAAGTAACCCATAGGAGCTGAACTTGCATGACTGACGGATTCCACACCCGCCAGATGGTGCAGACGATCCAGGATGTTGGACATCAATGCTCGCGCCTGCGCATCGCTCATGCCGATCTCTGTCGGATCGAGAGACAGATTCAACACATGGTCCGGGTTGAATCCAAAATCCATGGTTTGCATGGCATTCAAACTGCGTACAAATAGGGTCGCCACCACCAGTAGCACCAGAGATCCTGCCATCTGCAAAGCGACCAGCGAATCGCGGAACCAATGACTCCCGCCGGTCACGCCGCGGCCGCCTTCCCGCAAGACGCCGTTGACGTTCGCTTTCGCAACACGCAAAGCCGGCACAATCCCAACCACAACCCCTGCCGCAAGAGTGATCCCAAAAGAATAGAGAAAGATGCGCCAGTCGAATCCGAACGAAAGAATAAGGGGAATATCGGCGTGCAAGTTCAGGTGGCTGAGCGCGGCGCTCGCCCACATCCCCAACAAAACTCCGGCGCCTCCGCCCATCACCGCCAGCATCACGCTTTCGGTAATCATCTGCCGCAAAAGTCGTATGCGGCGTGCCCCAAGCGCTGTGCGGATGGCCATCTCCCGCTCCCGCGCCGTCGCCCGAACCAGAACGAGGTTCGCCACATTGACGCAGGCTAAAAGCAACACCATCGCGGCCAGCGACAGAAAAAGCCCCGCCATCATATACATCGTGTTCGGGTCGCCGGTAGTAATGCGAAGGCTGGCTTCGGGAAGCGCCGTTATTGCGACTTCCTTTTCAGCTTCCGGCTGCTGGCGCGTTAGATTCTGAGCAATTACGCCCAGATCGGCGGAGGCCTGCTTCATGCTGACTCCGGGCCGCAAGCGTCCGTAAAGACTGAATTGCCTATTGTCCCATTTATTCAGAACATCCGTGGGCGTGCCCTCGATCGTCATCTCCGACATTGGCATGAAAGCGGCAACGCCGACAAAGCTCTGCACGCCGTGGAAGCCCTTCGGCCCTACACCCACAATCGTGAAGGGGTGCCCATCCACAGTAACCGGCTGCCCCACTACATTCGGGTCGCCATTGAACTTCTCCATCCAATAGTCGTAGCTAAGCACAATCACCGGATCCTGTCCCAGAACCTTGCCCTCGCTGGATAGGAAAACCCGTCCTACTACCGGTTTCAATCCGAGCATGGAAAAGAAATTGCCGCTCACAAAGCAAGTCATGATGCGCTGTGGCTGCTGCCCTGGTGTCGCAATTCCATCCAGGCTCAGCCCGTTTGCAATGACCTCGGTGAACGAGCCCTTGCTCTGATCGCGAATCTGCCTGAACTCTTGCCGCGACATGAAAGGCAGCACCGGTCCGTGACTCTGGCTCAGAGCCAGCCCGGCAATCTGCTCAGGCTTCTCCACAGGAAGCGGCTTGAGCACGAGTGAATTCACCAGGCTGAAGATGGCCGTATTGGCGCCAATGCCGAGAGCGAGTGTAAGCACCGCCGTGATGGCGAAGCTCGGTGTCCTCGCAAGTTGACGCATCGCAAACCGAAGATCTTGAATCAAGCTTCCCACGTAAGCCTCCGTACAGACCTGGATCGAGTGATCGGGAACTTGCACGTTTGCGGCCAAAGTGCGATCACAACAAATACTCCATTTGCAGATAGTTACGGTGATGATCCCGGGAGTAGTCACTTCCGATATGTGCGCTTTTGTGAATTAACGTCCGAAACCGGACAATGTGAGACTCCTGCTCTCTTGTGTTTACACGCGAAACCAATGTCGGAGTTCTGGTGGAGATCGCAAACAATTTCCCTCTTGACAGAAAATCGTCGGTGCGCTAATACTTACCGTTAGTGGATGCTTACCTACAGGCCGGACTGGATGCGCTTGGCGATCCAACACGCATGGCGATATTTCAGAAACTCGCGAACGGTCCAGTTCCCGTGCATGAGTTGGCTCGGACCCTGCCCGTATCACGCCCTGCGGTATCGCAGCACCTTCGTGTGCTTAAGGATGCAGGATTGGTGACCGATAGCAAGTCCGGTACTCGAAGGCTATATCAGCTTGATCCCGAGGGCGTGGCGCGACTTCGGGCGCACTTTGACCAGATGTGGACGAAGGCACTGAGTGCCTTTCAGGTGATTGCGGAAAAGGGACCCATTGGAGAGAAAGATGCCAAACCTCGCAGATCAAGCCGTCGTTCGTAAAAGGGTTCAGGTGAATGTGCCAATCGAGCGCGCATTCAGCGTGTTTGTGGAACAGATGGAGACGTGGTGGCCGGCAACACACCATATCGGCAAGACTCCATTCGAGGCGATTTTTGTGGAGCCGCGCGTAGGCGGTCGGTGGTTCGAAAGAGACGTTGAAGGCCACACGACTGATTGGGGCAAAGTGCTGGCTTGGGACCCGCCGAATCGAGTTACCTTTTCTTGGCACCTTGGTCCGGGACATGATCAGCCGGATTGGGTATGTGATCCGGACCCCGCCAAGGCCAGTGAAGTGGAGATTCGGTTCACTTCCGAGGGGCCGGGGACAACTCTGGTGCAGTTGGAGCACAGCAAATTGGAGCGTCACGGCGAAGGCTACCAGAAGTTGCGGGAGATCTTCGACGGGCCCGGCGCCTGGGTCTCCATCCTGGAGCAATTCGCCAAAACGGCAAATGGAGAGAGGCCATGAACAAACCCGTCGTTTTCCTGCGCATCGCTGCAGTTCTAACGTTCATCCACGCGATTCTGCACACCGTGGGCGGCGTCTTTGGTCGTATCGAACCTGGCGCCGCAACGATTGCTGTACTGGCAATGAAGGCCAATGAATTCCTTCTCATGGGGAACGTAAGAAGTTATTGGGCGTTCTACCGCGGCCTTGGGCTGGCAGCCACCATCTCCCTGACTGCGGAGTCGATCGCTTTCTGGCAATTGGCCTCGTTGGCGAAGGCAGAAGTCGAAAGGGTCCGGCCTATCTTGATCACGTTTGCGGTCGCCTACGCGGTGTTAGCAGTGAATTCGTCTACTTACTTTTTTATCGGGCCTGTGATCGTCGAGATCCTCATTGCAGCCTGCCTTGGCATGGCAATTGTTAGGGCCAAGTCTCCTTCTGAATCCTTTCAACGAACGGCAGTGCGAGCTTGATCGGAAGACACCGGCTGCTCTTTCCAGTCTTCGATGATCCCACTTTGGCAGAATCGTCTATTGCATCCTGACTTCGAGATTTCATTGAATAACAAGGCAGGGTGTTTCCTCGTGATTCGCGTCATGCACGCATTGCCGACTAGTCGTACGTTGCTTTTCAATAGTTGGCATGGATGCGGCCTTGACCAAGTGAGGGTTTATCGAGATCGGGGCTCCTATGAAGCCCTCGAAACTCCTCGGAGAAAATGCCAAAAGATGTGCTCGGTTCTGTCGATTTTGTTCTTGGATCTTTTCTATCCATTCCGATCCGGATGGCTTCGATTTTGATCTTAATTGACTCAGACTTTGACGCGGCACAAATGATCTAGCACCAAACCAGGAGGGATTTGCTGGCGGAAGTACATCTCACTCAGGCGTAGTGTCTCGGTCGGTGTTTCGCCGGTGAATTCCTTGAAATCTTGAACCATGTGCATCTGGTCGTGATAGCCAAATTCGTGTGCGACATCCGTCCATGAATTTGGCGACGACCGCGCTTTGCTGTCAAGCGCTGCCTGGAACCTGACAATTCTTGAGTACAATTTGGGGCGTATACCGAATCGAGCCCCAAACACACGCTCGTATTGGCGCGTACCTATCCCGGAGTACGCTGCAAGATCGGGAATCCGAACCCGCCCATTCCGCGCAAGAATCAAATCTGCGGTACCCCAGAGATGGTCGATGCTCGAATGAGCGGGAACTCGTCGCCCCAAGAAGGCATCCGCCGTTCTTACCCGCGACGCGAACGAGTCGCCGTCGCCGAGTTGCTGCTCAAGTTCAGCTATCGGCTTCCCTCCCACCGAATGAGCGTCATAAGCGTGATCCGTCAGCTCATTCAGGGCCACCCGAAATAGCTCACTCAAACCTGCCGGCTGAAAAATAATTACAAAGGATTCAAGCGCGCCCTGGAGGTGGAGTTCGCCGCGGGGTCGCGTCAGCATCCCTACTACGGCCGCCTTCGGGCTCGTCTCCGCGACTGAAGAGCCTGGAAGCCGGATCTTGACGGGATCTCCAAAAACGAACTCCAGCATGGGCACAGCTCGAGCGGGAACCGACTGCACCAGCTGTGGATCCCGCAGGTTCAACCCGCGCTGCACGTAGAACTGCACGTAGCGTTGGAGAATCGGCGCGGGCTTGTGGAGGTGAACGGGGAACATCACGCTTGACCTGAATCGTAGCATGCTTCAGTATGTCGCTTTTTTACTATTCTTCTTCCCCATGGAGCAGGTAACCTCGCAGAATTGCTTCTCCTATTTCGCGCAGAAGCACAGGTACGGGTTCGGCGCCATCGCATCTGTCAACAGAAGTACATCTGAATGAATTCCTCCGGGCGACCGATTTTCGCATAAGCAATTGTTCAGTCCGGACACATGTCACCTTTTTGCCGTCGAAGATGTACCGAATCAAATGCTGCAGTAAGCCCAAAGTCGAGCAACTTGAGTCGCCGTGCCGCAATATCTGGCGGAAGCCAATTTGAACGGCTGGAGAGGAAACGCTGGTCTCGGAAGGCGGCTAACGATGAACATTGGAATTGTCGGAGCGGGAAACCTCGGCACGGGCCTTACTAAGCGGCTGATTGCTCAAGGCCATGGCGTGATGTTGAGCTTCACCAGATCAGACGACACGCTAAGAAACGCGGCTGCGGCGCTCGGCGTGCGCGCTGGGACTCCGTCACAGGCCGCGGAGTTCGGTCATGTTGTCATACTATCCACTAAATGGGCGAACACCGAGGAAGCGATTCGGCAAATTGGGTCGATTGCGGAAACCAAGGTCTTATGGGACTGCACAAATCCCATGAAATCCGATATGAGCGGCCTCCTGATCGGCACCACCACTTCCGGGGGAGAGGAGGTGGCCAGGCTCGCGCCCTGGGCAAAGGTCGTCAAGGCGATCCCACCTTTCGCCGAGCAACTCCACTCGCCAAGCGCACTCGCTGGCGGCATTCGCCCGGCGGTCTTTATCTGCGGAGACGATTCGGACGCAAGAAAGACGATCGCGGAGCTGGTGGAAGTCATTGGCGCGGCGCCCATCGACGCTGGTCCGCTGATGCACGCCCGCTACACCGAGCCGGCGTGCATGTTACTGGTGCAGCTTGCTTATACGCAGGGTTTCGGAACACAAATAGGTCTCACACTGGCGGCGATCTCATCATGAAACATCTAAAGAGCTTGCGCGAGTTCCTTGCGGCGCTTGACGAGATTGGCGAACTCCAGCCGATCGATCGCCAGGTGGATTGGAATCTGGAGATGGGCGCCATCACGCGCCGGTCGATGGATATTGGCGCAGCTGCGCCACTCTTCAACTCGATCAAGGGTGTCGAAGAGGGGTTTCGTGCCTTCGGCGCGCCGGGCGGTCTGAGTGCATCGCCGCAGTACAGATTTAGCCGCATCAACCTCGCGTTAGGACTACCCGCCGACGCGGCCCCACTCGATGTGGTGAGGGGGCTTGCGGCAGCGCGACTACGCCCTCTCGTTCCTCCACGCATTGTGGAGGCATCAGTCGCACCGTGCAAAGAAAACATCCTCATCGGCGAAGAGGTGGATCTGCTGCGGTTTCCAACTCCGTTTATCCACGGCGCCGATGGAGGACGCTACTTTCAAACTTACGGTCTCAACATAGTGCGAACGCCAGACGGGGAGTGGACCAACTGGTCGGTCAACCGGATGATGCTGGTAGATCGAAACCGCTTGGCTTGCCTGATCCCACCGAATCAGCACTTGGGATTCATTCATGCACATTGGAAACAGCGGGGCGAACCGACACCGATCGCAGTGGCGCTCGGCGTAGAGCCCGGCCTGCCCTTCGTCGGCGGCATGCCCATCCCCGAAGGCATGGACGAATCGGCCTTCCTCGGCGCCTACTTTGAAGATCCGCTCGAACTTGTTGCCGCCGAGACCGTTCCTCTCAATGTTCCCGCCACGGCGGAGATCGTTGTGGAAGGATACATCTCTCATACCGATACGATCATGGAAGGGCCGATGGATGAGTATCCCGGCTATGTCGGCCATGGCGGCTCTCTCAAGCCAGTGCTCACGGTCAGCGCCGTCACCTTCAGAAGCAATCCCATCTTTCCGTTCTCCGTAGCCGGTGCGCCGGTGGATGAGAACCATACCGGCTGGGGAATTCCTCACGCAGCCGAGATCCTGCACCTTCTCCAGGCTGCAGGACTTCCTGTTTCGATCTGTTGGACAGTTCTTGAGAGTGCCTGCCATTGGCTGCTCGTGGGCGCGGCTCAAGACTGGCATGAACGAACCGGCGTGGACTCGAAGACCTTTGCCGAGCGCGTGGGCGACGTTGTCTTCCACTCGAAGGCGGGTTTTGGTATTCCGAAGATTTTGCTGATCGAAGACGATATCGATGTGACCGATGTGAGGCAGGTGGTTTGGGCCTTCGCCAGTCGAGCGCATCCGTCGCACGGAGAGATCTACTTCAACGACGAAGCGCAGAATATTCTTCCCGTGTTCCTCGATCCGAACGAGAAGTTCGGGTTTCGCGTCACGAAGGTAATTCACAATTGCCTTCTCGCTGATCGTTATCCGGTGAATGAGCGGCCGCTTCGATCGGACCTCGAATACGGTTGGCCTCGACAGATTAAGGAACAGGTCTTGGAACGGTGGCAATCCTATGGCTATTGTTGAAACGGAATTACGGCGCGCCCATTTGCGTTTTCGTAACGAACTCAACCGAAAGAATGATGACGCCGGCAATCGTGATAGCAGAATCCTTCTATTCACCGAGGAATTGACAGTGAAGCCGCACTTTGAATGGGCGATTCAGGCCACCTGACCGTGCGTGACGTTTTTTTCAAATGTTCGTGGAACGAACCAAGGCTACTTTCCGTAAGGTGTAGGTATGAAATTGATGAAGATGCGCATTCTAACGGCACTATTACTAACCGGATTCGTATCACCTGCTTGGGCTCAAGATTCGGAGATCCAGAAACAGACTCGGGTGTTTTTGGATGCTTATGCACGCGGAGACCGTCAGGTGATCCTTACGCTCATCGACCAAGAGAACATCATGATGTACGGAAGCGACGCGGCTGAAATCGTCCATGGATCGGCCGCGCTACTCAAACTCGTCACCGCTGATCAGCGATTGTGGGGAGGGTCGGCCCGCTTCGGAGCAATGGAGCATGTCAGTCTTGTACAGAATCACTCCTTCGCTTCAATCTTGTTTGACATCTCATTTTCGGTCGGAGGGAGCCCGCCAGCTCCC
>OBLT010002414.1_pt1 | contig 11639 bp, 11 predicted proteins | sample 1518721 | NCBI WGS metagenome assembly OBLT01 (sample SAMEA3539307, study PRJEB22396) | soil metagenome | biome: tundra; feature: field; material: soil | place: USA | collected 2010-05 | depth 0.15 m | reverse complement strand
GGCTGGTCGCTCTATGGGGCGTCCGAACCCGCCTTCCGGCGGGTAACCTCGGTACGAATCTGGCTGGCCTGACGCGCCGAAAATAACAACCCGCCCGCGCTCGCCTCCACGATGTGGTTCCGGCCGAATTGCGGGCACATGACCCCGGTCGGCGCGTGGCCGACCCCCAGCAGGTGACCGATCTCGTGAGCCAGCGCCGCTCCCAGGATCTCGGACTTTTCGACGCCGAAGCTTGCCGCTATGGCCCTCACCATCGGGTAGTAAACGCCTGCCAATCTGTCATCCTTTCCGGGATCCCGGTTGACTGCGGTGAATCCGAGCATCTCACCGTGCGCGGAGGCTGGCTTCCAGGTAGCCACGTGCATCCAAAAATCGGCAGTTCCCAAGCCGGAGGCGCACGGGCCCGTGGAAGCTGCCGAACAATCCTGCCAGGACACGACAATGCCGGCCTTCCCCAGAATGTAGGCAGCTTCCTTTTCGCCTTGCAGCAGCTCGGCCTGGGGAACCTTGGCGGAATTGACCAATCTCACCGTGATCCCCGGAACCGGCCCGGCAGGGTCCGCTGCCAGAAGCTGGCAGGCGGCCAGCGAGCCCAACAACAGTCCCAAACTCCAATTCGTCTTCATTCTTGCCCCCTTGCGCGATGCGCGACGAGAGCAAGTGTGGAGTTTGGCGGAGCATACCTCGATGCAACCGGCGCCAAACGGAGATCAAACCCACCTCACGGGTTAACCGGCTGACAAATAAGAAGTTGTAGTGGACACCCGGAGAGTTTCGCGAGACAATCAACCTGTTACGTAAGGGATCGCCTCTGCCCCGCATCATCCGCTTTGGCCCTTTCGAACTCGACGTGCAGACCGCGGAGTTGCGCAAGCACGGCGTGAAGCTTCGTCTTCACGAGCAGCCGTTTCGGATCCTGGTCATGCTGCTGAACCAGCCCGGCGAAGTGGTGTCACGCGAAGACCTGCGCAAGGTCCTTTGGCCTAACGACACGGTGGTGGAGTTCGAGCACAGCATCAACGCCGCCATCCAACGGCTGCGCGACGCGCTCGGCGATTCCGCCGCCAAGCCGCGCTACGTGGAGACTCTGCCGCGCCGCGGCTACCGCTTCATCGGCGCGGTGGAACCGGAGCCCGAGCCGGAGCACCAACCGCAACCGGATGCGCCCAAGGATGTACCGGATGCCCGCGCGGCCGATCTCACCGGCAAGATCCTGGACCACTACCGCATCGTCGGCAAGCTGGGCGAAGGTGGCATGGGGGTGGTCTATCGCGCCGAAGATCTCAAGCTGGGCCGGCAAGTGGCGATCAAGTTCCTGCCGGGAGCGGACCGCGAATTGCCCGAGTCGATGCTGCGGCGATTTGAACGGGAAGCTCGCGCCGCGTCGGCGCTGAATCATCCGCACATCTGCACGGTCCATGGGCTCGAGGACTTCGGCGGGCAACCGGCGATCGTGATGGAACTGGTGGAAGGCGAAACCCTGGCGGCGCGGCTGGCCAGAGGTCCACTGCCGCTGGCTCAATCGCTGGCGCTGGCCGCGCAGGTCGCCGGCGCGGTGGGCGAAGCGCATCGCCGCGGCATCGTCCACCGCGATCTCAAGCCGGCCAACATCATGCTGACGAAGTCCGGCGCGAAGGTGCTGGACTTCGGGCTGGCGAAGATGGAGCGGGCGGCCGCGGCAGCCGAGGCGGAAACGGTTACCCAAAAGGGCGCGATTGTCGGCACGCTCCACTACATGTCGCCCGAGCAGGTACAGGGGAAGGACGCGGACGCACGCAGCGATATCTTCTCCTTCGGCCTGGTGCTGTACGAAATGCTGACTGGCCGGCGCGCGTTCGAAGGCGAGAGCGCCGCCAGCGTGATGGCCGGGATCCTGGAGCGCGAACCGTCGCCGCTGGAGAGCAGCATCCCACCGGCCCTGAACCGATTGATGCTCCGCTGTCTGGCCAAGGACCCGGAAGAGCGCTGGCAATCGGCGCGCGACCTGAAGACGGAACTGGAGTGGATCGCGGAAGCCGCGCCTCCGCAGCCGCGCACCTATCGACGCGCCGGAGCGGCTTGGCTGTCCGTTGCCTTATTCGCCGCGGTAGCCGCCGTTACCCTTTTCATTCACTTGCGCGAAAAGCCGCCCGAATCGCGCGTGGTCCGCCTGCAGATTCCCCCGCCGGGGAAGTTTCCGTTCACCGGCAACGACGCGCCGGTGCTCTCGCCGGATGGAACGCGGATCGTGTTCAGCAATAGCGGCAAGCTGTTCGTGCGCTCATTAGACTCGCTGGCCTTGCAGGAACTGGCAGGAACGGAAGACGGGCATTTTCCCTTCTGGTCGCCCGACGGACGCTCGGTGGTCTTCTTCGCCGGCTTGAAGCTAAAGAAGATCAGCCTGCTCGGTGGGCTGCCAGCGGTCCTATGTTCCGTGTACACCCCTCCGGGCGGCGCGTGGAACCGCGATGGCGTGATCGTCTTCCCGCCCAACCCGACGTCCTCCCTGATGCGGATCGAGTCCAGCGGGGGAACGCCGGTTCCGGTGACCAGGTTGAACACAAAGAAGGGAGAAACCGGCCACGCATGGCCCTCCTTTCTGCCCGACGGCAAGCACTTTCTGTTCACCGTGCATGCCAAGGATCCGGCAAACTCAGGCGTGTTCATCGGGTCGCTCGACTTCCCCCAGGTGACCCACCTGTTACCCGACGAGACCAACGCCCAATACACCGAACCGGGCTACGTTGTTTTTAGCCGCGCCGGCAATCTGATGGCGCAGCCATTCGATGCCGGGCGGCTGCGATTCACCGGCGACCCAGCCGTCGTGGCTCAAGGGGTGTTGGAGAGGGTGGCGTCCTTCGCGACGTTTTCCGCGTCGGCTGGCGTGCTGGCGTACCGAACTGGCAGACCGGAAGGACCATTCCGGTTCCGATGGTTCGACCGTAAAGGAACGCCTCTGGGAGATGTTGGCCCCGCCGGCACCTTTCCGGGCTGGGACCTTTCGCCGGACGGCCATGCGCTCGCAATCAATATGACAACGGCTTCGGGTCGGGACATCTGGGTATTCGATCTGGTCCGCGGAACCAACTCGCGGGTGACGTCTGGCGGGGGTGGTGAACCCAGTTGGTCGCCGGACAGCCGGCAGATCGCATTCACGATAGACGGCCAATCGCCGAGTGTGGTCCGCGTGGTGGCCGCCAACGGCTCCGGGAAAGAGGAACTGGTGGCCCAACTGGACCGTAACGCCATGGTGGACCAGTGGACTGCAGATGGCCAATATCTGATTCTATCCGCCGGTGGTTTTGAAAAGCCGTGGGAGGTCTGGGCGGTTCCGATGTCCGGCGGTGGGAAGCCATTTCCTGTGGTGACCGGACCGTTTAACAACCACGAAGGTTACGTTTCTCGGGATGGGAAATGGATCGCCTATGCCGGAGACCAAACCGGCGAGCGGGAGATCTATGTCCAGGATTTCCCGCCAAAGGGAGGGAAATGGCAGATTTCCACAGCGGGCGGCGAGCAGCCCCTTTGGCGTGCGGATGGCCGGGAGTTGATTTACAAGAGCCGATCGCAGGTGATGTCCGTCGAAGTCAAGATCAACGCCGGGAGGTTCGAAGCGGGGATTCCGAAGCCGCTCTTTGATTTGCCCAACGGCGCCTTCCTCGGAGCACCCCCGGCGGATCGTGACAAAATCCTGCTGATGGTTCCCAACGACGAGCCTGGTCCGCCCCAGCCATTCACTGTGGTGTTCAACTGGCCGGCGGGGATCAAACGATGAGGAACCTATTGCGCTTCGATGTGCGCTACCGGGAGCCCTTACTGCTTCAGCGTTCGCACGTAGGCCACAATGTCGTCGGCCTGTTTCGCGGTCACGCCCGTGACCGGCTTCATTTTCCCCTGGCCCTCCATGATGACCTTCTTCAAGTCCGCGTCCGACTTCGCCTGGACTTCTTTGGAAGTGAGAGGCTTTTGCGTGACGCCCATCATTTTGGCTATGGCAGGCTTGCCTTCTCCGTTCGCTCCGTGGCAGGGCGCGCACTTGGCGGTGTACAGGTCTTTGCCTTCGGCGGCGCCGGCGTATGCCAGACCCACGGAGGCGATCAAAGATAAAGTTGCGAGTGTTATGGTTTTCATAAGCTTTTGGGCAAATCGGGGACTTGCTTTCCGTTCTCGATCCGGCGAATCAGGCTGCGGACGGCAAAGATGGCGATCGCAATCAGGATCACCGAGACCGCCAGTCCATACCGGCGGATATCCTTTTCGTGCAACGCGTCCTGGCCGGCTTTGAACGTGTCTTTGGCGATCGCCATTCCCAAGTCAATGGGCTTCTGCATTTCGGCGGGTTGCATGGAGTGCAATGCCAACTGGGCCTTGACCAGGTTTTCACGGCCGTCGATGAGCCGCACCTGCGCTTCGGATACTTCCATCCCGGACTTTTCGGCGCTCGTCAAGACCGTCTCGGACTGTTTCAAGGCTCCGTCCAGCCCGTCGATCCACGATGCCATCTGGGCCGCGGTCTTGGCCTGCTGCGTACCCTGCTCGTGGCATCCCGAGCAGACCGAAGTGGCGCCGGTGAGCATCTTGGTGGACGGGTTCTGAATTCCATGGTTGGAGTGGCAGACCATGCAACCGCCGCCGCCGCCCGCCCCCGAGAAGACTGCATTGTGCGCGCTCTTCTTGTAGAGCTGCTCGAACAGCACATGGCAGGTTCCGCAAACGTCCGATACCGATTCCACCTGCGGGGGCTTGGCCCCATGGTTGCCGTGGCACGATGCGCACGTGGGCGCGGAAAGGTCGCCCCGCTTGGTCATGGCCGCCCAGTGAACGCTGGTCTTATACTGTTCGAACTGGTTTGTCGGGATCTTGTAGGGCGCCATCTTCTGCTGATCGGAGTGGCAGCGCGAGCACGTCTCGGCGACCCGCAGAGGATGAACCGGCGACATACTGTCCTTCACCGGACGAATGTCGTGCACGCTGTGGCAATCGATGCAGGTCGCGACGTTGGTATCGCCGCCGGCCAGGCGTTTTCCGTGGACGCTGGTCTGGTACAGTTCGAACTGATCGACGCGCTCCTGCGGCGCGTACTTGCGCATGAAGTCCGGATTGCTGTGGCAGCTTGCGCAGAATTTCGGGATGGCTGTGCGGGCCGGCTTGCCCTTGAAACCCTTGGCCTTGCTCATGGACACTTCCGGATCGTCGCTGGTGCGGTCGCCGCCGTGGCAATCCGCGCAACTCAGGCCGTGGGCAATGTGGACGTCGTTCTTGATCAGGGCGGCGGGTCCTTTGGTGGCGTCGTCCAGGGCGGAGTGGCAGGTCACACAAGAGTCCTGCGCGGGGGCGGCGCCCACTAAACTCCAGCAGAAAAGGAAAAAGACGGCAGGCGCTCTCATTTGACGTGGCTCATTTGACGTGGCTCATTTGACGTAACCCAGAATCGTGAATGTGGCCAGATAGCAGATCAGGAAGACTCCCACGCCGACGGCGACCTTGTGGCGGCCTGCCGCCCAGAACGGAAGCAGAACCCAGCCGGCGGCCAGCAGCCCAAACCCGAAAAGGCCCACAAGCTCACCCTCCAGGATCCAGACATGACTGGGAATTAGCTTCAGGGTGTAAAACTGAGCCAGGAAATACCATTCGGGGCGGATGCCCGCGGGTGCGGATGCGAACGGGTCGGCCTTTTCGCCGAGTTCCCAGGGGAAGATGGCCGCCAGCGTCCCCAGTACGGCCAATACACCATACCAGACCACGAGTTCCCGAAGGAAGAAGTTCGGGAAGAACTTCATTTGCGCGACCTTTTCCGGTGGAATCCCACTCGGCGTACTCATCCCATGTTTCTGAACCAGAAGAACATGCAACCCGACCAGTCCAAAGGCGATCAGGGGCAGAACGATCACGTGGAAATCGAAGAAACGGGTGAGCGTGGCGCCGCCGACATCCTCGCCACCCCGCAGGAAGCGCGCCAGTGTCGGACCGGCCACCGGCATCGTACCGGCCATGTCCGTTCCCACCTTGGTAGCGAAGTAGGAGATCTGGTTCCACGGCAGCAGGTACCCGCTGAACCCAAAGCCGAGCAGCAAGCCCAGCAACACGATGCCGCTCAGCCACGTAAGTTCGCGCGGGCGCCGGTAGGCGTGGGTGAAGACCACACTGAACATGTGGATGAAGGCGCACAGGATGAGCAGGTTGGCCGACCAGCTATGGATGGAGCGGATGAGCCACCCGAATTCCACCCGGGTCATGAGGAAGCGAACGCTGTCGAAAGCTTCGGCGACGGTGGGCCGGTAGTAAAGCAGCAACAGGATCCCGGTGAAGAGCTGAACACCAAACAGGAACAGTGTGATCCCGCCGAAATAGTACCAGGCGGTGCCGGCGTGAATCGGCACCACTTTGTGGTCCATCAGGTCGCGGACCATGCGCCAGCCGGTTCTTTCGTCCAACCAGTCGAGTGTCTTAGCTTTGAATTCAGTGGCAGACAAGTTGTTTCCCCTGGTCACGGTGCCCGGTTGTACGGCGTCACGCACGGCGCGAAATGACCACTTCCTCGCCGCGGATCTTCACGGCCAGTTCCTCCAGCGGCTTGGGCGGCGGCCCGGAGGTCACCCTCCCGTTCAGGTCATACGTGCCATTGTGGCAGGCGCACCAGATCTCCCGCCGCGCCTCCTGGTACTGGACGGTACAGTTCAGGTGGGTGCATACCGCCGAAAACGCCTTCCACTCGGTATCGTTAGTTCGCACCAGCAGGGCGGGCTTGTTTCCGAACTTGACGATCTTCCCGGAGTTGGGTTTGAGGTCCTGTACTTTGCCCGCAGCCACTTCGTTCACGGCTGCCTCCGCCACCTCGGGCGGGTTCAGGAACCGCGCCACCGGGTAGAAGAAGGAAGCCAGCGAGGCGGCCACGCCCGTCCCCAGCAGCCAGGAAGTTACCGTTCGCCTGTCGCGCGAAACAGTCCGTGAAGAGTCCGTCCCTTGCATCCGTCCATTCCTTTCGAAGTGCCGCCAGCCGGCCGAAAACCGGGCAAGCGGCAAAAACAACAATTGTAGATTTAGAGGCCTATTGGTCTGAATTCTCTTATCGGCAAGTTCGCTTCCACATTACCACCATCGAGACTTCGGCGGTCGAAATGCCGTCAGTGTGCGGGTTGAGAGTGCCGGCCGCGATTCCCCCGGGGCTGGTGTGGCGTTGTACCGGCGTCTGGAAAACAGCCATTGTCCGATAATAGGACAGTTTTGTCGATAACTGCCCGCCGCTTTAGGGACAATTCCAAAACTTTTACCGATTTCAGTGTTTAAGGCCTTATAATGTTGTCAGTGATGAACGTAAAAGAAGCTCCGGCGGTGGTTTGCGGGGCCAGTCGAAACCGGAAGAACAGCGACGCAGGTAAGGTGCAACTATACGGGTGGGATGCGAGAACCGCGAGCGGGAATGGCCCGGACGAATTGCATCTCACAAACGCGGGCTCGCAGCGCCTCTTGGAAGCCCTGAGGGGCGTCCCAGGGCGGTCGTGGTTTGGCCCCGTGAACTGCTCGGCAGCCGGCGAACGGGCCTGTCGCTTCTTCGCGGTTGTGCACAGTCTTGCGGATTGCGCCGCGGCCATGGTGTACTGCGACGAATCGAAAGCGGGGCCGGCGGAACTGGTGGTGGTGATCCCCGCGGAACGGCGTACCCGGCTCCGGGCCGAGTTCGCATTCGAGTTTGTCGCGTTCGCCAGCTTTCTGGGATGTATCGGCGCCGGCGCCGACCTCTCGATCCACGACTGGATTGCCGCCGCCATCGCGGAGACCGACCCCTCCGATGCGCTGGTCCTTTCGATCAGCACGGGCCTGTGGACGATCGACCAGGACTACATGCTGTCGCGATGTGTGGAGAAGATCGCCATTGCGATGGTCCAGTGGATGCGGGAGCCGCAGTAGACGACGTCCGAGGCCGAAAAGAAGCAGGACGCGGAGACGCTGACAAAAACGCGGAGAACAGCCTCTCACAATCTCTTCTCTATCTCTTTCTTCTTTCGCGTGTTTCTCCGCGCCCCCGCGTCTCCGCGGCCTAATGAATTCCGACTCAGGTGCAGCCCTTCCCCGGATCGGGGAAGATGACAAGATGGCCGCAGAGAGATGGAACCGGCGTCCGCTCCGATCCCGCAACACCGCCTGGGCGGCCCGGCTGGCGCGTTTGCTGGTCGCAGCGCGGGTGCGCCCGAATCAGATCTCGCTGGCCAGCCTCGCCGCGGCAGCCGCTGCTGGATACTGTCTCCTGCGGGCATGGTATCCCGCGGCTGCCATGTTCATCCTGTTGCGGCTGCTGTGCAACCTGATGGATGGCATGGTCGCAATTGAAGGCGGCCTCGGTTCCGCTTCGGGCGAAATCTACAACGATCTGCCGGATCGCATCTCGGACGCGCTGATTCTGTGTGCGGCGGGGTACTCCCTGGCGTGGCCGGCGTATGCCCGCGAATTGGGATGGAGCGCCGCCCTTCTGGCCGTGATCACGGCGTACATTCGTATTCTGGGCGGGGCTTCCGGATTGACCCAGAGCTTTCGCGGCCCTATGGCCAAGCCGCAGCGCATGGCGGTCCTCATCGCCGCCTGCATCCTCGCGCCGTTCGACACCCGTTTTCTCGCGCTGGCGCTGGTGGTGGTCATCGCCGGCTCTCTGGCGACGGCGGCGGTCAGGCTTCGCCGTATCGTGCGGCAGTTGGAGGACGGCCTCGGCAAGCCGCGTACGTCGGGAGATCGATGAGCCTGTTGCAGTTGTTCGGAGGGACGCTGGCGGCCCTGGTCGCCGGGACGTTGGCCGGCCAGATCCTCCGGCGCAGCGCCCGGTCGGCACCGGCTCGCCGGACCGTGGCGAACATGAACGCGCGGATCGCCGCCTGGTGGGTGCTATCGAGCGTGACGGCGCTGGCGTTGGTCCTGGGCGCGGGCGCGGTCTGCACGCTGTTCGCCCTGTTCTCGGCGCTGGCCCTGCGGGAGTTGCTGGAGGGGCAAGCCAGGCTGCCCCGCTCCGCGCCATTATTGTTCGCCATCGCAGCAGTGCAGTACGGGCTGGTCTGGAGCCGTTGGTACGGCGTCTTCTCCACCCTGATTCCGGTCGGCGCATTCCTCGCCATCCCCACGTGGAACGCGCTGGCTGGGGAAACCGGGCACTACCTGGAGCGCACGGCCGAGCAGTACTGGAGCCTGATGGTCTCGACGTATTGCCTGAGCTATGCGCCCGCGCTCCTGATGCTGGATATCCGCGGCTACGCGGGCCGGAACCGCGCGCTCCTGTTCTACTTCCTCCTGGTGATTCAATCGAGCGACATCCTGCAGTATGTGTGGGGTAAGCTTTTGGGCAGCCGGACAATGGCGCCCGGTATCAGTCCGAATAAGACATGGGAGGGCTTCGTGGGTGGGATTCTCACGGCCACCGCGCTGGGCGCGGCTCTTTACCGGGCCACGCCGTTCCAGCCCTGGCAGGCCGCGGCCATTTGCGCGACGGTCACGTTGACAGGCTTCGCCGGGGGACTGACGATGTCCGCCATCAAGCGGCAACGTGGGGTAAAGGACTATGGCACGCTCGTGATGGGCCATGGCGGGGTGCTCGACCGCATCGACTCACTGTGTTTTGCCGCGCCGGTCTTTTTTCTCCTGGTGCGGTATTTCTTCGCGGTGTGACACGGCTCTTTGTGGCGCGGGCACTCGTGCCGGCACTCGTGCCAGGCACTCCTGCCTGTCTCCATGGGCCCGGCGGTCCACCGAAATGCATGAAACCCCGCCTCGGCTACGTGGCGCAGACACTCGTGTCTGCAAGCGTCGAGACGACTCGTCTCGACGTTTTTCGGAGTGCACTAGGTCCGGGGCGCCGAGAGGGTTTTCCACGCTTGGCGCCAGCGCGCGTCAGTTCGCCGCAGCAGTCACCACAGCTTCATGCTCCACCGGGAAATTCACGGAGCGGGCCAGACAGCAGACCGCATGCGCGCGGTCGTGGATGGCCGTTGCTTCCGCAATGCGGGCGGCGTCCGTAATCACCATGCGCGGATGAAGAACCACGCGGGTGAATTCGCCCGAGCCGTCCGCGTGCTCCACCATCTCGCCGGTGGCCTCATCGGCATATCCGGTGATCGCGATCCCGGCGTCCGCACAAAGGTGAAGCACCCAGAGCATATGGCAGGCCGAAAGAGCCCCGAGCAGCAGTTCTTCGGGATTGTAGCGGGTCGGGTCACCGCGGAACAGGGGGTCGGAGGAGCCTCGAATCGGGTCGCTTTTCCCCACCCCATTCAGTTCGTGGTTGCGGCTGTAGGCCTTGTACGCGGAGGTTCCCGTACCGAGATTGCCGCTCCATTGATTCAGGATGCGGTATTGGTGACGGCGGGTGTCTTCCATAAGCAGAGCGGAGCAGAGCGGAGGAGCCCGCAGGCATCAACGTTCCGCAGTGACGGAGCTGAGCTCGACCTGCCGCGCCTGGTGGAACGCTACGTTTGCCAGGTGCGGCGCCGATACCGCGCTGGCGCCTACTTCCACGGGGGCGTTGGGCTCCTTACGCGACCGGACGCAGTCCAGGAAGTTCTGAATGTGCGGCTCGATCGGAATGGGCGCAGCCATCTCTTGCACCGGCGCCGGGTTCTGCGGCACCGGCTCCTTCCAGATGCGGAAGCCGGCGTTGTTGAGGATCATGGTCCCCTGGTCGCCCTGGAACTGGATGGACCAGTCGTTCTCGTAGGAGTTGCAGTAGTTCAGAGTCCAGGTGGCCATGAGGGCGGGATACTCGAAGACCGCGCAGAACACGTCGGGAACTTCGGAGCCGGTGTTCTTGGCGCGCTGCCCGTAGCAGAGGGCCGAGCGGACCGGGCCGGAATTCGTGAACCACTGCACGACGTCCATCAGGTGGGTGCCTTGGTCCGTCATGTTACCCCCGGAGTATTCCCAGAAGTAACGCCAGGACCGGAAGCGCATGGGTTCGAGGTCGCGATCGGGGGCGGCACCGAGGAAGCGCTTCCAATCGAGCTTGCCCGGCAGCGGGGTGTTGTCGAGCGGCTTGGAGACGTTCCAATTCCACATGGGCTTGACCAGCGTGATCTTTCCCAGGATGCCGCTATCGACAATGGCTTTCGCCTGGATAACGGACGGAGCGCTGCGCCGCTGCATGCCCACCTGCACGATTTGCGTGGATTTGCGCACGGCCTGAATCATGCGCCGGCTTTCCTCCAGCGAATGCGACATGGGTTTTTCGAGATAGACATCCTTCTTCGCGTCGAGGGCCGCCAGCAGCATGGGGCAGTGGTGATGGTCGGGCGTGGCAATTACGACGGCGTCGAGGCCGGGCTGTGCCAGCAGGTCGTGGTAGTCGACATAACGCTTGGCGTCAGGGGCGGTCTTCAGGGCAGTTTCGAGGTTGGGCTGGTAGACGTCGGCGATGGCTGCGCATTCGGCGCCGAGTTTTTGGAAGTACTGATTCAGATAGCGGCCACGGCCGCCAGCGCCGATCAGGCCGTAGGACACACGATCGTTGGCGCCCCACACACTGCGGGGCACGAACAGGGGAGCCGCGGACAGCGCCGAGGCGAGAAAGCTTCTGCGATCCGGCTGCATGAGGTCAGTGTAACAGCGGGCGGGGTGGAAAGGCGCCAAGCGTCGGCACGAGTGCCCGCGCCACTAAGACGTCGGCAGCACGGTCGCCCTGTGGTTTA
>OBLT010002413.1_pt1 | contig 11641 bp, 13 predicted proteins | sample 1518721 | NCBI WGS metagenome assembly OBLT01 (sample SAMEA3539307, study PRJEB22396) | soil metagenome | biome: tundra; feature: field; material: soil | place: USA | collected 2010-05 | depth 0.15 m | reverse complement strand
CAGCGACTTTCTCGCGCTGTACGACGTGCGGACCTTATCATCCACCCTACAGTATCCGAAACCGCGTCAAATGTCCAGCTTGTTTATCCGGCCCCCCTTAGCGATCTTGTGGACTGTGCTGGAACTCCGCACAGCCTATCTTCATCACCGCGCGCCTAGCCGGCCATGTTCATCCTTTTTACTCTTTGCCTGAAGCGTAAGCCGAATATTTCCTGGTTCTTACGTGTAGACGCGGCGGTCGCCCATGCAACAACAAATTGGCGCGTTTCGACGGTAAGCCTCCGCGGAGCAGCAGCCCGCCGCGGAACACTTAAGTTCCATTTCGGAAGCCGCGAATCCCAAATTGGGACGCAAACCAGATCACGTTGTAACGGTGATCCATCATCATCGCTTCGCTGAATCCGTTCAGCACGGATTTTGCAGGCAGTCTTATAAACTTGCGCCGCCCCCGTATCGCGCGAGCGGCTGCAAAGAGCCACCGCGCGGCTGCCTTCTCGCAGCCCGGCAGCATCACGGTAGTTCCGCAGTGGGGTCCGGGGCTGCAAAGAGCCACCGCGCGGCTGCCTTCTCGCAGCAGCCGTTCCGCGATAGCGCGCCCGATGCTTCGCGTGCCACCCCGTACTCAAATTGGGAAATCATCTCTGCCGGCCCTCGTAGTCAACCAGGTTCAGGGCGGCCACGCGCATGGCGTCTACATAGTCCTGGGCCTCTTCGGCCCTTTGCGCGCACGATCCGCAACCCAGGATATGCTCTTCCAATCTGGCCAGCTCAGCTTCGTCGATGACCATGCCGAGATAGTAGCGTTCCAAATCGTGTTCGGAAACATGGGTCCAAGTTCTCATCACCGAGGTAGTGCTTTGGGGCAGGGAATCCTCTCAAGGAAAATCTTTCGTGTCCAACCTGATCGCTACCGAGCAGGTGCGCAAGCGGATCTCGTCAGGGTGGATTAGTTTTGCCTCCCCTTTGCTGCGCCCCAAAGCCGGCGCAAGAAAAACGAGTGATGGTTCCTCACCGGAATCCACCACTCGCCACGAAAAAGAATTTAGGTCCGCAGCAATCGCCGGAACTCCTCAGCCGGCAACTGATCCGGCTGCTGGCCATCCAGCAGGTGTACCGCTTTGACGAACATGCGCCGCACCAGCCGCCGAGCGGAGTCCTCCGTTGCCGCTTTGCCGGCGGTGTCGCCATCGAACATGAGGACCACGCGGCCGAACTCCAAGCACAGCATTTCTTCCTGCTGCTCTGAAAGCGAACTGCCCATCAGAGCCACGCAGGGATACCCGGCCTGCTTGACCTTCATACAGTCGAAGAATCCTTCGACGACGACGACCGGCTGATCACCTTCCACTTCCTTAACCACGCGGTGGAGGTTGAACAGCAAATGACTTTTATGGAAGCCCTTCTCTCCGGACGGGAAAAGGTACTTCGGTTCTTTGCCGTCGATGCTCCGGCCGGCATAACCGACGAGCTGGCCGAGTTGATCGTGGAGCGGAACGATGAAGCGGCCGGCGAAGGTACCCTTGGAGATGCACAACCCGGCCCCAAAATATTCCAGCACTTCCCGGCTCACTCCCCTGCTCGTGCCGTACTCGTGGGACTGGTCCACGCGCAATTGAAAACCGAGCGGTGGATTGATGGGCGTCTGTTTTTCCGGCGTCGTTTTTTTGCCGCCCGTACTCGCTGAAGCTTTTACCGCCCCGCTCTCCCCTACCGAAAGCTGAAACCACTCTTGCAGTTTCAGCGCCGCGTCGCGCACCGAACAGTGCTCCATCGCGGCGACAAAATCCAACACGTTGCCGCGGGCCTTGCACGAGAAACAGTGGAAGGCATTCTTGCTAACGCTGGCGTGGAAAGTGCGATCGCCATCGCCCTGGTGAATGGGACAGCGCCCGCGCAGTTCGTCTTCATTCTTCCGTAGCCAGTTGACGCCGTAGTGCCCGAGCACCTGCTCGATGGTTACCGCGGCCTTGACCGCTTTGAAGTCAACCCAATTCTTTTCTTCCATCAACACCTCCTTTGTGGTGTGGATGAATTATAGGTAACAATTTAGTTTTCAACAACTTAACACAAAGACGTCTGGTAGAATTATAAGACGGCCCTTGGCAGACTTCCCTATCGCTAACCGGCGCTCTTTCGCAGAGAGAGGACGCCGGGTAAAACCTTCGAGCACGAGGATAAGGCGATAGGAACCTGGGAGCTACGTTTCTCTCTGCCGTACTCCCGGACACGAGGATCTCCAGGGGCCTACTCAAAAGCCTTCCGGGTGACCGCCCGGCCTGCATCCACCCATTCGCCAAGTCTTTATTTTTCTGATAGTCTACTGGCAAGCAAACCCAAGCACAGCAGATGTGAACTAGAACCCGAAACGTGTGCACCTCAACCCGAGAAGATGTGAACCTGAAGCCGAGGAACTGTGCACCTCAACCCGAGAAGATGTGAACCTGAAGCCGAGGAACTGTGCACCTCAACCCGAGAAGATGTGAACCTGAAGCCGAGGAACTGTGCACCTCAACCCGAGAAATTCACCGGATCTCTTTGAAACTAAAAGCGATTCCAAACCTTCAACAATGTTCTATTATTTTCAACAGTTTCCAACAACAACATAGTGGCACCTTCCCCAGTGGGGGAGCACCAGCGTTACCTGACTCAATGTTGTTGTTGAAATACCTAAACCCTTATGGAACAATCAACTAAAGCCGTGGAAAGCCAAACACAAGCCCCGGAAAACCAGCAGGCTATCGCCGTCCCACCACAAGCCCCTGCGAGCACCTTCACAAAGGTGGACAACAACCTGACCGGCATCGGCTTCTTCACCGCCTCCAGCAAGCGCTCCAGAAAAGAGATCGAGAAAACCACGGTCATCACCGACCAGGGCATAGAGCGCAGGATTTCAATTCTGCCAAGCGCCAAGTATGGCCTGCCCATCACCCAGGATCAGGACTACTGGCTGGCCCTCATGAAGCTCGTGGCCGAACACCTTCAGAGAGAAGGGAAGCTCGTAAACCCCTTCAGCTTTACAACTGCTGGGCTCACCAAAATTCTTGGTCAGGCCCACAGCGGGAAGAACTACAAAGCCGTCCAAGAATGGGCCGACGTCATGGCTTTCACCGGTATCAAGGGTGGAGCTTACGACGCAGTTAAAAAACGCTGGCTGACTGACCGCACGCACGCTGTCGAACGATTCGTCAACATCGGAAGAGAACTCCCCGATGGCCGCATCGCAGAAAAAAATTACGTCTGGTTTTCACAGTGGCAGCTTGACAACATCAACGCCGGCAACCTCATCGCCATTGAGCTAACCACCTACATCCAACTCGAAAACAACATCGCCAAAAACCTCGTGCCCCACCTGCAGGAATGGCTGTTTGCATCACAGCGTGACGGCCGCTTTGAAAAGCAGTACGAGGACCTTTGTCAATTGCTCGGAATTCGCACCTACCACTACCACTCCGATATTCACCGTCAACTTGCCCCGTCTTTTGATGAATTACTTTCCCACGGCTACCTCTCCAAATGGGCCATCGATACCATGGCCAACCGGCACAGCTACAAACTTGTGCTTTGGCACGGCTCCAAATACCACAGCGATCGCCATACCCGTCTTGAGCAGAAACAACGGATCAAAACAATTCCATCCGGAGATGCCACCGACCCCTCACCGGCAGCAGGACAGAGCACCACGCCGGCTCACCGCCCGCGGCAACGGCGCCTGAAACTTTCGCCAGTGGCCGAGCCCTCAGCATCACCGGCTGTGGTCATTGACTACCGCCTGGTGGCTGAACTCGGTAAAAGGGGAGTGGGGGAGATCGACGCCAGGCAATTGCTGGCCAGCCTGCCGCCCGGCCGGCCTCTCCTTGATCAGCTCGAATGGGGCGACATCCAGATCGAACAGTCCCGCGGCAAAATCACCAACCCCCCCGGCTTTTATATTTCCCTCCTGCAGCGCAATGTACCCCTGCCCTCGACCTTCGAGTCGTCCGCTACCCGAATCGCTCGCCAGCAGGCAGAATTTTCGCAAACAGAGGCCCAGCAGAAGCAGCGCCAGACCGCCCAAGAGGCCGAAGACGTTGCCCGCCGGCAAGCCGACGCGCAGCTGGCCGGCCTGCCACCCGAAGCTCACCAAGCCCTACTTGACCAGGCCAAGGCCGAAATCTTCCACGAACACCCCTTTATGGCCAAGCAGAAAGACGCCAGCGCCATCCACGAGGGCGCCATTCGTGCCCGGATGCGTAACCTGCTCAAAGACGGCTGGAGCTTTCACCAGGCCACAAATCCTGTCATCCGTCAAGCCGACCGCCTACAAGAACCTGTGCCGCGACCAGCAGAACCGGGGAGCCTACAACCCGTGGCCGGCCGGCCACAGCTTGAGCCACCGCCAGCCGTGCTCAACCTCGAAAGCCTGCTGGCCACCTCGCAACTATCGCCACCGAGTGAGCAGGCCGCCAGCGACCGGCAGCACTACGACGCCTTCTGCCGGCAGCAGGCCCAGGCAGCCATCGCCGCCCTGGACATGATGGAACGCGGCCGGCGCCTGAGAGCCGCCCGTATGTTCCTGCTCAACGAGCATCCCCAAAAAGATTACTACCACCAACTGGTGACAGACGAGAAATACGAACAGTTTCACAAGCACTCGGAAGACCGGCTCATGGCCGTCACCATCGCCTCCCTAGACCTTCCAAATTTCGAGGTCTGGCAGGCCAGTCAGCAAGGTCAAAACTAGCTCCTACCGGCCCCCAACTGGTGCCGCAAAGCGGCCAGGGTAGGGAAGTGCTACCAGTAGATTGACCAGTAGATTACAGTAATCTACTACTTGCTGCGGCTAAAGCCGCATAAACAACTAGTTCCCGCCGCCTGCTCACCGCAGGCTACCCTGCTACCGCCCGCCTTTTCGCTCACCGCGAAAACCGCTACCGCTGGCGGCTGCGCTTTCGTCCGTTTATCACGTCCGAACCCCGGCTACCGCCAGGGACGCTTGGGGTCTCCAGGCTACCGCCTTCCGACCCCGCTAGCAGGGTAGCCTGCGCTTCGCTACGGCGGCGGGAACTAGTGAAACAAAAGTTGCCACCCCACAGGGTGGCAACCGAAAAACAATTAACTACCACACCCATGACCGCAGACAATCCAACGATCACCTTCAAGGTCCAAAATCTGTACGTCGCTTACGCTCCAGAGGCCGATCTCTGCTGCTATGGCGGCTGCTTCGAGGAGGCCGTCAACGGCCTGGCCGAGCAGTTGCGCAGTCTGCCCGGCAAGGCCGGGCAGGGGAAAGGAGCCGACCACAATGGCCAACGAACCTAAAACCCACAGGATCACGATTACGGTGTCCGAGGAAATTTTCCGGGAGATCGATCGGCGAGCGGTTGATCACCGGGCGGTTTGCAGAGCCAGGTTTGTGCTCGACGCCCTGGAGGCGTTCCTGGCCGGCCGCACCGCCATCTCCATCTGGCCGCCTGATCCGCCGCCATGGCGGCGGCCCAAGAGCGGGGGAGAGGGGGTCAAATGAACAGCGCTGACAGACCCTACCATTGCCGCATTTGCCGGCGCGGTTTTGGATCCTACGGCAGCCTGCGGCGCCACATGGACGAGCACCGGCCGCCGCGGCGCTGCCGCAATTGCGGCAAGCAACTCCGCGATGACGAATACCACCGCTGCTGAATTTCGCGGGCTTGCCGGCGTTGGACCAACCCCTCGGCACGAGGGGTTTTCTTTTTGGGCGTGGGGCGCCCCTCTGCCCAGCTATCCCACCGCCTCCCTCGCACGTACGACAGCTTTCCGAAACACCAAGGGGCAGCTTTGCCTTGCTCACGGGTTTTGCATTGTAGCCGCCACCCTCCCGCATCAAGACCTGGCCAGGGTTCCGCCCGCAGGGCGGAGGCGGTGAGCCAGGCCATTGACGCGGCAGGGAACCCGGCGGCTGGACTTCGCTTGCGGTGAGCAAGGCAAGCTGCTGCCGCCAGAGAAAGTCATTGCTTGCCCGAAAGGGACAAAGCCATGTCCGAAAAACAAGAAACGTTCCTCCAGAGCTTCATCGAAGTCTGGCGCGAAACCGACAAGCGCGAGCTCTTGCTCCTGTTCATCATCGGCTCAGAAATCGGTTGGACTCTGGCCGAGACGGTCAGCTTCTTGCACCGTTAGAACGCCCAGAGGGCAGGGAAGACCTGCCCTCTTTTTTTCTTGATCGCCGGGCAGCAGAACAGGGGCGGGCGAATTGCACGCAACGGCAATTCGCCCGCCCCAAGACCAGATGGTTCGGACATGGCAGGGGAGGCGGGTCCCACCCAGCGTTGCGTACTTCCGGGTGCTGCCGTCGCGATAGAGCAAAACCCACATTTTGCGCTTCCCGTGTTGTCTTACCTGCAAACTGCCTTTCTGATGTCGCTGTCGATGCACGTTTGTCCTTTCCGTGCGTCTGGGCGATGAATATCAGAACATCATTGGTGCACCACTGATGGTGTGCACACCGCAAATGCTGAAATTGTGATTGAGCGCAGGAAGTAGCGGGGCAGGGGAGGGGCCTTCACTCCACTTTCACTCACTTAACGGGCGATTTGCTTGCGGAATGTCGGAAGTTGCTGATTTCCATGCACCTGTATTCACCGCCGTAGACGCCGTTGTCGTTTATTTTCAATCTACGGTCATATTCCCAAGCTGGACGTCGCGGGTTCGAACCCCGTCTCCCGCTCCATCTTTTCAATAACTTGGCTAGATTTTGACCTCTAGTCTTCGCCTCTTAACGGAGTGAAGGGGAGGGGGCTCTCTCCAGCTAATTGATTTTACGCCAGTTCTTACTTGTGACTGCCAGCCGGGCACGCTAACAGTCAAGTTCTAAACATCGATGGACCAGGAGCCGCTGAGCATCAGCTTCGGTCAGGGCCGTCGGGTGGCGCTCGATTATGCAAGGCGTTTCCCGAGGGCGAATCGGGGTTGCTGGAGGAAACGGCTCTCGTACCAAGCCGCGAGCGCGGGAGGAGGCCTCCCGCGCGCAGTCTGGAAGTGAGGGGAATCCTTTCATGACCAAACTACGTCAACGAATGATCGAGGATCTTCGGTTGCGGAATTATTCCCCGCTGACGATCCATTCTTATATCGCGTCCGTGGGCGGGCTTCGCCCGCTTCTTCAACAAGCCGCCAGAGCAACTGGGGCCGGAACACATCCGCAAGTATCAGTTGCACTTGGTGCATGAGAAGAAAGTCGCCTGGTCCACTCTGCGGGTTCGCATCGGCGCGCTCAGATTCTTCTACGCAAATGCTGAAATAAGAGTGGTTCGTTCAAGAAGTTGTCAAGCCCAAGGTCCGGCGAAAACTTCGACGGTGCTGAGCCGCGAAGAGGTGACTGCCCTGGCACTGCTGGCGGCCCCCTACGCAAACGGGATTACGTTGCGCCGAAGTACCCCAACTCAAGATTACCGATATCGATAGACAACTCGTGGTGATTCGGGTGTGGGAAGGAAGGCCAGCGGCCGCGGCAAGTCATGCTCTCGTCCAAGTTGCTGGTACTGCTGCGCGCCGGCATGCCGACAAAAGCCTACATTTTCTCTCAAAAGTTAAAGAGCTTTTTCAAGCTCGACTGCCCGGCCTTGCTGGCCAGGGCTTTTAGGCCCAGCTTTCCGTCATAAAACGAACATATCGTTGAACTTACGCTGCCTTTCTTGCGCAATACGATGGTGAATTCAAGATGTATATCCTGCAACGCTTGAATGAAAGCAGAAGTAAGGATACCAGGCCAGAAGAACGCAATCTCAAACCCTACTCCTGGCCCTGTGCCAAGATCGAGACCTACGCCGTTGTTTATAATTGAGGCTGTAAACAGCTCGTGCCGGGCTGGACCCCCGATTCCGTTGAACCCCGGCCCGGGGTCGGTGTCAAACCCGATTTGTATGGTGTCGGTAAGTGGAGGCTGGGGACAGTTGTCGCCTGTTACCTCACTGGTGCTAACCGGCCGGGTAACGATCGGTTCGGTGCCCTCATCCCAAACAAAAGGATTGTCCCAATGAATGGTTATCAACTCCGGGCTCTGTACAGTATTGCCGCTTGAGTCGATTGTGGTTGCAGCAAGTACATATTGGATGTAGCCCTCCGTTCCTGTCAGGAACGTGCCGCCGCCAGACTCAGACTGCCACAAGGGGTGTTGACTTGGTGGAAGATTGGGTAGGCACTTGCCCGAACCATCCATGCCGGCATCGATGGTAAGGGGCGGAGTCTGCGAACCGTCTGTCCATTTGCCTTCGCACAGTCGGCCAAAGAATAAACTGAGCGGGAAGCTGGTGTTATTATATAATGTTATTCGAGCGCTTCTTAACGGCACAGTAAGTCACCTCAGAGGGTTTATTTGGAGCCGGGATTAGTAATGCGTCGTAGCACGTAAATGCCGGGGTGAAGCCGGGGTGAACTGCGTCCGCTTGTTCACGGGCCATTGGCAGCGCCAGGTCCACACTGTTTGTCAGAAGTCAAAGTTAAAGAGCTTCTTTAAACTCAACTCCCCGGCGTCGTTGGCCAGCGCTTTTAGGCCCAGGTTTCCGTTATAAAATGAACATATCGTTGAGCCTACGCTACCCTTTTTCCGCAATCCAAGGGTGTATTCAAGATTTACATCACCTAACGCTTGGATGAATACCATAGTAGCGAGGCCAGGCCAGAAGAGCGCAATGCTAATCCCGACTCCCACCGGCCCTGTTCCAATATTGAACTCTTGGCCGTTGTTGATTACGTGGGAGATAAAGAGCTCATGCTGCGAGGGTCCGACACCGATTCCGGGGAAGCTCCAGCCGTCACGTTGATCCTCATTACAGGGGGGAGTCACACCATGCCGGAAATCGATTGGTCCGGTCCCTGGGTCCCAAACAAAAGGGTTGTCCCAACAAATGGTTACTAACTCAGGGCTTTGCGTAGTACCGTCCTGTGATACTGTAGTTGCATTAAGCCTATAATTAACCCAGCCCGCCGTGCCTCTCAAGCCGTAGTCAGTCTCAGATTGCCACAAGGGGTGTTGAACGGCTAGGGTAGCGCCCGCAAAATTCATGCCGGCATCAATCGTGACGGGAGGCGGCTGCGAACCGTCGGTCCATTTGCCTTCGCACAAATTGCTTCCAACCAACGTGAGCGGGAAGCACGTGTTATTGTATAGGATTATTCGAGTGCTTCGTAACGGCACAGTAAATCACCTCAGCGGATTTCCCTGCGAGCCGAGATTTCGGGTGTGCTCATGATTGATTCCCCAATTGGAAAGGCCCGCAGTTTGTAGCCACTCCTGCCAATGTTATTGCAGCGCGACGAGCACCGGGACCAAGCCCCGGCCGTCTTGCAGCGGGCGTAATGCCTTTCCGATGACCGCACCCAAAGCGCGACTTGAATCGCTGGCTTTCATCGCGTGGCCAGGAGTAGGCGATGGGGTCAGGAGATCACCAACTTCGATGGGGCCGTACTCGGCATCGACTTTGCAGTACACCTTTCCGATTAAAGCAATCACTGTCCGGTTTACACGTGAGTCTCGCCGGTCCAGTACGATGCCAGGCCTGTATCCACCGGCTCCCGAGACTATGCCCGCGACCTTTTTGTCATAGGCATCACGACTTTCTCTCAGGGCGCCTTCCTGATCGATTACGACGACCGTGCCGGGCTCAAGTTGCTGTGCCTCAGTCACGTCGAACTCCTCGGCGCAGTCCGCTCCTAACTTGACATCTATGTTCGCGGTAAGGATGCCGGTCACCAGAACGTTCCCGTTAAATTCACCGGCATTTCCGCTCTGACTCGAGCCGGATATGCCCGGACCGCTCACGCTACTTCCAGCTACACCCGTTCCTCCGCTCGTATTGTTGCCCCACACGCCACTGTTTGTCCCACTGCCAGAGGAGCCCCAAACTCCGTTTCCGCCCTGGCTGCTTCCAGCTACACCCGTTCCTCCGCCTGTATTGTTGCCCCACACGCCACTGTTTGTCGGGCTGGCCGAAGAGCCCTGAACACCGTTCCCTCCCCCGCTGCTTCCAGCTACACCCGTTCCTCCGCCCGTATTCTCGCCCCACACGCCACTGTCTGTCGGGCTGGCCGATTGACCATGGACACCATTCTTACCCCTTCCCAGGACTCCGTCTGCGGCAGGCGGGCCGCTCAGTGGGGAGCACTCTCCGAAAACGCCAAAGCTAAAGTTAGACAGTCCCGTCACGCCGGTCCTCACTTCGCTAGTACCCAAGACCGGTGCCTCAGGTTGAAGTGTGGGAATTGCTATTATTGACATAACTAGTTTCCTTTCAGTGGTAGCAACACCAAGCTGTAATTTCCGCTTGGGTTCCCCAGCAGGGCTTAAGTATACACCCAAACGCCATCCTTTGGTGCTGCAGATTTGGGGATCATTGGGGATCGAGCTTTCACTCCACTTTCACTCACTTAAGAGGCGGTTTTGGAGGAAGTTGCTGATTTCCTTGCACCTGGATGAACCGCCATAGACGCCATTGTCTTGTATTTTCAATCTACGGTCATTTTCCCAAGCTGGACGTCGCGGGTTCGAGTCCCGTCTCCCGCTCCATCTTTTCAATAACTTAGGCGAAACCAGCAACTTCCTTCACTCCATTTCACTCAGTTAAGCGGTGAGCACAGCGTTTTCGAGCTGTTCTGCCGCCTCGGCGCGCCTGGACAGGGCGGCCTTGGTATAAACGTCAATCGCAACGCCAATGCCATGCCCGCGCTGGTCGGCTGCGACCTTGGGATCGATCCCGGCGTCGTGGCCGAAACTGGCATGGGTTCTGCGCAGCACCTGAAAGCTTGCCCACCCCAAACCCACGCTCTGAAGTCGGGGCTGCATGTGCCTGCGCCAGACATTGTCCCGCCACATGGGCGTCGCGGGATTCTCGGAAGCGAAGACCCAGGCCTCCGGCTGCTCTGCTACCAGATCCATCCAGACTTGTAGCTGCCTGGCGGTCTTTGGCGGAATGGCCGCGGTGCGGGTAGAGGAGTTCGTCTTCGGCGTGTCGATGTCTCCCCGGTAGAGGCGCTGCTCAATTCGGACCCTGCGACAATCGCCGCTGACATGGCGGCGCTGCAGGGCGAGAATCTCGCCGGGCCGCATGCCGGCGAAGAGGGCAAGATGCGCGATCACGCGCTCGCGCTGTTCCAGTGCTTTGATGTAGTGTTCCACCTCCTCTTTGGTCATGACTCTGGCTTCGGATGTTTGGGCTTGCTTGGGCGTGAAGAGCGCGCCCGTAGGGTCACGCTCGACGTAGCCTTCGGCAAGTGCCAGCTTGAAGATGGCCCGCAGATCCCAGCGCAGATGCGCCACGACGCTGCGGGAGAGCGTCTCGGCCTTGCCGCCCAGGAACAATTGCAGTTCCTTGAGGCTAAGCGAAGAGAGCCGCACCTTGCCAAACTCCAGGCCCAGATGATGGGTGATGCGGTTTTCGGTGGTCCCGGCCGTTGACCGTTTCCACTTCGACCGCAGGAAGGGAAGGGCGACGCCTTCGAGAAATTCCCCGAAAGTAATGTCCGGGTCGGGCGTTGCCGCGTTGCGGGCGTTGACTTCGTTTAAGATTTCGTCCCGCTTCGCCTCCGCCTGGCTCTTGTTCATCTTGGAATGCAGCCCCACCCCCGGCCTAAAGGCCATTACATGTTACCGCACCGTTACGGCACTTGAACCAGACCCGCAACTTATTGT
>OBLT010002412.1_pt1 | contig 11643 bp, 11 predicted proteins | sample 1518721 | NCBI WGS metagenome assembly OBLT01 (sample SAMEA3539307, study PRJEB22396) | soil metagenome | biome: tundra; feature: field; material: soil | place: USA | collected 2010-05 | depth 0.15 m | reverse complement strand
CGAACCCTCGATACCGCTTGACGCGGTATACCGCATTTCCAGTGCGGCGCCCTCGGCCAACTAGGCGATCGCTCCTCCCCGATTGTATCCGCGACCTGCGGCCAGCCCCTGCCGGGCGACGACTGGCGGTTTCACTAGGACCCCGTCCCGGGTATCTACCATCTCAGCAACACTTCGCCTCAGGGAGAACCTCCGTCATGTGCGTCCTGTTCGCCTTCCTGCTGTTCACGGCCCTGCTTTTCGGGCTGGGTTTCGCGCTCCACGTCCTCTGGTGGATCGCCTTCATCTTCTTGATCTTCTGGCTCATCGGCCTGGCTGTCCGCCCGCGCGGAGGGCGCTGGTACTACTGGTAACGAGCGCGCCTCAACTCGATGGCTGATCGAGGCTGACTGGGCTCGCCCCTATACTCGACGCTCCCGGAGAGGTGTCCGAGTGGTTGAAGGTGCCGCTCTCGAAAAGCGGTGTGGTTTATAGCCACCGTGGGTTCGAATCCCACCCTCTCCGCCAAGCCGACGGCCGCTGCCGTCCGAGCTCAGACTGACCCGGCGACCGTCTGGGCGGCGGCCCCCACCTGCGAATCCATGTCCGCGCCGGACTTCGTGCCCGATGTGACGTTGATCACAACGAGGTAGTTGTCCTTGACGAACGCGTAGGTGGCCGAATTCGCGTCGATCTCCTTGATCGCGCCACTTCCCAACCCGGCGACAGCCGTTGCCGTGCCGCCGCTCGAGGCGCTCTGGCCGCTCAGGGCCGCGGCGACCGCCGCCTGCAGCGCTGCCTGGCCGACGAATCCCGGGAAGGGCTGCACGAAGATCACCCCACCGCCTCCGCCGCTGCCGGTGGTGTCGGAGTAGATGCAGGTGGTGGCTGAACAGGCGCCGGCGAGAGCCGCAACGCTCGAGTCGCCGCTGATGCTCTGTACGTCGGCCGCGCTCAGCAGCGTGCCGGCGGCTGGAGCCGATCCGCTGGAGCCCGTGCCCAGCCCGGGAATTGTCGGCAAGGTCAGGCCCCCGGTCGACGAGGTCGGTGTCGGCGTCGAGCTGGTGCTCGACCCACCACAGCCGGCGATCCCCACGATCGCGCCGATGGAGATGGCTCCGACAAGGAGCGACTTGATGGTCATGAGATTCCTCGTTGTCGTAGGTCAGTGCTCGGCCGCGCTGAATCGCGGCAGATGATAGCGGTCGCAATGGCTCATCCACGCTCGTCACCAAATCGGGAAAACGTTTGGACCTTGGTACAGTCGAAGCAAATGACCACCGCCGCCCCCGCGTGCCCAGGAGTGCTGCTGCCGTGATGCACGGAGGCGGCTTCATGGGCGGCAAACGCGAGAAGCCCTCGGGCCGCGTCCCGAACCGGCAGCTCCTCCGCCAGACGGCGGGTCTCTTCAAGTCCCACCGGGCTGGCGTGGCCGGGATTGCCGGGCTGGTGGTGATCACGGCCGGCGCCGGGGTGATCAACCCGATCCTCATCAAGGTCGTCTTCGACACCGCCCTGTTTCCGACGCAAACCGTCAATAACCACCTCGTCTATCTCCCGGTGGTACTCCCACGGCTCGAACTCCTGGTCGGGATCATGATCGGGATCACGATCGTCACCGGCGCGATCGGGGTGCTCCAGACCTACATCACCAATCGCGTCGGTCAACGGGTGATGGAGGAGTTGCGCAACCGCCTCTACGAGCACCTGCAGGGGATGTCGCTCCGGTTCTTCACCGGCACCCGAACCGGCGAGATCCAGTCGAGGCTCACCAATGACGTCGGCGGCATCCAGTCCGTCGTCACCGATACGGCCACGTCGCTCCTGTCCAACATCGTGACCCTGCTGAGCACGCTGGTCGCGATGCTGATCCTTTCCTGGCAGCTCACGGTGCTGTCCCTGGCAATCACGCCGCTGTTCGTCTACTACACATATCGCGCCGGCAGGGTGCGCCGCCAGATCACCATGCAGGCGCAGGAATCAAAGGCCGAGATCAGCGCCATCACCGAGGAGACGCTGTCGGTCTCGGGCATGCTCCTCGCGAAGGTCTTCGGCCGTGGTCCGGAGGAGGTTGCCCGGTTCCGGAAGGAGAACAACCGGCTCGCCAACCTCGCCATCCGTCAGGAGATGATCGGTCGAGCCCTCTTCGCAGTCATCGGCGCGTTCTTCAGCAGTGCGCCCGCGCTCGTATATCTCATCGCCGGTTTCGTTCTCGCCGGCCATAGTTCGACGACCGCGCCGTCGATCACGCCGGGCACCATCGTGGCCTTCACCACCCTGCAGAGCCGCCTCTTCTTCCCCATCGGCAGCATGCTCTCGGTGTCCATCGAGATCCAGGCGAGCCTGGCACTGTTCGAGCGCATCTTCGACTACCTCAAGATGCCGCACGACATCGTCGACGAGCCTGACGCGCGCACTGTCGCTCCAATCGACATCAAGGGCGAGGTCAGCCTCAAGCAGGTCTACTTCCGCTACGACCGTGGCAGCTTCGGCCCGATGACCGAACCCACACAGCGACCGCCCGTCATACCGACAGCCAACGGACACGCCGACGACGAACACGATCCCGTCCCCAATGAGATTCGCCGGGACTGGGCGATCGAGGATGTGAGCTTCGATGTCAAGCCGGGTCAGCTGGCTGCGATCGTCGGCCCGAGCGGCGCCGGCAAGACGACGATCTCGTACCTCATCCCGCGCCTCTACGACGTCACCAAGGGGGCGGTGCTGCTCGACGGCATCGACGTGCGCGACTACACGATCGCGTCACTGGCCGGTGCGATCAGCATGGTCACGCAGGAGACCTATCTCTTCCACGCCTCGGTGCGTCGCAACCTCATGTATGCCAAGCCCGACGCAACCCAGGAGGAGCTCGAGGCTGCAGCGCGAGCAGCGTTCATCCACGATCGCATCGTCGCGCTCGATGACGGCTACGACACGCTCGTCGGCGAGCGCGGGTACCGGATGTCCGGTGGTGAGAAGCAGCGCCTGGCCATCGCCCGGGTGGTCCTCAAGGCGCCCCGCGTGCTCATCCTCGACGAAGCCACCTCCGCCCTCGACACCACCAGTGAACGGCTGGTCCAGGCGGCGCTCGAACCGCTGCTCACCGGCCGCACCACGATCGCGATCGCGCACCGGCTCTCCACCATCCTGGCCGCCGACGTGATCTTCGTCATCGATCGCGGCCGCCTCCTCGAGCAGGGGACCCACGCGGAACTCCTCCGCCGAGGCGGCGCCTACGCCAAGGTCTACGAGCAGCAGTTCCAGGGCGGTCGCGTCGAGGCCGTCTGCGAGGACGGGATGGTCCTGGCCAGCGGGGAAGTCGTCGCCGCCACACCGGCAGCGTAAAGGTCAACGTGCCGTCGCGCCTGGACGCTGTGGTCGTCGGCAGCGGCCCCAACGGCCTTGCTGCAGCTGTGGAACTGGCCCGCAACGGCGCCGACGTGCTGGTCATGGAAAGCGCGGAGACGATCGGAGGCGGGACCCGCACCACGGAGCTCACGCTGCCGGGGTTTCACCACGATGTCTGCTCCGCGGCTCACCCGCTCGGCATTCTCTCGCCGTATCTGTCCGGGCTCCCGCTCGCGGAGCACGGACTGACCTGGATACAACCGCCCGCGTCTGTCGCCCACCCGCTCGACCGCCAACCGGCGGTGATCCTGCGCAAGTCGATGGCCGCGACCGCCGGGTCGCTCACGCCCGACACCAACGCGTACCGCAGGCTCGTCGCTCCGTTCCTGCGCCACCCCCACGAACTGATTGCAGAGATCCTCGGCCCAGGACATCTCCCCCGCCACCCGCTCCTGCTCGCTCGCTTCGGAGCACCGGCGCTGCTTCCAGCGACCCTCCTCGGACGCTCGTGGTTCCGAGGCGAGCGCGCCCGAGCACTGCTCGCCGGGTGCGCGGCCCATTCGATCCTGCCGCTGGGTCGCCCGGTGAGCGCCGCCGTCGGCCTCCTCTTCCTGGTGACTGGGCACGTCGAGACGTGGCCGATCGCGCACGGCGGGTCCTCCTCGATCACGAGCGCGCTGGCCGGATACCTCCGCTCTCTCGGCGGCCGGATCGAGACCGGCAAGGAGGTGCATGCACTCGCCGACCTCCCCCCTTCGCGCATCCTGCTGTTCGATACCAGCCCTGACCAGGTCGCAAGCATCGCGGAACCGGTGCTCCCGAGCAGGTACCTTCGCCGCCTGGGCCGCTATCGGTACGGGCCCGGCATCTTCAAAGTCGACTGGGCGCTCGACGGTCCCATCCCGTGGACCGACTCCGCGTGCCTCGATGCGGCGACAGTGCATGTCGGCGGCACGCTCGACGAGATCGCATCCGCGGAATCCGCTGTCTGGCGCGGTCAGCACCCCGCCCGTCCGTTCACGATCGTCGTGCAGCCGAGCCTCTTCGACGCATCTCGGGCACCTGCCGGCAAGCACACCGGCTGGGCGTACTGCCACGTCCCGGCAGGGTCCACGCTCGACCGGACCGAGGCGATCGAGCGTCAGGTCGAGCGCTTCGCGCCCGGATTCCGCGACCGCATCCTGGCGCGCCATGTGATGAACACCGTGGACCTGGAGCAGTACAACGCCAACTACGTCGGTGGGGCGATCGCCGGCGGCGTCACCGACCTCGGCCAGCTCTTCACCAGGCCGGTGGCTCGTGTCGATCCGTACTCCACGCCCAACCCGGACATTTTCATCTGTTCGGCCTCGACACCACCCGGTGGCGGCGTCCACGGGATGTGCGGCTACCACGCGGCCCGCAGCGCGCTCCGACGCCTGGCATCTGGCGCTGTGTGAAGATTGAGCCATGATCCTTGTGGTCTTTCGATCGCGCAACCGCCCCGACGGCGACCTCGAGGAATACGCCCGGCGGAGCAAGCGCATGCACGAGTTGGTGCAGCAGCACCCGGGCTTCATCTCGATCGAGAGCTTCGAGACTCCCGACGGCGAGGAGGTCTCGCTCGAACTCTTCGAGAACGACGAGTCGGTGAAAGCGTGGCGCGCCAATCCCGAGCATCGCGAGACACAGCGCTGGGCGCGCGAGCACCTGTACTCCTGGTACTCGGCACAGGCCAGTGAGGTCATCCGCTTCCACGAAGTCGATCTCATGGCTCCGAAAGAGGCGACCGCCTAGGCAGCCAAGGCGCTAGGCCGGCGAATCCCGTCGTGCTCGGAAGAACTCCTGGAGAAGCACTGCCGATTCGTCCGCGAGGATTTCGCCGGTCACGTCGACCCGATGGTTGTTGCGCGCATGACGGAGCACGTCGTAGACGCTCCCGTCGGCACCTTTCTTGGGATCGCGAGCCCCGTAGACGCACCGTGCAATGCGCGCTTGCACCATCGCTCCGGCGCACATGGGACAGGGCTCGAGGGTTGCGTAGACCGTCACGCCGTCCAGGCGCCACCCGCCGGCGATGCGTGCCGCGCGGCGAAGGACGAGCATCTCTGCGTGCGCGGTGGCGTCGCCGCGTCGCTCCATCGCATTGCCGGCAGCCGCCAGGATGGTGCCGTCGCGCACCGCAACCGCGCCGACCGGTACCTCGCCGCGCGCGCCGGCGGCACGAGCCACCTGCAGCGCACGCCGCATGAAACGCTCCTGGGCCTCGATTGCTACCCCACCGCGACGAGCGGCAATTCGAACTTCAGGTCCGGGCGCTCGACGACTCGCATGGTGTCATCGACAAAGCGCACACGCTCGAACGTGATGCAGTTGACCGGGCAGTGGTCCTCACAGATCCTGCAGTTGGTGCAGCGATCGTAGTTGATGAAGATCTCGCCCTCATAGCCGCCCGCACCGGGTACGCCTCCCGACGTCGTGCACACGAGCGTGTCCCCTCCCGAGGAACGCTCGCGGTCCTCGCCGAAGACCACGACGTCGATTGCCTTCTCGGGACAGACGTCGTCACACGCACCGCAGAGCACGCACACCGTCTGGTCGTAGTGATGCACCGAGTCGCACTGGAAGCAGCGGATGGCCTGCACGATCGCGGTCTGATCGCTCCAGGACTGCTCGACCTCGGTCATGTCGTACCGCTTCTCGGCCTCGAGGATGCCCGGCTCGACACGCGCAAAGAGCTCGGACTGTCGATGGTCATCGGTGCGTTCCACGATGGTCTGGTAGATGCGATCGCCCGCGGCCTCCATGTCCTCGCCGAGAAACTCGCGGATCGAGCGAGCGACGCGATGTCCCCAGCCTGCCGCGTCGACGATGAACGAGGGGCCCTGCACGCAGTCACCGCCGCAGAAGAGTTTCGGAACGCCCGTATGCCCACCGCGATCCGCGGAGAGCAGACCACGCTGGGTCACGGGGACGAGCTCGTCGGGGCGCTCCATGATCTGCCCGGAGGCGAAGATCACATAGTCCGCGGGGACCGTCCACCGTGCCGCGTTCTCCTGCTCCTTCACGGAGGAGAAGATGAGCTTGCCGCTGAGTGGGTCGAACTGCAGATCCTGCAGCGGCGCGAAGGAGACGGCCTTCACGTTGCCCTTCTCGTCGGCCTGGACCTCTTTGACGATGACGCCGCACTGGATGTGCAGCCCGATCTCCTTGGCTTCGTGGAGCTCGTTGCCGAACGCGGGGAGGCGATCCTCGGGCTCGATCGCGACCATCCACACGTCCTTGGCGCCGAGCTTGATCGAGGACTGGCAGGCGTCGGTCGCGACCGCACCACCACCGACCACAACCGCGGTGCCGCCGATGGGAAAGTGCTCGGGGATCCGGTCGTACGACACGGTGCGCAGGAAGCTCATCGCGTCGGTGACCTGGGGAAGATCGCTGCCCGGGATCGGCAGGATCCGGCCCTTCATCATCCCGATGGAGAAGAACACCGCGTCGTACTCGTCGAGGAGATCCTTTGTCCTGATGTCGTCGGGACCGCTGCCGACGTTGCTGTTCAGGCGGACGTCGATGCCGGTGGTCATGATCATGTCCAGCTCCCATTGGAGCTGACGGTGATCGAACCGGAATGGCGGAATCGAGGTGCTGAGCAGGCCCCCCACCTTGGCCTCGCGCTCGTAAAGCACAACGTCATATCCCTGCACGCGCAGGTCGAGTGCGCAGGTGAGCCCGGCGGGTCCCGCACCGACGACCGCGACCTTCCTGCCCTTGGCCGGGGCGATCTTGTAGTTGATCCACAGCCCCTGCTGAAACGCGAAGTCGGTCGAGAACCGCTTGATGGATTTGATCGTCACCGGCTCCTCGCCGGGATCCCATCCGCGCTTGCAGTCGGTCTCGCAGGGATGGTTGCAGAGCCTCCCGAGCATGCTCGGGAACGGGTTGGTCTCATGGATCACCGCCCACGAGTCCACGTAGCGTCCCTGGCTGACGTAGTCGATGTAGGTCGCGATGTCCTGGCGGATCGGACAGTTGCGCTGGCATGGCGTGATCGGGACGTTGAATCCCAGGTCGAGATGCCCGCTCATGATCTTCATCGGCGCCTTGTCGATGACGTTTTTCGCAATGGCGCCGAGGATGTGCGCGGCGCTCACCATGCCGACCGGGGCGCTGCGCCGAGAGAACATCCCACCTTCCGGTGCGGTGACGATCGCCGCCTCGGCGGCCGTCTTGCGCATCAGCTCCGCCCCGCGCTCGACGCGTTCGCCGACGTCGATCTCCGGCGCCGGACGCATGACCTCGCGAACGCTCGTGTGGTCGAGCACGTCGAACGACGAAACCACAGCCTCGATGCCGATGGTCCCGAGCACATCGTCACCACGGACGACCACGAGCGGCACCGGGTCCTGGAGGCGCAGCACTTCGAGGATGTCGGCCAGGGTGTCCTCGGGATCGCATTCTGCGCCCAGCGGCGAGGCGATGCTCTCGAGCTCAGGCATGAGCGACCTGGCGCCGCGCGAGCGCGAAATCCGCGAGCTCGCGGGGTGTCACCATGCCGACGACGGTTTCGTCCTCGTGGGTGACGATCGCAAGGCGGCGTTCGTGCTGGGCCATCAGGGCCACGACCTCACTCAAGCGCTGATGCTCATCGACGAGCAGCGGTGACTGGCGCAGCATGTTGCGCGCCTGCACGGTCGTCGATGGTGGACGCACCGCGAAATCGCTGCCGGAGACAACGATGTCGCCGGCGATCAGGTGGTCGATGACGTCCTCCTTGGCGACGAAGCCGACCGGCCGACGGTCGACGAGGACCACGATCTCACTCAGGATGTTGTCGGCGAGCAGCTTGGCGATGGCATCGGCCGGTGTGCTCGGGAGGCAGAAGACGACCTCGTTCCGCATCACCGATCCCACCGCCGGGTCACCCGCGTCGAGCGCCAGGCTGTCAGGGTCCAGGGAGGCCACTAGAGGGGCCGAGGTCACGCTCCCGCCTCTTGCGCCATCTGCTCCTGCAGCCGGCGAAGGACGTCCTGCCATGTCTCGGTCGTCTCCACGGGCCGCGCCTGGGCACGTGGAGCGGCGCGCTGAATCTTGGTGCGCGTCTTGGTGATCTCGCGCTCACGCTTGCGATCCTGGACGGAGCGGGCGGACTCGACCGCCTGACGCACCTCGGTCTCGACCTCGGTGATCTCCTCAGCCGAGGTCGCCGCCCGCAACGCCCTGCCCAGCCGCGAGGTCGCCTCCGGCGGCAGCTGTGGACCGGCGTCGCGCAGCATGTCGCTGCCACGCCGGCGCAGCAGATCGAGCGCATGTGCGGCGCGAGCGCGTTCGGCGTTGGAGGCGCGCTGCTGCTGGTACAGCTCCATCCCGGCGGCGATCAACTGCGGGTATTGAAACGCCTGACTGAACTTGCCGGTGTTGATGCGCGCGGTGATCTCATCGACCTGTCGCTGCAACTCTTCGCGCGGTTCACCCTCGAGGCTGCCGAGCAGGTCGGCGAGGATGGGGCGTGCCTGCGCATAGGCTCGCTTCACCCACGCGGGAAGGTGATGGTGCGATGGCTCCGCCACCGGCGCTGGCGTCGTCGCCCGAGGAGCTCCGACGGGACGGACGATGGCCGGGAAAGCTGTCGTGAGGGGCGCCTGCTGCGGGCTGCGGGCCCTCGTCTGGATCACTGCGATGCCAACATCGTACCCGGCTGCGGGGGTGTCGCGACTTCCCCGTGTGTCGATTGACTCACAATCCGGCCCCTGAGCATCCCATCAGAGTCTAACCAGCCGTCGCTCCTCGATGTCATGCCGCTCCAGGGAGCTTGGTGAGACCGAGTTCGGCCGACGGGCAGATGTCGGCGAGGACACACTGGTGACAGCGCGGCTTGTTCGCGATGCAGACCCGCCTGCCATGGAGGATGAGACGCAGGCTCAGGCCTGTCCACTCACTGGGCGGGACGATGCTGCACACGTCCTCCTCGATCTTCACCGGATCGGTCGCCGAGGTGAGACGGAGCAGCCGCGTGAGCCGTTTCACGTGCGTGTCCACCGCAAATCCCGGCACGCCGAAAGCGACCCCGAGCACCACGTTGGCGGTCTTGCGCCCCACCCCACGCAGCGTCACGAGGTCTTCCATCCGCGCCGGCACCTCGCCGTTGTGGCGCAGCAGCAGATCCTGGCTCATCTCGCGAATCGCGCGCGCCTTGGCGTGAAAGAACCCGGTCCTGTGAATGATCATCTCGACGTCCTCCTGCTCGGCCGCCGCCAGCTCCCCAACACTCGGATAACGCGCGAACAACGCCGGAGTCACCGAGTTGACATTGACGTCGGTCGTCTGCGCGCTGAGGATCACCGAGACCAGCAGCTGCCACGGACTCCCGAACTCCAGCTCCGTATGCGCATCGGGATACTCGAGCTTCAGCCGCTCCACCACAATCGGCGCGCGTTCCCGCGCCCCCGCCGGCAACCGCCGCCTGCGAACCTTCGGAGACCGACGTTGCACCGTCATCGCCCGTCGCATCCTACGCAGCCCGTCGGGCTGCCGGACGCGTCGGCTCGGCGGGTTGGCGTCGCGGGGCTGCGCCGCCGGAGGGTCGGGCTCCGAGGATGCCCGGCACCCCAACCAAGACGACTCGCCACAGGAGACCCGACCCGGAGGCGGCGAGGGGCCGCGCGACGGCAGGACCCGTTTTGAGCGAGACCCACCCCGGGGAGTCCACGCAGCTGCGTAGAATCGCCCGTCGTGCGAACCAAGATAACGGTGGTCGGCGCAGGCAACGTCGGTGCGACCCTGGCCCAACGCGTCGCTGAGCGCGACTATGCCGATGTCGTGCTCGTCGATATCGTCGAAGGTCTTCCTCAGGGCAAGGCCCTCGACATGCTCGAATCGGGCCCGATCGTGGGCTACGACTCGCTGATCACGGGGACCAACGGGTACGAGGAGACAGCCGGCTCACGGATCGTGGTGATCACCAGTGGCATCCCTCGCAGACCGGGGATGTCACGAGACGACCTGGTGATGACCAACGCGAAGATCGTGTCCGGAGTAGTCCGGCAGGTCGTCTCCCAGTCTCCCGACTGCATCCTGATCGTGGTCGCCAACCCGGTCGACGGCATGACCCAGCTGGCGATGGCTGTGTCGCGGTTCCCGAGGTCGCGCGTGATCGGCATGGCAGGTGTCCTCGACACCGCTCGCTATCGCACCTTCATCGCCCAGGAGCTCGACGCTTCCGTGCACGACGTGCAGGCATATGTGCTCGGCGGGCACGGCGACACCATGGTCCCGCTCGCCAGACTGACCACGGTCGCCGGCATCTCAGCCGCGGATCTCATCCCCGCCGAGCGCCTCGAGAGCATCGTGCAGCGCGCTCGTGATGGCGGCGCGGAGATCGTGAACCTGCTGAAAACCGGCAGTGCCTTCTACGCGCCGAGCGCGGCGGTGGCTCAGATGATCGACGCGATCGTGCTCGACACGCGCCAGGTGCTCCCCTGCACGGTGCATCTCGAGGGCGAGTACGGCATCACCGGCCTGTTCACCGGAGTCCCCTGCAGGCTCGGCGAGGGCGGCCTCATCGAGGTTGTCGATGTGGCCCTCACCGACGAGGAGCGAGCCGCGCTCCACCGGAGCGCAGCGGCGGTGCAGCAGGTCGTCGAGGTGATGGACGCGCGCCGTGACGAGATCGACCCGACCCTGGGCTCACTGACCACCGGGATCAGGATCGGCTGAGCAGCAGCTCCGGGGTGATCTCGACGAGCGAGTCGATGACCACGTGCGCGTGCCCGATGTCACCTGCGAGCGCGCCCTCGGAGCGAAGCCCGATGCAGCGCATGCCGGCGGCGATGGCGGCGGTGACGCCCACCGGTGAATCCTCGATCGCGACGCACGAGGACGGGATCACGTCCAGCGCTCGCGCGGCGCTGAGGTAGACCCCCGGATCCGGCTTGCCACGCTCTTCGTCGTCAGCGCTGCACACTGCATCGACGAGGTCGCCGATGCGCAGGCGTTCGACCACCGCGTTGATCAGCTCTCGACTCGATGACGACGCAATGGCCACGCGCAGCCCGGCATCTCGCGCGGTGTGTATAGCCTCGACCGCGCCGGGAATCGGAACGCCGTGCGCGCGCACGTGTTCGACCATCTCGCGGATGATCTCGCGTTCGACCGCGCGCGGCCGGATGCCGTTCCACGGCCGGACCCGATAGCGGTAGTCGACGACCTCCTCGATCCGCATCCCCCAGGTCTCGCGCAGTTGCGCATCGGTCAGCTCGACGCCGACCCGGGCGAACACGTCGTGCTCGGTCTCACGCCACACCGGCTCCGTATCGATCAGGACTCCGTCCATGTCGAAGA
>OBLT010002410.1_pt1 | contig 11649 bp, 7 predicted proteins | sample 1518721 | NCBI WGS metagenome assembly OBLT01 (sample SAMEA3539307, study PRJEB22396) | soil metagenome | biome: tundra; feature: field; material: soil | place: USA | collected 2010-05 | depth 0.15 m | reverse complement strand
CCATCCTGTCTCCGCTCGCGCTCCTCCTGGCCGGCGCTTCCCGGCCGGGCGCGCGCGCCGCACCTGCTGCGGCGATCGCGCTGATGGCGGCAGGCTCCGCCACCGGTGCCCTCGCAGCTCTCCAGCGCTGGGCCGGCCTCTTTCGGCTGCCCCTCGAAGTCCCGGAACCCCGGTTTCTCGCGGCGGGCCTCATTGGAAACGCGGGCGACGTCGGGATGGCGCTCGTCGTCCCCGCGCTGCTCCTCTTCACCCGGGCGGCGGAGCCGGGCGCGAGTGCCGGGGCGAGAAGTCTCGCCGCGCTCGGCCTCGCTGCGACGCTCCTCGGTCTTTTCGCGACCGAGTCCGTCGCGCCGGCGCTCGCGTTTGGCGGGGGCGCCGCGGCCTTCGTGGCGCTCGACTTCCGCCGACGCTCTCTCGCGCTCATCGCCCTCCTCGCGGCGACGTTCCTCGGCCTTTTCGTGACTGGAGCCGGACGTCGCTTCCTCCTGAAACTCGACGAATTCCGCCGCGGCGACCTCGCGTCCGCCACGACGCAGCGCGACATCGGGCTCCTCGCGGGGCTGGAGATGGTCCGCGCGCGGCCCCTTCTCGGCGCCGGCCCGGGCGCGTTCTCGAATCGCTTCGTCCCCTCGCGGCTCGCAGCGGAGGAGCGCACGAGACGCCATCTCGTGCACCGGAGCGGCTCGGCGCATTTCGACAACGCGCACAGCGAGCCCGTCACCCTCGGGGCCGAGACCGGAGTGCCCGCCGCGCTCGCCTCCATGACCGCGGCTTGCGCGCTGTTCGTGGGACTTCTCGCACGCCGCAAGCTCGCGCCAAAGGCCCCCGACGGCAACTCGATCGACGCCCTCTTCGCCACTCTTTTAGCCGTCGCATTGCTCTCTCTCGCCGACTTCCCACTCAGGATCGCCGTCGCCTCCGGGCCCGCCGCCTTTCTCGCGGGCGTGGCGCTTCGGCGCATCGGAGGCGACGAAGAGAGGCCCGATGTTCCCGCGCGCGGCGGTCGTGCCTTGTTCGCGACGCTCGCCTTTTTCCTCGTCGCTCTCGCGGCCGTGCGATCGCTCGCGACATTTGCCCAGGCGGAAGGTGAGACTCTTCTGCGCGAAGCGGCTTCGGCCCCGGAGGAAGTCGTATCCCAGAAGGCCGAGCTTCTCTCGGCGGCGAATGCGTGCCTCGCGCGCACCGTCGCCCTTCGGCCGCGCTCCGCCACGGCGCTTCTCGCATGGGGCTCGGTGCAGTCGCTGAGGGGCGAGCGCAGGCTTTCGTACGCGCTCTATGCGCGTTCGGTCCGGCTCGAGGAGCGCGCCGAAGGCGATCTGAATCTCGGCCGCGCGGCGGTGGCTCTCGGCCGCGGTCAGGAGGCGCGGGCGCTCTTCGTGCGCTGCGTCTGGATCCAGCCGCGGCTTCTGGACGCCCTGCCGCCCGGCGAACGCGATGCGGTCGCCGCTGCCGTCACCTCGGCCGAGGAAGGTCTCACGCACGGCGGGAGGGTTCCGCCCGCGCCGCCGGGCTGAGTCCGTCCCCAGGCCGGCAGCCTTTTCCGGATTCGCCCGCTTTTTTGTCAGATTTGCAAAGTACATCTCGTGGAGCCGCATTCCGTTCCACTCCAGCCGAAGCAGCGCTTGAGCTCGATCCGTTCCACGCGCGGCACGGCAGTTGCTCAATCCACGAGAAGGGAGGAAGAAACATGCTCTGGACCATCTTCGTCATTCTTCTCGTCCTGTGGCTTCTCGGCATGGTGACGTCGTACACGATGGGCGGCTTCATCCACATCCTGCTCGTCATCGCGATCGTCATCGTTCTCATCCGTGTCATTCAGGGCCGACGGCCCGTTCTCTGAGCCCGCGCGCCGAGCAGATATTTCAGGCCCCGGCCGAGTCGCCCTGGGAAACGGCCTTCAGACCACGCTCGGAGCGGATCATCCGGCTGAACAGCGAGAGCCTGCGGTCGAAGACGAAGTGCAGGAGCAGGCGAGTCCATGAGCGATGGAAGGAGAGAGCGTCGTACACTTCGGGCACGGCGCGCCGAATGGCTGGCAGCCGGTTCCAGGGCACGGACGGAAAGTCGTGGTGCTCGTTGTGATGGCCGACGTTCAGCGCGACGACGTTCAGCGGCCCGTAATAGCTCGACGTCTCCTGCCCCTCGAACACGAGGTAGTGCTCTTGGATCCAGCGCGCTCCGAGCGGGTGCAGGCCGACCGAGAAGAAGAACGAGACCGCGAGATAGAGGAACGCCTTCGGCCCGAGCACCATCCACACGGCGACGTCGTAGGCGAGCTGCGCGCCGATGTTCGCGAACACCCAGGGCCCGAGAAGAGGGATCTCGCCGAGGCGCGGCGGGCGCGTGACCTGAAAGATCGGAAAGAGGAGGAGCCAGAGCGCCTTTTTCAGCGCGGAATGTCCGACGAGCCGCGCTTCCCAACGACTCGGGATGTCCGCGTCCAGCTCGTAGACGCCCTGAAACGCGTGGTGCTTCAGGTGGTAGGTCTGGAACGAGATTGCGCTCGGCAGGATGTGCGGGAGATTCGCGGCGATCGCGGCGATCCGGTTCCAGGACGCGCGCCGGAACACGAGGTTGTGAGAGCACTCGTGGATGAGCACCCAGAGGGTGTGATCCAGGAAAGCGCCAACCGAGAAAGCGGCCAGGAGCGCGGCCCAGAACGGGACATATGACACGAGCGCTGCGAGCGAGGTTTGCAGCACGACGAGAAAGGCCACGAGAAGAGCGCTCCATGCGTTTCGTCCGGCGAGCGAACGAATCTCCGCGTGGCGGCGGAGAATCTCGCGCGCCCTGAGAGCGTGCGGCTCACGCTCACGGGAGAAGAGGAAGTCCTCTCGCCCCGGCGTCTGGGTCATATCCCGCTCCCCTTCAGAACCGTGACGATCGTGCGCAGCAGGATAAAGACGTCCAGGAACGGCGTCCAGTGGAACAGATAGCCGAGGTCGTATCGCAGCTTCACGTCCGGCTTCGTCGCATACGCACCCATGACCTGCGCGAGGCCCGTAAGGCCCGGCTTGAGCGCGTGGCGCAGCCGGTAGGCGGGGATCTCCTTCTCGTACGCCGCCACGAATTCCGGGCGTTCGGGCCGCGGCCCGATGAGGCTCATCGAGCCGCCCACCACGTGCAGAAGCTGCGGCAGCTCGTCCAGCCGAGTCCGCCTCAGGAACGCGCCGGCGCGCGTCACCCGTTCGTCGTAGCGGCCGGAGAGCGTCGGCCCCGTCCGAGCCTCCGCGTCGGCCTGCATCGTGCGCACCTTCCACAGGAGGAATTCGCGGCCGCCGAGGCCGACCCGGCGCTGGCGGATCCAGGGAGCGCCCGGGCTGCCGAGCACGACCGCGAGCGTGACGAGGAGGAGGATCGGAGCCGCGGCAGCCAGCAAGACGACTCCAACGACGAGGTCGAGCGCACGGCGCCATGCGAACGCGAGGAAGCTCGCGCCGCGCGTCGCGACCGGCGTCAACGGCAGATCCGCGAGACTCCTCGTGACGGCGCGCGACGACACGATGTCGGCGAGCCCGGGAAGGATCCAGAGGTCGAAGTCGTTCTCGAGGCTCCTCTCGAGAAGCGCGACGAGCCTCGGCCGGTCCTCGGGCCGGTCGGACGCGAAAATCACGTCCTCGGCACCCTTCAGGTCTTCGAGCGACGCGCTCTCGCTCCAGCCCGCCAGCGAGTGGCCCGTGATCTGGCCCGCGCGCAGGGCTTCGGCCGCGCGCCGGGCATCCTCTCCGGAGCCGAGCACGAGGACCGCGCGCGTGCCGATCGGCGCGAGGACCTCGGCGAACGAGCGCCAGAGCCCGACCGCGAACGACAGAAGCGGCACGTAGACGAGGAGAACCGTCCTCGGCACGGCGCGGCCCGCGAAAAAATACGCTGCGAGGAGCAGGCCGCCCGCGACGAGCGCGGACACGAGCAGGCCGCCCCGCCCCTTCACCGACGCGAGCGGCTCGTCGTACGTTCCCCCGAGCCAGAGCGCCACGACGGCCACGAAGCCCACGAGCGCGAGCCACGGAACCTCCAGCGAGAGATTGGACGCCGGCAGCTTTTCGGCCGTCCCCGGCAGCGCGAGAAGCCGGCGGACCGCGACGATCAACGTGAAGAGACCGACCGCGACGGACACGTCGCCTGCCGCGAGAAGCCAGCCCCTGCCGGGTCTTTCGCCGCGGGGTCTCACGCGCCCTCCACCGCTGCGCGGTAAGCCGTGGCGAGAGCCGCGACGGAGGCGCGGCGGTCCGCGTGCGCCTCGGCGAACGCGCGACAGGCCGCGCCGTCGCGCGCGGCCCGCTCAGGATCCGTGAGATAGGCCGTGATCTCTCGCGCGAACTCCTCGTCCGTGACCGCGGCGCGCGCGGGAGCTCTCGCGCCTGGCGAGCTGGCGCGCGCGATGACGCCGGCCGAGGCGACGACCGCCGCCCCGGCTTCGAAGGCCTCGAAAAGCTTGTTCGGAGTGCCCGTTCCGAGGTCCACGGGTAGGGCGACGACACGCGCCCTCCTCAGGAAGGCCGCCATGTCCGCCACCGGGCTCACGACCTCGACACCCTCGCGCCCCTCGGACGCGCGGACCTCGCCGGGCGCCTCGGCTCCGCCCACCAAAAGGCGAGCGTCCGGCACGGCGCGCCGCACGCGCGGCCAGATGTCGCGGAGCAGTCGTCGCGCCGCCAAGCGATTCGGACGGTACATGAGACGCCCGGTGAAGGCCACGGCCGGCGCGCGCTCCGAAGGTCCCAGCGGCAGCAGCGTGACACCGTTCGCCACGGCGCGCGTACCGGCGGGAAGATGCTCGGCATCGAACGGCGTCGTCGCGAGGAGGACCGCCGCGCCCCGGGCGGCCCGCGCCTCGGCGACCGCGAGGCGGGGCGCCTCGACCGTCCAGTACGCCCGGCGCCACGGCGCGGGGTCATTCCGTGCCGCCTGACGCGCGGCCTCGGCGAGCGCATCCACGAAGTCCACGACGAGCGGAGCCTCCCTCAGTGCACCTTCGACATGCCGTAGGAGACGCGGAAGCAGGAGAGCCACGAAGAGGTCCGCGCGGCCGGCCTCCCTCAGCGCGGCGCGAAAGTCGCCGGAAAAGAGCGCCGACTGGAGCGGATCGCCCGCAAGGAGGGCCCGCGCGAGCGCGAGGGGTATGCGTGAAGGTGCTAGGGGAACCGGGTGGACGGACGCAGTGAGAGGGACGCGCGGCTCTTTCCCCGAGGCGATTCCGCCCACGAGCGCCGTCTCGTAGCCGGCTTCGTTGAGCGCGAGAAGGTGCAGCTCCGCCCGCAGGCGATCGCCCGTGAAGCCCGTCCCGGGAAGGCGCGGGACGAGAAGGACGGCTTTCACGCAGGAGGCCGCGCCCGATGCCAGCGCGACGGCGCGAGAAGCGCGAGGCCAGCCGCGCACGCCCACATCGAGAACGAGGAATAAAGATCGCCGAGGGTCACTGCGGGGATTTCGGGTGGATAGCCTATGCGGCGGCGGAGCGCGGCGAGCAAGAGCCACTCGAAGACCAGTGTGGTTTTTGCTTCGAGTGAAAGAAGCAGGAGGAAAACCAGGAGTACCGTCCACGCGCCCTTCGAAGAAAAAAAAAGCAAAGCGATATCCGAGCCGATCGCCAGAAACGCGAGGGCAAGCAGCACGAAGAGGCGTGGCCTAAGCCAGAGATCGCAGGCGAGGACGAACGCCCCCTTCGGACTCTTCCCCGCGAGGCGCAAGAGATCACGAAGGCCCGTGAAGAAGAGCTTGAGGTGCCCGCCGAACCACCGCGCACGCGACCGCGCCATCGCGGCGGCCGCGGGGGCGGGCTCGTCGAACGCAACGGGAGCCCCGAGCGCGCGGACGCGAATCCCCGCCGTGAGGAGCCGGAGCGTGGCCTCGGAATCCTCAGCCGTCGTCCGCGTCGCGGCGGCCGGACCGAGACGGAATGCCTTCGGAGTGAATCCCATGGCCTTTCCGCGCAGACGCACTGGCAGGCCCTCCTTATCGCGCGCGGCGTCGTCCGCGCAGGCGACCGCGAGCGAGAGCGCCTCGACGCGCGGCGCGCCGGGTCCGGGGACGCCTGCGGGCCTCACGGGCAGCTGGAAGACCTCTGCGCCGTCCGGCACGTTCAGGTCGCGGAAGAACCTCTCCGGCAAGCGCATGTCGGCGTCAAAGACGAGGATGACATCGAAGGAGTCCATATCGGCAGAGAGATGCTCGGCCGCGAATGCAAGGGCGTGACCTTTGGAAGGGCCGGGAGGATTCTTAGAAAGGTAAGAGATGCCGTCGCGATCGAGGCGCGCCGACGCCTCAGGGTCTGAGCCGTCGAGGAGGACGCAGATGCGGGCATCGATTCCCGCGGCTTGCGCCTCGCGGCGTGCGTCGACGGCGATTTCGCCGACGCGGACGCCTTCGCCGCGCGACGGCACGAGGACGAGGAGCCGCTTCGGCGGGCGGCATGGCACTGGGCGCTCGGGGAAGGCCGCGAGGCGCCGCCACCTCAGGAAGGCGTCGCACCCGGGCGCCGCCGCCCACGCGGCGAGAAAGCCGCAACCTGTCGTGAGGATGTCCACGCGGCCCGCATCGTAACGGACGGACGGGCCGCGTGTTGAAGGATCACTTCTTCCGCGACTGGGCGTCCACGACGCCGAAGGCGGCCATGTTCACGATGTCCGAGACCTCGACGCCGCGCTGGAGGACGTGGACGGGCTTGCCCATCCCCATGAGGATCGGCCCGATCGCCTCGGCCTTCGCGAGGCGCCAGACGAGCTTGTAGGCCGCGTTCGCGCTTTGGAGCTCGGGAAAGACGAGGACGTTGGGCGCGCCGGTGAGCGCCGTCCACGGGTAGTTTTCCTTCAGGAATTCCGGCAAGACGGCGGTGTCGGCCTGCATTTCGCCGTCACACTCGAGATCCGGCCGCCGCTCGTGCACGATCTTCACCGCCGCGCGCACCTTGTCGGTCTCCGGCGAGCGGGTCGAGCCGAAGTTGGAAAAGGCGATCATCGCCACGCGCGGCACGATGTTGAAGAGCTTCGCGGTGTCGGCCGACCGGATCGCGATCTCCGCGAGGTCTTCGGCCGTCGGGTTGATGTTGACGGTCGTGTCGGCGAAGAAGAAGACCCGGTCCTGCAGGATGAGAATGTAGAGCCCCGAGACCTTCTTCGCGTCGGGCGCGACGCCGATCGTCAGCAGCGCCGGCCGGATCGTCTCCGGGTAATAGGTCGTCAGGCCCGAGAGCGCCACGTCGGCGTCGCCCATCTCGACCATCATCCCGGCGAAGAAATTCCTCACGCGCAGCATGTGCTCCGCGTCCTCCTTCGTCACGCCGTTGCGCTTCCGTTTCTCCCAGAAGGCCTCGACGTAGCTCTTGAAGTTCGGGTGCTCCTCCGGATCGACGACCGTGATGGCACCCTTCACGTCGAGCGCTTTCAGCGCCGCCTCGGCCTTCTTCCCGCGCGAGAGGAGGATCGGCAAGGCGATTCCCTCCTCGGCGAGGAACTTGGCCGCGCGTTGGATTTTCGGATGGTCACCCTCGGCCAGAACGATCCGCTTCGGATTCGACTTCGCCTTTTCGTGGATGACCTGCATGAACGAACGCGAACGCGAGAGCATGCCTTCGAGCTTCCGGCGGTACGCCTCCAGGTCCTTGATGGGTTGCTTGGCGACTCCGGTCGCCGCGGCCGCCGCGGCCACCGCCGGGGCGACACGCAGGAGCACGCGCCAATCGAACGGCTTCGGGATGAGGTACTCGCGCCCGAACCTGAAGCCCTCCACGCCGTACGCGCGGGCGACGGAGTCGGGCACGTCTTCCTTCGCGAGATCCGCGAGGGCCTTCGAGGCGGCGAGCTTCATGGCCTCGTTGATCTGCGTCGCGCGGCAGTCGAGCGCGCCTCGGAAGATGAACGGGAAGCCGAGGACGTTGTTGACCATGTTCGGATAGTCCGCGCGGCCCGTCGCCATGATGACGTCGGGACGCGCGGCCTTCGCCTCCTCCGGGGTGATCTCCGGCACCGGGTTCGCCAGGGCGAAGATGATCGGATCCTTCGCCATCTTCCTGATCATTTCTCCGGTGACTAGCTTTGCGGCCGAGACGCCGACGAAGGCATCCGCGCCCTCGAGCGCCTCGGCGACCGTGCGCTTCTTCGTGTCGCGGGCGAAGCGCTCCTTGTACGGGTTCATGTTTTCTTTCCGGCCCTTCCAGATCACGCCGGTCCGGTCGACCATGAGGATGTTCTCGAGGCGCACGCCGTATGTGATGTACAGGTTCGCGCATGCGTTCGCGGCCGCGCCGGCGCCCGCGAAGACCACCTTCACGTCCTCGAGTTTCTTGCCCGTGAGCTCGAGCGCGTTCAGGAACGCCGCGGCGGAGATGATCGCGCTTCCGTGCTGGTCGTCATGGAAAACGGGGATCTTCATCCGCGCCTTGAGCTTCTCCTCGATGTAGAAGCACTCGGGCGCCTTGATGTCCTCGAGGTTGATGCCGCCGAACGTGGGCTCGAGGCGGGCGACGCACTCGATGAACTTGTCGGGGTCCTTTTCGTCGACTTCGATGTCGAAAACGTCGATGTCGGCGAACCTCTTGAAGAGGACGGCCTTTCCTTCCATGACGGGCTTACTGGCGAGCGGACCGATGTCGCCCAACCCGAGCACGGCCGTGCCGTTCGAGATGACGGCGACGCGATTCCCCTTTCCCGTGTACTCGTAGACGAGCTCGGCGTCCCGCGCGATCTCCAGGCACGGCTCGGCAACGCCGGGCGAGTAGGCAAGAGAGAGGTCACGGGACGTCGCGCAGGGCTTGCAGGGGATGACCTCCAGCTTTCCTTTGCGACCCGTCGAGTGGTAGTCGAGGGCGTCCTGTTTGGTGAAGCTCACGCACGTGCTCCTTTCGTCGGTCCGGCGGCGATTCTAAGAATGGCGCCCGGCTCCCCGTATGATGCGGACGTACTAACGAAGACGAGCCACGAGCGCCGGGAACACGATTCCGAGACGAAAGAGAGGAAACGCCCGCGTCAACGCCGCGCGAGCATCCTCTTCGGTTCCGGACTCGAGCGCACGTCGCACCGCGCTCTCGGCCGCCTCGAGGTACCGGAGCTGGTCTTCGACGCCCTCACGCCCGCCCGCCGGACCATGCCCCGGCACGAGCGTCCGGAACGGCAGGAGACGCAGACGCTCGAGCGCGGCGCGCATCCCCGCGACGTCTGCGTCCTCCAGGTTCGGGTGATAGCCCGTGGAGACGAGGTCTCCCGCCACGAGGACGCCGGGGCCCGGCGCGTAAACGCAGAGGTCCCCCGGCGTGTGAGCGTGGCCGGGATGAAAAACGTCCAGCCGGAGCCCTCCCGCCTCGAGGAGAAAGGTCTCGGAGACGATTCGCGAGGGGGCGTACGGCGCCGCCGATTCGAACAGGTGCGCGACTTCGGGGTCTTTCCGACGCTCGGCGATGAGTCCAGGATGCTCTTTCGCCATCCGCGCCACAGCTTTTTCGTGCGCAACGACCTCGGCGCCCTTCGCGGCGAAGTACCCCGCGCCGAGCGCATGGTCCGTGTGGTGATGCGTGAGGACGACGTGCGTCACGCGAGCGGTCGTGCGCGCGTGAAAAAGCGCGTCGAGCCCGGCCGCCTGCACGGGCGACACGAACGGGTCCACAAGGACAATCGCACCCTCGCCGAAAAACGCCACCGCGTTCGCCCCGTAGCTCGTCGCGAGCGTCTCGCCGCCGTGCGTGAAGACCGAGACGGCCTCGGAAAGGCGATTCTCGGCGAGACCCATCTCGGACTCAGTCCGTCACGAGGGTCTTCGCTCCCGCCGCGAGCGTCTTCTTGACGAGCTCGACGACGCGGTCCGGCGCGATCTCGGCAGCCTTCCTCTCGCGGCGCGTGGAGACCTCGACGACGCCGCGCTGAAGGCCCTTGCCGCCCACGACGACGCGCACGGGGAAGCCGATGAGGTCGAGGTCCTTGAACTTCACGCCGGGACGTTCGTCGCGATCGTCGTAGAAAACCTCGACTCCCGCGGCCTTGAGTCCCTCGTAGAGCCTGTCCGCCGCCTCGAGGACGTGGGCGTCACGCTGGAGCACGGCGACGACGCAGGCGAACGGCGCGAGCGGCACCGGCCAGATGATTCCGACGTCGTCGTGATTCTGCTCGATGGCCGCCGCCACCGTGCGGCCGAGGCCGAGCCCGTAGCAGCCCATCGTGAGCGGCACCATCTTCTGGGCCTGGTTGGCGACCTCGCATTTCATCGCCTCGGAGTACTTCGTCCCGAGCTTGAAGATGTGGCCGACCTCGATGCCGCGCCTGATTCTCAGCGTGCCCTTCCCTGTGGGCGAGGGATCGCCCTCGCGCGCGGTTGCGACCTCGACGACGCCTTTGAAGTAAGGCAGCGACAACACGTCGCGCGGAATGCTCACGCCGGAATGGTGAAGGCCCTCGAGATTTGCCCCGCACCAGAGGTTCGCACCGTGTTCGAGGGAACGGTCGACGAAGAGGGAAATCGGATTTCCCTCGAATGGAAGAAGACCGAGCGGCCCGACGAACCCGGGCCGCGTGCCTGTCACTTTCCCAAGAATCTCCTCCGAAGCCAGCTTCACATGGAGCGCGCCAATCGCCTTCGGGAGCTTGACCTCGTTGATGGTGAGATCGCCGCGAATCAGGACGGCCGCGAGCCACGCCTTGCCGTCCGCTCCCACCGCCTCGTAGATCATCGTGTTGACGATGCGCTCAGGAGTCGTCCCGAGGTGCTTGGCCTGTCCCTCGGTCGTCGTAATCCCCGGCGTCGGCGCGTTCGCCTCGCCGAAGGACCGCGGCTCCTCCCCCGCCCAGGGCTCTGGGAGCGGAGCCGTAACCGCCTTCTCGACGTTCGCGCCGTAGTCGCCCGCGTCCGAGAAGACGAGCGCGTCCTCGCCCGTGTCGGCCACGACCATGAATTCCTGCGACGCCGAGCCGCCGATGGCGCCCGAGTCGGCTTCCACGAGCGCGTACTCGAGGTTGCAGCGCTCGAAGATGCGCCGGTACGCCGCGTCCATCTTCCGGTAATGCACGTCGAGGCCCTTCTCGTCCACGTCGAACGAGTACGCGTCCTTCATGAGGAATTCGCGGCCGCGCAGGAGGCCGAAGCGCGGGCGGATCTCGTCGCGAAACTTCGTGCGGATCTGGTACAGGTTGAACGGGAGCTGCCGCCAGGACGTGACGGAGCGCCGCACCATGTCGGTGACGGCCTCCTCGGCCGTCGGCGCGAGCGCGAACTCGCCGCCCTTACGGTCCTCGAGGTGAAAGAGGATCCCGTCGTCTACATAGCGTTGCCAGCGGCCCGATTCCACCCAGAGCTCTTTCGGCTGCAGGATCGGCAGGTCGACTTCCATCGCGCCCGTGGCATCCATCTCCTCGCGCACGATGTCGATCATTTTCCTCAGCGACCGGAATCCGAACGGCGTGAACGAGTAGATGCCCGCGGCGAGCTTGTGGATGAGCCCTGCGCGGTAGAGGAGCTGATGCGAGACGACCTCGGCGTCGCCGGGCACCTCGCGGAGGGTGACGAGAAACGACTGGGACCAGCGCATAGGCGCGCGAGGATAACAGGCGATAGACTGCGGATCCGTGGACGTGGCTCCGTACCTCGACTCGCCCGAGAAGAGCGACGCCGGGCTCTCCGCGCTCGCCCGCGGCGTCGTCGGGTCGGAGATTCTGCGCATAGCCGGGG
>OBLT010002408.1_pt1 | contig 11660 bp, 17 predicted proteins | sample 1518721 | NCBI WGS metagenome assembly OBLT01 (sample SAMEA3539307, study PRJEB22396) | soil metagenome | biome: tundra; feature: field; material: soil | place: USA | collected 2010-05 | depth 0.15 m | reverse complement strand
ATGTTCTGATTAGCCACCGTAACCACCTCACGTGCTTCACGTGATGCACGTAATAAAGTGTAGCACGTATTTAGTGGAACAGGTCAGGGGAAGTGCGGCGTCCACGGACCGTCCTGGTCAGCCTGCGTTCTTGTCCGCGGAGCGACCGGTTTAGCAACCGCGCTTACCCGCTGACCAGCCCGCCTGGGACCCGCTGACGCGGCGGGTAAGAGCTGGCGGTCCAGCCCGGTAGCTCTTACCAGGCAGGTCCGGCACGAAGCCTCTGTCCGCCCGGCCGCCTCACCCAGCACGGTTCGGGCGGGTAGCGCTACTGAGACCGATCAGAAATTCTAAAACGAACGCTGACCATAGTAAAAGTCAAGAAGGTGATATCGCTTAACCTAGATCCGAGCCTGACCAATATGCAATTCCACGGATCACGGTGCCCACCGCCGGGCGAACTAGGTCCGAAGAAGACGGGCTCAGGTATGGCAGCCCGGCCGATACTCCAGGGCACGCCGTCTTGGCCTTGGACACGTACGTCGGCCCAGAGCTGGAAGGCTGTCTGGTCCTTGCGGTACTCGTCGCTAGCCTTGAAGACCAGCTTGGTCACGGTCTGGAGCTGGCCACGACGACCAAGCCGGACATCGGTGTAGATATCTCGTAGGTCGAGCTCCAGGAACGGCTCCGTCGAGGTCGACGGCGGAAACTGAGCGCTCAGCAGCGTGTCGCGGTTGTTCATGGTGCTCAACACCCTCCACACGCGCCGCTGATTACGACGGCGTGCGAGCCTACTTGGATCATAGTTTCGCTCATGTTGACGCAAACCCCCGGTTTGGCTGAAGTGTTCGGGCGAGGTAGACCTCGCGCGTCCTTCCCCCGTAGGTTCGTCCGAGGCTTCGCTTAAGCGAGCAGCTACCGGCTGCTGACCCTGAGAAGCGGGAGTCTGCTACCCGGCGTGTCGTGGGAGAGGGCGAAGCCAAAGAATTGGACCATCAACAATCAATGCGCCACGCCCATCCGTGCCGCCATCCCCCGCAGTTCCCGGCCGCCAGCTTCAGCCCTGGCCCGGTTCAGCAGATAGGCCACGGTCTCACGAACCGGCGCGCTGTTGCGTATCCGCTGCGGGGCAGCTTCCTCGGCCTTGCGCAACCAGCGCACTGCTTCGGCTTGAGTCCTTGGCTCACGGGACAGGCCGCGGCCCATGTCGGCGAAGAAGTCGGCACGACGAGATGACTTTGGCTCCAGCCTGTCGAGGGAGACCTCTTCCCCGAGCTTGAGCATGGCTGGGCCAGCTTCACCCCGTTCCACCCCAACCGACACTCGCCAGATGTAGACGTTGGTGGTGGAAAACGACTGCCAGTTATCCCTGGGCGTATCCGGTACACGGGCGGCAAGTTCGGTCGCTTCCCTCAACCAGTGCTGGGCGGTGTCACCACGTTGGATTGAAGCGGCCGCCAAGGAGGCGGTCAACGTAATCATGCCGAGGACTTGTAGGCCGAGCGGATGGCTAGCATGCGGTTTGAGTTCATCGGCAACCCGCTCCGCAGCGACAAGATTACGCTGCCACGACCCAGCCCGTGGCAGCGTCATAAGCCATGCAAAGTCAGCTTTGCCCTGGTAGATCGGTTCACCGAGTAGTCCCGCAGCTTCTTCGGCTCGTCGCGCAGCCAAATGGGCGAGATCGGTGTAATTGAGGTTCTTAGCCGTGAACGTGGCACAGATGCAGGCTTCGACGAGCGCCTGGAGAGCTTGGCGCTCAGCGGCTTCATCTGCCGCCTCGGCCACGTGATAATGCAATTCGTCAAGGACGTTTGGCAGCAGTTCGCCGACCCTGACGTAGTTGCAGGCTCGGCGCATCGGTTCGATCTCGCCCGTCACCAGCTGGACCAACTCAGGCAACGGACGGGCCCGCTCCACCGCTGGCGTGGTGAGCGTATTGGTCTGAAGCGCCACCCGCAGTGCCGGGATGCCCATGTGCGGGTCCGACTGGAGCGGATCGGGTGTCAGGTGTGGTCCGCCAACCAGATCAGTCTCCGATACCTTGAGGGCACTGGCCAGGGCGGCTATATGTGAACGACGATCGAGCGGGCGCTGTCCCGTCTCCACCATGGATACAAACGACGGTGACAGACCGGCCAGTCCAGCCAGTTCGACCTGACTCTTACCATGCCAACGGCGCAACGTACGGAGCCGCGCACCGATGGTGATTTCGTCCATGAGCCTGACACCTTCTCCAAGGAGTACTCGCGCTTCCAGCGTAGACGGCGACTGACCGAGGAGGGGCGGTATCAGGGGGTGCCTGCTACGGTCCGTCGTTGGTCGCTGCACCAGACGACTTGTTCTTGAGGCTGCGGAGCTTGACCATCTCGGCGCGGAGTTCCTCCCACGGGAAGACAGCAGGCGCTTTGGTGGCTTGCGGCAAGTTGGTAGGATCGACCAGCACGGTCACGCCCCACTTCCGTAGCGCCGCAACGCTGCGTTGAAACACCGGGTGACGGTAGAGCTGGATGCTCGGCCAGGGCACAGCGACGATCGGTAGGCCCAAGCCCACGGCTTCATTGACCAGTCCCAACGCGAGGGTGTCACTGATGCCTGCGGCCAGCTTGTTGATCGTATTGAACGTCGCCGGTGCTATGACGAGGGCATCCGGTGGCGGTAGCACGTCCGGCTCGTCGGGATGCTTGTAATACATCCGAACTGGATGGTTCGTGAGTGCTTCGAGCTGGGCCCTGTCGAGGAACTTCGTCCCATCCGGCGTGACGATGACACAGACGTCCCACCCCTCGCCTTGGGTGAAGCGCACGAAGTCATCGAGCTGCCCCGCTGGTCGGCCGCCACAGGCGATGACGTACAGGACCGGCTGATGCTGCATCGAGGTCACATGCCCTCCCTTCTGTCGAAGAACTGAGGCTGCATGGTATCGACAGTGAACGTTCAGTCGCTTTCACGCTGGTGAAGTTGTCACAATAAGCGCCGTCTACGGTCCTTGACTCGTGACCGATCGTACGGAACGGCTCGCGCATCTGGAGCGCCTGGCCGATGAGCTGAAGCAGCAAGGGTTCAAGGCTGAACCGGTCGGCGGCGTTGCTAAGCCGCATCTCCGAGTTGCCAACGCGGAGACGCCGACGCTCAACGAACGGGTGCTGTGCTACCAGGCCGACGATGCTTCCTGGGTGTTCTGGTGACCGTGGAAACAGCCTATTGGGTCGGTTGACGATCTTGAGATGGTTGTTGGCAAGATTGCCGCCGTGCTCCGGTCGGTAGAGGACGGCACCGACCAAAGGAACGCTACCTCGTGATGACACCAGACGAAAAACAAATCCTCTTGGAGCGCTTGATCCTCGCATTGCAACACGGCGAAATAACGGTCGAGCTGGTGAACCGACTCCCTGAGCAGGCAGCAGAAGCGGACATACCAGAGCCGAAAGCCACCATCACCGCGCGAGTACGGGATTACGAGGCCACTGGCGGCGTGTGGCTGTACTGGTGGCTTTGGCGGCAACCGATCCGCTCGGTCTACGACCTGGAGGGCGTGGTCGATCGGTTCTGCGACGTGGTGTTGGCCGCGGAGGGAAAAGCATGAGCACGTCAGCCCGCAATTCTGACCCACGACGCTATATGCAGATTAGTAATGTGCTCCGCGGGCAGATTGATAATGGTACGTACAAGCCTGGTGAGGTGCTGCCGAGCTTGGGCAGATTGGCAGCGTCCTTTGCGGTCCATCGAAAAACGGCACAGCATGCCATGTGGGTGCTCGCCAGCGAAGGACTCGTCGCACTTGCGCCGGGCTACGGCTACTACGTCTGCGCGTCGTCATGAACGGCAGGGCCGATGTCGTCGGAGGATCATTTGCCGCCACCAGTGATCCAGAGCATAGCTCCGGTGTCGGCCCTGCTTCCACCCGGAGCATGGGCTATTGGCCGTTTCAGAGCTACCTGGAGCTTGGCGCATTGCCGAGTGCGATTCCTTCGGCACGGCTCCATACCCGGTTGGTCGTCGGAGAGTGGGGGCTTGGAAAGCTGGCCGACACGGTGGAGCTGATCGTGAGCGAACTGGTGACCAATGGTATCCAGGCCGCGGAAGGGCTCACCGATGGTTGGTGGCAAGGACGATGGATGCCAGGCGTACCGCCGGTGCGGCTGTGGCTGCAATCCGAGGGCAAGCGCGTACTTATTCAGGTGTGGGATGGAAGTGATCAGATGCCTGAGCGCCAGGAGCCGGAACCAAATCGGGAGCGTGGGCGTGGGCTGGTGCTGGTTGAGACACTGAGCGCCAGGTCGGGAGTTTATGTGTTGGAGGGGTCAAGCGGCAAGGTGGTGTGGGGGGAGGTAGGCACAACGTAACTAGGGCTCAATCAATAGGCGAGCAGCCACAGCGAATTGAACTCGTCGCGGTTTACTGCGTAAGCGATTCTCATTCTATCGGTACGCCCATTAGAAGCATAAGCTCTCAATAGTTCTTTAAAGAGCAATTCGGATTCTGCGGTAGCCGCACATTGGTAACGCCTGCATAGGCGTGATTCATTCGGCGTGGCGGCTCGGCGGTGGAGCCGGACGAACCGAGAGGAGCACGAGATGCGCGCGGCCGTCATCGAGGCGATGAACACACTGCCCGTAGTGAGGACGATGCCGTCGCCTGAGCCCGGCGATGGTCAAGTGCGCGTCCGCGTCTCGAGCGCCGGCCTCAACCCGACCGACCTCGTCGGCTCGACAGGCGTGCGCGGGGCCCTCCCGGTCCCGTACGTCCCGGCACCGAGGGTGTCGGTTACCTGCAGGACGGGACGCGCGTGTACTTCGCGCCGTCTCATGTCCCCAACGGCAGCATGGCCGAGTTCGCGATCGTCCACGCCGCGCGCACGTTCCCGATCCCGGAAGCCCTGAGTGACGCCGACGCATTGGGCATCGGTATCGCCGGGTCCACTGCCTGGCTGGCAACGACGTGGAAAGGTAATCTCCAGCCGGGCGAATCTGTGCTGGTGCTCGGCGCGATCGGTTCGGTGGGTCAGATCGCGGTACAGCGCGCGCGCCTCGCCGGCGCAGGCCCGGTGGTGGCGGCCGGCCGCAACGCCGCTGTTCTGAACTCCCTGCCGATTCGGCGTACACGTTTGCGGAACCGGCTGGCAAGCGACGTTGCGTCCAGAGCAGCCCACTCTGTGCTGACCGATGCCTGAGTACGGTTGCGGCTTCCGAAGCGGACAGTGTTCAGCTGCGCCGGAGCAGTGGCAGGGTGGGCGTGTGGAAGCTGCGGAATTCATCCTCTACGTCGCCGACCAGGCCAGGGCGACGGCCTTTTACCGTCATGTCCTGGCCGCCGAGCCTGTGCTGGATGTGCCGGGCATGACCGAGTTCGACCTGGGCGGGGCAACGCTGGGACTCATGCCCGCCGCCGATATGGAAGACCTGATGGCCAGGCAGATCCGCGGCGGTACCGGCCAGCGATGCGAGCTCTACCTGCGCCGCGCCGATGCGCCCGCCGCACTGGCCCGCGCGGCCGCTGGCGGCGGCAAACTGCTCGACGGCTTGCGGGAGCGGTCGTGGGGCGAGCGCGTTGGCTACGCGCTAGACCCTGACGGTCACGTCCTGGCCCTCGCGGTGCCCGCTGGCCCGGCTGGCAAGCTCCGCTAACCGCTGGGCTCTCATCCTGCATCAGGTGGTATGACAAAGCGGCCACGCCACGAGCGCCGGCCCGCGCGGCGGCCGGCTGCTCAGTGGCGCGCTGAGTGCGCCGCCGCCTGCGACATCCTGATCGGCCGTCCCGGCCAGCTCGCGGCCGCTTGCGACTCGACCACTCACCGTCATCTGCATCAGGCCTGGTACGCAGACTCCGTGAGCGCTCGTTGTCATCGGTTCTTCGTGATTCGCCTCAGCATGACCATGTCCGGCACGAGCGGTTCAGCCCCCAGGCGGGCGACGATCAACTGACCCGGCCCAGGCGTCCCGGCCGCGGGAAGCCGCCGGGCGGTCAGCTCGCCTTCCGGTACCGGTCGAGGATGGCGGCGCGCAGCGATGCTCGCGACGCGCCGAGAGCAGACAGGATCACCGGCACCATTCCGTCGTCCATCGCGAGCAGGGCAAGGGTGAGGTGCTGGACGCCGATATAGTCGTCGTGCAGGGCTTTCGCCTCGCGTAGCGAGAGCTCCAGGCTTTTCTTGGCGCGGGCCGTGAACGGAATATGGCCGCCCGCGCGGGATGGCGCGGGATGGCCGGAAGTGGGCCGGGCACGACGCCGGCGCCGTCGGCGGCGAATCAGCTCGGCCACCGGGCCCTTCCGCCAGGCGGGCCCCCTGCCCCCGCAGGCGGCCGGGACGGCCCGGGTGAGGGCGTCCGGCCCGAAGGCGGCCTCGATTCGCGCCCGCACCACGTCCAGGTCGATCCCGACGAAGGCCAGCGCCTCGCGGTCGATGGCGCCCGGCGGGCTGGCAACCCGGCCGCGCCCGATGGCGCGGAGTATCTCGGCCTCGACCCGCTCTGGGCTGACGCCCTGGTCGCGCAGGACGGCACTCGCCGCCTCACCGGTTGAAACCGCGGCCAGCAGCAGGTGCTCACAGCCGATATAGCCGTGCCCGAGCCGGCGGGCATCGGCCTGGGCCTGGACGACGACGTGGCGGGCGTCGTCGGTGAAGCGCTCGAACATCATCGCCTCCCGATCAGGCGGCCGTACTTGCGGTGGATGGTCTGCTTGGTGACACCGAGACGGCTGGCGATGTCCTGCCAGGACCAGCCAAGCTCGCGGGCGTTCTCGACCTGGAGCAGTTCCAGCCGTTCGGCGAGCGCCCGGAGGGCCGCGACCGCGCGCAGCCCGACCTCCGGGTCGTTACTGGCGGCGCCCTCAGCGATTCGGAGAGTCGTTTCCATGGGTGTCAGCATATGCTGACGAAGACCTTTCCGTCAACATATGCTGACAGCACAGATCTTCCCGCAGTGCCTGGCCCGCAAGCAAGGCACGCTGTATCTCGCTTCCCGCAGACCGACCCAGTCGGCTCACCGCCACGACCGGAACTGCTCACAGCGACGTGTGAATTCCGCGCAGCGGTTCAAAGTCATGCATATCGCCGAATACGAGCGGCTGGGTGCCGCATCGGCAACTCATGTGCTCGGCGCCCATAATAACCGGATCTGCACTTATAGCGGTAACCCGCTGGTCTGGCAAGGGTACCCTGCCCGCGACGGCGCTCGCAGGAATCGCGGCCCTTGTGGTCGGTCGGCCCTGGCCGGAACGAGGTTTATCAGGATCCACATGATGGACTCCTTTTAGGCATCAGGACACTTTATGCAGGGAAAAGGGCGAGCAGCCGACGACGGCCCCGTTGAGGGTTTTGCCTCCTGAGGCCGGCAGGTTGCCGGCGATGTTCACCATGGAGTATCCCGACGGCTGCTCGATCCAGTTGCCCTGGTTCAGGAAAATGCCAGCCGGGTCGGTGAATCCCGCCATGGTGAAGCTTCCGGATGGCACCGACGGATTGGCGGAGACGGCGTAGAAGTTGAAGGTCGCCTCGAGTTTGGTGCCGGCCGGGGACTGGATGACTAGCCGGAGCCCGGTCAGCCCCTGAGCGCACGTGTAAGAGCCGACCCACGTGCCGGCCACGTCCGGCACCGGCGGGCTGTCTTGTGCCCGGCGAAGACTGAATGTCGTGCACTCAGAACCGTTAACGGTCCCGCTGAAGACGCTGCCGCCTGCTTTCGGCAGCGGCCCGGCGAAGTCGGTGAACTCATAGCCGGCAGGCTGAACGGCCCAGGCCTCCGGGGTGAGGCGGACAGTGCCGCCCGACAGGGTGCCCCGGAAGGTGGCACTGCCGCGCGGAACAGCAGGATTAGCCGGCACCGGGTAGAAGCTCAGCATGACCGGGGCTGCGCCAGCTTTTTCCGCTCCTACCTGCAGGGTGAGCCCGGTGAGGCCCTGCGCGCATGTATAGCTGCCCTGCCACGAACCCGCCAGTGCAGCCAGGGCGGGCGGATCGGCGGGCTGCGCCAGGGCCGCGCCGGCGCAGACGCCCCCGGCGACCACCACCGCAGCGACCGCGGTAACAGGATGTGCCGCCGCGACCTTCCTGGTCACGCGAACGAAGAAGTTAATCGGTATCAGGACGAACCGGAAACGGCGCTTATCCACCTTGCCGACGCCGACGTACACCTCCCCGGTGTTCCCGCTAATGTTGACGGCCTGGGATCCGCGGTCAGCATGGGCTTGCTGGGGCGCTGGCATGGCGGTAGCCGCCGAAGCCGCGCGCAGCTCAACGACAAGCGCCTGCATGCCTGTAGCTGCGCCGGGATCATCGTCCAGTACATCCCGCAGGCGTATGCTCCATGCCCGCGCCTGCGCAAGCTGCGCTTTCTCCCGGTCAGGGCCGGTCTTGCGGGTCAGTTCAGCGCGCGCCGCGTCCATCCGGCGCTGATTGCCATGACCTGCAAGGCCAGCGAAGCGGTGCCTGACTGCCTCCCAGGAATCGGTCACCATCGCGGTCACCAGAGCGTCCGCCGCGGCACGGGCTAGATCATCAAGATCCTTATTCATATCTTCCCCTAATAATAGCCTGAATTCCTGCAAATGCGGAATATGTACCCGGATTCCAGTCCCTGATGAGCCCTGTATAGCCGACTGGTGATTAGCTGCCGCTGCCAGGAATTATCTGCCAGCTGTGCGGGCCGGTGATCTTGATGGTGCCCGTGCCGCTGCCGTTCACGAAGTAGTCACACGACCAGAGCACAAAGGATTTATCCGCGGCAGGAGCCAGGAAGATGATCTTGCTCATATGGCCGTTCGCTCGGATCTGAGCGAAGTAGCCAATCAGGCGTGTCATGGAATTGCTCCCTTCCCGGGAGGGGTTCAGGCCGAGCTGACTTGACTGCAGCGGCATGGCACTGCGGGTAGATACCGGCGAGTCTTCCTCAACGCTTGCCGTGGGGAGACCCGCCGGTATCCGTGACCGTGCGTGTCGGCCAGCTGCTGATTTTCGGGCGGCCGGAAAGGCCAGCTGTGGCCGAGCCGGGAATTAGCGGGGTTCGCTCAGCGCCGGGGTGCGGGTGCGGAGCATGACGATCGCGGCGACCGCGCAGGCCGCGCATCCGCCGATGGAGAGCAGCGCGCCGATGCTCGGGTCCCACGAGACCTGGGCAGGGCCGTAACTTGCTTGCGCGGTGATGTCAGCGACACCGATCAGGGTGAAGAGGCAATAGCCGGCGAGCCCGAGCAGGCTCACGACGAGTGAGGCGATCGCGATACGCCGGCGGAATGCCGGGCGGTAGCGGGTCCATAGCGCCAATCCGGCCAGGAGGAGGCCGAACAGGAGCGAAATGAACCGGTCCCCAGCGCTGATCACGGATCCGGTAGCGAACGGGGTTCCGTCGACCTGGGCGTTGTAGATGAAGGGCAGCAGTGCGCCGACGGCGACAGCACTGCCGCCCCACAGTGCCAGCACGAGCCCGTTCCCTCGCATCGCTATCTCTTCGAGCCGCGGGGGCACGACACCAGACCAGGAGAATTGTCCGCTGCCGGTTCCCGGGGCGGCCGTCGGCTGCTCGGATGACTGCCTTTGCGTTCCGCCGTCAGAAAGGCCGGGGAACCCCGCGTTGCGGCCGGGGAATCCCGCGTTCCTTTGTGGGTACTCCATCGGTGTGCTCCGTTCTGTGAAGGGCCAGGAACTTCTTGCCCACCGCTTGGCCAGGTCGAAGTCAGACATAGTTGCCACTTGACCTCCCTGCCGTCGCTCTGTCGTGGGCGCTTCACTTACGGGAGGCAGGAGCCGATCGGTTCGCTCGGTTGGCAATGTTTTTTCTGGGCAGGCTCTCATAGAGAAATCAGGCAGAAAGCCGGTCATCTGAGCGAACCGATCGGCAGATTGACCTCGTAGTACCTGGTTGGGGGCGGCCGTGTCGTGGAGTGACAGCGGGGCACGAACCGGCCCTCACGAGATAGGCCTGATCGCCAACGTCGCCGCTGCCAACGCCGACGATGCGGCCCGGCGGCTCTACCGCAAGTACCGCATGGAGCTGTTCAGGTTCGGCTTCCATGTGCTCCACGACCAAGGGCTAGCCGAAGAGATGGTGCAAGAGACCTTCATCAAGTTCTGCCAGCGGGCCGGGAGCTACGACGCCAGCCGGGGCCCCGTGCGGGGCTGGCTGTTCACCATGGCCCGTTCGACCGCCTACGACATAGCCCGGCGTCCGTCGTCCCGGCCCTTGCTGCCTGTCGAGGACTTCCAGCTACCGCCCCAGTACGACAGCGTTGACCAGACCCTCACGGTCCTTACCGTCGACCAGGCCCTCGACAGGCTGCCTTCGATCTATGGGGACGTGATGCGCCTGGTCCGAGACGGCTTCACTCACTCCGAGATCGCCGGGCGCCTCGGCATCCCGATCGGCACCGTCAAATCCCGGATGGCCAAGGCAGCAGGCACGTTACGAGCCGAGCTCGCCAGCCTGCGAGGCGGCGACCATGCTTTCTGAGCGGGACATCGAGCTAACCCATCCTGACGCCTTCGACTTCGTATTCGGCACCTTGCCCTCAGGTAATGCCGTCTGGTTCAACCGCCATCTCAACGGCTGCCCCTACTGCCAGAAGGTCGTCGACGAGTACAGCGACATCGGCCGGATCTTCCAGAACCTTCCCCCTCACGTCGAGCCGTCCGCCGGCCTCGAAGACCGGACGGTGGCCGCAATGGTCACTGCCCTGGCTGAGCAACGAGCCCAGAGCCATCACCGCTCCGAGGACGAAGACCAGACCGCCACCCGGGTCTACCCGAAGCCCGAGCCCGGCCCTCCAGCGGGGCTCCGCCATCCGGCCGAGCCTGAGACCCGGCTTTACCCCAGGCCACAGCTCCACCCTCCGGCGGAGCCGCAGGCCAGGCCGATGGTCACCCGCCTGCCGATGTGGCAACGCCCCCGCCGCCTTGCGGCTGCGGCTGCCCTAGCCGCCGCGATCATCATTGCCGCCGCCATCGTCATACCTCGTACCGGCAATAGCGGGACTCCGGCCCAGGCCGTATTCGTGATCCCGCTCCATGCCACCGCGGCGGCCAGGGTGATCGGCGACGCAGACGCCAGCGGGCAAGCCACGGCCCGCCAGGCCGGCCAAAGCTGGACGGTCGATCTGAGCGTGCGTGGCCTCAAACCGCTCCCGGCAGGCCAGTTCTACGAGTGCTGGTACGCCGGTCCCGGCAGCACCCAGCTCCACCCCATCCTGACCGCTAGCGGCACGTTCGCTGCGGGCAACTCGGGATCGGCAACCGTCACGATGACCAGTGCAGCCGACCCCCGGCACTTCCGCACGATGGAGATCACCGCCGAGTCACCGGGCAACGGCGCCTTGCACGGCACGGTCCTTCTCACCGGCCAGGCCACGTTGTAAGCGGTATGGGTGGCTGGCCGGTGATGGGTCGCCACTTCCCTACCGGAGATGATGCCGATGAGCCTCGTGGACAGGCATGATCAGCATGGCAGACTGGGCAGTCAACAAGGCTCCAGGTGGACGGACTGGCCTCGATAACCCCCGTCCTACCAGGAGCTTTGTTCTATTTCAGGGACCGCCGCACCCCGTCACGCCACCGCGATCAACACGCCGCCAGACCGTGACCAAGCCCCAGAAAACCGGGCACCAAGCCTCAGAACTCCGGAAAGTTAAGGGCAGTGCCCTGAACCCTGGCCGGGACGTTCGATCAGTTGCGCTCAGACCTCCTCGACATC
>OBLT010002402.1_pt1 | contig 11667 bp, 11 predicted proteins | sample 1518721 | NCBI WGS metagenome assembly OBLT01 (sample SAMEA3539307, study PRJEB22396) | soil metagenome | biome: tundra; feature: field; material: soil | place: USA | collected 2010-05 | depth 0.15 m | reverse complement strand
GCTGGTGTACAATCCTAATTGTGCCGGGTAGTCAAAATGAAAATCCCGGCTAAACTTGAAGACCATCAGAAAGGGTGCTCAATGAGAATCTCTCTACTACTCTGTATTTGCATGCTCGCATGTTTTGTTCCGGCGAACGCCAGTCTCATCCTCAACGGAAGCTTCGAATCTCCGGTGGTGGGTGGAGGAACCTTCACGTCTTACCCCCCTGGGCTCCCTGCGCCTGGGAACGCTAGTGGTATAACCGATTGGAGTGTCGTGGGTGCCGCTGGGACGGAGGTTTCTATCGTTAACGGCACGTATACCAAGGAATGCTGCATCTTCGCAGCGGAGGATGGAGTCCAATGGCTAGACTTGACGGGCTTTCAGACAAATCAATTTGAGGGGGTCGCGCAGACTGTCCCGACGACCAATGGCACGACGTACGACTTGTCGTTCTGGGTTGGAAATGTGTCTGATCCCACCGGTGTTTTCGGAACGACGAGCACGGTGCAGTTGCAAATTAATAGCATTGCTGTAGGCAGTTTCACCAACAGCAGCAGTACCCCCCCCGCCCCAGGACTACCCCAGCCCATGAACTGGATGCAGTTTATGACCACGTTCACGGCGGGGGCTGGCACGTCGACCACAGTCGGCTTTTTCAACCTTGATCCTCCCACCGATAATAACAACGGTCTTGATAACATCGTCCTGACTGCAGAACCCATTCCGGAGCCTGGCACGCTGACGCTCCTCGGTCTGGGCATTATCGGTCTCGGCCTCACGCGTCGCTTGGCCAAGCGCAGTTTCCACTTGCCGACGAGATGAACGGATCATCCGCTACCTTCATCTTCGGTGCTGCTGTGGAGAGCGCGAGCGGCGCGGCGGCTTGCTCTCCATAGCGGCACGCAAAATGCGATTGATGCGCGTCTGATAGCCCCCTGTCGTTGGTCTTCAGCCGATTCAGTAGCATCAGTACAGCTCCCCGGCATCGCTACATGCCGGGCGTGGTTTGGGCCGCGAATGCTCTGAGGCGGTCGGCACGCCGGAGTGGCAGACGACGAAGTAGATCGTCTGCCCCACTCTGGCGAAGCCGACAGACCCCCAAAGGCGATGGTCTCCCACTGGTAAACTAGGGCTTATGCCAGAAGCCTATCCCCCACTTCACGCACCCCGCCGGTTGCTGTTCGGCCCCGGACCCAGCATGGTTGCGCCGCGCGTTTACGAGGCCTTGTCGCAGCCCGTCGTCGGGCATCTCGATCCCTTTTTCTTTGAAGTCGCGGACCAGGTGCGGCGGCTGATCGGTTACGTCTATTCCACCGGCAACGAATTCAACCTCGCGGTTTCGGGGACCGGCAGCTCCGGCATGGAAGCGGCCGTGGCCAACTTCGCCGAGGCGGGCGGCAAATTCGCGTTGCTGACCAACGGGTTCTTCGCCGACCGCATCGGGGAAATGGCGCGCCGCCAGGGCGCCGAAGTAGCGCGCCTCGCCAAGCCCTGGGGCGAGCCGTTCGATCCCCAGGAAGCCCGCGAATTCATCCGCCGCGAATGCCCGCGCGTGGTGGCTTTCGTGCAGGCCGAGACCTCCACCGGCATGTTCAACCAAGCCAAAGCCATCTGCGAAGCCGCGCACGAAGTGGATGCGCTGGTCATCGCCGACTGCGTCACCTCGCTGGGCGCCATGCCCGTGCTGGTGGATGAGAACGGCATCGATATCGCCTACAGTTGCACGCAAAAAGGCCTGAGCTGCCCGCCGGGTCTCTCGCCCATGACGGTTTCGCCGCGGGCGCTGGAGCGTCTGAGGGCGCGCCCTACGCCGCCCTCTTCCTGGTATCTGGATCTCCTGCTGCTGGAGACCTACTACGTGGGCCGCCGGTATCATCACACCGCTTCGGCGACCATGTTCTACGCGCTGCGGGAAGGGCTGGCGCTGGCGGCCGAGGAAGGCATCGAGAACCGTTGGGAACGCCATCGCCGCAATCACCTGGCGTTCGTCGCGGGCATTGAAGCCATGGGTTTGCAGATGCACGTGCCCGAAGGACACCGCCTCTGGACCCTCAACACGCCGCGCGTGCCTGAGGGCGTCAACGACGCCAAGGTGCGTCAGTATCTGCTCGAAGAACGCGGCATGGAGATCGCGGGCGGCTTCGGCCCTCTGGCGGGCAAGGTGTTCCGCATCGGCCTGATGGGTCACGGATCGACCTGCGAAAACGTGCTGCTGGCGCTCGAAGGGCTGGAAGCCGCGCTCCGGGATCAGGGATACGCGCCCGCGGGCGACAGCCGCGCGGCGGCGGAAAAAGCCCTCGCCGTTTCCGCGCAAAAATAATCGCAACGCCGACGTGGCGCGGACTCTCAGTCTGCCGCGTCCCGACTCATCGGGACGCGCTCTGATGCACGTCCTGCGCCACGGGGCCAAGTGTCCTTATCGGCCGCCAACGGACCGATTTGCCGCGCTCACACTTCCTTTGTACGGGCCGATACGATTATTATGCGCGACAACCGCCCCTCGGCTGCGCTTTACGAATTGCTTGAGGAAGTCGGCAACTCGACCGGTCTGGACGAGACCCTGGGTGTGCTCGACCGCAGTTTGCGGCGGTTGCTTCCGTTTGACGCGCTGGCGGTTTTCCTGCCTGGCGAAGAGCGGCTGGCGCTCGCCTACGTGAGCGGCGGGGAGCGGCGCGCCGATTGCGAGCCGGAGATTCCCATCGGCCAGGCCATCGCCGGGCAGGTTGCCGAAACGCGCCGGCCGGCCTTCAACCGCGACCCGCGGCTGGAGCCTGGGGTGGACGGCGCGTTCCGCTCCATGATCGCCGTGCCGCTCGACGACGGCGCGGATGTCGCCGGCGTGCTGGCGCTCTACAGCGCGGATGCCGGTACGTTCCAGCCGGCCGACCTGGGAGTGCTGCTCTGGATTCGCGAGGACCTGGCGCGCGCCGTGAAGCACGCGCTCCAGCACGCGCCCATCGACCCGGCCGCATTCGACCCGCTCACCGGGCTGCCCAACGAACGCGGACTGTTCCAGCGCCTGGACGCCGGCCTGAAGCGCTGTCGCCGCCAACTGCAAACCATGGCGCTTCTGATCTGCGGCGTGGACGGCCTCGCCGAGGTCCAGGCGCGTTTCGGCGAGCGTGCGCGCGAACGCCTGGTCCAGGCCATCGCCGCGGGATTACGCCGCACGTGCCGAAAGGAGGATTGCGTGGCCCGCGTGGGCGATGAGTTCGCGCTCTCGCTGGAAGGCTTCCCGACGGCCGCTTTCGAGAGCAAGCGAAGCTCCATGGCAGCGCTGGTCGTGGACGCCGGCGTGGCGGACTTCGGGGAACGCCCGCTCTCGATCCGTGTGGGAGCCGCCTACTTCCCGGACGACGCCGTCGATGCCGAGGGACTGCTGGCCGCGGCCGCCGCGCGCCAGCGCGCCGCGGCCCCCGTTCCCGACCGTTTGACGGAAGAACTGGAACGCCTCGGCGCAGCCATGGCGCTTGCGTAGTACGTTGTTTCAGCAGTTCTATCGCGTATCGGGATGCCGCTTGCTGACGGGGCGCCCTCTGGGCCGGGCTCCGTTCCGAGCCGCGACCGTGAGGGAGCGGGCGATACTCACAACCACTTCAGATCTACGTGCCGCTCGCCTGTCAGGTGCAGGAACAGCGGTTCCAGCGCGTCGAATTCCTGGCCGTCGTAAACGATCGCGCCTTCGCGGCCGAACGTCGTGATATCTCCCTGCCACACCAGTTTGCCGGGGGTCGCGATGATGGCCACTTCCTGGCACAACCGTTCCACCGTCTCCAGCACGTGGCTCGTCAGGAATACGGTGCGCCCCTGTTCGACGTAGCGGTGCAGCCACTGCTTCATCAGCGCCACGCCGGCCGGGTCGATGCTTTCGAACGGCTCGTCCAGGAATAGCACATCGGGCGAGTGGATCACCGCCGCGGCGAAGGCCACGCGCTTGCGCATGCCGGTGCTGTAGTCGGCCAGCATCTTGGAGGCGTCGGTCAGTTCCAGAGCGTCGAGCAGCTCCGTCACGCGGGTTCGCACCGTGCCTTCGTCCAGCCCGTACATTCGCCCCACGAAGGCCAGGAACTCGTGCGCGCGAAGCGGTTCGAAAAGCCCCAGCGTCTCCGGCATCACGCCCATGCGGCGCTTCAGATCGGCGCTATCGGCGTCGAAGGGCTTGCCAAGAATCTCGATCTGGCCGGCCGTGGGGTCGAGCAGTCCGGTCAAGCAGCCGATGGTGGTGCTCTTGCCCGAGCCGTTGGGCCCCAGGAAGCCGAACATCGTGCCCGCGGCCACGCCCAGCGACAGGCCGTCGACGGCCGTCACTAGGCCGTACTTCTTTACCAGGTTTGTAATCCGAATCGCGTCCATTGGGTTAAGCCCTTCCTTCCACCACGGCCAGCAGCCCTTCGCGCCGGGACGACAGAATCGCCGTCGCGCGCCGCAGCGAGGCGAAGTAGAAACACGCGGCCAGCGCCGCCAGGACGACAACCACAAACCAGTGGTCCGGCGCGACGACCCCCTTTCGAAACCGGCCGAGGATCATCGGACCGAGCAGCATCACCATCATGCCGCCGACCACCACCAGGTTGCCGGCCAGCGACAGGTCGTTCCCCATGGTCTTGTTCGGGTCGCATCGGCGCGGGCCGTACAACGTGGTCCACAGCCCCAAGCCGTGAAACGCGAACAGCCCAAACGCCCCGCTGGCCAGCAGCATGCCCATCCCGCGCGCGTCCCATGCCACGGGAGCGAATAGAGCCCAGGCCAGAGCGGCTAGAACGAGGTACACGGAACACAGCGCCATCAGCGTAAAGCTGCTGGCGCGCAACGCGGCTGCCGGGTCCATCGGGAACAGGAAATACCGGCGGAACCCGCTGCCCACGTAACCAAACTGGTTGACGATGAAGGCCGCCGCCGGCGCCAGGCCGGCCACCGCGAACACGCCCACCGCGGCGGCAAAGGGGTCGCCCCGAGCGCTCTGCTTGGTCCATATGAGCAGCAGGAAGGGGACGAGCGGCAGCGACATCAGATACGAAAGGCGAAACCTCTTACAGCGGAACAGGAATAATAACCAGTGCTCCACCAGGGGCGCGTACCGGGGGCCGAACATCTCCCCGATGCGCGCGAACGGAGTATCCCACTGAATCCGTGTGGTCTGAACCACGCGGATTCTGGGCGGCCTCCGTTCCAACACCACCAGAGCGGCGGTCAGGCCCAGCCCCCACCAGCCGATCAGCGCCATGCCACCGAACGCCGCCGCGTCCGTGCGGGTCATCAGCGTACCAGCCCCGAACGACGGCGTGTAGCCGAGTACCTGCACGATGGCTTTTCCCGCGGCGGGGTTCTTCTTCAACATTGGCATGGCCATCCCCGGCAGGAAGGCCACCACCATGATGATCAGAGGGAGTATGAGCGACCCGCCTTTCTGCTGCATGAGCCGCTCCAGCGCCAAGCCCACCACCTGCGCCGCGAGGTAATTGCAGACAAGCAGCGACAGGACCGCGATCAGCCCCAGCGCCAGGGATCCCGAGCCATAAAGATACAGCCCGAAAGCCAGACCAATATCCAGGGCGAGGAACAGAAACCAGAAGGGGTCGGCGATTCCCGCGAAGTGCCGCGCAAACCGCCGTTCCCGCGCCTTCAACGGATAGCGCCGCAGCTCGGTATCGGAGAAAACTTCGTTCATTCCGAACCCGAGCACCACGCTGGTCACGGTGGCGCACACAAACAGCGCGGTGAGCACGCCCTGCGCGATTCGCTCGGCCTTTCCGGAGCGCACCGCAACCATGCCCCCGCCGACGCCAATCACCGCGAAAAACGCGATGACCAGCACCAATAACAGGTATCCGGCCATGAACAGTGCGATCTTGCCGTTGCGGGTGCGCGTCTTGGCCCACAGGAGCTTATAACGCAGGCCTATCAGGTGTCCGATCAGTTGGAAATTCATACCTTTCTCGCACTACTTTCGGGGGAGGATCACCTCTTCGTCGATGTAGGGGCGCAGCGCTTCGGGAACCGTGACGCAGCCGTCTTTCCGCTGGTAATTCTCGACGATCGCCACCCACGTGCGGCCCACGGCCAGGCCGCTGCCGTTCAGGGTGTGAACGTACTCCGATTTCTTCCCGTTCTGGAAGCGGATGCCCGCGCGCCGCGCCTGGAAGGCCTCATAGTTCGAGCAGGAGGAAATCTCCTTGTAGGCGTTCTGGCCGGGCAGCCAGACTTCGATGTCATAGGTCTTCGCGGACCCGAATCCCAGGTCGCCCGTACACAGCGCGACGGTGCGAAAGGGCAGGCCGAGCCGGCGCAGAATGTCCTCCGCGTCGGCGGTCAGCTTCTCCAGTTCCGCGTAGCTCTGCTCCGGCCGAACGAACTTCACCATCTCCACTTTCTGAAACTGGTGCTGCCGGATGATGCCCCGCACGTCGCGTCCGTAAGACCCCGCCTCGCTGCGGAAACAGGGCGTGTACGCACACAGATTGATGGGCAGCGCGCCGCCATCGAGGGTTTCATCGCGATAGATGTTGGTCACGGGGACTTCGGCCGTCGGAATCAGCCACAAATCGCGGCCCTCGCACTGGAACAGGTCCTCTTTGAACTTCGGCAATTGGCCCGTGCCGAAGAGGCTCTCCGAGTTCACCAGGAAAGGCGGCAGAACCTCTGTGTAGCCGTGCTCGCGGGTGTGTACGTCGAGCATGAAGTTCACCAGCGCCCGCTCCAGTTTCGCGCCCAGCCCCCAATAGAGGGCGAAGCGCGCCCCGGTGATCTTGGCCGCGCGCGCCAGGTCCAGGATGCCCAGTTCCGCGCCGAGATCCCAATGGGCTTTCGGCTCGAAATCGAACTGGCGCGGCTCCCCGACCCGCCGCACCTCGACGTTGTCCCCGGAATCGCTGCCCACCGGTACGGATTCGTGAGGAATATTCGGAATGCCGGCCAACAGTTCCCGGAATTCCGCTTCGAGCGACTTCACCTGCTCGGCGAGGCCGGCAATCTGCTCTTTCATCCGCCGTACCTGTTCCTGCCGGGCGGTGGTATCCTCTCCCTGGCGGCGCAGTTTCCCGATCTCGGCGCTTTCGGAATTCGCCGCGGCCTTCAACTGCTCGGTTTGCGAGATGGCGGCGCGGCGCGTCCGGTCCAACTCGCGGAACTGGTCGAGACTGGGGATGGGGCCGCGACTTGCGAGCCGTTCGGCGACGCGCTCGAAGTTACTGCGGAAGAACGGGAGATCGTGCATTTCCATCCATGCTAGCGCATGCGTGGAGGCGCTATTCCTCTTCTTCCTCGGCTTTCACGGGTTCAAGGTCCTCGGCTTCAAAGATCTGGCGGCAATCCAGACATTCTACGTAGTCCACGCCGTCTCTTCGAGCAATGATCTGCGTGCGGGTGTGTTCACAAGCGGCTTGCATAGAACAACAATTAGATGAGACTTATTCTAACCGGACTCGTGGCCTTGTCAAGCCCCCTCCGGTACGTACCGCCGGGCCGGATGTATCCGGCCCCTGGAGTTTGTACATTCTCGCGATCCGCGTCTGCGCGTCCGAGGTGGGGTCGGGCCTTTTGGCCCGCGATGACGCCTTCTGGCGTCATCAGCCGGGCGGTAGCCCGGCCCTGGAGTTTCTACATTTTCAGCCCGCGTCTGCGCCTCGATGCCGAGTTCGGCGCGTCGAGTCAGCCTTGTACCCGCGCTCCCAAGCCCCGGGGCGTAAACATCGTCTCGTGCCCCGGAGATCGATCAATCAACGTGAACCGGTTCTTTCGCCCCTTACAGATCGCGATGAAAGTTCTGTCCAAAACGTGTAAACTCCAGGGCCGGCCGGGCTACCGCCCGGCTGATGCCGCCAGAAGGCGTCATCGCGGGCCAAAAGGCCCGACCCCACGTATGCGGGCACGCCCGGCCCGTTTCCCGGCCCCTACCGCCAGCGGAACAGCTTCAGCGCCAGCGCGAAGCACACGATCAGCCAGGCGCCCAACACCCCCATTTGGGGGGCCAGTTGGGCGAGGCCGGCGCCTTGCAGCATGTTCGCTCGCAGCGCGCCGATCGCGGCGGTCAGGGGGAGCGCATGGATCGCCGGCTGGAGCGCGGCGGGAAACCGCGCGGAGGAGAAGAATACGCCGGAGACGATCCACATGGGCATCATCACCGCATTCATCAGGCCCGAAGCCGCTTCGATGGTCTTGGCGCGGGAAGCGATAAGCAGCCCCAGTGCGCTGAAAGAGAGGGAACCCAAAACGCACAGCGCCGCCAGGGCGGCGGCCGAACCGCGCATGGGCACTCCAAACACGAAATGGCCAAATCCCGCCACCGCGGCGACCTCGATCCCGAGAAGCGCCAGCCGCGACAACAGGAAGGACAACAAGTAGTACTGTCGCGGCATGGGCGTCGCAATCAAGCGCTTGATGAGCTTCTTGCGGCGCGCGTCCACGATGGCGAACCCCATCCCCCAGATCGCGCTGCCCATCAGATTCATCCCCAGCAGGCCGGGAATCAGAAAATCGATGTAGCGCGATCCCGGTTCGCGGACCAGCCGGTCGCTCGAAGCCACCGGATCGGTGCGTCCGGCGGCGCGCTGGATGGCGGCATCCGCCAGCATGCGTGCGGTACGCCCTTCGGGGTTGGTGTCGTCGTAGCGATAGGACACCGTTCCGCCCGGCCCCGGTTCGGCCAGCAATGAGACCTTCCCGGTTCGCAGCGCTTCTTCCGCGGCCGGCGCGGATAACTGCCGCACGCTGAGAAGCTTATCCCGCTGGAGCGCTCCGGCCAGCTCGGGCGTCACGGCGGCCACCGGAAGCACGTCCGCCGGGCGGTTGCGGAAGGCGATTCCCAGCCCCGCGGCCAGCAGAATCGGAAAGATGAAGACCCAGAAGAGCGCTTCGGGTTCTCTCAGGAATTCGCGAAACCGCACCAAGGTCAACTGGACCAGGGGATGGTCCATCCGGGCGTCCATGGGCACAGGCTGCTTCGCCGCATCCCGCGCGCGGCCAGGGAGAATTGCAGGCAGGTCACTCATCGCGCAGATGCCTTCCCGTCAGGGCGACGAATACGTCCTCCAACGAAGCCGAATGCGTACGTAACTCGGTGAGCGGAACGCCCTGCCGGGTCAGCTCGTCGAGCAGGGCGGGCACGGCTCGATGCAGTTCCGTCACCTGCATCCGCAACGTGCCGTTATCCTCCCGGACTTGGCGCACACCCTCGAGGCGGCTCAGAGGCCGCGCATCGAAAGGCTGCGCCGAACCGCCGGTCGAAAACTCGACCAGGTGTTCCACGCCGATCGACGCGATCAACTCGCGGGGCGTACCCATGGCGATGGTCTTGCCGCGATCCACGATGGCCACGCGTTCGCAGAGCCTCTCGGCTTCCTCCATATAGTGGGTGGTCAGCAGAATAGTCCTGCCCGCGGACTTGAACCGTTCGATCAATTCCCAAAGCTGGCGCCGGGCTTGCGGGTCGAGACCCGTGGTGGGCTCGTCGAGAAACAGCAAATCGGGATCGCCGACCAGCGCGCAAGCCAGCGCCAGCCGCTGCTTCTGTCCGCCGGAGAGGCCGCCCACGCGGGAATTCCGCTTCTCTTCAAGCTGCACCAACGCGATGACTTCGGACGGCGCCGGCCCGCAGCGGAAGAAGCTTCGAAACAGGCGGACGGTTTCGGCAACCGTCAGCTTATCGGAAAGCTGGGTCTCTTGCAGTTGAATGCCGAGCCGCTGACGCAGTTCGGAGGCATCGGAGCTCCAACGCATGCCGAGTAACTCGACGTCGCCCGAATCGGCGGGCGTGAGTCCCTCGCAGATTTCCATGGTGGTCGTTTTCCCGGCGCCATTCGGTCCCAGAAGGCCAAAGCACTCGCCGGGCCGCACCTCGAGTTCGAGGTCGTCGACGGCCACGACGTCTTTGTAGGCCTTCCGGAGATGGCTCACCCGGAGTGCGGCCCCCAGCGCGGGCGAGGACATAAACCTAGTGTTGGCTCTTTCCGTTGGCGTGCTCGGCGGTGATGGCGCGGATCAGTCCGTCCAGGTTCGCTTCGAGGCGCGTCATTCGGGCGTCCGCGGCGCCGGCGTACTGGCTGATGGATTCGGTGAAAACTCGCAGCGTTTCCTGGTTGCTGGTTTGGGCTTCAATAAGGCCCTTGAGCGCTCCTTGGAGGGCGAGTTGGGAGTCGGCCACCGCTTGCAGAGATCCTTCGATGCGTTGGAATCGGTCTTCTGGCGTCATGCGAGTTCCCTCTCCTATCCCGATGATACCCGAAACCCCTGCGATGGCGTTGGGGTTGCCACGCACCAGCACGCGTCGCGGCCGACCGCTATCCGGGAAGCCCCGCCATCGATGATAGAATGGTTCAGTTTTGAATCTTCGCCCCCAGGCTCCACGAAAACGCTTCCCGGCGCCGGTCCTCCTGGCAGCGCTCCTTATTCCTGCCGCCTTGGCGCAAGAACTGCCGGACGGGCCGGGAAAGAGCGCTCTGGAAAAAGTATGCGCGAAGTGCCATGACCTGAACCAGGTGATCGCGAAGCGGCGTACCGCGGTGGAATGGGACATGATCCTCGACAAGATGATCACGCAGGGCGCGGAGGGCACCGACACCCAGTTCGGCGAGATCCTGGACTATCTGATCCTGAACTTCCGCAAGCCGATCAACGTGAACCTGGCTTCCGCGAAGAGTCTTGAGGCCGAATTGGAACTCTCCACGAAAGAAGCGGAGGCCATCGTCGCGTATCGCGAGCGCAATGGCGCTTTCAAGTCGGTGGAGGATCTGAAGAAAGTCCCCGGACTGGACGCCAAGAAAGTGGAAGCGGCCCGGGACTGGCTGGCCTTCTAGCGGGAGTTTACTCGAAAGCAGGTAAAGACACAGGCAAGTAGTTGTGTTTCGTGCGGCTTAGCCGGACAGCGGCGTATTACCCACGCGGGGTACTACAGAGCTGTTCCAGTCCAAGCGATTCGGCAAGAGCTTGTTGAGCAAGGGTCTGCTTGGATAGCACTGTGGCCACCCGATTGGGTCCCTTGTCGCCGAGTGGTGGGTAGAGGAGGACGAACTGCTGAATCTGGCGGAGTTCCTCCAGAAATTGCTCTACGCTCAGCCCCGGCCACACCTTCCGGGACTCGCGATGAAGGTACTGGAGCAGGGAGATTCCGAGCATGCAGTAGAAGGCGTGAATCCGGATCTTGCTGTCGGTCCAGTGATACATCGGCCCCCAGCCTAACCATTCCCCGTCTTTGAGACCGCGAAATACGCGTTCGATCTGTTGCTGGCCGGAATACCCTGCCACCACTTGTTCGGCAGTCCAATCCAAACGGTTGGTGAGCAATACGGTGCGGCCGAGACGCTGTGACCACAACTGCTGCAGAGTCTGATGGTCCACCTGGAAGCTCAGATGCCATTTGTTCTCCCGTTGCTCCAATTCATAGTGGAGAACTTCGCGAACGAAGGAGTCCGACAGCCAACGGCCGATCTTGTTGCGAATGCCTTGCTCGGTGAAGCGCGCTTGTGGTTTGGACAACTCGCCTGCCAATCGACGCAGGTTCTCCGTCATTTTGGTCAGCGTGGTGGAGATGCTGTGCAGTTGTTCGCTGGCAAAGCAGGCCGAGTACCCAAGCACGCACAGATACTCCTTCCCATGCACCAGCATCTTCTCGGCTGCCCCGGCGCGCGTTCCAACGCGTGAAGGAGAACCATGGGTGTGCGGGGGCGGACGCGCTCGAACTGGATCGGT
>OBLT010002401.1_pt1 | contig 11668 bp, 9 predicted proteins | sample 1518721 | NCBI WGS metagenome assembly OBLT01 (sample SAMEA3539307, study PRJEB22396) | soil metagenome | biome: tundra; feature: field; material: soil | place: USA | collected 2010-05 | depth 0.15 m | reverse complement strand
GGCGGTGCGCTGGTATTTGGAGCATAGGATTCTGCACTACGCGGGGAAGACAGTTATTTTCGACTGACTCTCTCGCGGTCTATGAGGCCCTCTAGAGGTACCTTGTCTCAAAAGAATTCGGAGCGCGTTCAGAAGGCCATGAGCGCCGCGAACCGATTCGTTCACGTGCGGAAACTTGGCCAGTCCTGAAGCTCACGGCGCTTCCCAGTCGAGTGCATAGACCTCGTCGGTGCTAACGCTGCGCGCGGTGATGAGCGAATTATTAGGAGCCGGGGCGAACCAGGTATGCACCCCCATGTTCTTCAGGCGCGCGATGCGCTCCGTTTTCCGGTCGCGCATGCGTACCCTCCACCAAGACGCGTCGTCACCGAGGGTCCTGTAGAACAGGGATTCACCGTCCGGGGACCAGGCTGGATAACCGCTCCACACGTTGGAAAGCTCGGACTGCTTCTGCGTCTGAGAATCTAAAAGCACGATCTTGAGACGAGACGTGGAGAGGCCCGCGATGAAGCGTCCGTCGGGCGACCAGCGGGGAGACCACATCCCCTCCGACTTTGGCAGGGCTGAGACGCGACTCGTTTTCAGGTCCACCACATGGATTGCTGCTCCGCTCGCCGGGGGTGGAGCGGTACCGAAGGCCAGCGACGCTCCGTCCGGCGACCAGGAGGGGTCCCCGTCACCCGCCTTCCCGCTCTCTCCATTGGTCACCTGCTTGAGGGTACCGCCATCGAAGGGCACCATGTAGATCCGGGCCGGGTTTCGCTCGCGCACTCCGGAAAATGCAATCTGCTTCCCATCCGGAGACCAGTGAGGATGCGTGGCCCAAGTGGCAGGTGAAGTAAGTCGGAGGCGCTGGCTACCATCAACCGCGCTGCGCCAGAGCGATCCATCCGGCACCGAAACGTAGGCAACCCATTTCCCATCTTTGGAGAACTCGAGCTCAGTCCCCGATATCCCACCGAATTCGGGAACGAGTTGGCCGGATTTCAGGTCATAACGGAGAAATTCGCTGCGGGCCTGGGCCAGGTAACCATCGATAAACAAGCGCTTGCCGTCGGCGCTGGGAACCGGCCAACCCGCCGCCAGCGGGCCGTTGGTCAACTGGAACGGTCCACGCCCCGCCCGCTGGAACAATCCCACTTTCTCGCGGAGGGCCCAGACGTTGACGTTTTCCTTCCCGCTCGCCTGGAAAACGAAGTACTTGCCATCTGGTGTCCAATTACCGCAGCACACATCCGATTTTGGATTCCAGCCGGGAAGCAGCGGATACGCGCGGTTTCCATCAATCCGTGCTTCCCAAAGGGAGTCGGCGACGCCGACGCCGGGATTAACAGTGAAGCGCACCCTGCTCCCGTCGGGCGACCAGCGCACAAAATAAGGCTGACCAGCAACCGTTGCCAGCTTGCGGACTTCCGTCCCGTCGCTACGTGCGATATGCAGTTCCTTGTCCCTCGCGTAGACCAATTGTTGACCATCCGGGGACCAGGCGCCCCAACCGTGCTGAGCTACAAGGTCGCCCAGCCGCCGCGCGGACCCACCGAGCAATGGAGCTATCCAGAGCTCACAACCTGTCACGGTAACTATACACCGGCTTAGCAACAACTCCGTACGGTCCGGAGAAATGTCCTCCACCGAGGCATCCTTCACCGATAGGGGCAGAGCGACCGACTCACCTCCTTTCACCGATACCTGATAAGCCCCGTGTTCCGCTGTACCGTAATTGAAAAATAGCCGCGAGCCGTCGGTCAGCAGTGGCCCGCTCTTTGGTCGGCCATCGTTCGTGATCTGGATCGTACCCGTTATTCGCGGGGGTTTCAGCGGCCGGGCTAGCCAGGACCAGGCCGACGCCCCGGCGATCGCCACGGCGACTGCCGCGTAGCCCCAGCGGAGTTTCGGGTGAGCCGGCGCACCAGAGATGCCGGAGGCCGGTGCGATGGCAGGTTGCTTGCTCGAATCCATATCGCGTTTCAGACGCTTCAGTTCCGCCCGCAGATCGGCAGCGCTCTGGTAGCGCACATCGGGGTCTTTCTCGAGCGCCCTCGCCATGATCTCCTGGAGTTTCGGCGGTGTTTCCGGGTTCACACGCGACGCGGGTTCCGGTGTGTCATGCAGGATCGCGCCCATTACGGCGGCGGACGTCTTGCCCTGGAAGGGCGCTCGGCCCGTCGCCATCTGGTAGAGGACTACACCAAAGCTGAAAAGGTCGGTGCGCGCGTCGAGTTCTTCGCCCCGCACCTGCTCGGGCGACATATAGTCCGGAGTACCCGCCGCCGTGCCTGGTGCCGTCAGTACATCCCCGGCCATGGTGGCCGTCGACCCGGACGCCACGCTGGCTGCGGCACCTTTCACACCGGCCAGCTTTGCTAGACCGAAATCGAGAATCTTGGCTTGGCCCCGGGCCGTGATGAAAAGATTCGCCGGCTTAATATCGCGATGGACGATGCCGCGCGCATGAGCCGCGTCCAGCCCGTCGGCGATCTGGATGGCCCAGTTGAGCAGGGATTCGAGCAGCAGGGGCTTGTTGCCAATGCGATGCTTCAGCGTGGCGCCCTCCAGGAGTTCCATCGCCAGGAACGGATGCCCGTCGTGCTCGCCGATCTCGTGGAGGGTACAGATGTTCGGATGATTGATGGCTGCCGCGGCGCGCGCTTCCCGCTCGAAGCGTTCGACCGCTACGCGGTCGCGAGTCATTTCCTCCGGGAGAAATTTCAAGGCGACTTCCCGGCCGAGTTTCAAGTCCTCGGCGCGATAGACGATGCCCATGCCACCGCCGCCAAGTTTCTCGATAACCCGGTAGTGCGAGATGTTTTGGCCGGGTGTCACCGAAGTCCCCGATCTACGTTACCGCAGATTGTTTCATTATGCCGCAATATCTACGATGGATGGGGCTCAGCCCATATCGCCAGCATTTGCGCAACTGCCCCGAAACAGGGCGCTGGGAAGCGGCGGATCGAGTTCCGGATGGATTGTCGGGCATCCGGAAGTTGGGGCCGTTGCCCTTCTTCATCGAAGCACCTGCTGCGCGATCCCACGCGTGAGATCCGGTTTGCGCGGTGGTGCGTCCGCCTACCTCCGCCGGTTCTGCCACCACGCGTTCGCGAGCGTGGCGGACAGAATCAGCACACCGCCCGCGACCGAGCTTGCCGCCGGGCGCTCGCGCTGCACCAGCCACACCCACACAGGGTTCAGCGCGGGTTCCAGGAGCAGGACGGTGGTGGCCTCGAAGGCCGGCACATGACGGATGGCGCGCGTCACGAACAGGTAAGCCAGTCCGATCTGAAATACGCCGAGATAGAAGAGCACTCCGAGATTGAGCAAGCCCGCGTGCGGTGGGGGAAGAGCCTTCGGTAGAGTCACTAAGAACGCCACAAGATTCCCTAGCACCACAGTCGCGGTTGCGGCATTGCCCGCGCCTTCGCGACGTCCGAGCCAGCGCAGACCCGAGACCGTGAGCGCCCAGCTCAAGCCGGAAACCGCGCCCATCAGGTTGCCCGTGCGCGGATCGGGAGCCGTCGCGACGGCCGGTTGCGCGGAGCCGAAGCACAACAGCATGCCCGCGGCCACGGCCCCGAGAAACAGCAGATCGGAGCGGCTGAGAGGTTCCTTGAGCAGCAGCGGACCGATCAGCAGCAGGTACAGAGGCGCGGTGGATTGCAGAAAGATGGCGTTCGCCGAAGTCGTCAACTTGGTGGCCAGCGTGAACGAGACGAGCGTGGCGGCGTAGGCGGTAGCCACGGGCAGCAGCGCCCAGCGCCAATGCCGCCGCCCATCCGGGACGAAGAGGGCCAGCGCGAGCGCGGCGATCGCCGAACGGAAGCTGGCGATCTGCCAGGGCGTCATCGATATGGCCTTGATGGCCGCGCCACCGGTGGAAAACAGGACGGCGGCAGCCATCAGCAGCAGCCAGTTGGTGGCGCGTGAGTGTGGCACGGGGATGTACCAGAGTATCAGGCTATACAAAAGCACTCTGTCCGACGTATCCTAAGAATATCGAGGATCGTCATTGCGTACTATCTCCAAGAAGACGAAGTATGCCCTGCAAGCTCTCTACTCGCTGAGCCGGCGCTACGGCGAGGGTCCGATTCTGGTCCACTCAGTGGCCACCGAAGAATCCATCCCGCTGAAGTTCCTGCAGGCCATCCTGTTGGAGTTGCGGAACCGCGGCGTGGTCATGAGCAAGAAAGGCCGCGCGGGCGGATACGAGCTGAGCCGGCCGCCGGAGGATATTACGGTAGGGTCCGTCATCCGCATGATCGAAGGCCCGCTGGCGCCGTTGCCTTGCGCGCGGGAGACCAACTACCGGCGTTGCGACGAGTGCAAGGACGAGCACACCTGCGGCACCCGCATCGTCATGCGCCGGGTGCGCGACGCGGTGGCGCATATTCTGGACAGCACTACGCTGGCGGACGTGATTCGGGAAGTGGATAAGGCCAAGGAGATTGAGGCACACGGTGCGTCGGTGAGCTTCAACATCTGACCCATGGTGGGATAGGCTTCAGCCTGTCAGAGGACAGGCCCGGAGGCCTGTCCTACAGCAACTTCTCCACGATCACCACGTCGCGCCACACGCCGTCCAGTTGGCCGTGTTTTTCGTAGATCCCACCTCGCGAAAGCCGAGCGCGGCGACCAGCCGGCGGCGGCGGCGGCGATGAAGGCCTCCAGCGCCATGCGTCCCGCGCCATGCCGGCGGAACATGCGGTCCACGTAGACGGAGACCTCGGCGATGCCGGCGTAGCAGGTCCGCGGCCGGTATGCGAAGGTAGCCGCGAAGGCCGCCGCCGCGCCCTCCTGCTCGACCACCAGCAGCGGGTGCGCGCCGTCGAACCATGCGCGGATGTCGCTTTCGGTGCGCGGCCTCGTTTCGAAAGTTGCCGTGCGATCCGCGATACCCTGGCTATAGATGCGGGCCATATCCGCGGCGTCTTCCGGCCTGGCGTGGCGTGCGTGCATCGCTAACGCTAACTAACTTAACTAGCCAGGATCGCACGGCTGCCCCAGGCGCGCTATAATCCACACTTACGAGCACTACCAGCACCAACATCGTGCAGGCGGAGTTGACGGCCACCCTGGCCGCACAGCGCGTTGCGTTTGCGCATCAGCCACCCGATGCGCAGCGGCGAATCCGCGCTCTGCGGGCCTTGCTGAAGGCCGTGCGCGCGCGGCGCGAGGAATTCGTCCAGGCAATTTCCGAGGATTTCGGGGGGCGCGCGCGCCAGGAAACTCTCCTGCTGGAAGTCTTCCCGCTGGTGGATAGCATCCGCCACGCCATACGCCAGCTTCCGCAATGGATGCGGCCGCGCCCGGCGGCGGCGGGCTGGCAATTCCTGCCGGGGCGGGCGCGCGTGGTTTATCAGCCGCTCGGCGTAGTGGGCATCATCGGCGCGTGGAACTATCCGCTGCTGCTCAGCCTCTCGCCGCTGGTCAGCGCGTTGGCGGCCGGCAATCACGTGATGCTGAAGCCTTCGGAACTCGCGCCGCGAACGGCGGACCTGCTGGCGCGCCTGGTGTCCGACCTGTTTCCCGCGGACTACGTCACGGTGGTGACCGGCGGGCCGGAGACCGGCGCGGCCTTCGCGGCTCTGCCTTTCGATCACCTGCTTTTCACCGGCTCGACGCGCGTGGGCAAGCTCATCATGCGCTCGGCGAGCGAGCACCTGACGCCCGTGACGCTGGAGTTGGGCGGCAAGTCTCCCGCGCTGGTGCATCCCGATTTTCCGGCGCAAACGGCGGCCGCGCGCATCATGGCCGGCAAGCTGTACAACGCCGGCCAGACCTGCATTGCGCCGGATTACGTGCTGGTGGAAGCCGGCGCGCGCGAGGAATTTGTGCGCCTCGCGTCGGCGGCCGTCACCACTATGTATCCGCGGCTGGTGGACAATCCGGACTTCACGCGCATCGTCAATCGCCAGCACTATCAGCGGCTGCGGGGCCTGGTAGAGGATGCGGCGCTCAAAGGCGCCGAGATGCTGGAAGTGAATCCGGCGCGCGAAACCGCCAACGAAGAGAACCGAGTGTTTCCGCCCACCTTTTTGTGGAACGTGAGCGACCAGATGGCGGTGATGCGGGAAGAGATCTTCGGTCCGGTGCTGCCGGTGGTCACCTACCGGTCGTTCGATGAAGCCATCGCGTATGTGAACGCCAGGCCGCGGCCGCTGGCGCTATATTATTTCGATCGCAACTCGAAGCGCGTCAAAGCGGTGCTGGCCCGCACTACATCGGGCGGCGTCACGGTGAACGATACGATTTTCCACATCGCGCAGAACGATCTGCCTTTCGGCGGAGTGGGACCCAGCGGCATGGGATCGTATCACGGATTCGACGGTTTCCTGACGTTCTCGAAAAAGAAAGGCGTCTTCCTGCAGAGCCGCTTCACCACGCTCGGATTGTTGCGTCCGCCCTACGGCGCGCTGGCCCGCCGGATGGCCGACTTCCTGATAGGCCGTTAGAGGACATACTGCGGGCAGTTTGGCCGCGCGGAAAGAAGTTGGGCATGTCTGCCCATGCGAAATTGAGTTTCGACTATCGAAGGCTACTGCTGTGCTCGGCCTGGGCGCTTCTGTTGCCCGGCGCGATGCGTCTCCCGGCTGCTGAGGTGCCCGCCAGCGACTTGGACGCTCATGCAAAGAAGATACGCGAATTTGTGGCCTATCTGTCGCGTATGACGCCCGATAATCGGGAGAGGTATTCCCGGCAGCGCGCCCGGATTCCGGCTTTGAGGGCGCGGGTCGCCGCCCGTGAAGCCACCGGACAGAACACGTTGTGCTCGCATCAGATTCTTTCTGAAGTGAGCTGGCTGGCTGGATCCGTAATGGACGCCGCCAGGATTGAGAAGCGGCTGGACGACTTGGAGAGGGTTCTTGCTCATCCCGAGGAGGAGGCCAAGGCGGCGCAACAGGATCCTTCCGATGGCAGTTGGGGAAGCTGCCATGACGAATGGTTCTTCAAGGTAAACGCGACCTTCGACCACTTGACTAAACCCTCTAATGCCGCCGAGACCCCGCGCTACAGGCTACAGCTTTTCGATCGCGTGAACTCACCGGACAAACTGCAGGAGTACTTCGCAAACCTGGCGGTCTCCGACCTCCCGCGTACCGGCATTGATCATCGCAGGGAGCTAAACGAGTCGTTATCCAACCTAACGCGCCTGATCGTGCGCGGCATACCCGCGTATTACGCCTGGCACCCCAGGCTGAAAGAGACTCTTATGGAACTAATCCTCACCCGCTTGCGAAACCTGCGGACGGGTTGGTGGGGAGAGACCTACGTAAGGAACGGGCATGTGGAGTTCGTCGACGATTTGAGTGTGACCTTCCATGTAGTCGCCTATTTGCGAGGAGACGTCCCGGACCTGGCGGCCGTCATGGATCACCTGCTCGCGGTGAAGGACCTTGACTACCCTATCGGCTGGCTTGAGGACGGCCGGTACTCGAACCATAACCAAATGGACGTAGTCGCTCTGTTTCGTTTTGCCTGGCCATACGTGAATGACGCGCAAAGGAAGGCCGCGGCGGCGGAGATTCACAGAATGCTGGACTGGTGTCTGCGCGAATCGCTGCAACCGGACGGTTCCTTCAGGCCGGACGATGGAAGCAGCGACTCGATGGAGGAAAGCAGCAGTTGGGGCATTTCGTTCCTGGCCCGCATCGGGTTCTTTGACCCCGCAAAGCGCTTCTGGACCGACGAGAAGTTCCCCCTAGCCGAGCAAATTCGCCAGAGGCTAATCAGTTACATCGAGAAGCACAGGGCGTCCGGGGGAGCCGGTGGCGTGTATTACGAGAGCGATCTCGAAGAACTCAAGATTGCCGAGCCCGGTCGGCGATGAAAACGGCCACGCTTGCGGAATGGACGGCAGCGTTAGAATGGATCGTGTTTGCACGTCTGATTCTATATTGGCCGAGCGAACCGGACTGTCGCGCATTCACAATCGTCGAGTGCATGCGGATGAGGTTCGGGGACATTTTGGAAAGGTCCGGAGAAAGATCGAGCGGGACGCCAACGATCGCGAGGCCACGAACTGATGTGCAAGCTGCTAACGGAAGAAGCAAACAATGAGCCGAAATAAGTCTCCACATGGTTGGGACGAGGGAAGAGCGCGGAGGGTGCTCGCATTCCATAGCGGGCAGACCGGGGACGAGGTCGCGGCGGAAGACGAACCGGGCGGCGCGGGGCAATACCGTTGTGTATGTCCCCCACGAACCTGATATGCCGTTAACTGTGGAGAGAACCAAAAAACCAACCCCCGGCCCGCGGACCCTGACCGCCCCGGGCACAGTCCGCTTATGACACGCCGCGAACTCCTCGCCCTTATCCCCACCGTCGCATTCGGCCAGATGGCAAGCCGCGGCGTGAAGCCCATGCCTCGCGGCAAGCCTTCCGGGCTGCCCTTTCACGCGCGCTTTACGGACGTGGCCGCGCACGCGGGCCTGCGCGAACCGGTGATTTACGGCGGCATCGACCGCGACCTGTACATCATCGAACCGATGGGCAGCGGCATCGCCTTCTTCGATTACGATAACGACGGCTGGCTGGATATCTTCATGCTCAGCGGCTCGCGCCTGGAAGGCTCGCCGCCGGGAGCCACCAACCGGCTGTACCAGAACAACCGGGATGGCACCTTCACCGATGTCACCGCGAAGGCCGGACTCGCGCGCACGGGTTGGGCGTACGGCGTCACCATCGCCGACTATAATAACGATGGCTTTGACGACATCTTTATCACTTACTGGGGCCAGAACGTTCTCTACCGCAATAATGGAAACGGCACGTTCACCGATGTCACCAAAGAGGCGGGCTTGCTCGCGCCGGGAGTACGATGGGGATCCGGCTGCACCTTCGTGGATTACGACCGCGACGGCCACCTGGACCTGTTCGTCTCCAACTACCTGAAGTTCGACTTCAAGACCGTGCCGCCGGCGGGGCAGATCGCCAGTTGCAACTGGAAGGGCATTCCGGTGAACTGTGGACCGCGCGGCCTGCCGCCGGAGACGCATCTGCTGTATCACAACAACGGCGACGGTACTTTCAAGGACGTATCGGAACGTTCCGGCATCGCCGCGGCGAAAGGCAGCTACGGGCTGACCGCTGTGGCCGCGGATTTCGATAACGACGGATGGCCCGACATCTACGTGGCGTGCGATTCCACGCCCAGCCTGCTGTTTCGCAACAACCACAACGGCACCTTCAGCGAAGAGGGCCTGGAGCGCGGCGTGGCCTTAAACGAAGACGGGCTGGAGCAGGCCGGCATGGGATTGGGCATCGGCGATTACGCCTGCGAAGGTTACCTGGATGTGTTCAAAACTCACTTCACCGAAGACACTCCGGCGCTCTACCATAATGACGGCAAGGGCAATTTCCAGGATGTGACGTTGCGCGCGGGGCTGGGCGTGGAGACGCGCTTCATCAGTTGGGGCGCGGGCATCGTGGACCTGGATAACGACGGCCTGCCGGACCTGTTCTGGGTGACGGGCAGCGTGTATCCGGAAGTGGAAAAGAAGTATCCCGAGTTCCCGCATCGCACGCCGCGGGTGATCTTCCGCAATCTGGGCGGGGGCAAGTTCGAGGAACTGATCGGCGAAGGCGGACCGGGGATCGAGGAATTGCATGCCAGCCGCGGCGTGGCCTTCGGAGACTTCGATAACGATGGCGATATCGATATCCTGATCATGAACCAGAACGAGCCGCCGTCGCTGCTGCGCAACGATGTGAGCGGCAACTATCACTGGCTGAAGGTGAAGCTGGTGGGCACCAAATCCAATCGCAGCGCCATCGGCGCGACGGTGATCGCCAGCTATGGCGGCAAGAAGCAGGCGCAGGCGGTGCTGGCGCAGTCGTCGTACCTTTCGGTGCACGACCGGCGCTTGCATTTTGGCTTGGGCGCGGCGGCTGCGGCGGACCTGGAGATCCGGTGGCCGAATGGCGCGCGGGAGACCATTCCGAAGGTGGCCGCGGACCAACTGGTTACGGTTCAGGAAGGCGCGGGGGTGGTGAAACGGGAGGCCTTGAAATAGAAGTCACGGGGAGTCAGGAGTAGAGGAAGGCAGAATGGAATCGTGGGTAGTGAGGACTGTGAACCGCGAAAGGAAGTGCTCATTATAAAGGGGATATACCCCGCTATAGAGGGGCTATAGAGGGGATATACCCCGCTCCTCCATGAGCTTCGCGTATCGCTCCTCATACAACTCATTGGCCTCAAAGAGAGGGAGCAAGGTTTTCCAAATATTGTGGATACGCTCGTTTATGTTGGCTCCTTCAAAACGGCAGTGTGCCTGCAATTCAGTAATGAGGCAGAGCAAGACCGTCGCCGCACGCCCAAGATGTGCTGACACGAGAATGTCATAGCTTGCTTCGATCCTAGCTAGGTCTATACTCGTGGGGAAAGGAATCGCTAGCGTAGTACGCTCCCACGGGCAGCGGCCCCAGGAAGCCCATGAATCCTTCGAAAGCGCCATGAGAGAGGGCTGAATATTGACGCCATTGGAGGTGTGTGAAATTCTTCAGAAACTCTTGGTGCTCTGTCAAAATCCCGCCTGCCCCCTTAGAAGAAATGTACCGGCCAAGCGTTGGCCACATCTCCTGGCCCGTGACTTCATCTTCCGTAAATCCGCTCATGCGGATCAGGAGTTGCACAGCATTGCGCCGCTCCTCAATGTACTCCTCCCATTCCGGCTGACCGCGGTATTTCCGGTGATCTTCGTCGAGATCGATTAGGGTCCTTTTGATGCCACTTTAAGGTAAGCCGGGCCTTGAACGGCGCAGTTCTGAAGGATAGCGGTAACGTTGTAAAGGCAGTCAATCAATGACCGCACGAGCGGCATGGCCGCCACACCGTCGATGACCTTCCAGTAGCAATCATTCTTGCGGCGTTCGTCGGCGTTGAGATAGAACAAGAGATGATAGGTGCTTAGAGCGTGCCTAATCAGCAGGTTGATGTCTTCAGCTACAAACGCCGGCGCACCGAGGTACTGGCGGCCCTCCCGTTCGATCTTGTGCGCAATAGTCTCGCCTAACTTTGCGAGCGGCTCTTGGAACAGTTTCGCGTTGATGGTTGGCTGGGCGTTCTTGGCGGCCTCAGGCATATGCATCCTCATCGGATCGTGTGCGCAGGCGTCATTTTCAACTGTAACAAGAGCCGTTTTGCATTGCTAGATCCTCCTAAAGCTGCATAAAGCTACAACGGTCTGAGCGACGCGCGGGTCTGCATCACACTCTGATCAAACCGTTACCGGGCATAGCGCCGGCCGAGATGCTGGCGGATAAGCTCTCGCGCTGTCTCCGCGCGGCGCGGGTTGTGGGCCGCCGGTACTCCGATACAGCGCGCCGCCATTCGATGAAGCCTGCGCTGCTGGGCGGCCTCCGCTGGGCCCACGGTGTTTTTCTGTAGCCAGTTGCGCGCCGCCGAATCCACAATCGCCGAGACCGATACGTCGCGGAGCCGCGCCTGCCGCTTCAGTTCCGCTTCAAGTTCGCTTGACACGAGCCAACTGTACGCTTCGGTCTTCACGCACTACATTGTAGTGCATTCCAGACCGGGGTCGCGGCCGGGGCCGCCAAGCTGCTCAGCGGTAGGCCTGAGAGCGATGGCGGACGCCGAAGATGCGCATGACGTTCCGTTCGAGTGTGAACAGGACGCGGTAGTCGCCCAAGCGGAGACGGAAGGCACCGGCCATAT
>OBLT010002400.1_pt1 | contig 11672 bp, 10 predicted proteins | sample 1518721 | NCBI WGS metagenome assembly OBLT01 (sample SAMEA3539307, study PRJEB22396) | soil metagenome | biome: tundra; feature: field; material: soil | place: USA | collected 2010-05 | depth 0.15 m | reverse complement strand
TCCCCGACCCGACGAACAGGCCCTCCGCGCCCAGCTGCATCATCATCGCGGCGTCCGCGGGGGTGGCGATGCCGCCCGCCGTGAACAGCACGACAGGCAGGCGGCCGGCCCTGGCGACCTCGGCGACCAGCTCGTAGGGGGCCTGGAGATCCTTGGCCGCGGCGAACAGCTCCTCGTCGCGGAGCGTGCCGAGACGCCGGATGTCCGCCGAGATCTGGCGCATATGCCTGGTCGCTTCCACGACGTTGCCGGTCCCGGCCTCGCCCTTCGACCTGATCATGGCCGCGCCCTCGGTGATCCGCCGGAGTGCCTCGCCGAGGTTCGTGGCGCCGCAGACGAACGGCACGGTGAAGGCCCACTTGTCCACGTGGTGTGCCTCATCCGCTGGCGTGAGCACCTCGGACTCGTCGATGTAGTCGGCGCCGATCGCCTGGAGCACCTGGGCCTCGGCGAAGTGACCGATCCGGCACTTCGCCATGACCGGGATGGACACCGCCGCGATGATCTCCTCGATCATGTCGGGGTCGCTCATCCGGGCGACCCCGCCCTCAGCGCGGATGTCGGCGGGCACCCGCTCCAGGGCCATCACCGCCACCGCGCCGGCGTCCTCGGCGATCTTGGCCTGCCCGGGCGTCACCACGTCCATGATCACGCCGCCCTTGAGCATGTCGGCCATGCCCCGCTTGACGCGCGCGGTCCCGGTCTGCCCGGGGGCTCCCGTCTCGGTGCCGGGGTTCCCGGCGCTGGCTGCGGCATTGCTGACTGACACGACTGACCTCACTTGATCACGATGTTCTGGCTGGTGGCCGCCATAGAGCTGGTGGCCGCCATAGATTGAGCTACCTCCATGGTAGGCGCTCCGTCAGCCGGTCAAATGAGGCATATCGGTGCCCCGGCCCGGTCCGCCCGCGGCGACCAGCGAGTCGTCGATCTCGAAGAACTCCGGCAGCTCTGCGCCACCAGCCAGGCCAAGCACCCGGACCAGCCATCTCCGGCGGGCGGCACGGGTGGCGGCTACCGCGTCGTTGTAGAACCTGCGGGCCAGGAATACCTGATGCGCCGCGGCCTCAAGTTCCGCCAGAAGGTCGTCCGCGCTGCCCTGCCCGTTCAGCATTCTGCGGAAGTCGGGCTGGCCGACCACGGCCCGCAGGGAACGGGTGAGGTCACTCTCGGCCAGCTCGGTCGGCTCCCCCGCCGCCCGGGCGTCGTGCGCGGCCCCGGCGAGCAGCAGGCTGGTCGCCGGATCGAGCACCCCGCACGCGGCGAGTTCGAGCGCGACGGAACTTCGGCGCAGCAGCGCGGCATCGAGCGCGGCCCGCGCGGTGTCCACCCGGGCGTGCAGCCGGTCCAGCCTGCCCGCCCGCCACGAGACGTAGACGCCGACCAGCACGGCCAGCGCGATGATCAGGATGACGTCGATCAGCACGGGACCCCTGCCTCACCCGGGTCCGCGGGGCCGCCCTGCGCCGTCACCGCGCCACCCCGACCTGCCCGGTGGCAGGCACGACAGCCTCGTAGACGTGCACCACGTCCCTGGCCACCACCGGCCAGTCATAGACCCGTACCGCCTCGGAGGCGGCGGCCGACAGGTCGGCCCGCCGCTGCGGGTCGTCCAGCAGCCGCCCGGCCGCCCGGGCCAGGTCGCTGGGGTCGCCGGTCTCGAAAAGCTCGCCGGCCCGGCCGCCGCGCAGCACCTGGCGGAACGCGTCAAGATCGCTGGCGACTATCGGCGCGCCCGAGGCCATGGCCTCGGCCAGGACGATGCCGAAGCTCTCACCCCCGGTGTTCGGCGCACAGAACACGTCGACCGAGTGATAGGCGCGCGCCTTGTCGTCCTCGGTCACCTGGCCGAGCATGATCACTCGCTCGCGCAGCGGTGCGGACACCTTCTCGAGGGCATCGTCGGTGTCCCCCGGGCCGGCGATGAGCAGCCGCAGCCCCGGCCGCTGCGTGCCCAGCGTCTCGAAGGCGCGCAGCAGGACATCCAGCCCCTTGCGCGGCTCGTCCATCCGGCCGAGGAACCCGAGGGCACCCCCCGCGCCCGGCCAGCCCGGAAGCGGGCTCGCCTTCTCATACCGGCGCACGGTCACGCCGTTGGGGATGAGCACCGCGTCCCCGCCGGTGTGCTCGACCAGGGTGGTGCGCGCCGCCTCGGATACGGCTATCCATCCGTTGACCTTCTCCAAGGCGGTCCGCAAGGCCGGGGCGGAGGCGTGCATCACCCGCGACCGCGGCGTGGCGGTGTGCACGGTGGCCACAATCGGGCCGTCCGCGACCCAGCAGGCCAGCAGCGAGAGACTCGGAGCGGCGGGCTCGTGCACGTGCAGCACGTCGAACGCGCCCTCCTTGACCCACCGCCGCACCCGGCTGGCCGACAGGAAGCCGAACGCGAGCCTGGCCACCGAGCCGTTGTAAGGGACCGGGACGGCACGGCCGGCTGACACCACGTAGTCCGGCAGCGGTGTGTCGTCGTCCGCCGGGGAGATCACCGAAACCTCGTGGCCAAGCCCCATCAGCGCCTCAGCGAGGTCCCTGATGTGCTGCTGCACGCCGCCCGGCACTTCCCAGGTGTAGGGGCAGACCAGGCCAACTCTCACGGCTGCGCCCCATCACTGCTGCCCGCGGCGTCGGCTGTGGCCAGCCGCGCGGGATCCAGATCCGCAACGAACACCCGCTGCAGCATGTGCCAGTCCGCCGGATGGGCGGAGATGGCCGCCTCAAAAACCCGCGCGACCTCCTGGGTCATGGCGGCCACCTTCTCCCGCCAGTCCGCCCCGTCCGGCACCGGGATCTCCTCATGGATGTTGACTGCCCAGTACTCCCCCTCGTACCACAGTGTGGCGGGTAGCAGGGCAGCGCCGGTCTGCACCGCCAGCGCGGCGGCCCCGGCCATCATCCGTGCCTTCTCACCGAAAAGCTCCACCTGGATGCCGCCGCCGGTGACGTCCCGGTCGACGGCCAGGCAGACCAGCCCTCCGGCCCGCAGCCGCTGGGCCAGGACGCCGAACCTGCTGTTGCCGCCGGAGGCCGGGAGCACTTCGAACCCGAGGCCCTCGCGGAACTCCACGAACCGCCGGTACACCGACTCGGGCTTGAGACGCTCAGCCACCGTGGTGAGCTTCGGCACCCCGCGGGCGATGATCCACGCCCCGGCTTGCTCGTAATTTCCCATGTGCGGCAGCGCGATAACCACCCCACGGCCGGCCGCCAGGTTATCGAACAGCACCTTCTCGTGGCCGACGCTGAGCGTGTTACCGACCATCTTCTCGGCGGATATCGCCGGGAGCCGGAACACCTCCAGCCAGTACCGTGCGTAGGAGCGCATGGCCGCCCGGGACAGCGCGCGGAGTTCCGCGCCCGTCGGGACCGGGCCGATCACCCGGCGCAGGTTGCCCTCCAGCGTCTGCACCCGGGGGCCCTGGCGGCGCCACGCGATGTCGCCGGCGCTCTGGGACACCCAGCGCGCCCACGACTCGGGCACCCGGCAGACCAGCGACCAGCCCAGCCCGTAGGCGGCGTCGGCCAGCCGGTCCTTCAGCGCGGACATCCCGTGCCCTCCCCCGTGCCTGGATCAGCTGTGCCTGGAACAGCCGTGCCTGGAACAGCTGTGCCTTGATCAGCCTGCTTCGCGGCGCCCGGGCCGACCGCCTGCCGTACCACCAGCACCCGCTGCCCGAAGGTGACCGTGCTCAGCACGGCCAGCGCCCACAGTCCCACGGGGAGCGCGTACGGCACGCCGAGACCGCTGAGGCCGGTGGAGAGCAGGATGATGACGATCCGCTCTGACCGCTCGGCCAGGCCGACGTCGGCGCGGACCCCCAGTCCCTCCGCCCGGGCCCGGGCGTAGGACACCATCGCGCCGGCCACGAGGCAGTACACCGTCACCCCGGCGAGCGCAGGCTGATGGCCGCCGCGGGCCAGCCAGGCGGCCAGCCCGGCGAAGATGGCGGCGTCCCCCACCCGGTCCAGGGTCGAGTCGAGGAAGGCGCCCCAGGCGCCGGTGGTTCCCGTCACCCGCGCCAGCGCGCCGTCCAGCATGTCGGCCAGCACGAAGACCGTGCAGACCGCCGCACCGGCGAACAGGTGGCCGGTGGGCAGCAGCCAGAGCGCCGCCGCAACGACACCCACCGTGCCCGTCACGGTGATCGCGTTGGGCGTCACCGGCGTGCGCGCGAGCGCCTCCCCGATCGGGGTCAGCACCCGGTTCAGCGCGGGCCGCAGCATGTTCAGCATGGCCGTCCGATCCTACTGGCGGGTGGGACACGAGGGGTGATTCCGGCTGGGGGCTTGTTATCCGGTGGCCGGCAGGTAAAGGCTGGCTGTACGCAGCCGAACGGACCCGCAGGAGGCGACACTCATGACCGACAGGAGAGGATCGACAGCCGCAGGCGGTGTACCAGCGGCCGGCCAGCCCGGGAGCGTGCGGAATGTGGCGCTGGTCGGCCATTCCGGGTCGGGGAAGACAACTCTGGTCGAGGCCCTCCTGGTGGAGACCGGGGCGATTCAGCGCGGCGGCCGGGTTGAGGACGGGACCACGGCCAGCGACTTCGACGAGGTCGAGGTGCGCCAGCAGCGCTCAGTTAACCTCACGCTCGCTCCGGTCAGCCACGCCGGGGTCAAGGTGAACCTGATCGACACTCCCGGCTACGCCGACTTCACCGGCGACCTGCGGGCCGGCCTGCGGGCTGCGGACGCGGCGCTGTTCACCGTGCCCGCCACCGAGGGCGTGGACGGCCTGACCCGCATGCTCTGGGACGAGTGCGCACTGGTCGGCATGCCACGCGCGGTTGTGATCACCAAGCTCGACCACCAGCGGGCCGACTTCGACGAAGCCCTGCGGGCCTGCCGGGAGGCGTTCGGCGACGCGGTGGCACCGCTGTACCTGCCGGTGGCGGGAAGCCAGGGAGAACTGCGGGGGCTCATCGGGCTGCTTACTGAGCGGTTCTATGACTACACGGGAGGAAGCCGCACCGAACGCGACCCTGACCCCGCGGATGCCGACCGCATCCAGGAACTGCGCAGCTCGCTCATCGAGGGGATCATCCAGGAGAGCGAAGACGAGAGCCTCATGGACAGGTACCTGTCCGGTGAGGACATCGGCACCAAGGTGCTCACCGAGGACCTGGAGAAGGCAGTGGCCCGGGGCAGCTTCTACCCGGTGCTGGCGGTGGCCGGCCCGCAGGGGGTCGGCCTGGCCGAACTGCTCGAGGTGATGACCCAGGCGTTCCCCGCGCCGGACGAGCACCCGCTGCCCGCGGTGACCACGCTGGATGCCAAGCTGGTCGGCGGCCTGTCCTCTGACCCGGAGGGCCCGCTGCTCGCCGAGGTCGTGAAGACCACATCGGACCCGTATGTCGGGCGCATCAGCCTGGTCCGGGTGTTCTCAGGGACACTGCGCCCAGACGCGGTCGTGCACGTGTCCGGGCATGGCCTCGCCGAGCGCGGCCACGCCGACCATGACCAGGACGAGCGGATCGGCGCGCTCACCTCCCCGCTGGGCAAGCAGCAGCGCCCGGTCGCGCAGTGCGGCGCGGGAGACATCTGCGCCGTGGCCAAGCTGTCCAGCGCCGAGACCGGCGACACCCTGTCGGACAAGGAGCGGCCGCTGCTCATGGAGGCGTGGTCGATGCCGGAACCGCTGCTGCCGGTCGCGATCCAGGCCAAGTCCAAGGCTGACGAGGACAAGATGTCGCAGGCGATCGGGCGCCTGGTGGCTGAGGACCCGACGCTGCGGCTGGAGATGAACGCCGAGACCCACCAGCTGGTGCTCTGGTGCATGGGCGAGGCCCATTCCGACCTGCTGCTCGACCGGCTCTCGACCCGCTACGGGGTCGCCGTGGAGACCGCCGACCTGCGCGTTCCGCTGCGGGAGACGGTCGGCGCGAAGGCCAGGGGCCTGGGCCGGAACGTCAAGCAGACCGGCGGCCACGGGGAATTCGGGATCTGCCACATCGAGGTCGAGCCCCGGCCGTCCGGCGCGGGCCTGGAGTTCGTCGACAAGGTCGTCGGCGGAGTGGTGCCGCGGCAGTTCATCCCGTCTGTCGAGAAAGGCGTCCGGGCCCAGATGGAGCTGGGGGTGCTGGCCGGCTACCCGATGGTGGACATCAGGGTCACCCTGTTCGACGGCAAGGCGCACTCGGTGGACTCCTCGGACATGGCGTTCCAGAAAGCGGGCAAGGCGGCGCTGCGGGACGCGGCCGAGAAGGCGACCGTGCTGCTGCTGGAGCCGGTGGACGAGCTGTCCGTGCTCGTCGTCGACGACTATGTCGGAGCGGTCATGTCTGACCTGTCGTCGCGCCGCGGCCGGGTGCTCGGCACCGAGCCGGTGCCCGGCGGCCGGACCCTGGTCAAGGCCGAGATTCCCGAACTCGAAATCACCCGGTACGCCATCGACCTGCGCTCCCTGTCGCACGGCACCGGTTCGTTCACCCGCACGTACCTGCGGCACGAACCGCTGCCGAGCCACCTCGCCGGAAAGGTGGCCGGCGCCTCAGCCGCGGGCTGACCGGAGCCTCAGGGTGGCCAGGCGTCGGCGATCAGTTTGCGGGTATCGCGCAGCAACTGCGGGAGCACCCTGGTCTGGCCGACCACGGGCATGAAGTTGGTGTCCCCGCCCCACCGCGGCACCACGTGCTGGTGCAGGTGGGCGGCGATCCCGGCGCCTGAGACCTGGCCCATGTTCATGCCGATGTTGAAGCCCTGGGCGCCGCTCGTGGCCCGCACGGCCGTCATGGCCCGCTTGGTGTGCTCCGCCAGTTCCAGGGTCTCGGCCTGGTCGAGGCCCGGGTAGTCGGCCACGTGCCGGTACGGGCAGACCAGCAGGTGACCGGCGTTGTAGGGGTAGAGGTTGAGCACGGTGAACACCTGCTCGCCGCGCGCGACGATCAGCCCGTCCTCGTCATCGAGCTTCGGGATCCGGCAGAACGGGCACCCGTCGCCTTCGTCGCTGCCGACAGCCCGGTTCTCCCCCTTGATGTAGGCCATGCGGTGCGGCATCCACAATCGCTGGAAGCCGTCGGGGTCGCCGATCCCGTCCTGCACGAGAGGCTCGTCCTGCACCGAGGGCTCATCAGAAGAGGGCGTGGGCATGGATGCCAGCATAGGACGCGCCCACCCGGTCTCCGGAGACGGTTTCGGCAAGGCGCGTCTGGCCGGCTAGGCCCGGGGCTATGCCCGGGGTTCCGGGGGGTGGTCCCCCGGGCTAGCACAGCCCTAGACCTGGACGCGGTCCGCGATCGCGGCGGCGATCTGGGCCACCGCGTCGTCGACCGGCACGCCGTTGCGCTGCTCGCCATTGCGGTAGCGGAACGAGACCGCCCCGGCGGCGACGTCGTCATCGCCGGCGAGCAGCATGAACGGGACCTTCTGGCGCTGGGCGTTCCGGATCTTCTTCTGCATCCGGTCGTCGCTCGCGTCCACCTCCACCCGGATCCTGCGCTCCCGCAGCCGCGCGGCCACCTCGTTCAGGTATCCCGCGTGCGCGTCGGCGATCGGGATGCCGACCACCTGCACCGGGGCGAGCCACGGCGGGAAGGCACCCGCGTAGTGCTCGACGAGAATGCCGAAGAAGCGCTCGATGGACCCGAACAGCGCCCGGTGGATCATGTACGGCCGCTGCCGCGTGCCGTCAGCGGCCTGGTACTCGATGCCGAACCGGCCCGGCTCCTGGAAGTCCACCTGCAAGGTGGACAGCTGCCAGCGGCGGCCGATCGCATCCTTCACGTGCACGTCGATCTTGGGGGCATAGAACGCACCCTCGCCCTCGGCCACCACGTAGGGCAGCCCGGAAGCGTCCAGGGCGTGCTTCAGCGCCGCCTCGGCCGCTTCCCACTCCTCCGGCTCCCCGACGTACTTCTCCGGCCGGGTGGACAGCTCGGCCTCGAACTCGGTCAGCCCGAAGTCCCGCAGCAGGCCGACGACGAAGTCCAGCAGCGAGGCCAGCTCGTCAGCCAGCTGCTCGGGAGTGCAGAAAATGTGCGAGTCATCCTGGGTGAAACCGCGGGCCCTGGTCAGGCCGTGCACCACGCCGGACTTCTCGTACCGGTAGACGGTGCCGAACTCGAAGAGCCGCAGCGGTAGCTCCCGGTAGGACCGCCCGCGTGACCGGTAGATCAGGATGTGCATCGGGCAGTTCATCGGCTTCGGGTAGTACGTGGCACCGTCCAGTTCCATGGGCGGGAACATGCCCTCCCGGTACCAGCCGAGGTGCCCGGATGTCTCGAACAGCTCCGCCTTGGTCAGATGCGGGGTGTTGACGAATTCGTAACCGGCTTCCTCGTGACGGCGGCGCGAGTAGTCCTCCATGACCCGCCGGATGATCCCGCCCTTCGGGTGGAATACCGGGAGCCCGCTGCCGATCTCGGTGGGGAACGAGAACAGGTCGAGCTCGGCGCCCAGCTTGCGATGGTCCCGCTTCTCGGCCTCGGCCAGGAACTTCAGGTACTCGTCCTGCGCGTCCCGGGACTCCCACGCGGTGCCGTAGATCCGCTGCAATTGCGGGTTGCGCTCGCTGCCCCGCCAGTAGGCACCGCCGCTGCGCAGCAGCTTCACCGCCGGGATGGACCGGGTGCTGGGCAGGTGCGGGCCCCGGCACAGGTCCTTCCAGCACAGCTCCCCGGACGCGGGATCGATGTTGTCGTAAATGGTCAGCTCGGCGCCGCCGACCTCGACCGACTCTTCCTCGTCCGCTGCGCCGCCCTTGAGGCCGATCAGTTCCAGCTTGTAGGGCTCGGCAGCCAGTTCGGCGCGGGCTTCGTCGTCGGAAACCGCGCGCCGGGAGAACAGCTGGCCCTGCTTGACGATCTTGCGCATCTGCTGCTCGATCGCTTTGAGATCCTCAGGCCCGAACGGCTCCTTGACGTCGAAGTCGTAGTAGAAGCCGTTCTCGATCGGCGGGCCGATCCCCAGCTTCGCCTCAGGGAAGAGTTCCTGCACCGCCTGGGCCATCACATGCGCGGACGAATGCCGCAGGATGGTCCGGCCGTCCGGGCTGGCGATCTCGACCGGCTCGACCTCGTCCCCGTCAGCGAGGGGGGCGGCCAGATCGCGGAGCTCGCTATTGACCCTGGCCGCGATCACGGTGCTCGCTACGGCAGCGGCCGGCGAAGTTCCGTTGGGTATGTTCAGGGCGGCACCGGCGGTCGTGCCCTCTTCCATCACATGCTCGCGTCCGGCGAGAGTGATGCGAAGCTGCTGGGCAGGCACGGTGGCTCCTTCGGTCGGTAAGCGTGAACGGGGCGGCGCCCCGCCCTGATGCTACCGAGGCGCGGCGCCGGGCGCGCGCGAGTAATACCGCCGCCCGCCTCAGCCGGCGACGGTGACCAGGCTCCCGTAGGTCAGGTACGGCCACGCCTGCGCCGAATCGCCGAGCGACAGCTCGACGCAGCCGAGGCTCTGCGGGTATCCGAAGGAGTAGCGGGGGAAGTAGTGCACCGCGTCACCGCCGTTGAAGTACGCAACGAACTGGACAGGGTCGGCGTACTTGGTCCCGTCCGGGTTGGTTCCCTTCATGATCTGGTTGCGGTAGCGCAGGTACACCGGGTAAGTGCCGTCCACGGTGGGGGCGACGGCGATCCCGGTGTTGGCCAGCACGTGCATGACCGCCTTGCCGTCGTGGTAGATGGTCAGCGTCTCCGGGCTGGCCTTGCTCGCGTAGGCGTACGTGTACCCGTTCGGGTTGTCCTGGCCTTTCGTCGCCGCGTCGAGCACCGCCTGCCACGTGCTGCCGCCGGCGACGCCGTCCATCGTCAGTCCGTGCACGGACTGGAAGGCCATCAGCGCCCCGGTGAGGATTCTGCTGGACACCCCGGGCGCCCACTGGCTGGTGAGCGCGGACGGGTAGCCGGGCTGCCAGGTGAACGCGCCAGCGGGCGGCGCGTACACGTCGGTGAGCTGCTGCGAGTAGCTGAGTGACGTGGTGCTGCCCGTGGTGGAACTGGCAATGGGGGTCCAGGTCAGCGGCAGGTAATGAAGCTGGGCCAGCAGTTGCTCCAGGCGGAGCGTTGACCAGCCCGCCGTCACGAAGTGGAACGTGGCCGGCGTGGCCAGCAGGCCGCCCTTGGCGGAATGGACGCCTGAGGCCCCGCCCGGGATGCTCAGCGTCTCCGCGGTCCCCGGCGCGAAGGGAGTGGTGGGCGTGAACACCATGGTGCCGCCGCTGCCGGCGAGCCAGCTGCCCGGCACCGTGGGGCTGAAGGTGGGCAGCGGGGAACTCTGCGCGAGCGGAGCTGAGAAGACCACCTGCACCGGGGCGGCGCCGTTCACCTGGGTGCTGCCGTTGCCCGGTGAGGCCGACATCACCTGCAGCGGCGGCGCAGGTGCCGGGGAAGGCCGGTGGCTGGCTGGATGGGCGGCCGGGGGCGTGCTGGCCGCAGGTGTGGACAGCGCGGCCGCGGAGTGAGCCGGGCCCGCGCCGCCGAAGGTCACCGCGGCCGCCACGCCAGCCACGAGCACGACGCCGATCACCGCCGCCAGTACGGCAACCCTCATCTTTGAAGCAAACAACCCGACCGCTCCCTCGCCTGCCCCGGCTCCATCCGTGGTGACGCGCCGGCCCCGGCGCGCCTATCCCCGCATGTGACTTTAAATGTGCCCAGGCCGCGCCGCGCGCACCCCGGCACAAAAAGGTCATTCCGGAATCATCACGAATTGATCACGGGAACCGGGGTGGGGGTCAGGCCCAGTCCGTGCGCCCGAGTCACAACCGGCCTGCGGGCGGGAGTCAGATCCAGTCCTTGCGCCGGAAGACGACGAACAGGCCCACCGCGAGGCCCAGCGTGAACAGGATCGATGTCCAGAGTCCGGTGACGCGGCCGAAGCCTGGGTAGGGCACGTTCTGCCCGTAGAAGCCGGTCACCGCGGTGGGCACCGCGATGATCGCGGCCCAGCTGGTGACCTGTTTCATGATCACGTTGAGCCGGTTCCCGCGGACTGTGAGATGCATCTCCAAGATCGTGGTTACCAGGTCCCGCAGCGACTCCGTCTACTCCGTGGCCCGCGGCACGTGGTCGTACACGTCCTGGTAGTAGGGGGCCATCTCAGCGTCGATGACCTGCAGGTCCCTGCGCAGCAGGGAATTGACCACCTCGCGCATGGGCAGTACGACACGGCGCAGCGTGACCAGCGACTTCCGTAGCTGGAACGTGCGTATCTGCATCTGCTTGTCCTTGGGGTTCTCCTCGAAGAGGCCGTCCTCCAGCCCCGAGTTGATCGAAACCAGGTCCTCAGCCGTGGGCTCGCACATGTCGAACCAGACCACAGCAGACGGATCGGCGAGATGGTCGGAGACATCGGCGACCGGGAAACCCTCGGCTTCCAGGACGCCATTGCGGTACGGTGCATAAACGCCAAGACGGGGCCGACGTGGCGCGCGAGACAGCGCCGACGGGTGGCAGGTCACCGGCCGCGGCCATCGGTTTGGTCAAGGATAGACGCCGGCCGCTCAGGCATAGATGGGCATACGAACTCAGATCACCTGCCTGGCATGTCCGTCAGGCAAATGCTGGACGGCAACCCGTCTGTATTCGATTCACACGGGTACCATAGACAACAGGCGGAGCGCGCGCCGCTTCGGTTGGCTCTAACGTGCATCCGAGAGTGGCTGAGCAACTCCTGGCCCGGTGGGCGATACTGGGATCGAACCAGTGACCTCCTCGGTGTGAACGAGGCGCTCT
>OBLT010002399.1_pt1 | contig 11673 bp, 10 predicted proteins | sample 1518721 | NCBI WGS metagenome assembly OBLT01 (sample SAMEA3539307, study PRJEB22396) | soil metagenome | biome: tundra; feature: field; material: soil | place: USA | collected 2010-05 | depth 0.15 m | reverse complement strand
GCCGGTTTATCCCGGCGCTATCCAGACCAGCGGTCTGCCCCACAAGAATCGTCGGAACCATGGAGTTACGATTTCTTGCGGCGGGCCGGAGCCGAAGCCGCGGGGCCGCAGGTGAGACCCAACGCCTTCACCTGCGTGCGCGCCCTGTTGGCGAGATCGTTGGAGGGGAAGCGCTTCACCAACTCGCAGAATTCCTGCTTGCCTTGCGTGCGCTTGCCCATTTTCACCAGCGTGGCGCCCTTCATATAGAGCGCGTCGGGGGTTTTGTTGTTGTCCGGATATTTTTCCAGGACCATATCGAACTCCGCGAGGGCATTATCCAGTTTGTTCTGTTTGGCGTGCATCTCCGCGATGTAAAACTGCGCGTTGGGCGCCAGGGTGCTGTCGCCGTAGTACTTCAGGTAATCGCCGAACCCCTGCAGCGCCAGGTCGTCCTTGCCGCCGCTGCGGTCGCGCATGGCGTTTTGGTACAGGGTTTCGGCGGGGACTGGGGGAAGGCTGCTGGTGGCCGCCCCCGGACCGGGTACGATTCCCGTCGCGCCTGACGGCGGCGGCGCGGCGGGAGTCTGGATGCTGCGGACGGCGTTGCCGATGTCCACCATCTGCTGCTGCAGCTTACCCATCTGGCTGGAGATGTCGGCCACGGCTTCGCGCATGGCGCTCACGTCGGTGGTCATCTGGTCAATCTTGGCGCCGACACCGACCACGGGGTCCACGACGCTCTTCTGCTGATCCTTGAAGCTCTGCTGGAGATTGTTCTGCAAGAGGGCGACGGACGTACTGGTCTTGTTAGCCGAGTCGAGCGCCTGTTGGACCAGCACCTGAATCGCGGAGAACTTCTCGTCCTGGGAGCGCTGCATGCTTCGCACCTGTTCCTGCAGGAGGGCCAAATCCCTTTGCAATTCGACAATTTCTTTGCTGGCTGCGAAGGTCAAGGAAGGACAGATTAAAAGGGCCGGCAACAGCGTGCGCCAAAAGGTCATAGGATCTCCTCATGAGCGGGACGGGTGGGCCGTCCCGCCGGTTGCGGATGGGCCGGGACTGCCCGGCCCTTACCCGATTTTACTGCCCTGTGGAGAAGTGCGCGCGGCGGTTCTTCTGAAAGCACGTCTCGTCGTGGTCGGTGCACTGCGGACGTTCCTTGCCGTAGCTGATGGTCTTCAGCTTGTCGCCAGGAACACCCAACTGGGTCAGGAAGTCCTTGGCGGCGGCGGCGCGCCGGTCGCCGAGAGCCAGGTTGTACTCGGCCGAACCGCGCTCGTCGCAATGGCCCTCGATGGTGACGCTGGCGTCCGGGAAGCTGGCGATGATGGCCTTCAGGGCGTCGGCGTCCTTGGTCAGCGCGGCGCGGGCATCTTCGCGGATATCGTTCTTGTCGTAGTCGAATAAGGCGTCCCCGACGGTGCCGGAAAGCATATCCGAGAAGCTCACCTTCGGCGCGGCCGGTGGCGGCGGCGGCGGCGCCGGTTCGGTCACATTGACGGTGGCGGTGGCGGTTTTAGTGCCGCCGGGTCCGGTAGCCGTCAGAGTGTAGGTGGTGGAAGCGCCCGGGAATACGCGGCGGCTTGCGGCAGCCTGCACGGTGCCAATGCTGTTATCGATGGAAATGCTGCTGGCGTCAGTGACGTTCCAACTCAGCGTGGACGACTGGCCGCGCTCAATCGACGAAGGCTCGGCCGCAAACGCGGTGACGGTGGGCGCTGCGGGCGGCGGCGGCGGGGCCGGCTGCTCCTTGGGCGGCGGTGGTGGTGGCGGCGGTGGCGGCGCTTTCTTTTTGCAACCTGCCGCGAACATCGCCAACGTCAGGCAAATACCAATGGTGCTGATTTTCCGTTTATTCAACATGAACTAAGCCTCCTGAAAAGTAGGTGCTGGGTGCTGGTGCTGGGTGCTGGCAAACTCTCCGCAAACGGGAGATCGGTACGCCAGAACCCAGGACCTAGAACCCAGCACCCTATTTTGCCCATATCGGGGTCCAATTCTTTCCGGCCGTCGTCAACTGTTTAAGCTGCTTGCCGTCGGCCAGCATCGTCCAGATCTGCTCCGACCCGGTACGAGTGGACATGAACGCTAAGCGCCTGCCATCCGGCGCCCAACTGGGGTTCTCATTGCGCCCCGCGCCGTAAGTCAACTGGTTAAAGTTGCGCGAGGCCACGTCCATTACGAAGATATTGAAATTACCGGTGGCGAAGCCGCGCGTCCAGGCAAAAGCTATGATCTGCCCGTTGGGGTGCCAGGACGGGTTGGACGCTTCTCCCTCGCCATTAGTCAACCTCTGCACGTCAGTGCCATCCATATTCATCCGGTAAACTTGCTGCGGTCCCGACCGGCCTGAGACAAAGGCCAGATCGGTACCCGTCTTCGGATTCACCTTCGGCTCGACCTCCAGGGCGCGGGTGTTCGAAATGCGGCGCAGATTGCTCCCGTCGATGTTGGCGATATAAATCTGTGCCCAGCCACTGGCCGTGGACGCATAAAGCAACTGTTTACCGTCCGGCGTGAAATCCGCGGTCGCATTCATGGATGCGACTTGATTATAAAACGGCAAGCGCCGCCCCGTATCCGTCGAGAGTATAAATATAGCAGGATTCCCGCGAGCGTAGCTAGTAAAGACGATTTTTGTACCGTCGGGCGAGACGCTGGGCATGATGGATAACGAATTGAAATGGCTGATCTGGCGCTGGTTGGAGCCGTCCGGGTCCATGACCCAAATCTCCCTGTGGCCGGTGCGATTGGATACGAAATAGATTTTGGTGCCGAGCAGAGATGTGCCGCCCATCTGCGCTATAATATCGGCCGCGAATTCGTGGGCCGTTTTCTTAGCTCCGGCCTCGTCCGGAGAGCCGAAGTAACGCTTGCCGAGGACCTGGGCTTGCGAAACCGTGGTCTGCCCCACGTTGAACAGCCAGCCGTAGAGCACCAGTACGTTGTTTTGCACGGCGGTATAGCCAAACGCCAGGTAGTTGGCGGAGACCGGCGGCGAGGACCAGTCCGAGAGCCATGCGCCTCCACCGTTGCGTGGTTGTTGGCCGGGGCGGGTAGGCTGGGGCGCGGGCTGCTCGCGGAAATCCGAAGGCTGCTGCGGCACCTGCAGCGGGTACATGGTTTTGGGGACCATTTTGAAGATGCCGGATGCGTCCAGATCGTTGTAGAGGGTTTCGTTGAAGGCGTTCATGAGCGGCTGGGCCGCACCGCTGCCGCGCAGATCGGGCGCGGCAATGGCGGGACGGGCGCCGCCCTCCAACTTGATAATGACATCGCTCTGCTGCGCCGCCAGCAGCAGGGGGATCCCGGCGGACGCGGCGGCCAACCAAAAAGCTCTTTTCATTTTATCGCCTCAACTCAAACCAAAACTCAATCGTGGCGGCGTCGCGGTCATAGGCGGCGGGCAGGGCCGGGAAAGGACTCGCGTCATAGATGGCGCGCTGGGCGGAGTAGTCCGCGGCCTGGTTCCCACTGCTCTGGGCGACGTGCACGTTGCGCACCGATCCGTCCCTCATGAGTTCGAAGGTGACGATGGCGGGCGGAAGGGTATGGATACGCGGATCCACGTCTCCGGTGTGCCATTTCTCGGCAACGCGCTGCCGCAGGATCGTCACATAGTTTCCGAACCGGTTGCCGAACGGCGATCCCTGCCCGACGCCCACGCCGCCCGAGCCGACCTGCCCCATCATGGGCGAAACCAAGGCCGGGCCGGCAGCGCTATAAAGCTGGTTGGGACGGTCCTGTTGCTTGGCGCGCCAGTTGTTCTGCGCGGATCGGGCCACTTCGGATGGCTTCGGATGATTGCGGCTCTTGATGGGGATGGCATCCGGTTGCTCGGCAGGCGCCAGCTTTTTCGGCTTGGCAGCAGGAGGAGGAGTCGGCACCGCCGATTCGGTATCGTTGGCCAGCGGGTTGACGAGTCCGCTCCGCGACGGCAGCGGAATCTTGTTCACCACGTTAATGGAGATACTGCCGGGGCCACCGGAATTGGCGTCGCCCCAGCTTTCGTGAGGGCCGGAGAGCACCACTCCCCAGGCCAGCAAGGTTCCGAAGACCGCCGCATGCAGCGCGAGCGATCCCAGCAGCGGTTTGTTTAGGGAATCCGCCTGATCCAGGATGTCCGCGTGCGCCGGCATTACTTGCGCCTCTTGTCGGCGGCATCCTCCGGCTGGGTGACCGCGTTGACCTGCAGCTTGGCCGCGCCGAGTTCGCTCATGACCTGCGCGATGGGCTCCCAGACGGTCTCTTTGTCGGCGCGCAGGTAGACCTCGCTAGCGCCGGTGAAGCGGCGCGCGATCTCGGCCGGAAGGTCGTTGATGTTGGTCTCTTTTTCGTTGAGGTACAGCGTGCCGTCCTTGGTGATGTTGACCACGGGCAGCTCCTTGGCGCTGTCCTGGACCGCGCGTGTCTTGGGGACGTCCACCTGGACGCCGAATTCCATCACGTGGGCCGTCAGCATGAAGATGATGAGCAGCACCAGCATCACGTCGACGAACGGAGTGACGTTGATCTCGGAAAGCATGCCGGTGGAAGCGCGCCGGCGCGACCGGAAGTTGCCGCCGCCATTGATCGATATCGCCACGGTTTACTCTCCGAAACTCCGCTCCGCCATGTTGAGGAATTCGAGCGAGAAGTCGTCCATGCGGGCGCCGATCTCGCGAATGGTGTGGCTGAACTGGTTATAAAAGATAGCGGCGGGGATGGCCGCGGCGAGCCCCACGGCGGTGGCGATGAGCGCGTCGGCGATGCCGGGTCCCACCGCGCGCAGGCTGGCGCTACCCTGCATCCCCAGCTCTTGAAACGCGCGGATGATGCCGAGCACGGTGCCGAACAAACCGATGAACGGGCTGACCGAAGCCGTGGTGGCCAGCCAACTCATGTTGCGCTCCAGCTTGGTGAGCTCTTCGCTGGTGCCGAGCTGCAGGGAGCGTTCGAGCGAGATCTTATTGGTGACGGAGCCGCGCGCCTGGACCTGGCGGTGGACCTCCTCATAGCCGAACTCGAATACGGACACCAAGGGGGCGGGCTTGAACTGTTCGCTGGCGACCATGACCGCATCGAGGCCGCTGGCTTTGCGGAAGGCGCGCAGAAAGCGCCGGTCGGCGGCGCGCGCCGTGCGCAATACGCTCCACTTGGAAAAAATGATGGTCCAGGAGAAAACGGAAAAGAACAAGAGGATGACCAGAACGGCGATTGTCAGCGGGCCGCCGCGGCCAACCATTTCCCAGATGTCGATCTGCAGAAGGAATGCGGGCGCTTCAGGGGTCAAACCACCTCCTAATTTTCAAATCTAACATACGGACGCGGGGCGGGCGGCAAAAGACCGATGCAGGCGCGCTTTGCGCGGTGTGAGGAGTCACTCTATTTAGAACGGCGTATCGAGAACTAACGACGCCTCTCGAGGGCCAGACCAAGTCCGGCGCCGATCAGCACAGTCCCGGTGCCGCAATCGAGTCCTCGCGTAACCGCGGGGCGGCGGAGCCAGGATCGGAGAGGTCCTACAGCGATGGTCAGAAGAGTGAGCCACAGCAACCCTTCCGCAACGTGAACGAAGGTGAATAGAAAGCTGTATGTCATGATGCCGCCGCCGCGAGGGATGAATTGCGGGAGCAGGGTGATGTAGAAGACCCCGACCTTCGGATTCAGCACATTCGTCAGCAGGCCGCGCACAAGCCAGCGATGCCCGCCGTTTTCGCTGCGAGCCGCAGCATCGGACAGCGGGTCCGTTTCGATATTGAACTCGCGCTTTCGCACCCACATCCGGATTCCTAGATAGACCAGATAACAAGCGCCCGCGATGCGAACTGCGTTATAGGCAAGTTTGGAGACCGCCAGCAGCCCGGTGAGGCCAAGCGAAGTTGCCGTTCCCCAGATCAGGCAGCCGGTACAGATCCCGAATGCGGCAAAGCGAGCTTCACCGGCGCCCTCAACTGCCGCGGTTCTCAGTACCAGAGCTGTGTCGAGGCCCGGTGTGACGGTGAGCAAGCCGGCAGCAGCGGCAAATGCAAGTACCGCGGTGATGTCGATCATGTCTCAAGCGTATCAGACCATTGAAATGGCCGAACTTCAAAGGACAGGCCGGAGGCCTGTCCCACTTCTCCCCTTGACATCCTAGGAGAACATTCCTAGAATGGCTAGAGGAGCCATATGGGCAAACAAGTCGACATCCTGCAAGGCACCCTCGACATGCTGATCCTGAAAGCCGTGTCGCTCGGGCCGCTGCACGGCTACGGTATCCTGCTGCGCATCCAGCAAGTCTCGAAGGACGCGCTGCAGGTCCCGCAGGGGTCGCTCTATCCGGCGCTGTACCGGCTGGAGCATCGCGGCTGGATTGCCGCGGAGTGGGGCGAAAGCGAAAACAAGCGGAAGGCCAAATATTACCGGCTGACCGCCGCGGGGCGCAAACAGTTGAGAACCGAGCGGCGGGAGTGGAAGCGCCTGGCGGTGGCCATCGCCGACGTGCTGGCCGCGGAGCCGGAGGAGGCGTGACATGCTGGCGCAAGTGAGATCGTGGTGGCGGGCGCTGACCGGGCAGTCGCGCCTGTCGGGCGAGATGGCTTCCGAGATGGACAGCCACATGGAGCGCTACGCGGCGGACCTGGTGGCACACGGGGTGGAACCCGGCGAGGCACGCCGCCGGGCACGCATCGAATTCGGCAGTACCGCCGCGGCCGTTGAAGAATGCCGCGAAGCTGTCGGCTTGCGGTGGCCCAACGAATTCGCGCGCGACCTGCGCTACGCCGCGCGCGTGCTGCGCAAAAGCCCCACGTTCACCGCCGCGGCCGTGGCCACGCTCGCGCTCTGCATCGGCGCCAACACGGCTATCTTCAGCGTGGTGGACGCCGTGCTGCTGCGCCCGTTGCCTTATCCCCATCCGGAGCGGCTGTTCTCGGTCGCCCGGCATTTCCAAGGCAAAGGCTCCGAGGCCTACCAGACGAATCTTTGGGGCGGCGTTTGGGAGGCGGTGCGCGACAATGCCGCCTATCTGGACGCCGCCGTGTTCAGCGATGGTTCGATGGGCGTCAACTTTGCGGCGGGAGGCCGGGTCGAGTACGTCAAGCAGCAGCGTGTCTCGGCCGGGTTCTTTCGCGTGCTGGGCATCGCTCCCCTCATCGGGCGCGAGTTTTCGGCGGAGGAAGACTGCAAGGGCGGTCCGGCAGTCACGGTGCTAAGTTACGCGCTCTGGAGGCGCGCATTTCGCGCGGACCCCTCGATTGTGGGACAGGCGGTCACCTTGCGGGGCGAGCCGCACACCATCGTCGGCGTGCTGCCCGCGGACTTCCAGAGCAGCGTTCCGGCCGACCTGTGGACGCCGCTGCGTCCGTCCCGATCGGGCGAGGGCTCGGGGTCTAACTATGCCATCGTGGCCCGCTTGCGTTCGGGCACGACGTGGGCGCAGGCCAACGGACAGATGGAAGCGATCGGGGCGCCGCTCGTGCGTGAGTTCTTGCAGGACCCCTACACGCACCTGCGCTTGATATCGTTCCAGCGCGGTTTGACCGTTTACGTGCGCCAACCGCTGCTGATTCTTTGGGGGGCGGTGGGATTGGTATTGCTGATCGGCTGCGTGAATATCGCCGGCCTGCTGCTGGCGCGGGCCGCCGGACGCACGCGTGAGATGGCTACCCGCATGGCGTTGGGCAGCGGGCGCGCGGCGCTGATCCGGCAAATGTTGGCGGAGAGCGTGGTGCTGGGGGTATGCGGGGGCGTCTCCGGCGCTGCCTTGGGATGGATGGGCGTGAAGGCCCTCAAAGTCCTGATGCCGCGTAGCTTGAACGTATGGCAAGCCGTGGAACTGGACTGGCGCGTGCTGGCCGCCACCGCTTGCGTGTCAATCGCGGCGGGCATTCTATTCGGCTTGTATCCCGCGCTCATAGCCAGCCGCCTGGAGATCCGCGCGGCGCTGGGCGAGGCGGGCCGCGCCGTGGCTGGCGGACGCAATCCCTGGCCACGCCGGCTGTCGGTGGCCAGTGAAGTGGCGCTCGGCGTGGTGCTGCTGGTGGGCGCCGGCCTGCTGATCCGCACGTTCGCGCATCTGCGCGGACTCAATCCGGGTTTCGACGCCCACAATGTGATTACGGCTGAGCTCTCGCTGCAAGATGCGCGCTATGCGACCAGCCAGAGCGTCAACTGGCTCTTCGAACAAAGTCTGGCCCGGATTAGGGAATTGCCGGGCGTCGAGTCCGCGGCTGTAGCGCTCAGCCTGCCCTACGAGCGGGCGCTGAATACGGGGTTCCAGCGGCTGGATGGCCGGCACGTGGACACGGAATCGCAGGTCACCAACCTGTTTTATGTCACGCCTGAGTACTTCCGCGTGCTGCGAATTCCGTTGTTGCGCGGCCGGGTGTTCACGGCTGCCGATAGCAGCACTGCCGCGCCGGCGGCGGTGGTCAGCGAGGCATTCGTCAAAATGTACATGCCTGGCGACGATGCGCTCGGCCGGCATCTGGATCTGGGCGGCGACCGGCGCGAGATCGTGGGCGTGGTTGGCGATGTCCAGCAGAAAAGCGGGTGGGGAGAGAATTTTGGCCCGCTGGCGGCCATGCCGGACGTCTATATTCCCGCCGCGCAGACCGACGGCAAGTCGCTGCAGATGGTGCATGTGTGGTTCTCGCCGAGTTGGATCGTGCGCTCTTCGGGAGCAGCGGAGGGAACGATCGCGGGGATGCAGCGCGCTCTCGGAGCCGTGGACCCGCGGCTTCCGTTTGCCGGCTTCCACAGCATGGATGATGTCCGCTACCGCGCACTGGCTGAAGAACGCTTTCAGGCGGTCCTGTTGGGCGCGCTGGCAGGGCTGGCGCTGCTGCTCGCCGCGGTGGGGATTTACGGATTGATCGCCAACTCCGTGGCCGAACGGACGCGCGAGCTGGGTATCCGGCTGGCGCTGGGCGCGACCGTGGCGCAGGCGATGCGCTCCGTAGCGCTGCCAGGCGTAGCGCTGGCACTGGCAGGAGTCATCGTGGGTTCCGTGCTGGCCGGGTTCGCATCGCAACTGCTGCGGCATCTCGTCTGGGGCGTGCGGCCGGGCGATCCGCTTACCTTTGTGGCGGTAGGGCTCGGCTTGCTGGGGGTGGCCGCCGCCGCGAGTTTCCTGCCAGCGCTGCGGGTTACGCGGTTGAATCCGGCGGAGACGCTGCGACAGGAGTAGTGGGGCAGGACTCCAGTCCTGCGCAGACCGGGAGGCCTGTAATTCAAATTCTACAGCTCCAGCTATTGGTTGGACAGCAGATTACCTGACGACGGCCTTGTCGATCGCCTGGTTGTCGCAGTCGTCTTCCACGCGCACGGCCAGCGTGTGCTCGCCGGGCGCGATGTGGTCCAGCGTCAAATCGTAGGACAATTCGTGCGAATCGGAAAGCCCGGTGACCGGCGCGACCAGCGTCCAATCGCCGCCATCCAGCGAGTACTCCGCCTTCTTGATGTCGCTCAGCGCATCGGCGGCGCTCCAGGTGGCGTGCAGCTTGCCGCCGGACTCGCTCGCCGCCAGGCTGGCGATACGCGGCGGCGTATTGTCGATCAGAAACGGATCGCTCACCATCGAAGTGGAAAGCGCCTCCGCGGGCGGGTTGCCGGGCAGGTCAGACGCGGTCACGCGAAAGCGATACTCTCCGTCCGGGAACGCCGTCGAATCCCAGCTCCAATACTTCTCTCTGACCTTGTCCTTGAGGAGCTTCCAGTTCGTCTCATGCACGCCGCGGATCTCCACCGTGAAGATCAGGCTGTCGCCATTTTCGTCCGAGGCGGCCCAGCGCGCGCCGGTGAAGCCCTTGGCGTACTGCATGGAGGGCGTGCCGGAATCGAGCAATGGAGACGCCCCCGGGTTGGAGGCCGGCTTGCCAATCGGCGGCAGCGTCAGCGTTTGCGAAGGAGTGAGCAGAATCGCCGGCGCCGGAAACTTGTAGTTGGCGGGCGTGCTCTCGATGGCTTCGATGCGCGGCGGCACGTTGCGCTGCAGATAGGCCACATCCACCGATTCCAGCTCGGGCGATTGCGCGCCCCCGGCCGTCAGGGTCGCTTTCCATTGGATGAAACGCGCCGCGGGTGCAGCGAGGCGATCGCCCTTAGTGTCGGCGATCGGCGCCGACCACGGGCTCCAGTTCTTCTGCGGCCGATCCAGATTTCCGCTGCGCGCGGCGATGGCGATGCCGCCGCCGTTCAAGTTCGCCTCGAAGCTGAGCCGGCCCCATTGCGAAAAGAAGCCCGCATCGAAAACATCGCTTTCGAGCGAGCCTTCATGCGCCATGCCCGGACCCACCCGGTAGATCTTGCCGACGTTGCCGGTGGCCGCGTAGAGCGCGCCATCGGCGCCGGTTTGGAAAGCGGTGATCTGCGTGGAAGGCGCGGTGACGAGCGCGGTATGCAGCACATCGGACTCAATGCGATAGATGTTGCCTTTGTTGCCGGAACCGAGCAACGCGCGTCCCTGCGCGTCGAATGCGATGGCATAGATAATGTCCTGTGCGTGGCTCCAGATTTTTTGCGGATCGCCGCCAGGATCGATGCGGTACACATCCGACCCGGTCACCGACACACCGCTCGCGGAGGGCGCCATGGAAGCCGGAGGGGGCGCGGCGGGATGGAGTTGCAACTGCGCGCCCGCGGGCGCAGCGGATGCCGCTGGAGACGAAGGCGGGGCAGGCGGTGGCGCGGGCGACGGCCCCTCTTTGCTGCCCACCCCCGCCGCATAAATGGAACCATCCCGGGCCACCGCCACGGCAGTAACTTCGCTCTTGCTCATCTGGTAGAGTACGAAGCCTTCGCCCGCGGGAGACACCCGCACCACCAACCCGCCGGGATCGGTGCCCAGAATCACGTTGCCGGCGGCATCCACGGCCATCGACCGCACGTGCGTCTCGTCGCTCTTGTACAACACGCTGCCGCGACCATCCGGGTGGACGCGATCGACGGCGCCCGGATCGCCCGTCGCCACCAGCAAATCACCCGCTTTGTCGAACGTCAGGGCCCAGATGTACTTCGCTTTGGGATCGTAGAATACTTCGCTCTTGCCATCGGGCGCGACCCGGTATACCTTGCCGTCGGGCGCCGTCGCCGCGTACACCCGGTCCTGCGCGTCGATCGCAATCGCCGGAATCTGGAGGCCATCCAACTCCGCCAGCGTCTTCTTATCGCCAGAGGCCGAAAGCCGGTAAAGCTTGGCGCCCGGACCGCCGCCCGCATACAGGTTGCCCTTGGAATCGCGCGCCAGCGCCCACAGATACGCCGACGAAGTGTCGTAGATTTCCTGGAATTGCGGCGCCAAAGTCACCAGACCGTCGCTGCGCAGCGACAGATTCTTGAGATTGCCTTTCTCGAAATCGGCGTAATCGCTGGCGGTCCAGGTGCGGGTCTGGCTCGCGTAAGTGGGCGCGAGGAAGGAAGTCAGGAGACAGAAGACAGCAGTCAGAATACTACGCGGACGTTGAAACGTCCGGGAAGTCCGACTCGTCGCCAGCAAGACATAGGATCTAAGCATACTGTAGGCCAAGGGAATTCTGACTTCTGATCTGTGACTCCTCGCTCGAACGACTGAGGCTTAAGCCGTGGCGGCCTTTGGCGTTAGTTGATAGCCAAGGTCCTTGGCGCTGGCAACCAGGCGTTTGAAACGGCCTTCCTGGTACCGTTTTTCGTATGCGGCGGCTCCCTCGTCCAGGTAAGGCTGCCCCCAGCGTAGCAGGCGGTAGATCAGCG
>OBLT010002398.1_pt1 | contig 11678 bp, 11 predicted proteins | sample 1518721 | NCBI WGS metagenome assembly OBLT01 (sample SAMEA3539307, study PRJEB22396) | soil metagenome | biome: tundra; feature: field; material: soil | place: USA | collected 2010-05 | depth 0.15 m | reverse complement strand
TTTAACTCGTCCAGAAACGACAAAAGAGAATGGCTCCGAAATGCGCTACATGAATTTTACAGGAGCAGGAGACTCACTGTTGGGGCAGAGAATACCAAAGCACAAGCAACGCAATTCCGATGGCGAGAAACCCAGCACGCGCCATCGTCTGCTTTTCGTAGGGAGTACCTTTCCTCCTACGGAGCTTGCCGGGCAAGAAGGTCGCCGCAATCCACAACAGCGAAAAACACAAAAGAAACGGTTCTTTGACCTTCATGGCCGATCTCAGGAAATTAGTTCGCCGCACGAGCGCGATTCACAAACTCGTGTACTAAAAGACACTCAATTCCCACTGAAAGGAGCGGAATTCGGCGAGTCTGGCGAAGTCCCGCTCGTTCGCCGTAATCACCGTCGCTCCCATTCGCGCGGCGCTCATCGCAATCAGCGCATCATTTGCTAGACGTCCCTGCCCGATCTTCTCGTAGCCATATTTAGCCGCTAAACGCGCCAGCACTCTCCCGGCTTCGGTCCAGTCGCCGAGGTTCGGGACCAATATCCGTTTCATCCGGTCGAATTCGCGCTCCATCCGTTCCAGAGAGTGCCGAACACGGCCCGATGCGCCCGCGTATAGTTCTTCGAGTACGACGGCGCTGAGCCATAGCGGAGCATCGACTGACCACCGTCGGAGTGCCAGAACCGCCTCGTTGCCTCGCCGCAATCCGGAGATGTATACGGAAGAATCGAGCAGGGCGGCGCTCATTTATCGGTCCAATTTGCCGAAAACATCTTTAATCTCGCCTCCGCTCCTGAGAAAACGTTCGTTGGCTTCCCACGCCAGGCGATTCCTCTCATGCTCTGTGATGGTGAAATCCAATGCGCGTTCGATGGTCTCAGTCTCGGTCTTTGCGCGCAAAGCTTTCTGTGCGCGTTTGATTTTTGCAGAATCCAACCGAAAGTGTTTGTGCGCGCGTCTGTCCGCCGTGGCCATAGACTCCTACTTTAACGAGTATACCATTGGATGTACACATATCGACATTATCTGTACATCGCCAACAATCGACGCATTGTCAAAAAAACCGCACGCAGGCTCCCAAAACCACGGCCCGCACGGCTGCTATAATCAACAATTGCGCTCATGAAGAAGAACCCACTAGTAGCCACGCCCGCTGAACGCGTCGCCGCCGCCCCGGCTCGCCGCCTCATCCGCTCCACCACCGTCCTCTGCGTCCGCCGCGACGACAAAGTCGTCATGGCTGGCGACGGACAGGTCACGCTCGGTGAATCCGTCATCAAGCACGGAGCGAAGAAGATTCGACGTCTCTATCAGGACAAGATTCTCGCCGGATTTGCCGGCTCGACCGCCGACGCTTTCACGCTGTTCAGCCGGTTCGAGGCCAAGCTGGAGCAGTATCACGGCAACATCGGCCGCGCCGCCGTCGAACTCGCGAAAGACTGGCGCACCGACAAATTTCTCCGCCATCTGGAAGCGCTGCTGCTGGTTTCCGATAAGGAAACTACGTTCCTGCTGAGCGGCCAGGGAGATGTGATCGAGCCCGATACCGGCATTGCGGCGATCGGCTCCGGCGGCCCGTTCGCCCAGGCAGCAGCGCAGGCCCTCGCCGATCACACCAAGCTCTCCTCGCGCGAAATCGCCGAAGAAGCAATGAAGATTGCCAGCCGGATGTGCATCTATACCAATGACAAGGTTACGATTGAGGAACTGTGAGAACAAGTCGTTGGTCGTTAGTCGCTAGTCGTTCGGGGGGCGCGACTGCTCGCGGCTTTTCCTAACGACCAACGACTAACGATTAACGACCAACGACTAGCAAAGTATTTATGGCAATTTACTTACCCGGAACCGCCGAAGAAGAACAAGTAACGCTCGACGAACTGACGCCGCGCGAAATCGTCACCGAACTCGACAAGTACGTTGTCGGTCAAAAAGACGCCAAGCGCGCCGTCGCCATCGCGTTGCGCAACCGCATGCGCCGCCAGAAGCTCGCGCCCGACATGGCCGAAGAGGTCATCCCCAAGAACATCATTATGATCGGCCCCACCGGCGTGGGCAAAACCGAAATCGCCCGCCGCCTCGCCAAGCTCGCCAACTCGCCCTTCCTCAAGGTCGAAGCTTCCAAGTTCACGGAAGTCGGCTACGTCGGGCGCGATGTGGAATCCATGATTCGCGACCTGGTTGAGATCGCCATCGAAATGATCCGCGAAGAGAAACTCGAAGACGTCTCGGATAAAGCCGAACTGAACGCTGAAGAGCGCCTGCTCGATATTCTTCTGCCCCCGACCTCGACCCGTCCGGCCGATTCAAGTTCGGGCGGCGTGGTCATCGACGCCAGCACCAGCCTGACCGAATCCTCCAGCCGCACCCGCGAGAAACTGCGTCAGCAATTGCGCGAAGGCAAACTCGACGACCGCACCGTCGAAATCGAGACGCGTGAGCGCAATTTCCCGTCGTTTGAAATCATCTCCAACCAGGGCGTCGAGGAGATGGACGTCAATCTCAAGGACATGTTGCCCAACATCTTCGGCCAGCGCACCAAGAAGCGGAAGATGAAGGTCAACGAGGCCTTCGAGTACCTGATCCAGGAAGAAGAGCAGCGCCTGATCGACATGGAGCAGGTCACGCGCGTCGCCATCGATCGCGTGGAAAATTCCGGCATCATCTTCCTCGATGAAATCGACAAGATCGCCGGCCGTGAAACCGGCCATGGTCCGGACGTCTCGCGCGAAGGCGTGCAGCGCGATATCCTCCCCATCGTCGAAGGCACCACCGTTAACACGCGCTACGGCATGGTGCGCACCGACCACATCCTGTTCATTGCCGCGGGCGCGTTCCACGTCTCGAAGCCAAGTGATCTGATCCCCGAACTGCAGGGCCGCTTCCCCATCCGCGTGGAACTGCAGTCGCTGACCATGGCAGACTTCGTGCGCATCCTGACCGAGCCCAAGTCTTCGCTGACCCGGCAATACATCGCGCTGCTAGAGACCGAAGGCGTAAAGCTGGAGTTTACGCCCGATGCGCTCGAAGAGGTCGCGCGCTTCGCCTTCCGCGTGAATGAAGGCACCGAAAACATCGGCGCCCGCCGTCTGCACACCATCATGGAGCGCGTACTCGACGAGATCAGCTTCGAGGCGCCCGAAAAAAAAGGCCAGCAGTTCGTGGTAGACGCGCCCTACGTGCAAAAGATGCTAAGCGAGATCGTGAAAGACCAGGATCTCTCGCGCTACATACTGTAGAGGTTCTTGCGCACAGGGGCCACCGGGAAAAACAGCGAAACCAATCCCCTGTGCTCCCTGTGGTTGTCTTTTTTGCTCTTCTCGCGAACTGAGCCTTGCCCGCACAATCTGGTCCCTCTGATACTCTTTCTCTTTCCGCATGAAAGTAAATCTTGGAAAGTTCGTCGCCTTGACCGCACTCTGCCTGCTGTTAGCCGGTTGCGCCCAGACCGGTCCGCCGCTGCCGCCGTCGCTCGAACTTCCCAAGCCGCCCGCGGATCTGCGCGCCAGCCGCAAAGGCAACCGCGTCACGCTCAACTGGAGCGAGCCCACGCTCACCACCGACCGCCAAAGCGTGCGCTACATCGGTCCGACCCTCATCTGCCGCAGCCTTGATCCTGAAATCGCCGCATGCGCGAATCCCGCCGCCACATTACCAGCACCGGCGCCATCTGCCGCCCCGAAGAAGTCACGCCGCGCAGCACACAAATCAGGCGCCCCGACCGCCTCTACGCAGACCTACACCGACGCTCTCCCCGCAAACCTGCAACAGCAGGACCCGTCCGCCGAACTCACCTACGCCGTCGAGGTCTTGAACCGCAACGCTCGCGGCGGGGGATTGTCGAATCGCGTGCACGTCTCCGCCGTCGCGACCCTGCCTCCGCCGAGCGATCTATCCGCCGAACTCACCGGCGATGGCGCAGTCCTCACCTGGACAAGCGCAGGCGAATCGCAAAACGTCCCCGCTAACATTCCCGGCAACTCCCCCGCCGTGCAACATCGTTATCGAATCTATCGCCGCGACGAAAGCTCAGGCAAAGACGCGATTGCCGGCGAAGTCCCGGTCCCAGTTCCATCGACCGAGCGTGGCCCCGTTCATTTCACGGACTCCAGCTTCGAATGGGAAAAGACTTACCTCTACCGCATCACCGCCGTGAGCATCGTCAAACGCCCCGACAGCAACAGCGAAGTGCAGGTCGAGGGAGACGACACTCCGCCCGTGCGCGTCATCGCCCATGACGTCTTCCCGCCCTCCGTCCCCGCCGGGCTGCAGGCGGCGTACTCGGGCGAAGGGCAGAAACCATTCATCGACCTCATCTGGGCGCCGGTGACGAACGCCGATCTCGCCGGATACAACGTCTATCGCAGCGAAGCCAATGGCGCCGCAGGCGAGAAGACGGTCAAGCTGAATTCCGAGCTGGTGAAATCGCCGTCGTATCGCGACTTCGCGGTCGCCTCCGGCAAAACCTACACCTACACAGTTTCCGCAGTGGACGTGCGTGGAAACGAAAGCCAGCGCTCCGAGCCAACCAGCGAGCCCGTCCCCTAGGGTGGCATCTGCGAAGTTAGCCAGGAAATTCTTAACCACAGGGAGCACAGACGAGCACAGAGGACTTCTTGTTCAACCAACCATTAAATCGGCTCCAAATCAAAGCTTTCCCCTGTGTTCCTCTGTGCTCCCTGTGGTTAAGAATTCCCAACACCCAAGGACACCCTCCAAGATTTTTCCTTCGCGATCTTTCCACTCTTTGTGTTTAGATATTGTTCTGATGAAATACTGCCGATTCCATCTCAACGGTTCCGCCCACTACGGCCTGGTCGAGTCTGTCGCGGGCAATAACAATGACGAAGAAATCACGCGCCTGCTCCTCCACGCTCCCGAGGAGAGCGATGGCGACGTCGAAGGCCTTCCCAGCCGCCGCATCGACCGCATCCCGCTCCGCCAGGCGTCTCTGCTGCCGCCAGTGCAGCCCTCGAAGATCGTCTGCGTCGGCCGCAACTATCGCGAGCACGCCGCCGAACTCGGCCACGAAGTTCCGCAGGAGCCGCTGCTATTTTTCAAACCGCCCTCTTCCCTGCTGCCGCCGGGCGGAACGATTCTTCGGCCCCAAGCTTCCGCGCACACCGATTACGAGGGCGAACTGGGAGTCGTGATCGCCCGCCGCTGCCACCGGCTCGCCGCGAGCGATGACGTACGCCCCTACATCCTCGGCTACACCTGCGTAAATGATTTCACCGCCCGCGATCTGCAGAGCAAAGAACCGCAGTGGGTGCGCGGCAAAGGCTTCGACACCTTCTGCCCCGTCGGACCCCTGGTCGCCGACGGCCTCGATCCTTGGGCGGGCGTCCAAGTCGAAACCCGAGTCAACGGCGACCTCCGCCAGTCCGGCAACACGAAAGATTTTATTTTCCCGCTCGACGTACTCATCCGTTACATTTCGCAGATCATGACCCTAGAACCAGGCGACCTGATCGCGACCGGCACTCCCAAAGGCGTAGGACCGGTAGTCGCTGGCGATGCCATCGAAGTTTCAATCGAAGGCATAGGCCAGTTGCGCAACCCCGTAGCCGACCAAGCGTAGCGCGTTGCGTTGCCTTGGCTGGTGTGGGGACGGCCCCGAGCGCAGCTCGGCGCTGCCTGTGGTCACAGCAACTCTGGATTCGCCATAGGAGGAAGCACCCATGGAAGACGCCCAGCGTGGTTCCGAACGTTGTTTCGAACTCTTACAGGCAGGCGATGCGGACGGGCTCCGGCGAATTCTGGAACAAGACCCCGGCGCCGCCGAGGCGCGCGACGCAACCGGCGTGAGCCTGCTCATGCATTCCATCTATCGCGGCCGCCGCGACTTGGCGGAACTGATCGCGAGCAAGAAGAGAGCGCTCGACATTTTCGAAGCCGCCTCGCTAGGCCGTCTCGACCATCTCAAGGAATGCATTCGGGACGCTTCCGCGATCGCCCCCCATTCAATTGACTCCCGTTCAAAAGACGGCTTCACCCCTCTGCATTTCGCCTGTTTTTTCGGCCAGCCCGAAGCCGCCCGTCTGCTCGTCGAAAGCGGAGCGGCGGTCGACGCCGTAGCCGCGAATCCGACCCAGGTCATGCCACTGCACTCCGCTGCCGCAGCCCGCAACTTCGAAGCCGCCCGCCTTCTGCTCGAACACGGAGCGCCCGTCAACGCCCGTCAGCAAGCAGGATGGGTTCCGATACACGCTGCGGCCCAGAACGGAGACCGGCCGATGGTGGAACTATTGCTCAAACACCGCGCCGATCCCAAACTAGCCAACAATGACGGGAAGACTCCGGCCATGGTAGCAAGAGAAAAAGGCCACGAGGAGTTAGCTGCCCTTCTGGAAAAGTAACCGTAGCTCGTGTGGGAACGGGTGCCCTCGCCCGTCCAAGCCGAGCGCAGTTCGGCGCTGCGAGCTTCGCCACGCCCCTTCTAAGCTAATGATTCTACAAGACATGCAACCGGGCGTTCATGCCATACTAACCATTAAGCACCCGGGAAGCTGCAGCCGTGCAGCTTCCCTCCTTCACGTTACCCGCGACTGCCCCTGCAATCTTGCTCATCGATCTATGCATCAAACCGTCTATAATGGAACAACAGTTCCTCGGGGAAGCCCGATTCAAAAAAGCAAAAGCGAAGACCAAAAAATTATGTCGACGAAGTTGAAGGTCACAATTATTACCAGTTCGCTGGCCATTCTGCTGTTCACTATCGTGGGCGGTTTTGTCAACGTTCGCGCATCTTCGAACGATGGCGCCTATCGCCAGCTCTCGGTCTACAGCGAGGTGCTGTCCCGCATCCGCCTGGAATACGTTGAAGAGCCCAATATCGCTGGCGTCACCGCGGGCGCGCTGCACGGTCTGCTGGAGTCGCTCGACGCCAATTCCAGCTACCTGTCGGCGGCCGAGTACAAGCGCTACAAGTCGATGAAAAGCGACGGCAAGGCGGATATCGGCGCCACCGTCTCCAAGCGCTTCGGATACGCTGCCGTGGTCGCGGTCATTCCCGGAGGCCCGGCGGAAAAGGCCGGGGTCGAGAACTCCGACATTATCGAATCCATCGAGGGCAAGACCACGCACGACATGTCGCTGGCTGAGATTCACGGCATATTGTCTGGAGAGATCGGATCGACGATCACCCTGGCGGTGGTCCGGCCGCGGCGCGCCGAACCGCAGAAGATTGTGATCACGCGCGATATGGTTACCATCCCGCCGGTTAGCGAAAAAATGCTCGCGGACAATGTGGGCTACATCCAGGTGGATGCGTTCCCCGAAGGCAAGTCGCAGGAGATCGCCGGCAAGATTCGCGACCTGCAGAAACAGGGAGCGAAGAAGCTCGTACTCGATCTGCGTAACTCGGCCAGTGGCGCGGAGTCTGAGGGCGTTGCCACCGCCAATCTTTTCCTCGACCATGGCACCATCACTTATCTGCAGGGGCAGAAGTATCCGCGCGAGGCTTTCAACGCCGATCCCGCCAAGGACATCACCAAGCTTCCCGTGGCCGTGCTGGTGAATCGCGGCACGGCGGGCCCAGCCGAGATTGTGGCCGCCGCGATCCTCGAGAACGCTCGTGGCGACGTGGTCGGAGACAAAACCTTCGGCGACGGCTCGGTGCAAAAACTGATCGAGATGCAGGACAATTCCGCCCTGATTCTTTCGATCGCGAAGTACTATTCGCCGAGCGGAAAAGCAATTCAGGATGCGGCCGTTACCCCGAACGTCCTGGTCACTGACAATGCGGCAGACGACGGTGGATTGCCCGACGAAGATCAGCCGGCAACTCCCGGCGAGAAGAAAGACGAGAAGCCGAAGAGTCTGCAGGACGACCAACTGAACAAGGCGCTGGAAGTATTGAAAAAACGGGAAGCGAAGGGATAAAGGTTTCAAATTTCAGGGTTTCAAAGTTACCATCGCTCGCTTTGGCGGGCGATTTTTTTCGCTTTGAGGATAGAGCGACAACGCCCTGACGTTCGCGGGAACCTTGAAACTCTGAATTACGTACAATCCTGTGTGCAGCTTCGCGCTTATCTCTGTCGTGTCGCCCTCGAAGCGGGGCTCATGCTGGCGTGCGCCCTTCCATGTGTGTTGATTGCCGCCTGGCACTCCCGCACGCGGCGTTGGGGCTTATTGCTATTCGTGGCATCCTTGGTTGTCCTGAACGTTGCCCTCGGAGAAATACCTCGGGTCGATGGTTTCCAGCACCTGCACTGGAGTTGGCAGGAGTGCCTCCTCTCGACGGCATGGCCATTCTTGCTGGTCGCTCTCGTCCCCGGAATTTCGCTAGCCTCAATTGGCGTGACGTCGCGCTTCCGGCCAGGTTGGTTGAAGCCGTCGATCGTCGCTTTGCTCCTGGCTCTGGCGGTGCCCGCAGTCTTCTTCATTCTCGGGGCCCGCAAGAAACTGGACGCCGAGGGCTGGGCCTTCCTCCTGATCATGCCCGGCCTCGCCGAGGAACTGGTATTCCGGGGCGTGTTTCAGTCCTTGTTGAACCGTGTTTTCGGGAAACCGTGGCGACTGGCCAACGCGGAGTTCGGCTGGGGGCTCATCGTCACTGCCATACTCTTCGCCGGGTTCAACGGCCTTGTCGCCGTGGACCCTCAACTTCATGTCCGCATCGTTCTCCACGCGGCGATCGCCCCGCTTTTGATGAGCTTGGTTTCAGGATGGGTGCGCGAACGCACGGATAGTGTCTGGCCATCTGTGTTTGGCCACAATCTGAGCAACCTCGTGATACCTTTTGCGAGTCTGTTTACTTGATCGCCCCGCACTACAGGCCGAGGATTGCGTGGAACAGGCCGGGAAAATCCTCTCCGAAACCTTGAACCCTGCCCTTGCGTTAACATTAAGACGTTGAAACTCTGAGACCTTGAAACTCGCCCCTTGAAAGTCATCTATCAACATCTTCCTTCGGTGGAAATCGCCGGACTGAAGCTGGTCGGAAAGGTCCTGTTCGGGCTGCTCCTCCTGCTTTCAGCCGCTGTCGGCGCCGCCGTTGGATTGCTGCTCGTGTATTCGACTGGCCTACCCCAAGTCGAAGAGCTCGAACGTTACCGTCCCAGTTCCGTCACCGAACTCTACGACGGACAGGGCAGAGTCATCGGCACCTTCGCGCTCCAGCGGCGCGTCATCGCCAGCTATGACGATTATCCGGAGGTTCTCCGCAATGCCCTGGTCTCGATCGAAGACAAGGATTTTTACCGGCACTCGGGCATCAACATCTGGCGCATCATAGGCGCGGCGTATCGCGATATTGAATCCGGCGGGAGAGTGCAGGGAGCGTCCACGCTCACCATGCAACTCGCCCGCAATCTGTTTCTCTCTCCCGACCGCTCGTTTTATCGCAAGGTGCAGGAGGCGCTGCTCGCCATCCAGATCGAGCGCCGGTTCACCAAGCCGCAAATCTTCACGCTCTACGCCAACCAGATATTCCTCGGCCACGGCGCCTACGGCTTTGAGGCCGCCTCGCAATACTATTTCAGCAAACCGGCGCGGCAGCTCAAACTGGAAGAAGCCGCGCTGCTCGCGGGACTTCCCAAGGCGCCGCAATATTACTCGCCGATCAACCATCCGGAACGCGCCCTCAAACGGCGCAACCTGGTGCTCAATGCCATGATTGAGGATGGCAAGATCACCGCAGCCCAAGCGGCGGAGACCAAGAGCAAGCCGATCGTGCTCGACTTGCAGAAGGATCCGAATTCGCTGGCGCCGCACTATGTGGAGGAAATCCGGCGCTACCTCGAAGCCAAGTATGGCAGCGACCAGGTTCACGAAGGCGGGCTGCGGGTTTACACATCGCTCGATATGGATCTGCAAAAATCCGCGCGCCAGGCGTTGCTCGACGGCCTCGCTGCCTACGAACGACGGCATGGTTGGCACGGCAAGCTTCTGAACGTGATTGCGCAGGGACAAAAGCTCGACAAATACGCAGATCCGGATTGGGATGCGGAGCCCGAAATCAACGGATACATGCACGCGCTGGTAATACAAGTCTCGCCGAGCGCCGCGGAAATCCGCTTCGGCCAGCACACGGCCACGCTTTCGCCGGCCGATGTGGCATGGACGAAGCTCAAGCTTCCCGACATTCTCCATCCCGGCGACATCATCTACATCAAAATGCTTTCACTCGATCCAGGCGGAAAATCGCGCGTCAGCCTGGAGCAGGATTCAGGGACCGAAGGAGCGCTCGTCGCCATCGATAACGCAACCGGAGAAATCAAGGCCATGGTCGGCGGCCGTGACTTCAACCTCTCCAAATTCAACCGCGCCACGCAGGCTCTGCGCCAGGTCGGGTCGTCTTTCAAGCCGTATGTCTACACCGCCGTGATCGACCATGGTGGCAGCCCCGACGACACCATCGTGGATGCGCCGGTTACTTTTCAAACTGCCTCCGGCCCTTATTCGCCGCACAACTACGACGCCAAATTTGAGGGCACCATCACCCTGCGCCGCGCTCTCGCCCAGTCCAGAAACATCCCCGCGCTCAAGCTTGCCGACCGCGTTGGCATTAGGACCGTGATCGAATACGCGCACCGCTTCGGCATTACCTCAAACATTCCCGCGTATCTTCCGGTGGCGTTGGGCTCGGCGGAAATCACGCTGCTCGAGCAGACCTCCGCCTTCAGCGTGTTTCCCAACGACGGAGTGCGCGTCGCTCCGCGCTACATCACCAAGGTGACCGACTACGAGGGCCGCATTCTGGAAGAAGATTTCTCCGACATCAAAGACGTCGTCAGTTCGCGCACCGCGCGCGTCATGACCTCGATGCTGCGGGAGGTGGTGCTCCATGGCACAGCGGTCGCCGCCGCCAAAATGCCTTATCCGTTGGCCGGCAAGACGGGAACGACCAACGATTTTACCGACGCCTGGTTCGTGGGTTTTTCTCCGTCGCTCACCTGCGGCGTCTGGATCGGCTACGACGAAAAAAAATCACTAGGCGAGAAAGAAACCGGAGCCCGCGCCGCGCTGCCCATCTGGATGCAGTTCATGAGCGTCGCCCTGGCGGGCAAGGATCCTGGCGAATTTCAGCCGGCGCCGGGCCAAGGAAACACGGCGGTCGCGCAGAAGAAAGTCGACACTCAAGACGTCGCACCCGGCGACGGCGAAACGCACTAGCGGAGAGCCGGGCGTCCCCGCCCGACTGGACGAGCGACGCCCGTCCCTCCACCAGCAGATTTGAGTTTCGGTCAAACCAACAACTTCCGCATCAATCGACCAATTCGCACGACTCGATAAAGAGGAAACAGCGCTTCCGGCAATTGCACAGCGGCAATATCTCCCACGCCCGGTGTCCAAACCAGTCGCCACAGATATCGCCAGCGGTCGCCGCGCCGCTCACGCAGTTTCAGGATCAGCCGAAAGTATTCCGTAGATTCGAAATCATAGGAGGCACCGCGAACCAGACGCGCGGCGAATTCGGCGCCGAGAGCGGGCACACGAGGATCGGCCGCAATCATTTCCTCTGCGGGTTGGGGAAGCTCCACCCGAAGCACGTTTTTCACCAGCCAGAAACTTACGCCGAGAATACGAACGATTCCCAGCGCGCGCGCCTGGGCAAGCGCCAGCGAGTAGTCGATGGGCTGGGCTTGAGACTGAGTCCGCAAAGTCTCGGCAATGTCCGAAAGCCAGATGAGCCGCGTCCAAAGATGCTTGGCGGCGTGCAGGCACAGCACCAGCAGCGAGTCTT
>OBLT010002397.1_pt1 | contig 11679 bp, 6 predicted proteins | sample 1518721 | NCBI WGS metagenome assembly OBLT01 (sample SAMEA3539307, study PRJEB22396) | soil metagenome | biome: tundra; feature: field; material: soil | place: USA | collected 2010-05 | depth 0.15 m | reverse complement strand
CGAAAGCGAATCCAAATCGCTTTTGCATCTGCGGAGTTGAGATAGCCGAGAGATTCGCCGTCATCATCATAAAGGGTGAACTCGCCATCCGCGCCGGGAAAAATTTTGAGCGTCGTCGGCTCGGTCACGGGCTGCGCGGTGTACTGCCGCACAGGATCAAGCGGAATGATTGCGCCGACGCGAACGAAAATCGGCATCGTCGCCAGATCCACGGGCCGTTCGATCCAGCGTTTGCCTTCGACCTTTTCACCCGTCCCCCAGTCAAACCAATTTCCCGCGGGCAAATAAACGCGGCGGGACTTCGCGCTTTTTTCCGTCACCGGCGCAATCAACAAATCGCGGCCCCAAAGATATTCATGGCCGAGCTTCACGGCTTCGGGATCGTCCGGGTAATGCAGCCATAACGCGCGCATCAACGGCAGTCCGGTGTCATGCGCTTCGCGGGTGATGGTGTAGGTGTAGGGCATGAGTTGATACCGGAGGTTGAGATACTTCCGGCAAACCGGTTCGACCTCGGCGTTGTGCAACTCGGACGGATCAGGCGGCGGGCGCGACTCGATGGGGCCGGTTTCACCGAGGTTCCAGCCCCACGGCAGGTGCAAATGCCAGGTGCGCCCGTGCGACCGGAACGACGGACAAAACGAGGCGAATTGAAACCAGCGCGCGTAAAGCTCCCCCGTATATTCCAGGTTCGTGCTCGGATAGAAACCGCCGATGTCCGTGCCCCAGAACGGCGACACACTCAACGAAGAGTTTTGCCCCACCTTGACCTGTGCCACGAACGTCTTCCAGCTTGAAAGGATGTCGCCGGACCAGACCCAGCCGCCGAAGCGCGCGATGCCCGGCGAGCCGTTGCGCTGCAAATTCCACGGACGAACATTTGGCCGGTCGCTTAACGGGCCTTCATAATACATCCGGTGCCGCACCAACCGGCTCGTCGCGTCCAACCAGTCACCTTCATCCGGCCACCAGCCGTCCACACCGGCGGCGAAAAGCGCGCTATGCCGCCGCCAATACGTCCCGATGTCCTGCCGGTCCGGCGTCTCGTCCGGCGTGGGCGGAATCTGACCATGCAGGCTTGGGTAATCATTTTGCAGCGGAACGATGTGCAGAGCCACGTGCAAATGGTCCGCATGCAAATCGTGGATCACCGCCGCCGGTTCGCGGACAAACACGTTCGTGTTGAACTGGAATGAATCGTGTCCGAAGTTCCAGCCCGCCGGACAAAAACCCGTGCCCAAAAAAATGAAGGTGTCGCACGGCAACTTTTTTTCCCGGAACGTGCGCGCCTCCGCGAGCATGTCCGCTTCACTCGACAGAGTGCGATGCGACTGCATGTAACCGAGCGCCCACTTCGGCGGCATCACCGGCGCACCCGTCAGGAGCACAAATTCGCGCATCGCGTCCGCCGGTTCCCGCGCGTCCACCACAAACACGTCCGCCGTTCCGGGCGTTGACCCCGCTCGCGGGTTGAACACGCCCCGCTCGCCGCGCAAATCAACACTGCCAGCCGGCGCGCTCACAAACAACGCCCAACCTTCCGTGCCGATAAGAAACGGCGAAAAAATCCGCGTGCCCAGCTCCGCCAGCCGGTAACGCTGTCCGTTGATCAACGGGTAGTTCACGCCGCGACGATCAAACTGGTCCGCCCCCTCGCCCAAGCCCAGTACCGGCGCGGCAGTTTGGAACGAAATTGAATTCGTGCCATTGCCTTCGCCGAAGGTCAGTTCCTGCACCAGCTTTCCGTCCGCGCGGCGAACGGTGATGGTGAGCGGCCGCGGCTTGATCGTCACGCGGAGCTGCCCGACCCGGAGCGCCTTCTCGCGGGAGAGTTCGCGCACGCGCAATTTCTCGGCCACCGGAAACGGAACGAGCGCGTCGGAGGGCGACGATTTTCGCGCGTGTCCCTGCTCGTCAAGCGCGGACAATTCGATGCGCAAGGCACGATCGCTCACCTGGCTGATGGTCAGCTCGACGGGCACACCGCCGTGTATAAGCGGTCCTGCCTCGGCCTTGGTGCAACTAAGCCACGTCAGGCAAAGCAATACGAGTGATTGCAGCGCCGCGCGGCGTCGGCATGAACTTCTTGGATTCAACCCGGACACCGAAGCAGGTAGGGACGGCGCGCTGCGCCGTCTCCGCGCCGTACCAGGCGCGGAACAAACGTTGCCAAGCGTGAAATTCGACACCGTGCGTTCCGCCCGCTCTACGCGGGCGGGGACAGCGCAGCGCGCTGTCCCTACCTCCTTCACACAATGTTCGCCTTCGGAGTTCGGATTCAAAGTGACGTTGGTTTGGGCAAAGCTTGCATTCGTTGCACGCCGGAGACCGTTGCACGGGCGATCTCCGGCTGCTTTGATTAAAGATTCAGGAGAGTTTCTTTTTGGCTTCCTCCGGCACTTCCACTTTTGTTGTGCCGACATCTTTGATCTCAACCGTGGTGGTGCGGTCGTTTTCAAAGTCGTTGCCGTTCCAATTGACCGTGCCTTTCACCTTGAATTCGTATTTCGTGAGCGCGCCGTCCTTCACCCAGAATTTCACCGAGCCTTTTGGGTTGGCGACCGTCGCGCCGCCGCCGCCGCGCCGGAAAGTCAGCTTCGCCTTTGCGCCTTCCTCGGTCAGGTCGCTGGAATAAACGTCGCCCTCTTTTTTCAGTTCCTTTGCGAAACCGGCAAGTTCCACGGCTTCCTCAGCCGGGGTCTGAAAATTTTGAACCATCATCGCCATAAACCGCCCCGGACCCTCGCCGCCTTCGGCTTCGGATGCCAACTGCCACGCGCCGTCCTGATCGGTGAAGGCTCCTTTTTTTCCCTTCAACACGATTTGCAACGGGTTGTCAAAAAAGCTCATCTTGACATGGGTAAAACCCTCCTTCTCGGTCTGGCCATCGGTCGGACCCGGTTTGAATTGCGCGTCTTCGGGAACGACGACCGTGGTTTTCCAGGTATAGTTGGTTTGGTTCCCCATTTTTTTCGCCGCGCTGGTGACGTCGTCCTTGGGGCTGGAATCCACCGCGAGGAGCGATCCCGCAAGCAGGGCCATGGTGCCGAGCAGTATTGTTTTCTTCATTGCATTTCCTTTTTCCTGAGTCAAGTCGAGCCGGGCGCAACCTGAATTTTCAGGCTGCGCCCGACCCATGCGTAAATTTCAAGACAATTTCTTCTTCGCTTCTTCCGGCACGTCGAGCTTCGTTGTGCCGACATCTTTTATTTCAACGGTTGTGGTGCGTACGATGTCTCTTACCTCACCATTGAACTCCCGCTTGCCTGAGACTTTGGATTCGTACTTCGTGAGTGTGCCGTCTTTGACCCAGAATTTTACCGAACCTTTCGCGTCGGTTGCAGGAGGAGGAGTCTGGCCGCCGCGTCGGCCGAATCCCGCCGAGAGCAGCGCCTTCGCGCCGTCTTCGGTCAAATCGCCACTGAAAACGTCGCCGTCCTTTTTGATTTCCTGTGCCTTGGACACCAGATCTTCGACTTCGGCAGCCGGAGTTTTGAGGCTTTGCATGCGGCGCCCCATGAATGCACCCGCATTGAAGCCGCCACCACCGCCGCCGCCACCCGCTTCTTCCGCCGTCTTCCAGCCTTCGTCCGTTTTGACTACGACCTTGGTTCCTTTCATCACCCCTTCGCTGGTGTTGTCATTGAAGGTCACCGAGAGCCAGGTAAAACCATCCTTCTCGGCCTTCCCTTCGGTGGGGCCGGGAGTGAACTGGGAATTGGGACCGAGGTCCATGGTCGCTTTCCAACTGTAGTTGCTTTTGTCCGCCAGCTTCTTGGCAGCGGCGATCACGTCCTCCTTGGGACTGGAATCCGCCGCGATGAGCGATCCCGCCAGCAAGGCGATTGTGCCTAATAATATGTTTTTTTTCATTGTGAGTTTTTGGTTTTTGTTTATGTCGTTGTGAGTTGACAAGGGTTTGCTTTTCAGGATTTCATCGAAAGTAGGCTCCTAAGAGTCATGAATAGCAAGGCAGAATTCGCCCCGGTTTGGGACGGCATGCAACGTGGCCGTGATTCCGTTCGGAGTTCCGCGTTTACGCGGTCCGCTCGCGATCGGATGCCCGCGCCGCGCAAACGCGCAACTCCGAACGGTTTGATGACAGTCGCATGGGTGATGTAATCGAGGTGGGGAAAATTTTGTTCAAGTCCGGCATTGCCCGTTTCAAAAAGTGCAGCCTGCTGGCCGCCGCGAATGCCTCCGCCGGCGGACTCGCCGTATTCCGCGTTCAGCGCGTCCGCCACCTCCGTGCCTTTGACAATTTTCCCAAACGGGACGAACGGCGCCGCATCATGCGTCGCGGCATTATCCTTCAAGTTGATGAATACCTGCGTCGCGCGGCCATTCGGGACGGCGAAGGCGTAAGCAATGGTGCCGCGCGCGTTCGATTCGATTCGCGGATCGTCCAGAATGGTTCGCGGGCGCCAGGCGTTTGAGATTTTTGGATCGCCGTTGATGCCGAACTGCGCCCAACGTCCTTGAATCACGCGGAAGAAACGCGCGTCATCATAGTAACCGGCCCGAACGAGATTGTAGAAGCGGTCCGCGCCGTGCGGCGACCAGTCGCGATGAACTTCGATTACAATTTCTCCTTTGCTGGTTTCAAGGCGGACGTCGAAAAGGTCCGGCGCGCGGCTGTTCATCGCGGGCGCGGCGGGATCGAGGAGGAGCGAAGCTGCGGAGACTTGCGGCGGTTGAACCGATTTGCAGGAGAGCAGAACCAGAGAAGACAGAACGATTGATGGCAGAATAATTTTGAAGGAGCTTTTCATTATTCTGCCATCCATCGTTCTGTCAAAATCCGCTTGCATCATTCTGCGCTAGCGCGGTTCGGTCTTTTTCAAAAACTTCGCCAGGTATTTTTCCCACAGCACCGCCTTCGTGTGGCTGCCGTGTCCCACCGTCTGATCGCTGAACGGAATCAGGACGGCTTTGCCGTTTTTGACCCGCTTGATCTCGCGTTCGAGAATGCCCAGTTCCGGAGGGTTGATCAGATCATCGGCGGAGTTGATGGCGAGCAAAGGGGCGGTGATTTTTTCCAGTCCGGGGCCGGGATCATAATCCCGCGAGGCTTCGACGGCGTAGAGCACGTCGTTGGCATCGAGTTTCGGCAAAGCGTTGGTCTGGATGTATTGATCGAGAATTTCGTCCGCCTGCTTGAGTGTCGGCGCGCGCTTCCAGTGCGTCACCGGGTTGCCGCCCATGAAAAAAAGCATCTCCCCCGCAATGCGCAGGCCGGGCGGCTGCGATTGGTAATCGCCATCGTGCCAGTCCGGATCGGTGCGGATCGCGTCAATGATGACACGCCGCCACTCGCGATTCCGGCCGGAAATCTGCCCCGGCACGCTGGCCAGTGGCATGAGCGCGTCCATGAAGCCGGGATGAATTTCCCCCCACAACCACGCGTGCATTCCGCCCATCGAAGTGCCCATGAGCAGCCGCAGATGAGCTACATCCAATCCTTCCACCAGCAGCCGGCGTTGGGCTTCGATCATGTCCAGATAACCGTACTTCGGAAATTTCGCATGGAGACCGTCGCTCGGTTTGCTGGAATTTCCGTGGCCGATGTTGTCGGGGATGATGAGGTAGTAACGAGTGGCATCGAGCAATTGTCCTTTGCCAAAGAGCTCGTTGGCAAATTCAGGACGGAGGAACTGGGCGCTGCTTCCGGTGGTGCCGTGAAGAATCAGAACGGCGTTGCGAACGGTTCTGTTTTTGTCCCGTTGCGGCGAGCCAAGGGTGCGGTAATGCATCCGCAGTTCAGGCAGGGACTCGCCGGAGTTGAAGTGGAAATCGCGGAGGACGTAATTGGTTTCAACCGGCGCGGGATAGTTCGCCGCTCGCAAGCAGGAGGCAGCCGCTGATGCCAGCAAGAGTATGCAAAGTTTGCTTCTCATTTCAGCAAGGGTGTTCGGATGTTTGATCAACCACCGTCGTCGGAGGCGTTCCAGTCGTGTGGTTCTTTGCCGAGCAGGTTATGCACAAAAAAATCCTGCGTCCGCCGCTGCGTTACCGGACTGCCAGCGCCGTGATTCGCGCCGGGCACGACCAGCATATCGAAATCCTTGTGCGCTTTGATCAGCGCATCCACGAACCGAAACGTTGATTCCGGGGGAACATTGTCATCCAATTCGCCAACGATCAAAAGGAGTTTGCCCTTGAGCTTCGCGGCGTTGTCAATGTTCGAACATTGCGAATACCAATTGTCCACGTCCTTGCTCCAGATTTTGTCAGGCGGCATATAACCCATCCATTGCTCGTTCCAGGAAGCTTTGTCGAGGCGGTTGTCGTGGCAGCCGGAATTGGCGACGGCCACCTTGTAAAATTCCGGATGAAATAACACGGCGGCGGCGGCGTTTTGTCCACCGGCGGACGTTCCAAAAATACCGACGCGCGTGAGGTCCAGGTACGGATATTTGGCGCCCGCCGATTTGATCCAGGCGATGCGATCGGGAAAACCGGCGTCCGCGAGGTTGTGCCAGCAAACGTCGTGAAATGCCTTGGAGCGAAAAGCCGTGCCCATGGCGTCCATCTGCACCGTGATGAAACCCAGCTCGTTGAGCGCATTGGTGCGGCGACTGGCGCTGAAGGACTTTGGCACATACGCGCCTTGCGGACCGTTGTAGATGCTTTCGAGCACCGGATATTTTTTGTTCGGATCAAGATTCTTTGGCCGATTGATCACGCCCCAAATGTCCGTCTTGCCATCGCGGCCTTTGGCGACGAAAACTTCCGGCGACTCCCAGCCGCTTTCCTTCAACTCCGAAATGTCCGCTGCTTCAAGCTTGCAAACGAGTTTGCCGTCGGACGCGCGCCGCAATTCGTTGACCGGCGGCATGTCCACGCGGCTGTATGTATCAACGATGTATTTCCGGTCGGGTGAAAATTGAATGGTATGATTGCCGTTGCCTTCGGTCAGCGCGACGAGGCCGGTGCCATCGAAATTGATGCGATAGTAATGAATGAAGTAAGGGTCTTGATCCGCATTCATGCCGCCGGCGCGAAACCAGACCTGCCGGTTGTCCTCGTCAATTTTGTCTATGCCGCGCACGACCCACTCGCCTTTGGTGATCTGGTTTTTGATTTTTCCCGCCTTGGCATCAATCAAGTAAAGATGCCGCCAGCCGTCCATTTCGGAGACGTAAATCATTTCGCCGGTCTGATCGAGCCAGTTCACGTAATTGACGCCGAGGTTTTCCGTGTGCGCGGTCCAGATAAACGTCTTTGCCTTCTCATCAATAACATTGCGCACTGCTCCAGTGCCGCAATCGACTTCGATCACACGCAAACGTTGATGGCCGCGATCCTCCTGCTGATAAGCGAAATGACGGTTGTCGGAATTCCAATGAAGTCGCGGCGTTTCGTACTCGTGCTCGAAGCGATCCACTTCAGGTTTGATCTGCTTGCGACTGGCAACGTCGAACACATTGACTTCATACCTCGTGAACTTGTCGCCGGCCTGCGCATAAGGACGCGTTCTCAAAACGGCGCGCCCACCTCCCGGCGGTGATGACTGAACCAGATAAACTTCCTTGCGGTCGCCAGGTTCGATGCGCCAGGCGACGAGCGACTCGGAATTAGTGGACCAGTCGAGGCGCGAGTAGTAATTGTCCTCTGCGCCGTCCGTGCTCAATTGAAATTCCTTGCTGTCCGTTTCGGAACGAATGAACACGTTGTGCGCTTTGATCAAGGCAGTCCACTTGTCGTCTGGAGAACGCAGGTCGCGTCCAGATTCGCCGCGGCGTCCGCCCGAGCCCTGCCGCTGACCACGAGCACGATCGGGCTGTTGATTCGTTTCTTGCTGTGGCGAGGACGGAGTTGCTTCTTCAGTCGCGGGCGAGGGGTTCGGCTCCGCGTCCCATGAAACATCAGTGTCCGCAGGCGAATTCGCTGCGGTCAGTTGCGAACTCTCCGGCGTCGAAGACGGAGAAAGCCGGGAAGATTTTTTTGAGTCCGAACTTGTCGGAACGATGGTGCATTCGTATGAACTCAGTTCGCACTTCCAACTTTTTTCAGCGGCGTCGAATTTGATCGCTTTGCCGCCGTCAACGAATTCGATTTCGGAAAACGGCAGTTTATCGGCTGTGAATTCCTGACCGGCGGTCTTCGACAACGCGGCGGCCAGCTTCGCCTGGTCGAAGGCAGGTTCGCGCGTTCCTTTTTCCGCATCCACCAGGATAAACTCCTTCGCGCCGCCTTGCAGGTCGTTGCGATACCAGAAACGTGTATCGTTCGCGAACCAGTGGGGTGTGATCCGTGATTTATAAACACCGCGCTCCGGCTGGCCGCCGCGCCGCTGTTGAGGTGATTCAGGCGTGTTGTCGGTGGATGCTGGCGGCGCGAAGCTTTCCGCGTGCGCCAATCCTCCGCAAATCCACACCAACCATGAACCCATAACGAGTAGGAGCGCAGACAGCCTTGTCCGCGAGTTCCTTGATCGCGGTTCGCGCGGGCATGGCTGTCCGCGCTCCGATGAGAGGTTTGTGGAAAGAGGATTCGAGTTCGAAACAAAAGGCCTCCCGACCCGGTGGTAACTTATTTTCCACCGAGGCTTCGCCCGCAGCTCCTTTGGGGGAAAATAGGGAGAAGAAAGCCTGTCGCGAGCGTCTAGTTGCTTCTCAATCTGGATGCGCATATTTGTTGGGAGTTTGACAGTTCAAAAGCGGGTGAAATCAAAGCGCGTTCAGGGATGAGAGGCTGTGTAACGCCAGTCCACGTGTCCATCATAGGCCATCGTTTCGTTGACGAGCGCGTAAAGATCGTGGTCGTAATCCTTGAGCATCTCCCGCGTGGCAATCGGATGAGGCGCGTCGTTCGGCGCGGCCTCCTGGCCGACTGCGTCAAAGTAGGCCAGAACGCCCTCGGCCCAGTATTCAATATGATTCTGAACGGCAGGCGTGCCTCGCCACATTTTTTTACTCATCGCGGCTTCGTAAAGCTGTTTGAGCTTTTCGTCGAATTGGATGTCGAGCCGTTTGACCCGCAGCTCATACTGCTGAACATCGCGCCCCCGATTGTTCCAATTGGTGTCCACCATGCGCGTGCCGCACACATAGCAAAGCGCCTTGGCGAATTCCCGGATTTCCTGACAGGAACCCACCCACTTGTCGTTCGGATTTCCCAACACGTTCTCCTCGGCGACAACCAAAAGTTTTTTCTCCGGCGTGTAGTCCATGAAACGCGCCGTAAGATCAAAGTTTGTGATGCCCGCGTTTTTGAATTCCGGCAGATCCGCGAGTTTTTCCTGCCGGCCCAGCACCACCATTTTTACGTTGTCGGCCATGAGCGCTTTCAAAATGTCATGACGGTAGGCAAACATCTTGCGGATGGTATCATTGGCTTTGAGCATGGCTTCGTCGCTCGCCTGTCGGCCAACGACAGTAAATTCGCGCGCCCAGGTGAACTTGGCGTAGTAAGGATCAATTTTGAATTTCGCCGGTGGCGCAATCACGCTCGGCTGTTTTTGGAGCCAGTTGTATCGCCAGTCTTGTTCGGGGCTGAGGTTGAAGGCCGTCCTCACCAGTTCGTAACCTTCGGGGTCGTAAGCCTTGAGTTGTTCGCGGCTGCCGATCGGGCCGTGGTTCCAATTGTTGACCCGGTTATTATCGAAGTAGGATTGACAGATCTCCGCCCAATACTCCCCCTGGTTGGAACCGGCATAGGTGTTTTTCCACAGCCCTTTGCTGACGGCGTTTTGAAATACGGCGTTCTTTCTCTGGCGCCACGTGGAATCAATTCGACTCATGGCCGCATCAATCGTGTGACAGAATTCATGCACGCCGATGCTTTCGTCGTCGTAACGATCAAGGAGCAGGCTCAATAAATTTTCCTCGCCAAAGCTGGTGATGCCAAACCCTCCTGTGCCGCGCACCCGTTCGTTTTGGTATTCCGGATTGCGGGTGTTCCGGTATTCGGGCATGTCCGTGTAAACCTGATCCTTGCCGATGATAATCAGGCGCGTGCCGTTCGTGACCATTGTTTCGAGAACGTCCGGTCGTCCCGCCAACAAGTGTGTCACGATGTAATACGTCCGTTGCAGCGCCAGATCATCCACTTCACCCGACGCCACGACGGGCATGCCTTTGACATCAATATATTTCTTGTAGAACTGACGCGCGATTTCCCGGTCGCCTTCCCTGACGCTCTGAAAAAACGCCTCCGGCGGCGCGATCACGGGTGGATAGCTTATCTTGTCCGCGGATTCGGAGTGAGCGCGACAATTCACCGCCCAGGCAGCGAACACGGCAACAGCAATTACTTTTTTGGCAAATCTCATTTCAAGCCTCACAGCTATTTTCATCGCCCATCGGACAATTCAATCCAGGTCACTTTCCCCTTCAAGGGAATTGTGAAACCATCACGCTCGTTGGCCAGTTTTTCGCGCGGATGATACGTTCCAACACCGGCCGCCTTCGCGGGTTGCTCGATGCGCAAACGAGCCTGCGGCGTGTATTGCGTCACGGCGGCTAATCCCAATCGCACCGCGCGCATTTTCGCGTTCACTTCCACGGCCTCGAAGGTGCCAGCGTCCAGCGTCAACCACAGTCCATAGGGGGCGATGTAAACTCGCTGGCGGAAGGAGTCAAGCGGTTGTACTTTGACCCAGTTGCCGCTGACTTTCACGTTGCCACCGAAAGCCTGCCAGCCGAACTCGGGATGGTTGATCACGTACGTGGCTGTGTTGATGGCGTGGCCGAAAAAGTTTGGGCCGTAGTCACCGCTGTAAGCGTCCCACTTCAGAAGCGCTGGCGAGGAATGGAACGCGGCGGCCGCAAAACCATCGGGATCTATATTTGACAGCGCGCCCATCGTGCCGCCGTAGCCGACGCGCAACAGGTAATAATCATCCGGTCGCTCACGATAGGCAGCCAGCACAGGAATAGCGTTGATGCCGGAGCCGTAATGATGAATTTGACGTTCCAGTTGTCCGCCCGGCGCGGCGCCATAATAGAAATCCCAATAGCGACGGGCGTTTCCATTGTAGCCCCAATGGGGCACGGTTGGCATGTAGCCCAAAATAGAGTTGAGCGAGACTTCGCCCTTGTCATCATAACCAAAATATTTGGTCCAGGCGAAAACTTCTTCCTGCCCGGTCGAATCCCAGGCCATCTCGCTGCCGAAAGGATAGGCGCGTCCTTTCCAAACGTCGGCGCGCTCCTTCATGATCGCTTCCAATTCAGCGGCTTTTTCATTCCACCCTTCCCGCTTCAGATCTTTGACAAGCAGGACAAAGATGTCGCCCTCCATCAGGCCGGTATCAATGTAGCCGACCAGGGAACGACCGTTGGGGCCGCGTTTGGAAAGAAACTTCGTTGTCTGATAGGCTTGTTCGAGATACCAGTCCCACGGATGATTCGTGACGAGGCCGGTGTGGTTCCGGGCAAGGTGGTACATCGTCCAATACGCCGCGACGACGTGCGGATAGTTGTAGGCGCGATCAATTCTCTCGGAATCGCGCTTGCTCCAACTCGTCCAACCGCCATAGCGAATCTGCGGGTCGTAGTAATTTGGGAATGCATTCGTATCGTAATAAAACAAGCTCTTGCGCACGCCATACTGCCGCTCGCCGTCCTTGTATTGAATGCCGCCCCACAGCACGCCGTCCACGAACTGCTGAAATTTTTCGACCTGGACCACAAAACGCCGCACGTCAGTGCCCGCGCCCCGCAGTCGATGCTT
>OBLT010002395.1_pt1 | contig 11680 bp, 6 predicted proteins | sample 1518721 | NCBI WGS metagenome assembly OBLT01 (sample SAMEA3539307, study PRJEB22396) | soil metagenome | biome: tundra; feature: field; material: soil | place: USA | collected 2010-05 | depth 0.15 m | reverse complement strand
TGGAGGCAGTCTGATAGTCGCGCGGCGAGTGCACGGTGAGCAGCACGAGCTGGATGTCGCAGGATGCGAGTTCCCTGCTGACGCTTCTGAGCATGAGCGGGAAGAACGGCTCCGAGAACACCCGGGCGTTGTCCTCGCACACCACGAACGCGATCGAGCCGACCCGCCGCGGTCCCGACGACCTGGCTGCCCTGTTGCGGACGTAGCCAAGTTGCGCGATCGCGTCCTCGACGTCCTGCCGTGTTTCCGGCCGGACCCTGGCTGAACCGGTCAGCACCCGTGATGCGGTGGCCGGAGACACTCCCGCCTGACGGGCGACGTCCGCCAGCCTGGGTCTCGGCTCTGTCTGCGTGCCCGACACCCCAGCCTCCTAGCCAGCCATGTCCTTCGGCGGTAGATATCGGCCCACTAGCCATTCGGGGCGGCCATGATGCCTGCACCGCCAAACGATGAATTGTGTCCGGAGTGTTACTTTACAGAAACACCCTGATGAATATTCGTGCGGAATCTGCCGCCCTGTCAAGGCTCTTTGGCAAGCCAATCTTCGCGCCGGAGGCCACAGCGACTCCGAGTCCCTGTACGGCCGATCAGCAATGAAAGTTTCATAAGCCTGCCACCTGGGAGTCCACCGTGCGGGCGAGTCCGGCGGTGCGGAATTCCGGCGGCCATGCCAGTAGAACCCAGCAGGCGCCCAGGTAGAACTGAGCCAGGTGTGCCTGTAGAAGCAGGTGTGCCTGTAGAAGACAGCCCGGCGGGCCGGCCGAGTTCAGCCCGGCGGGCCGGCCGAGTTCAGCCCGGCGTGGGGCCAGGCTCAGGTGGCGGCCACGATGTCGATGACGAAGACCAGGGTGTCGTTACTGCCGACGTCGGGAGCATGGCCGGCCTGGCCATAACCGAGCGCGGGCGGGATGACGAGCAGCACGCGGCTGCCCACGGGCAGACCGCCGAGGCCGTTGTCCCATCCGGGCAGCACCTGACCGGCCCCGAGCACGAACGATTCAGGGAATCCGCGGGTCCAGGTCGAGTCGAACACCTTGCCGGTATGCCAGACCACGCCGGTGTCCTGGGTGACGACGGTCTGGCCCGCCTGGATCGGCCGTCCCTGGCCACGGATCAGTATCTGCCTGACCAGCTTCGCGGGCGGCGTGGCCTGGGCCGGTATGGCGATCTTCGGGCCGTGGGCGGTCGACGCCACGCTGGGCAGGCCCGGGCCCGGGTGGTACGGGATCACGGTGCCTGCGGCGTGTGCGGTCTCCTGCAGGCTGCTCAGCACGTCGAAGACGAAGACCAGGGTGTCGCTGCCCATGATGTTCGCCTGAGGATCGCCCTTCGGCCCGAAGGCGTCCTTGGGCGGCACGACCATCAGCACCCGGCTGCCGGTCCGCTCGCCGGCCAGGCTGCGCCAGGCGGGGATGGCGGACCGCAGCGGCAGGCCCTGCGGCGAGTGGTTGCTGTAACTGTCAACGACTTCGCGGTTCCCGGCCCACACTTTTCCCTGGACGTTGAAGAGCACGTAGTCGCGCGGCTGAACGACAGGGCCGTGTCCCTGGATGAGAGTCCGGACGACCAGCTGCCCGGGAGGGCCGCCGTTCGGCATGGTTACCACCGGATCGGTGCCGAACGTGCCCTTGACCGCGGGCATGGCCGGCTGGGGCTGGCTGGTGCCGTTGCCGCAGCCCGCGGCGGCCCCCGCCGCGAGCAGCACCATCGCTACCAGGAAGCGGCGCATCGTGCGCATTGCTGTCCTCCGTGGGTTGGGCATTGTCGGGTGGGCAATGTCGGGTGGGCATTCGTGCGCGGGGCGCGCGCCCGGCACTGGGCGCGCGCCCCGCGGTCAGCTGGCGTCAGAAACCTGCTGGCGGCTGCACACTGGGGAACAGCTGCGCGAAGGAGTCGAACGCGGTGGCGACTTCCACCTCGGTCCAGAGCCGGTGGTAATGGAAGACCGGGGCAGCGCCGCCGTTCAGGTACGCCTGGACCAAGGGCCACTGAGGATCGCTCGTGTACCACGGCCGGATGGACAGGAAGGTGTTGGTGGACGAACTGAGGGCCACGCCGCCGGGGTAGGTTCCGGTCCAGCCCGCCGGGATGTACACGCCTTCGTAGTTCGTCGTGTTGTAGGCGACGGTGAAGTTCTTGTAGTCGGTCCGGGTCTCCGGGTTGGAGTAGCCCAGCGAGTCTCCGTTGAACTTGTGGATGACATCGATGATGTTCTGCGCGGCCGTCTCGACCGCGGTGTTACCGGACTTGGCCGCGTAGTACTCGTACACCTTGGCCAAGGAGGCGGCCACGCCGACGTCGTTGGAGCAGCCACCCGACACCGACACGTGCAGCCCGGTGTTCGCGGGCGGCGGCGTCGTTCCCGAGGTGTAGTTCGCACCCGGCTGGCCGGTCCAGTTGAGCTGGCCGGGCAGGCAGATCGCCCCGGTGGTCGTGTTGACCGTGGCCACCGACTGAGCCCAGGCGACCCACTTGGCCAGGATCGCCCCGGCCTGGGCGTTGCCTGTCGTGTAGTAGTACTCCGCGAACCGCTCCATCGGCCAGGTCTGGAACCCGAACCACTGGTTGCTGGGCGGGTTCATGTACTCCGGCGACGGCGTGTAGTACATGCCGTCGAACGTGGTGTCACCGGACGGTGGCTTCGACACGTCGCCGTAGTTGCCGCCCCAGCTGTTGGTCACCCCGCCGGCGATGGCACCCTCGGCCGATTGCAGCCACTGGGTGAAATTCAGCTGCGTCGTCAGGCTGGTCGCCCAGTCTGCCTTGGCCGTCGGTGAGAGCGGGATCAGGTTGGTGTCGGTGGACAGCGCGTACGCGGCCAGCGGGTTCTGGTACCCCTGGTGGATCGACTCGCCGCTGATCCGCCAGGACCAGGCGCCGGTGCTGGCGCCGCCCCAGGCGTAGTACCAGGACATCAGGTAGGTGTCCTCGTTGGCCTTGCTGGTTCCAGCGGGACAGGCCACCGAGCCGAGCTGGCTGCAGGTCGCGGTGATCTGCTTGAAGTACTTGTCGAACATCGAGTAGCGCAGGAAGTCGCCGAGCTTGGCGGCCTTGGCGAGGGTCCCAGAGACCGACGAGGTCTTGCCCTGTGACTTCGCGAACGTGTCGGCCCAGTACGCGGCCTGGATCATGCGTGCGTCGGCGTCAGGCGCGTCGGTGTACTTGTACTGCGAGGTGAAGCTCCCGCCACCGTTGTTGAACAGGTCGAGGAAGCCGTTCGGCCCGCCGAACTTGAGCATGTCGCAGTCGGGCTGCGGGATCGTGTCCCAGACCGACTCCATCGGGCCGCGCTGGTAGGTGTTGATCCAGCTTGGCGTGGACGTGCCGTCCTCGCACTGGCCGAAGCCGTAGCGGTTGTCGGTGTCCATGATCCACATCGGCGCGTAGATGTTGGACGTGCCGTAGGTCGACGTGAGCTCCGCGGACAGCGGGTCGTGGCCCACCGGGACGCTGGAGTTCAGGGCGACCGGGTAGTCGTTCGGGAAGGCCGCGTTGGGCCCGTATTCGGCGGGCGCGGCCGGGTTGTAGGTGGACTGCCCGGGCTGCGCGGACGCGCCGGGGATCATGTAGGTCTCCATGTTCGTCCACGCGTTGGTGAACCCGGTCCAGTCGCCGGTCACCCGCCCGTAGTCGGCTTCTAGCCAGAGCCAGTAGCTGTAGGTCTCCGACACGGTCTCGTGACCGTAGTCAGGGGCCTCGACGAGCAGCGTCTCTACCGAGTGGTACGGGATGCCCTTGGGACTGAAGTAGCCATTGACGGGATTCTTGATCTGCGTGTAGAGCGCGGTGAACCAGGTGTCGTACCCGCTGCTGGCGGCCGACTCGGTCACCGCGACGGAGCCCGCGTTGTACCCGGTCGCCGTGATGGTGAAGTTGGCGTGCCCGCCCACGTCGGCGGAGTTCGTTCCCGCGGCGATGGTGACGGTCTGCGGCGTGCTCCAGTTGGCCGTGGTGAAGGTGAGCGTGCCGCCGGCCGACACGGTCAGGTCCGGGTCAGTGCTGCTGCCCGCCACCGTGACCGTGACGCTGGCCGCCGGCTGCGAGGAGAGCGCCACTGCGAACGTGCTCGTGTGACCCTGCTGGACCGTCAGCGTCGAGGGGTTGACCACGATGCTCGGGCCCTCGACCGTGATCGCGACCGGGCTGGACGTGGTGGTCTGGTTCTGGTTGTCGGTGGCGACCGCGGTGAGCGAGTAGCTGCCCGCCGGCACGCTCGTCCACTGCGCGGCGTAGGGGGCGGTGGTGGAGACACCGACCAGGGTGTTGGTGGTGGCGCTGGTGCTCTCGTAGAAGGACACCGAGGTGATGGTGCCCGAGCCGCCGGCCGAGGCGGTGGCCGCCAGCGAGATGGCCGATCCTGGGGTGAAGATCGACCCGCCGATCGGGCTGGTGATGGACACCGTGGGTGCTGGCTGCGCCGCGACCGGCCCAGTGCACGTGGTGCCGTTGATGGTGAAAACGGTGGGCGCGGTGTTGGTGCCGCTGTAGCTGAAGTTGGCGCCGATCTGGGTGGACGCGCCCGTGGCGAGGCTGCCGTTCCAGCTCGCGCTGGTCACCGTGACGTTCTTCCCGGACTGGGTCCAGGTACCGCTCCAGCCCTGGGCCAGCGTCTGGTTGCCGGTGTAGGCGTAGCCCAGTGTCCAGCTGGTGATCGCCGGGCCGTTGTTGGTGATGGTGACCGCGGCCGTGAAGCCGGTGCTCCAGCTACTGCTCAGCGCATAGTTGACGGTGCAGGCCGGGGCGGCGGCGGCGGCCGCCGCTGCGTGGGGAGCTGGCAGCAGGGCATTGGCCGCTGCCTTGGCATTGGCCGCCCCATGGGCGGCGGTCGCTGCCTGGCTGCCGGCGGCCGGCCCGGAAGTCGCCGCGGCGGCGCTCCCCGCGGTGGCCATCAGCGCGCCCGCAATGAGCGTGCCGGTAGCAAGTAAATAAGACAGCATGTGGCTACGGGACCGGTGGTGCCGTGCGCGCATCCTCATCCTCTCCTCCTTGCGAGGTAGGGGCTGCGGCCCGTGTGAGCCAGCCAGCCGGGGTGAAGACCGGGCGCCTGCCGGGCCCTGTGCGAGCGCTTCCGGATTCGGGCGCATCGTAAGTTCGTGAACGGCCCCCCGGGAAGGCAATGGCCAGTGGGCTGCGCTTTTACCGCTTTATTGAGTGAACCTTTCACGAAAGGCATTCCGCGGGCCGCTGCGCGCCGTCCGCCTCAGCTCCGCTGAGCCGCCGCGGCGGCCTGCTTGAGCACTGCCTGCCAGGCCGCGGCGGGCGTCGCGGTGCCGCCCGCCACCTGGGCCAGGGCGGCGTCCACATCGGCCTGCACCAGATCGCCGGTGGGTCCGAGGATCGGGGTGGGCATCCGGTCAGCGGCCTGGCCGAATATCTGCCCGATAGGTGCTCCGCTGAAATATGCGCTGGTGGTGTTGAAGATCGAGTCGATCGCCACCGCGTTGGCCGGGAAGGCACCTTCGGTGCGCCATAGCGTGGTCTCTGCCGAGGCGCTGGTCAGGAACGAGGCGAGCTGGAACGCATCCTGCTGATGCTTGCTCGCCCGGGGTATCGCGAGGTACCCGCCGCCCTGGTTGCCGGTGCCGCCCGGAGCCGTCGCGACATCCCACTGGCCGGCCCCGCCGGCGCCCTCGTGCCGCTCAACGTAGGGCAGCATCCAGGCTGGGCAGGTGAACGTGGCGAAGGCCCCGCTGGCCAGGCCCCGGACCCAGGCCGCAGAGAGCTGGGTGAGCCGGGCGGTCAGTCCGGCCCGGGCCGACTGGACCGAGAGGCCCCATGCCGTGGTGACCGCCGGATTGCCGGTCAGCGCCGGCTGGCCGGCTGAATCCTGGAACTGCTCACGCGACTGGCTGACCATGGCGTTGCCGAGGCCTGCCACCGAGTCCATGAAGGCGGTTCCGGCCGGGGCGTGCGCGGCGAAGCGCTCGCCGACCTGGATGTAGCCAGGCCAGGTTGACCACTGCTGGGCGAGCGTGGTCCGGCTCGTGGGCAGCCCGGCCTCGCGCAGCAGGCTGGGCCGGTAGCAGATCGCCATCGGGCCGACATCCGCGCCCAGCCCGAGCGTCTGGCCGCTGGCCGTGGTCGCCTCCTGCCAGGCCCACGGCAGCCAGCCGCCCTGAAGTGCGCTGGCACCGAGTGTGTTGAGGGGCACGAAGTCACCGGCCCCGCTGGTGGTAATCGTGGAAATTTCATCCAGCGGGACGGCCTGGATGTCATCGAGGCCGGTGCCGCTGGCCAGATGCGCTCGAAGGGCTCGCCAGTAGCTGGCCTGCGAGCCGCTGGCCGTCTGCACGATCTTGATGTTCGGATGGAGTTTCTCGTACTCGCGGTAGAGCCCGGACTGCTGATATCCGGGGGTGCCGTAGACCCCGATCCGCAGCGTGACAGTGGGCCCGTAGCTGCTGGTGCGCAGGGCCGGCGAGGCGCAGGCGGCCGCCGCCGCGGTCATCGCCACGGTCATGGCGGCGGCGAGCAGCCTGGCGCGTTGGGTCATGCGGGCCGATCTCACCGCGCGCATCACGGCCTCCTCGCTGCCTATCCGGCGGCCGGCGCGGCGCTGCGCGCCGGGATTAGCGTGACGCGGGGCCATTGCCCCGTCAAGGTGGCCGCGGGCCCGGCCCGGGCAGGCAATGCGTGCTGGCTTTCATGAAATTAGTGCCCGTGTTTTCATGGAGGCATTCTACTTGACCGGTTTAGTTGCGAAAGTTATGGTCGCGCTGTCGTCTGTTCATCCATCCTGTGATTGCGAAGCCGGGCAACATGCCTGCGATCAAGTGTGAGCCGGGCGGGAGGAATTCGCGAGGCATCCGGTAAGTGCGTCGTTAGCTTTACCCGCGCAGCCGACGATGGCTGCGCCAATCCCTCACGGAGGTGTATGTCATGAGACTCCGGAAGCCCGGCGCGGCCAAGCGGGCCAGGTACGTGGCCAGCCTGGCGGCAGCCGCCGGGCTCGGCTGTGCCGGGCTCGCCGCGGTGGCCGCCACCCAGGCCAGCGCGGCAGTTGTCTGCCAGGTGGGCTACACGGTGAATCAGTGGAGCACCGGGTTTACCGCCGCGGTCACCATCACCAACACCGGCACCCCGGTCACCAGCTGGACACTCGCCTACTCCTACACCGGCAACCAGGCCCTGACCCAGGGCTGGAGCGGCAACTGGACCCAGTCCGGGGAGAACGTCACGGTGACCAACGCGAGCTGGAACGGCAGCCTGGCCACGGGCGGCTCCACCTCCCTCGGCGCCAACTTCAGCTACAGCGGCACCAACACCGCCCCCACCGCCTTCACCCTCAACGGAGTGGCCTGCAACGGCGCCTCCGGCACACCCAGCCCGACGCCGACAGCGACCACCACGCCCAGCTCCACACCGACGCCAACACCCACGCCGACCCCGACGTCCACCGCACCCAGCGGTCCGGCTCCGCAGCTGCACGTGTCCGGGAACATGCTGGTCAATGCCAGCGGCGCGCAGGTGGTCCTGCACGGCGTGAACCGGTCCGGCACCGAGTACGCGTGCGTCCAGGGCAACGGGATCTTCGATGGCCCGAATGACCAGGCGTCGATCACCGCGATGAAGACCTGGGGCGTCACCGCGGTCCGGGTCCCGCTCAACGAGGACTGCTGGAACGCCTTGTCCAACGTCCCGGCCGCTGACGCGGGCGCCAACTACATCAACGCGATCAAGGCGTACGTAAGCCTGCTGAACTCCAACGGCCTGGTGGCGATCCTGGACCTGCACTGGACCGACGGGGTGTACACCGGAAGCTCGTCAGGCTGTGCGTCAGCGACCGCGACCTGCCAGAAGCCGATGCCCGACGCGGCTCAGGCGATCCCGTTCTGGACGTCGGTGGCGAACACCTTCAAGGGCAACGACGCGGTCATCTTCGACCTGTTCAACGAGCCCTACGCGTCGCGGGCGACCGGCAGCACGGCCAGTGGCTGGACGTGCTGGAAGAACGGCGGGACCTGCCCGGGCATCGGCTACCAGGTGGCCGGCATGCAGTCGATGGTCAACGCCGTCCGCTCCACCGGTGCGAACAATGTCCTCATGCTCGGTGGTGAGGAGTACTCCAACGATCTGGGCTCGTGGCTGGCCAACGAGCCGACCGACCCCGACCACAACCTGGTCGCGTCCTTCCACGACTACAACTTCAACTCGTGCGTCAGCTCGTCCTGCTGGTCCACCACGGTCGCGTCGGTGATCGCGTCGGTCCCGGTGATCGCCGGGGAGATCGGCGAGAACGACTGCGCTTCCGGATTCATCAATTCGCTGATGAGCTTCCTGGACTCCGAGCACACCAGCTACCTGGCCTGGGCCTGGAACGCTGACTTCAACTGCTCCACCGGCCCCGGGCTGATCACCGACTACACCGGCACACCCACCAACTACGGCGCGGGTTACAAGGCCCACCTGCTGGCCAACGGATTCTGAGGCTGACCCTCCCCGGAGGCTGACCGTCCCCGGGGGTAAGCAGCCCCACTGATCGTGGCGGGCTCCCGTATGTGCTGCGGGAGCCCGCCACTTCCATGTCCCGCGCTGACTGGGTTCTGCGCCCGGCCGCGGCGGCCGCGGGGCGAAATTTACACATGAGGGCCGTGGAAACGTTGCGGCTTATTGGTCTTGTCCTGCGATAACGCCGGCTTCCCCGGGGGCAGGGGCAGCCGCCTTGCCGGGCTTCAGGCTCACACCTAACGTCCGGACCGGGACGCTGCCCACCTGGTGGCCCGCGAGCGCCCCGGCTGAGGAGGTTGCAGTGAGGAAGAACCTGATGCGTCACCGGTGGGTGCGTGCCCGGACGCTGACCCGCGTGCTGGGCGCGTTCGCGCTGGTGGCGGGTGCGCTCGCGGCGGTGGCGGGGCCGGGGACGGCCAGCGCGGCGTCTACCTGCACGGTGGCGTACTCGGTGGTGAACAGCTGGCCGGGCGGTTTCCAGGCCGGCATCACGGTCACCAACAACGGGGCGCCGATCACCAGCTGGGCGCTGGCCTTCACGTTCCCGAACGCGCAGCAGATCAGCGGCGGCTGGAGCGGCACCTACACGCAGAACGGCCAGTACGTCACGGTGACCAGCGAGAGCTACAACGGCGCGCTGGGCACCGGCGGCTCCGTCTCGCTCGGCTTCACCGGCACGGTCGGCTCGGCCAACGCCGTGCCCACCTACTTCACGGTCAACGGCTACGCCTGCAACGGCGCCGCGCAGGTGCCGTCGGTCAACATCACCAGCCCCGCGTCAGGCTCGGGACTCACGCCCGGATCCAGCGTGCCGATCACGGCGAACGCGAGCGAGCCGACCGCGTCGATCAGCAAGGTCGAGTTCTTCGAGGCCTCCACGCTGCCCGGCACCTCACACACCCCGGTGCTCATCGCCACCGCGACAGCCAGCCCGTACGCCGTCACCTGGCCAAGCGTGGCCGCCGGCTACTACTCGCTGACCGCGGAGGCGTTCGACAGCGCCGGCGTCACCGGGACGTCGGCGCCGGTAGCCGTGGCGGCGGTATCGGCGACGAGCACGGCCCCGCAACTGCATGTGTCCGGAAACCAGCTGGTGAACGCCGGCGGCACCCCGGTGGTGCTGCACGGGGTGAACCGGTCGGGCGGTGAGTTCGCCTGCGTGCAGGGCACCGGGCTGTGGAACGGCCCGATGGACCAGGCGTCGATCACCGCGATGAAGAGCTGGGGCATCACCGCGGTCCGGGTTCCGCTGAACGAGGGCTGCTGGAACGCGGAGTCGTACGTGAACGCTGCCTACGCGGGCGCCGCCTACCAGGCCGCCGTCAAGGCCTACGTCAGCCTGCTCAACGACAACGGCATCGTGGCCATCCTGGACCTGCACTGGACCGACGGGGTGTACACGGGCACCTCCTCGGGCTGCCCGTCGGCGCAGGCGACCTGCCAGAAGCCGATGCCGGACGCGGCGCAGTCGGTGCCGTTCTGGACCTCGGTGGCCACCGCGTTCAAGGGCAACGACGCGGTGATCTTCGACCTGTTCAACGAGCCATACCCGTCGCGGGCCGACAACTTCAACGAGACCGAGGGCTGGCAGTGCTGGCTGTCCGGCGGCAGCTCCTGTGTCGGCATCTCCTATACCGTCGCCGGGATGCAGACCCTGGTCAGCGCCGTCCGCGCGGCCGGCGCGATCAACGTGATCATGCTGGGCGGCATTGAGTACTCCAACGACCTGACCCAGTGGCTGGCCCACGAGCCCACGGATCCCGACCACAACCTGGCCGCCTCCTGGCACTCGTACAACTTCAACACGTGCAGCACGCAGTCGTGCTGGACCAGCCAGATCGCCCCGGTCGCGGCCGCTGTGCCGGTCATCGCGGGCGAGATGGGCGAGAACGACTGCGCGGACACTTACATCAACCCGCTGATGACCTGGCTGGACAGCGAGCACATCAGCTACCTGGCGTGGACCTGGAACAACTGGGACTGCTCCCAGGGCCCGGCGCTGGTCACCGACTGGGTTGGTGACCCCACCCCCTACGGCGCCGGATACGAAGCCCATCTGCAGTCGCTCGCGGGCGGCTGACGGGCCGGGGCGGCTGACGGCGCCCGGGCGGCCCCGGCCCAGGCCGCCCCACCCCGGTTGTCCCGTTTCATGATCACGAAGGATCTGGGCTCTCTAGGGCCCGGATCCTTCGGCCTCATGAAACTCGGCCTCATGGAATTCGGGTTGGGTGGGGCTGGGAGCTCTGGTCAGGGCGACCTGCGAGACTTAGGGGATGACATGGCCGAGCATTCTGTTCCTGCCCGAGCATCACTATGACTATCGGATATGGGATGACATACCGGCCAGCCTCGGCGGCAATGGCCAGGTGGTTCTTTATGATCAGCATGAGCCGATGCCCTGGGCAGAATTAGCGGGCCCGGTGTTCCTCGGTGCCGTTCGCCGCCTCGCGCCAGACCAGTGCTTCGACGTGGTGGCCGCGGCCGGCGAGGCCGCTCGTTTGGCATTCAGCGTCGCCTCCGCTGGTCTCGCGAAGGGGGTGGTGTTTTTCCAGCCCTCCCCCGATCGCCACCTCGAGGAGGCCATGGTGGATCTGCCCGCGTACGACCCGCTTGAGGCGGCGGGATGGATCGCGCCGGTTCTGGAGGCCCTGCACGAGCCCGATCCCGCGCGGCGACGGGAGATGGTCGTCGAGGCGTGGCGAGACCGTTACGGCCCGCACCTCGCGGCTGGAGATCTTGAACTTGCCTGTCAGGTCATCGGCGATCACACCGAAGAGCTCCTCGCCACGGCTAAGGACGTGGCCGCGAACGCCGAAGCCGGAGAGGATATGTCGTGGCCGAGCCCGCCCTGGATCGACCGGCTGGGAGAGATCGACATACCGGTCACCGTGGTGGTATCGAAGCTCGCCCTGGGGATGGGCCGGGCCGTGGCCAGGAGGGCACGGGAAGGCCAGGTCATCGAGGCCCAGGCGCACACTGACCTGGTGTGGCTCGAAGACAGGGCGACGGCGGTAACCGCGCTCAGGCACATGCTCGATCGCCATAGCTGACCGATGGCCGCAACACACCGCCGCGCCGCGCGCTCGCGGGCGGCTGACCTTTTCATGATCACGGAGGATCTGGGGCTCTCTAGCCCGGATCCTCCGTGATCATGGAGCTCGGCCTGATTAGGGCAGCTTCCAGTCGATGGGGTCCGCGCCGCGGGCTTCGAGCAGGGCGTTGGCCCGGCTGA
>OBLT010002394.1_pt1 | contig 11685 bp, 14 predicted proteins | sample 1518721 | NCBI WGS metagenome assembly OBLT01 (sample SAMEA3539307, study PRJEB22396) | soil metagenome | biome: tundra; feature: field; material: soil | place: USA | collected 2010-05 | depth 0.15 m | reverse complement strand
GGAACGCGTGCTCAGCGAGTACCTGCTGCTCCCGCCTGCGCCTGACAGCGGGAGCAGCCAGCGGGCGGACAACGAGGACGACGACGAGCCGGCCCCAGACGAGGACCGGCCGGCGGTCGTGGATCGCGGCCACCCGTCGTGGGCGAAGGTAGATGCCGAGCAGCGGGAACGGCTCGGCGATCCACTCAGTGAGGAGGGCCGGTCGTGACCGCGAACGACGCGGTGTCCTGGATCGAGTATGCGGCCAGCCTCGCCACGCTGTACGTCTACCCCACCGCGATCGCCGTGGTCAGGCACGCCGGGAACATCAAGCTGGTGCTGATCTTGAACTGCATCCCGATCGCCTGGCCAGCCGCGCTGCTCCTTGCCTGCATGATGCCGCGCAAGGAACCCTGGTAGGGTTCCGCGACGCGCTGCCTCACTGGAGTCACGTCACCGTCGATACGGTGGCGGGACTCCAGTGCGGCTGTGATCGTTAGCTGGCCCCCTGCGATCGGTAAGTGGCATGGGCCTGGCCCGGCGACCGTCAGTGCTTTCGCGTCCTCCCAGGATTGCGCACCGACGTGAGCAGCACGGGCACCGGCTGACCGGCGATCCCTGGCGCGACATCTGAAACACCCAACTGCGTGGATGACGGTGTTGCCTGCGCACATCAAGGGGCGTTCCACTGTCTCACGAGCCACGCCGCCAGGGACTTCCACCTGCGCGGTCACCAGCCTGCCCCGCTCGCCTTGGCCGATGGCAGGCTGGTGATGGTACGTGGCGCTGCGCGTCGTTCCCGGTCACGCCTGCTCCGGGAGAGCCGTGCTCGCAGGGCAAACCGAGGTATCGACATGCCTGAGTCCAGCGAGCCGCCGGGACAACGTGTCGCCTGCGAGCTTCGGCTCCCTCGACCGCGTAATCTTGTTGGGCAGCGGTAACCCCCGTTTCCGCCCCAGTTCACCGATCTGGTAAACGTTGGCTAAAATCGGTATTATGTTGTCCAAGGGGGACGTCAATGTCGACTTCTTCGCGATTCAATACGTTTTTGTCAAATATATCACTCACGTCGGATCAAAAAACAGACTCCAAGACCAAGTATGACGGCGTGGCCTGGAAGCTGCATAGCCACTACTACAGCACTAAGTATGATGGCTCTACCAAGTTGCTCATAGGCTCCTATGGTAAGCGCACTCGGGTCAACCCACCGCGTGATGTGGATGTATTGTTCCTCATGCCCTATGAACAATACGCCCGCTTCAAAGACTACAAAGGAAACGGGCAGTCTGCCCTACTGCAAGAAATACGATCGATCCTTCAAGAGCGCTACACCACGACGGAAAGGATTCGCGGCGACGGGCAAGTTGTCATAGTTCCATTCAAGGGCGGCCACACGGTCGAAGTGCTTCCAGCATGGCGCAGCAAAAGCAAGCAGTACATTATCCCCAACACGCATGGTGGCGGAAGCTGGAAAATCGTCGACCATGCTGCTGAGTTCGCCAATGTCGAGGACTCCGACAAGCGAAGCAGCGGTAATACTCGCACGCTCATCAAGATGATGAAGACCTGGCAGGAGGTATGCAACGTACCCGTAAAGTCCCTCGTGCTGGAGCTGCGCGCAGTCAACTTCCTGGCAAGCTGGCAGTATTATGACAAGGATTCGCTCTACTACGACTGGATGGTTCGTGACTTCTTTGAGTCACTCATAGCCAAGGCTAACTCATGGTGCACCATCCCGGGGATCAGCGAGAAGCTGCTGTACGGCGACGACTGGCTAAGCAAGGCCCAGAGCGCATACGAGCGCGCAAAGAAGGCTTGCAACTACGAGGCAGCGAAGAAAGAGTATGACGCGGCTGTCGAGTGGCGGAAGATCTTTGGGGATAAGTATGAGTTCTAGCGCAAACTCCACCGACCCTAACGTCCAGGCTATCCGTGAAAGTTTTGGGCGAGCCGTCTACTCGCACAAGACCCATGAAAAGGCACGTGAGCAGGCTTCGCGCTGGGCTGCAATCATAAAGTGGGTCAACATTGTCTTGACGACGCTAACTTCGACAACTCTTATAAGCACCATCATCACAAATCAGAAGGCATTGCTGTATACGGGCAGTATCTTGGCGACCCTGACGCTCGCGTTTGTTATATTCCAACTAAGCTTTGATCCAGCCAGTGAGGCTGAGCGACACCGCGCGACGGCAAAGGCGCTGTGGTACGTCCGCGAGAAGTACATCTACTTGCTCACTGACATGAAGGTCGCTCCTGGCGGCGTTGACGTTCCACAGCGTCGAGATGAGCTAATGGAAGAGATACGGAAAATATACGACCTTGCCCCCGACACCTCAAGTCGAGCATACAGGGCTGCTCAGAAGGCGCTTAAGGTAAATGAGGACATGACCTTCAGTAATGAAGAGATCAACAACTTCCTGCCGGATAGCTTGCACGTTACTTAGCCGTCAAATCTCGTAGACGGTCTACAGTCGTTGGACGCGCTCATCTGCCGCTACGGTAGGGGCGTATTCGCGAGTCACGCGAGCGGGCTCCGATAGCGTCCAGGGATGGCATCAAACCGAGAAGATCGAGGCGTCCCTCGCTGAACCGCAGAACATCATCGTTGCCGGGATCCGCTGTGACGGGCGCCCGCACCTGAGTCCTAACTGGTTCTACTGGGACGGTAAGCGCTTCTATGTCTCGACGACGCGAGGACGTGTGAGTGAGGTATGCGATCTTCCGCCGGGGAACCGTGGGCGGAGCTGCTCATTGACGATCCGGTCGGCTTCGCGCCGTGCTGGTCCCGGGCACCGTAGAGATCCGCGAAGACATCGCCGCCGAGCTACCCGGCTTCCGCGCCATCCGGGAAAACACGGGATGACTGTCCTGGACGACGAGCACCTCCGGGCCCTCACAGCGGAGGGGCGGGGTCCTGCTGGCCACCGCACCTGACAAGCCGCTCTCCGACTGGACTTCGTGGGGTCTGGGTCCCGGATGGCAGCACGGCAGCCATATCCCGCACCTGAGCAAGCGTCGCATCGCCGACGGCCACAGGCGGTTGCAGTCACCAGCAAACAGGGATCGTGCCTGGTATTCTGCCTCCTTCAGCCTTCAGCGGTGTTACGGATACAAGGAATCTGGGGGTGATCCCAACAGCCTGGCTTGGATGCCCCGTATCGTGGAGGCTCTAGGAGCAACCTGCTATGAATTTGTCAGTAAACGAAGCTTTTGACGTTTTCGATCAGCGAATACGCCTGACAGATGACGCGCTGAAGTTCGCTCTTGATGAAGCATCGGCGATCTCGCGACTAATCTGCACTAATCCAGCCATCAAGTCATGCATCATAACGGGCTCCATTGTCCGTTCGACTGCTATAAAAGAATTCTCCGATGTAGATATCATTGCTATTCTTGATGATATATATAAGTCGGATGCATTGACTCCAGCAAAAGCAATGTCGCTGGTTGCGCATGTCGCGGGTAGGCGCATACACCAGATTACCGATTCCGGCAATATTATATCTGGCCTATCTGAAAATGGAGTAAAGATTGATGTGCTGCCGGCGATTATCGCACATGCCGACCAGGGTGGGAATGAGGTATACCAGATCCCTGCAGCGACTCGATCTGCCTGGCAAGAGTATTCACCAGACGCCCAGACGCAAGGGATTGCAGAGATCGATATGCGTGTTGGCCCCAGGTTTAAGCAGCTCATTCGAGCGATTAAGTGGTGGAGCGGAATGAACGGTAAGCCCGTACATTCACATGACATAGAGGTGCTCGCGTCCAGAGCGTTTGATGCGGGGATCCCAGAGCTTCCACAGGCCGTCGTGGTATTCTTTAACTTCGCTATTAAAGACCTCCGCGACTCTTCTCGCGGCATGGAGCCTGTAGCTTGCAATTCGAGTCTTCATAGCTCCGTCAAAGTTGCCCTCTCAAAACTGCACTCGGCGGGAGACCTCGCGAAGCATGCGCGTAAGGTAGAGATGGCAGACCCTCGTAACGCGCCGCAGGCTATCCATCTCTGGAGAGGACTCTTTGGTGAGCAATTCCCCGATGTCCTCACTTGAGATCATATCCGTTGCAAACGAGGAACTAGCAGCTGCGGCCAGCGGCTACCGGCTTAGCCGACGCCTTCAGATTCTTACATTTATCTTGAGCGTCACATCTATTTTCATTTCAAATACCTATACTTATATCCCTGCGCTGGTCGCTCTCATCGTCCAGCTGACAGCATGGGCGGTACGCCTCCGCGCCGGTCGCAATCACGCGATTGGTGATGAGGGTCGCAGAAGAGGGCTTCTCCTCAATGCGTTCGGTCCTACATCGGAGAGGATCGACCTGACTAATTGGCTGAATCGAATTAGCCCTGATACACAGGACCGAGCCCGCAAGTCGGTCGATCCAGACTATTTTGCAAGTAGTGCTCAAACGGGAGTGCGGCGGCTGTGTGAACACCTACAAGAGAATGCTCTTTGGGGAAAATGTCTGTATAGCGCGGCTGCCACTTATTATATGCGCTTCCTCTTCGCCTTTGCGGGCAGCGCTGTACTTTCAGCGCTCGTGGCAATCCCCTTGGCTTCTGGTGATGGCAAGCTTATTCTAGCTCGTGTACTAGTAGCCGTTCTAGCGTTCGGTGCGGCAATCACACAGATTAACGAAATCATGTCGTGGCGAGCGGCTGAGGGGCAAATCGAGGCCATCGATCGTCGACTTGACGTACTAGTAAGCTACTCCGACGATCGCCTAAAGTCTGATCGCATAGAGGCATTGTTTGCCGTATACGGAGATTACTCTATTGCAACTGCCGCCGCTCCACCCGTGCCGCGGTGGATCTACCTACGTGAGCGGGATCGCCTCAATGACCTCTGGCGTCAGCGCACTAGTCAGACTCCCTAGTGGCCCGCGCCTGAAATCTTCGCTCCGCCGCAAGGGCCGAGGTTGCTGTCCCTCCCGCCCGCCAGGGAAGTGCGCGGGCACCCAAGGCGGCGGAGGAGCTTGTGTCAGGTCAGGATAAGGCAAGGTCTTCATCGATCGAGAGCGTGACGGAGTACTCCGTCTGCCCGGTGGTGAACGGCTGGGCATCAGCGCGGCTGAGCACGATGTCCAGCAGGTCTCCCTCGACGGAGGCCCGACCGGTGACCTCGTATCCCCGGCCGGTGTCGATGGTGAACTCGTGAGCGTCGGTCATTTCCTGCCCTTACGTCGGATCGCTTGCGTCGGTGGTGCCGGGTGCCGCAAGCCAGGTAGCGGGGTCGAATAGGCTTTCCTGCGCGGCTGGCTTGCGTGGCCTGGCCTGGCTGGGGGCTGCGGGGTCGATGGCCGCGATGCCGAGCAGGTCGGCAATGGTCGCGCTGGCGGGCCATGCCCTGGCGACGAGGGCGGACAGCAGGAGGGCCGTGGCGATGGTGTCCCATAGCGCCCGGTGCGGCTGGCCGCCTGGGGCGAGGCGTTCTATCTGGGGGGTTAGCCCGAGCTGGTCGGTGAGCGCGCTGAGGCTGTTCTTGGTGCCGAGTTTGAGGTGACGGGCCAGGCGCAGCGTGTCGACGAGCGCCGTGGGGGTGATGGCGGGGTGCCGGCGGTGGAGCAGGCGCCAGTCCACGCCGACGTTGTGCCCGACGATGACGTGTCCGTTGATGCGGCGGGCTAGCTCGGGTTCGACTTCTGCCGGGATGGGCGCGGTAGCCAGGACGGCAGTGGTCAGGCCGGGAGATATCCACGGTTTGCGCGGGATTGCCCGGCCGGGGTTGATCAGGGTGGTGTAGGCGCTGGCGGTGTCAGGCCGCCCGGCGGTGATGGGGACGACGGCGATTTCGAGGATGGCTTCGTTGTCACCGTCCTGCGGCCCGCTGCCTTCCAGGTCGAGAGCCACGAGCGGGGCAGTTGTCCACTCGCCGGTGCTGGTGGTGATCACGCTGCTGGTCTCCGTCCGGATCGTGGTCGTTAGTCGTCTGTATAGCGCGTCTGGGCGGTGAGCTGGTCGCGCAGCGCGGCGACGTGGGCGGCCTGGGCAGGGTCGGTGGTGTGGCCGTGCGGGGCGCGGCCATGGCTGCGCAGGTAGTGCGGCTGGTCGAGTTCCCAGATCTGGAAGCGGAGGGTGTGCTGGATGGCATAACGGCGCTGTTCGCCCAGGCCGTGGGTCCACACGTGGCCGTCTTCGATGAGGTAGGGGGTGGTGTAGCCGAGCTGGGCCAGGACGCGTTCCATGTCGGCCGGGGCGGGCTGAAGATGGTCATCGGCGCAGCGCTGCTGCTGGGCGGCGGGGCAGATGTCGCAGATCTCCCGGACTCCCCAGTGACCGTTGTAGTCCGCAGCAGCATGGGCGTAGGCCACGCCGCAGGAGGTCTTGCGGAACAACGGCGTGGCGATGCCCGAGCCGCGCCAGGCGGCGATGATAGCCGCATCGAGTTCGGCGGGCAGGGCCTTGCGACGGTGGTAGTCGTGCTCCCCGTAGGGCAAGGCGACACCTTGTCCGTGCAGGTAGGCGGCGTTCTCGGGCTTGTGGTAGTAGCCGGTGAACACGATCGCGTCGGCGTGCCGTCCGGTGTCGAGGACGTGGGCCATCGTGGCGGGGTGGTCGTTCCAGCCGGGCACGATGGGCCGCCAGTACAGCACGACCCCCGTGCGCTGCTTGCGGGCGCACGCGGTGCGGATGGAGGTCACGGTGATGCGGCTCCTGGCGATCGGCTCGACACGAGGATCGGTGATCCCGGAGTAGGTGAACAGGAGGGTGACCCGCAGGTGCCGCATTGCCTCCAGCTCGTCCATGTCGGCGGTGGTGACCTTGAACCGGGTGATGATCAGCACGTGGTTGGTGAAGCCGCGCTGATCGAGCGCGTGCAAGACGCGGAACAGGTGCGGGCGGACGCCGGGCAGGAACGGGTCGGTGGCCTTGTTCAGGAGCTGGATGGGAGTGGTGTGCGGCTGGAACGCGTGGTGGCTGGTCAGCATCTCGACGGCCTGCTCGTCGGTGCAGAGCAGGTGCGGGATCTTGACCTCGAAGTTGCCCCAGAAATGACGGACGCAGTAGCCGCAGTCGAGCGGGCAGCCGATGATGTGGTTCAGGCTCAGGCCGCTCTTGCGGTAGCCCACGATCAGGGCCATGTACGGGTCGAGAGCGGCTTGCTGTCCGGCGGACATGAAGGGCAGGGTGCGCGGGCCTTCGGTGATGGCTGGTGCGGTCATGGGGCGCCTCCGGAGCTGGTGGGCGGGTGAGGAGCGTTGTCGCGTGAGGTCCGAACCATCTGGCCAGGTCGCCGGCGACCGTTCCGGCATGGTCGGAGGTATGGATGAGGTTGTCGATCAGCCGGCCATGCGACCGGGCTTTGCACAGGGTGTCGGTGCCGAACCGGCCGCGGATCGTGGCCGGGTCTGCCTTGGCCGGATCGGTGGAGCCGAGCACAGCGCGCAGCCGGATGGCGGCGTCGGGGCCATAGCCAGCGCGACGGTTACCGGGTGACCGAGGTAGATGCGGCGCAGTTCGGCGGCGACATCGACGCCGAGTTCGGCCGACAGCGGGAGGATGTCGGCATAGTGCGTGAAGACCTGCTCGATGGTGGGGTACAGCGTGTGCTGGGCGGTGACGCGGACGTGCTGGCCGACCATGCCGAGCACGGGACCGTTCAGGTTGCGGGCCAGGCAGTCGGGTTTGAGCAGGATGACGGTCCAGTGCGACCAGTCGGGTTGCGTAGGCGCCACGGCGGCGGACGCTGAGCGGGGAGCGGCTGTCATGGTCAGCCTTGGGAGCCTGGGGTGACGTTGCGGGGCCAGCGATGGGCCATCAGCCAGCGATGATCAGGACGCTGCGCGGCCAGGGTGGCGCGATCGACCAGGCGGCCGGGACGGTTTCTGATCTGCCGGTATGCCTCGAAGAGGATCACGATCTGACGCCAGTAGGGATCGAGCGAGGCGAGTTCTGGGGTGCGGGGATCGGCGGTGCGCTGGTTCAGCCGCAGCGCTTGTTCCCACTCCAGGACGGCGGCGAGGTCATTGCTGCGGCCGGGTGGCATGGGTGCGGCCGGGAATCGCGGCGGGGCAGTGCGCGCGGCTTCGTCCACGATGGCGCTGGTCTTGGCAAGGTCGGGGATGTTGACGTGCATCGACCCGGCATGCTGGGTGTAGCTGCCGACAGGTACGCCCAGCAGCCGGGCGGCGTGTTCCTGGACGAAGGTGAATGAGAACACGTCGCACAGCAGGCCGGTCAGCGCGTCGTTGGCGCGCATGTGGGCGGTCATGTGCAGCGCCTGGCCGCGCAGCATGAGGTGGAGGGCGAGCGTGCAGGCCACGTCCGGGTTGGCGGGGTCGGCCAGCTCGCCGGACTCCATGATCAGCAGGGCGGCGCGCTTGGTATCGGGATCGGCCCGCAGCAAAGTGAGCACCCGGTCGAACTGGCTGGTCCCGTCCGGGACAGGCCGGAAGAGGCGGGGGCCGTAGGCGGTGCCGGTGAGCCGCTGCCCGTCTGGGGAAAGGCCGCGCAGGCGGGGCGCGTAGTGCGTGATCATCGCGAGGTCATCGCGAGGTCATCGCGAGGTCATCGCGGCCAGACAGGTACCACAGCGCCTCGGCGTGGTTGAACACGATGTCGGCCTTCCTGGCGGCCAGGTACGGGCTCCGCGCGACCGGGTTGCTGATGGTGAACGAGACGTTGAGGATCTCGCGGGCGGTGTTACCACGTGTCGATATCTCGTACTGGTGGCTGCCGGTGACGCGCCTCAAGATGGCAAGGTAGGCGTCCGTGAACGTGGCGAATGCCGGGCAGATTATCTCCGGGCCACAGGGCGCTTTCGTGCTCATCGTCTATCACTACGTCTTGTGATAAGCGGGCTGGGTGCGGCGAGTAAGCGCCACGATGGCCCAGACGAATTTCCCGCCGCCGACGGCGGGGAGGTAGCCCCATCGTTCGCTGAGGGTGTCCACCAGCAGCGGGCCACGGCCGTTCTCCTCGGTCTCGCTGCCGCTCATGGGTACCGGGGGAAGCGGGCTGGCATCCCAGACGAGCATTACGACCTGTGCCTGGTCGGCCAGTAGCCATAGCCGCACCGAGGCGGTTCGGTCGTCTGCCTGGCTTACCTGGATCGCGTTCGTCACAAGCTGAGACGAGCAGTTCGGCGTCGTCTCCCAGGGCGGTGAGCTGCCATTCCCAGAGCAGTTGGCGAGTGTGCAGGCGGGCGCACGGCACGGCGCTGGGGAATGTGCCCAGCTCAAGGAAGCTGCGCAGCGGCCACCGGGCGGTAATGTCGTTGCCCTGCGGGTCCGGGATCGGCGGAATCCGCACCGGGGTACCGGGCGGACGGACGTTATGACGGGCCTGCCCGCCCGTCTGCCGGGCGGAACTGATCGTGCCGCACATGGTGATCTCCCCCTACGTGGTCATCCAGCCCGCCCCCGCCCGGCGCTGTCGGTGGATACCAGGCGCGTCCGGCTCCCCCCGAGCAGGCGCGCGTTCTTGCTGGACAGAGGAGTGAGCTGGTCCAGCAGCAGCCACGGGTGCACGTTCGGATCACGTGCCAGGCGGCGCAGCCACGCCCCGGCCGCGTACGTGTCGCCACGGCTCACATACCAGTCACTCGAAGTCGCCTTCCGCTCATCCGCCCCGGCCCGCATACCGTGGCTCGACGATGCGGTCAGGCCGTCTCAGTCATGAGTGCAGGGCTAGGACCGTCGCAACAACACCGGCAGTCACAATAAGTAATCGTTCTGGCCGCCACCGGGCAGCTCGGCATGGCCGCCATTGGGCAGATCCGGCTAGCCGTCGTCACCGGCGATCGGGTGGTACGGGATGGCCGCGACCCTCGCCGCCATCCGTCATGTGGTTTCGACGCGATCGTGAACGCTACCCACAGCATGTGGGCCGCGCGCTCACTCTGGCCCATATGCGGTCGCGCAAAGGCAGCCAGTAAACCTCCACACCACGGGCCCCCGGGCGCCTATGAGTGGCGGCGGCCGGGGGTTCGCCTTGCGGGCTTCGGCCTTCGTGTCACCATCGGCTTGGGCCGTACGGGTTCACTCCATGGGGCAGGTAGGCGGCCAGGTCGTCGGAGCGCGGGTTGGGCGTTTTCGGCATGACGATTCGCGCAGCCGTCGGATCGATCTTCATACGGTACTGCTCTACCCAGGCGATCCACGCCTCAGCATCGCCTCTGTCCTCCTCGGACAGTGCTGATGCCGCCGAACGGAGCTCGGTAAGGTAGGCGTCCAGTTCCCGAGCTAACCGCCACCGCTTCAGCTGCTCCTTGAGAGCTCCGGCGCGGTGATCCTCGGCGTACCTGCGCTCTGCCTTGCTCATCGCCTCTTCCCAGAGGCGTTGGCGCTCGGCCGCTTCGCGTTCCTGTTCGAGGCGCTGCTGTTCGGCGAATCCTGCCCGGAGCTCGATTTCCTGGAGGAGCTGCGGAAGCCAGGCCTCCAGCTCATGCTTTTCGCTGTCGGTCCAGGTGGTCTGGCGGTACTGCCGGCCGTTGGTGAGGTGGATCGCCAGCCGCTTGCTCGGATGCTCGTCGTGGGCAGGGATGCGGAACCAGGTCTCCCGCGCGGCGCGGCGTTCCTCGGCGGGAGTCGGCGCATGGGGGGTCCGGTCAATCTGCTGTGAGAGTCGGACTCCGAACTCGTGACCGTGTATGGCCACGATGAAGTGCCCTTCGTCCGCGGAGTATCCGCGGTTCCGGCCGTATTGCTGTCCAGACCGGCTGAACCGGGTCCGGTATCCCCGACGCTCGGCCTCGGCCAGCAGAGCCTGGATGAGCCGGAAAGCCCGCGGCTGAACTGCCTTGGTCAGCTGCAGGCTGTCCTCGCCCTGAAGTCGCTTGACCACCGGGTGCGGATTGCGTAGCTGACCGGGGACCGGAATCGGCTCAAGTTCCGTTGTCATCCACGCGGGCGGATCCTGCAGCCTGATGGTCCACTCTTTCCAGGTGTTGTGCTCGATGGTCAGGAGCTTGCCCTCCGGTACCTTGCCATGCCGGATGGCGGCTCCCACGCGCGCTTCGTAGTTAGCTTTGTCCTTGTCCTTGTCCTTGTCCTTGTCCCTGTCGATGCGGAGCTCTCCGCCGCTTGCGATCAAGTCGGCGATCAGCTGCTCGGTGACCGGCAGCGGCCTCGGCCTGGATTCGCGCGGTGCAGACGGCGCGGCGCGCGGCGCCGTCTGCTTTCGGGGCAAGGATGGCGGTAGCGGCAGAGGCCGTGGTACTCCGGATGATGCTGGAGGGTGCTTGCCATGATCAAGGTAGTAACGTCCGGCCGTAGTGAGTCCGGCCCGCCAGAGACCGTCCTTACGGGATACCTGGACCAGCCGCCGGCCTTGTAGCGCCCTGGCGGTCCGCTTGCTGGCGTTCAGATCGGGAACGTCATCGGGGCATCCGCTCTCGACCCACTTCAGGATTCCCAGCTGCCGCTCGGTCAGGGGGGCACGCACATCCACCATGAGGAGAGTGGAGCAGATGACAACCTGGTGGTGCAACATTCCGTAGTCGATTCAGTACAAATAGCAACCCATGTCCAGTCATCTAATTATTGATGTTCGAAGCGGAGAGGCTCGGCTAGCACGGCGGCGGCGTGAGCGGGCCAGGCGAGACTTCCCGCTGCCGCCGCAGCCGACAATCGCGATCCGGTCCACAGGCTACGACCCTAGCGACCAGCAGGAGTGTCGGGACGTGGCCATGCGGATCATCTGGCTGTCTTGGTCGCGATGAGGCTCATGACGACGTATACCGTCTTGCCGGGGCCGGT
>OBLT010002391.1_pt1 | contig 11695 bp, 9 predicted proteins | sample 1518721 | NCBI WGS metagenome assembly OBLT01 (sample SAMEA3539307, study PRJEB22396) | soil metagenome | biome: tundra; feature: field; material: soil | place: USA | collected 2010-05 | depth 0.15 m | reverse complement strand
GCTACGCACGATCGCCGCCGCATTCTCGAGCATTCGCGATTGTATCGCAGCCATTCGCGCCGGATCGCCCGGCTTGAGCCGCCACTTGATCTCCGGATGCTCCCGCAAGGTCCCGATTCCCGTGCACGGCGCATCGAGGAGCACCGATTCGAAGCTCGAGGGCGCAAGCGGTATCGCGGCCGTCAGGTCGGCGCAAACAAACTCGAGATTACGATGCCGCAGTCGGCGCGCCAGGCCGCGCGCGTTCCTGAGTCCGCCCAGATTGAGGTCCACCGCGATCACTCGCCCGCGCTCGCCCACCATCTCCGCCAGATGCGTCGCCTTGCCGCCCGGCGCCGCCGCACAATCCACGACCGTCGCGCCCGCACGCGGCGCCAGCATTCGCGCGGCCATCTGCGACGCCTCGGATTGCGCGTGGAACAGGCCCTCGCGATACGCGCGCGACTCGAATTGCGGCGCGCTGTTCAGCACGATCGTCTCGGGCGCGCGGCCGGGCGCGCCGATTCCGAAACCGTCGGCGCTCAGTTTCTCGATTATCTCCGCGCGCGATCCGCGCGCGAGATTGAGCCTGATCACGTTGGGCGCGGCGTCGTTGTTCGCCGTCATCAGGCGCTCGGCATTGGCGACGCCGAACCAATCGACGAATCGCTCGACCATCCAGCGTGGATGCGAATACATAACTGCGAGATAACTTTTTTCGTTGCGCTCCCGCGCCGGCATCGGCGCCGTCTCACGCGTCGCGCGGCGCATTACGGCATTGACGAAGCCCGACGCCTCGCGCGCCCCGGGAATTCGTTTGGCCAGGCTCACCGCAGTATCCACCACCGCGTGCTGTGGAATCCGGTCAAGAAATCGAAGCTGAAAAAGCCCCATCCGCATGATCGCCAGCGCCGCGGGCTGAATCCCTTCGAGCTTGCGTCCCGTAAGATGCGCCAGCTCGTAATCGAGGCGTCCCCTCCACGCGAGCGTCCCGAGCACCAGCCGCGTGATCAGCCGGCGATCGGCCGGCGGAAAATCGGGCAGCCGCCCGCCCAGCAGAACGTCGGCATAACCTGACTCCTGGTCGGCGCGGTACAGAATCTCAGCCGCCGCCATTCGCGACGCGAGCCCTTCATCCGTCCGCGAGCTCGATCGCTCGGCGGGCGGTATTTTCGCCTGTCCTTCGCTCATGTGCCGAATCGCGCGCTGGCTTCCACGCGTTTGCCGCGAAGGAAATCAGCCGCGGAAATTCTCTTTCGCCCCGCCGCTTGCACCTCGAGCAGCCTGAGTCGTCCGGTTCCGCACTGGACCACTGGATTCGGCTTCATACTCACGATCGTGCCGGGATCGTGCCCGCTTGAACGGGGGTCCTCGACCGCGGCGCGCCAAATGAGAACTTCGTCGCCGCCCAGACGCGTCCGCGCCACCGGCCACGGATCGTACGCGCGCGTCATCCGCTCGATTTGCACGGCGCTCGCCGTCCAATCGATCGCCGCGTCCTTCTTTTCGACCTGTGCCGTGTAGGTGGCGATCGCTTCGTCCTGCGGTGTTTCGACCAGCGCGCCGCGCGCAGCCAGATCGATCGCCTCGAGCATCGCGGCCGCACCAAGCTCCGCGAGCTTTTGCTTCAGCGTCCCTTGCGTGTCGCTCGATTCGATCGGAATGCTGCGCTGCAGATACATTGGGCCGGCGTCCATCCGCTCGACCATCCGCATGATCGTGACTCCCGTTTCGGCGTCGCCCGCCAGGATCGCAGCTTCGATCGGGGCGGCGCCGCGATGGCGCGGCAGGAGCGATGCGTGCACGTTCATCGGCGCGATCCGCGCAACGTCGAGAATCGAAGCCGGCAGAATTCGTCCGTAAGCCGCCACCACCAGCAGATCGGGCGCGAAAGCTTTCAGCTCGCTCAAAAATTCCGGCGTCCGAATTTTGACGGGCTTCAGCGTCGGAATTCCACGGTGCGCCGCGAGCGCGCCGACCGCGCTCGGCTCTGTGCCGAGCCCACGCCCGCGCGGCTGGTCGGGACGCGTGACAACTCCAACCACGCGGAAGTTGGCTCCCGGAGCCATTACGAGCCGCTCCAGGATGCGGGCCGCCAAGGCCGGCGTGCCCATGAAAACGATCTTTAATAAATCGGCGATTTTAGATCCGCACCGTGGAGGGGCGCCGGCTTTCGGCCTTGCCCTCCTTGATTAACTTTTTCAGTTTGCGCTTGTAGAGTTCGCGCTTGATTCGGCTGATGCGGTCGATGAAGAGTTTGCCGTCGAGATGATCGATCTCGTGCTGCAACGCCACCGCGAGCAGCTCGTCGGCTTCGATCTCGATCTCCTTCTCGTCGGGCGTCCACGCGCGCACCAGCACGTGCGCCGCGCGTTCCACGTCGGCGGTGTAATCGATCACCGACAGGCATCCCTCTTCCCAAACGATCTTGCCCTCGGCTTCGACGACCCGGGGGTTGATGAGTTTGAGCAGATGCTTGCCGGGCTGTTCATGGTCGGTGTCGAGCACGATTATCCGCTTCGATTCTCCGACCTGCGGCGCGGCAAGACCCACGCCCGGCGCGGCGTACATCGTCTGCACCATGCTGTCGATCAGCCCTTCGACGTTGCCGTTGATATTCTTGACCGGGGCGGCAGGCTGCTTGAGCGAGTCGTCGGGAAATTTGCGGATTTTCAGCAGCGCCATCTCGGATACCGGGGTTTACAAATCTATCAAAGGGTAACTGGCGCGGCGAGTCCGAGCGGCGCAAGAAACGATTCCACGGCGCGGATGCACTCGGCGGGACGCTCGATTTGAAGAAAATGCGAGGTCCCCGCGATCGCTTCGTACGGCAGCCCCAGCTCCTCGGCCATCGCGCGTCCGATCAGCGCCGGCGCCATCGCTTCTTCCAGCGTCGGATCTCCGCACACGAGTTTTACCGGCACCGGGCAATGCGCCATCTGCGGCCACAGATGCGGATTCGCAGCACTGGAAAAAACCTGCGCCTCGTATTCGCGCGGGCACGCAAGGATCCAATCGCCGCTGGCGCGATCGTGGCGCAGCGTCGCCCGCGCCATCAGTTCGTAAGCCTCCGGCACCCATCTTTTGAAGCGCTTGGCGAACTGCTTCGCCAGTTCCATCGGATCGTTGTAGCGCTCGGGGCGCCGCGCCGCGCGCGAGGCGAGCGATTCCTTGTCGGAATACTGCAGGTGCTGGATAGGATGCCCTTCGCGCGGATAAACCGGCGGATCGAACAGCACCAGCGCGTCGAATCGCCGTCCATACTTGAGTGCATGCATCGCAGCCGTGACGCCCGACAGCGAATGAAACAGCCCGGCGGCAGGCTTGGCGCCAAGCTCGCGATTAATCGCGTGCCAGACCATGTCCATATCGGCGACGAAGTTTTGCCACGTATGCCCTTCGGCGGTATGCAACGGGTTGTGCCCGTGGTTGCGGAAATCGAAGACGATCACTTCGTAACGCTCGCGCAACGGTCCCCAGAATGGAAAATAACCGTCGATCGCAAGCCCGTTGCCGTGACTGAGCACAAGGCGCGGCGCGCCGGGGAGACCGTGCTGGCGAACATGGATTGTCGCGCCGTCCTTCATCTTCACATCGAAGGCGTGACGCGCGCGCGGCACATGATGCGTCGGTTGATGTTCGTTCGTCTCGTTCATTCGCTCACAGCATCCTTACCGGATCGATGTCGACGGCGAGAAAAATGCCGTCGCGCTCCGCCGCCGGTCCAACTTCGGCGCGCATTGCGGCGATCGCCGCGCGCATCGGTTTCAATTCGCGCGATTTTACCATCACCTGCCACCGGTAGCGCTGCTTGATCCGTTCGATCGGCGCAGGCGCCGGCCCCAGCACGCGGATTCCCTCCGGGGACGAACCCATAGCCAGCGATTTGGCGACTGCCTCGGCCAGACGTCTGACCAGGCGCGGCTCCGCGCCCTCGATTCGCACCATCGCGAGGCGCGCAAACGGCGGATACATAAGGTCACGGCGCAGTTGCAGCTCGCGCCGCATGAACCGCGCGTAGTCCTGATCCCTGGCGGCGCGGATGCTGTAGTGATTGGGCGCGTAGGTCTGGATGATCACGCGGCCCGGACGCTCGCCACGTCCCGCGCGTCCCGCGACCTGCGTCAACAACTGAAAGGTTCGCTCGGCGCAGCGGAAGTCGGGCATGTTCAGCGCCAAATCGGCGTTTACCACCGCGGCCAGCGTGACGCCGGGAAAATCGAAACCCTTGGTGATCATCTGCGTGCCGACCAGGATATCTATTTCACCCGCGCGAAGCTCGGCCAGCATTCGCGCGCGCGCTCCGCGCAGACTGCTCGTATCGGAGTCCATCCTTTCGATCCTCGCCGCCGGCATCATTTCCGCCAACGCCTGCGTGAGTCTCTCGGTGCCGGAGCCCTGGCCCTTGAGCCCGTAACCATGGCATTCGGGGCACGTGTCGGGCGCCGCAGTATGATTGCCGCAGTAATGGCATCGGAGCGAGCGGTCGCGCATATGAAACGTCATGCTGACGCTGCAGTTCGGGCACGCGATCACGTTGCCGCAAATATGGCATTGCAGAAAATTGTGAAACCCGCGGCGGTTGAGAAACACCATGCTCTGGCCGCCCGACGCGAGATTTTCGCGCAGCGCCGCGGCCAACGCCGTCGAGAGCGGCACCGCATCGGGAACTTCCGCTGCTTGAGGCTTCGGCGCTGCCGGCCCCGCTCCATTTGCAGGCTTGGCCGCCGCAAGCCTGCGCGCGTCGGCGACTTCGCGCCGCATATCGACGACTTCGACCGATGCCATCGCGCGATCGTTCACGCGCCGCGAAAGCCGGATCAGCCGGTACCGCCCGCGCCGCGAATTCGCATACGACTCGCTCGACGGGGTCGCCGAGCCGAGCACTATCGGGCATTTCGAAAATCCCGCGAGCGCGACCGCGAGATCGCGTGCGTGATAGTAAATTCCTTCCTCATTTTTGTACGAAGCGTCGTGCTCCTCGTCGACGACGATCAACCCGGCGTCGTGAATCGGCGCGAAGATCACCGAGCGCGGACCGATCATCACTCGCGCCTGCCCGCCAATCGCCGCCATCCAGCTCGCCCATCGCTCCGACACGCTCTGCGCGCTGTGGGCGACCGCGACCAGCGAACCGAAACGCGCGCGAAACGATCGCACGATCTCGTCAGCGAGCGCGATCTCGGGCACCAGGATCAAAACGTTTCGCCCGGCCGCGAGCGCGCGCGCGGCAAGCTTCAGGTAAATTTCGGTCTTGCCGCTGGCGGTGACGCCCCAGAGCAAAAACGCTTCGTAGCGCCGATGCTCGATGGCCGGTGAAATCGCATCCAGCGCGACTTGCTGTTCATCGGTCAGATCGAACTGGGCCGCCGCGACGCTGTGGGTTGCCGCGCCGGGCGCCGCCTCGATCGCGATCAACCCGCGACGCGCGAGGCTCTTCAACGCCGCGCTCGCGCCGTCGATTTCAGCCTTCAGATCCGCGACGCGCGCGCCCGTGGCGCCGGCGTTGGCGATCGCACTGAGCACTTCACGCTGCTTCGAGCCGCGAACGCCCTCGATGCTTGCGCCCGCGGCGAGTCGCGCGATCGAATCCGCGGTATCGCGATGCCTCCCAGTGGCGGCGTCGCGGCGCTCGAGGGTGCCGTCCGCGATGAAGCGGGCGATGGTGGCGCGCACCTCGCCGGGCGGACCGGCTTTCTCAAGCTGGCGCGTCGTTGCCGCGCGCTTGGCGATCGTCTCGATAATCGCGCGCTCGACTCGCGTGAACGCGGCGCGCGCCAGCTGGTCGGGCGGCGCCGCGAGCCGATACGCAGTCCTCGACTCGACCCGCGCGACCGAAGGAATCACGCTGCGGTACGCGTCCGCAATCGAAACCATGTAGTAAGACGCGAGGAACTCCATCAATTGCAGATGCGCGCGATCGAACAGCGGCCGCGGCTCGAGGACTTCGAGGATGGGCTTCAGTTGTCCGGTCGAAAGCCGTTCGCCGACCTCGGTGACCACTCCCGTCAGCTTGCGCGAGCGCAGCGGCGCGAGCACGCGATGCCCCGGCTGGATACGCCCGTCGAGCGCCGGCGGAATCGAATACGTCAGCGTTTCGAATCCGCGCGTCGCCCCGACGATCACAACATTGGCCTGCATCCTGACTCTCTCTGCGCAGCGCCCAAACCGGCCGCGCGCTTGCAACTTACACCCCGCGCGAGCGATGCGGCGAGTCGCCAGGCCGCCGACTCCCGGCTATCCCCGATCGATCCACCGCTTTCGCGGGCGCGTCCAGTCTGGTTGAATCTGGTGATGGAGGCCCGCTCGAACGAATACGCGCGGGAGGCGACACAAACCGATGCTGCGATTTCTGACTGCCGGTGAATCGCACGGCCCCGAGCTGGTCGCGACGGTCGAAGGCGTGCCCGCCGGCTTCGACATCGACGTTGCCGCGATCAACGCCGATCTCGCACGCCGCCAAAAGGGCTACGGCCGCGGCGGCCGAATGCTGATCGAGAAGGACGAAGTGCGGCCGGTTTCCGGCATCCGCTTCGGCAAATCGCTCGGCAGTCCGATCACGTTCATCATCGAGAATCGCGACTTCAAGAATTGGGTCAAGCGGATGTCCGCCGATCCCAAAGATCGCGCCGCGGCGGACGTCGTCACGCGCGCGCGGCCCGGCCATGCCGACCTTGCGGGCGTGCTCAAATACAATCTCGAAGATATCCGCGACGTGCTCGAACGAGCTTCCGCGCGTGAAACCACCGCGCGCGTGGCGATCGGCGGCCTGGCAAAGCAAATTCTTTCGCCGTTCGGAATCGACGTGCTCGGTTACGTGGCGAGCATCGGCGCGACCGAGGCCAATACTCCCGCGGCGCTGAGCACCGAAGAGCTGCGCCGCATCACGGAAGCATCGCCGGTGCGCGTGGCGGACCCCGACGCCGAAGGTAAAATGATCGCCGAAATCGACGAGTGCAAAAAGACCGGCGATACGCTCGGCGGCATCGTCGAGGTGATTGCGACCGGATTGCCGGTCGGGCTCGGCAGTCACGTGCAATGGGATCGCAAACTCGACGGACGCCTCGCGTTCGCGCTGCTCAGCGTGCAGGCCGCCAAAGGCGTCGAGTTCGGGCTGGGCTTCAAGGCGGGACGGATGCGCGGCTCCGAACTTCACGACGAAATCGGATACGACGCCGCGCATCATCGCTTCACCCGCCATTCCAACAATTCCGGCGGCACCGAGGGCGGCATGAGCACCGGCGAGCCGCTGCGCGTATGCGTCGCGTTCAAGCCGCTATCGACGCTGATGCGCCCGCTGCGCTCGATCGATATCAAAACCAAGGCGGAAGCAGTCGGCGCGATCGAGCGCTCCGACGTATGCGCGATTCCCGCCGCCGCCGTCATCGCGGAATCGGTGGTCGCGTTCGAACTCGCGGCGGCTTTCCTCGAAAAGTTCGGCGGCGATTCAATTGTCGAGATTACGCGCAACTTCAAAGGCTTCCTCGAACAGGTCCGCAACTACTGAAACGCCGGCGCGCGCCGGACTGCGAAAACGCGCGCGCCTGGATCCGCGCTGCAATGCAAATGACGCCCAAACTGATCCTCACCGGATTCATGGCCACCGGAAAAAGCTCGGTCGGCCCGCTGGTCGCGCGCCGGCTCGGATGGGAATTCGTGGACGTTGACGCGGTCATTGTCGCGCAGGCTGGAAAACCAGTCGCGCAAATCTTCGCCGACCATGGCGAGGCTCACTTCCGCCGGCTCGAACGCGAAGTGGTCGCGCATCTGACCGGCGATCGCCGGCGATGTCCCCAGTGCCACGGGCCGCATCCCGAAGTGATTTCGACTGGTGGCGGCGTACTGCTTGACGAATCAAATTGCGCGGCGCTCAAGCGGGCCGGCGTGATCGTATGTCTCACGGCGCGGCCCGAAGTCGTCGCAGCGCGCGTCGAGCGGTCGAAAACCAGGCGCCCGAAACTGACCGAGGGCGGAAAATCCGCTTTGGCCCGAATCAAAGAGCTGATGGACGAGCGAGTTGACGCTTACGCTCGCGCCGATGTTCAAATCGACACCTCCGATCTCACCGTTGATCAACTCGCCGATCAGGTTATCGCGGCCTTCGCCGCACACGCCGCGCGACGATGCGTGCCGCCGGCGGATGGCGTACGATCCGCATAGAGATGCGCACCATCCGCATAGAACTCGGGCCCGCGTCGCATAACGCTCATGTGGGCGCGGGAATCCTGGACCGGCTTGGCAAGCTCGCATGCGACGCCGGACTCAAGCCCGGTTCATGTGCCGTCGTCACGGACTCGACGGTCGAAAGGCTCTACGCCGCGCGCGTCGAGGACACGCTTCGCAAAAGCGGTTTCGCAACCGCCGTAATTTCGGTGCCGCCTGGCGAAGCCTCCAAATCTCTCTCGACGCTCGAGCTTCTCTACGATCGGATGACCGAGATCGGGCTTGACCGCAACAGCGCGGTGTTCGCGCTCGGCGGCGGCGTCGTTGGCGATCTCGCTGGATTTGCGGCTGCGACCTTTCTGCGCGGCGTAGCGCTCGTACAAGTGCCGACCACGGTGGTGGCGCAAGTGGATTCCGCGCTCGGCGGCAAGACCGCGGTCAACCATCGCCACGCCAAAAACCTGATCGGCGCGTTCTACCAGCCGCGGCTGATTGTCGCCGACGTGACTACGCTCGGAACGCTGCCGGACCGCGAGTTTCGCGAGGGCCTGGCGGAAGTCATCAAGTATGGCGCAATCATGGACGCGCCGATGATCGCGGACCTGGAACGCGACCTCGATTCGATCCTTGCCCGCCGGCCCGATCTGCTCGAGCAAGTCGTCGCGCGGTCGCTGATGCACAAAGCCGCCGTCGTCGGCGCCGACGAGCGCGAAAAAGGTCTGCGTAAAACGCTGAATTTCGGCCACACCATCGGTCACGCGATCGAAGCGAGTGCTGGTTACGGCAGCTACTTTCACGGTGAGGCTGTTGCTATCGGGATGGTCGCGGCGGCCCGGCTGTCCTGCTCATATGCCGGCTTCTCGGCCGACGAAGCGTCGCGTCTCCAGCGCCTGATCGAGCGCGCCGGCTTGCCGACGGCGATGCCTCCCGGATGGCACGGCGACGACTTTATCCGCGCGCTTAGTCTCGACAAGAAACGCGCCGCTGGCGCGGTCGAATTCGTGCTGCTCGACCGCTTGGGTCATTCGTTGACCAAGAGCCTCTCGATTGACGAGATCGTCGCACCTGTGCTCTGAATATCTGCCCAAGTCCAGCTAGGGTCCTGAGGCTCCTAACCCTTAGTGTTCTTTGGATAACTAATTGTGACGAAAATTCCGTTTGAATGTTTGGCATTTCTATGATGTGTTTAGTATCCATTGAGTAGCGTATGCGGGGCGGGTTCGACCCGTACATAGCTAAGGGCCGGGAAGACGAAGTAAACGCGCGTAGCGAAGAGGGGTCACATGGATCGATTCGATGAAATGAAAAGCAGTGTCCTGACGGTGCAGGAAGTATCAAGCTACCTCCGCGTACATTCGTCCACGATTTACAGAATGCTGAAGAAAAACCAGCTTCCCGCGTTCCGCGTCGGCAGCGACTGGCGCTTTACCGTCGAGGCAATCGACAAATGGCGCGCTGCCGTGGAGTCTGGCGCCCCGCTTCCCGCGAGCCACAACGGACACTGAGTTTGAAGTAACCGGATAACTCGGCTGGACGAAAATCGGCGCCGGCCGGCTAATTCTGGAAATACCGGCGCGGATTTTCTACCAGAATCGCGCAAATCTTCGCCTTTTCTGCGCCCGCCCGCTTCAGCGCCGGCAAGATATTTTTAAGCACACGGGTCGGCGTCCAGTCACCCGCCGCGGTGATGCCCTCAAGTGCGTCGAGCCGGGATCTAGCTATTTAACTGGAACGATTTGGCGTGGGCTCGGCGTCGCCGCCAAACAACGACGCGAGGATGATCAGCACGACGCCAATGGTGATCGCGCTGTCCGCGACGTTGAACACCGGGTAGTTCAGGTCGTAGTAATGCGCGCGCACAAAGTCGATCACGCGGCCGCCGCGAGTTGCACGATCGATGAGGTTTCCCGTAGCGCCGGCCAGGATCAGCGCAAAGCCGACCGAATTAATCGACACTCGCTCCGATCGCGCTATCAACACCACCAGCACGATTATCGCCGCGCACGACATCGACAGCAGAAACGCCCGGCGGGCCCACGGCGGCGCGTCGGCCAGGATGCTGAACGCTGCGCCGGGATTCAGCGTGTACGTGATGTCCAGGTAGTTCGGGACGAGCGCGATACTTTCATACAGCGCCATGTGCGCCTTGACGAACAGTTTGGTTGCCTGATCGAGCACGATGAGCGGAATCGTGATAGCGCCGATCAAAAGCAGGAACGGCTTGCGCGGCACCCGGCCGGCTAATTCTTTGCCCGCTCCTTGCCCAAGTAGAGGGCTGGGAAGAGGCTTGACGCTCGATCGCTCCTGCAACGGCTACGCCCCCACCACCGCGCGGCATCTTGCGTCTAACTGCTGATCGCCGCCGTCATCGAAATACTTCCAGCATCGCGCGCACTTCACCCCGGACGCGTGACGCCCAACCAGCGTGATTGCGGGATTCGCGGCGGCTCGCGCGAAGCTGCCATCGACGGCGAAGTCCTCGCGGCCGCCAGCTTGCCGCCTGATCTCGGCTGCTTCCGCTTCGCCCAGAATCGCGACGTCCGAGACGATGAACAAATCTTTCAGCTCTTCGCGATACTGCTTGATTGTTTCGGTAAGCCCGCTCTCAGAGCTATCGTCAGATCCCAGGCTGATTGCGGCATCGAGCGGCGCGCCGATCGTTCCCGACTTGCGCATCGCTTCGAGCAGCTTGAGCGCCTCGTCGCGAATCTTGAGCAGCCGCTCCCATCGCGCCTCCAATTCTTCATCGCGCCACGACGGATTCGCCGGATGCATCGTCGCCAGATGCACGCTCTCGAGCCGCTTCCCCGGGAGATACGCGTAAACTTCCTCGGCGGTGAACGGAATCAGCGGCGCGAGCATCCTGACAATCGCGTCGAGAATATTGAACAGCGCGGTCTGCGCCGAGCGCCGCTCGTGCGATTGCTCCGCCGCGCAATAGAGGCGGTCGCGCGCGACATCGATATACAGCGAGCTCAGATCGACGACGATGAAATTCAGCATCGCCTGATACGCGGTCTGGAACTCGAATGCTTCGTAAGCGCGGCGCACTTCGCTCTTGAGCTTCTCCGTGCGCGCCAGGATGAAACGATCGAACTCGAGCATATCCTTGAATTCAATCGCGTCCCGCTCGGGATCGAAGTCGGCCAGGTTGCCCAGCACGAACCGGCAGGTATTGCGAATCTTTCGATACGACTCCGACACCGCGCTGAAAATCGTCTGGCCGAGCGTGATGTCGGCCGTGTAGTCGAGCGACGCGTACACCAGTCGCAGCACGTCGGCCCCCATCCGTCCGACCGCATCGACGGCGTCCTCCGAGTTGCCGAGCGACTTGGACATCTTGCGGCCCCGCTCGTCCACCGTCAGTCCATGGCTGATTACGCTCTTGAACGGCGCCGCGGCGCGCTCCGACACCGCGCAGACCAGCGACGAGCCGAACCATCCGCGCGCCTGTTCCACCGCTTCCAGGTACGCGTCCGCCGGCCACGCCAGGTCAGGGCGCGTGCCAAGCACCGCGGCTTGCGAGGATCCCGAATCGAACCACACGTCGAGG
>OBLT010002389.1_pt1 | contig 11696 bp, 12 predicted proteins | sample 1518721 | NCBI WGS metagenome assembly OBLT01 (sample SAMEA3539307, study PRJEB22396) | soil metagenome | biome: tundra; feature: field; material: soil | place: USA | collected 2010-05 | depth 0.15 m | reverse complement strand
TGCAGCATGACACCTTTAATATAGACCCAAAGGTCTTTTTATGTCAAGATGAAGTTGATTGAACGCAGCGCAGCAAGGGTTCGACCGTGGAATAGGCTAACCGTGCTGATCAAGAAATACCCCAACCGCCGGCTGTACAACACATCCTCCAGAGCTTACGTAAACCTCAACGATCTGGCTGCGCTCATCCGGAAAGGTGAAGAGATTCAGGTGGTTGACGCCAAGACGGGTGAGGATATCACGCGGGTGGTGCTGACGCAGATCATCGTGGAAGATGCCAAGGATGCGCCCACCGGTTTGCCGCTCGAACTGCTGCGCCAGTTGATCAAGGCGAGCGACCGGGCCGGGCAGGAGTTCATCATGTGGTATCTGAAATCCGCCTTCGATACCTACGAAAAAGTACAGGATGCGGTACAAGACCGGCTGAAGGATGTGGGCTCGGCGGCTCTTTCGCCGCTCAACCTGGTGAAGAACCTGCTCACGCCGGAGCCGGGGCCGAAGGCGGAGGATGAGCTGGAGCAATTGCGGCGCCGGGTGGCGGAGTTGGAGCAGCGCAAGCAAAGACCGCGGGCTGGTGGGAAGACCGCTGCCTCACGGTCGCGGCTCCGATCAGAGCCGGGCCCATAGGGCACCCCGTGAGGGAGCGGTTTCTCGACATTCGAGACCTTCGAGCGGGATGAGGAGTGCGATGGGATTGACGTTTCTGGCGGGAATCGATCCGGGGCCGCTGGCATTATGGGCAAGTGTGATTGCGGGGGGCGATTCGGCCGACCGCATCGCCACGGTGGAAGCCGCGCTGAAGAGCAAGCGCGGCGCCTACTGGCGGGGCGAAATCGGCCGGTGGATCGGCCGCCTGGTTCCGGTGGAAATCCTGGTTCCCGAATCCGCCCAGCGATGGCGTCCCCTGGTACGCGACGCCTTCCAATTTCTTTTCGAGCGTCTCTCGGACCGGCGCCTGGCGACTAAGGTGGTGCAACAATTCGAACTTTCGGCGGACACGGCGCCGGAGCAACGCCTGCTGCGCCTGGTCAACAAGATGCCTGGCTTGCAGAAGGTGGGGCAAGTGCTGGCGCGCAACCGCCGCCTGGCGCCGAAGCTGCGCCGCGCCCTCTCCGAGTTGGAAAACGGGATGTCGGACGTGACCCTGGAAGAGATCCAGCGCCTGATCGAAGAGAGATTGGGCAAGCGGCTGAAGGCCTACGCGGTGGAACTGGAGCCGGCCATCCTGTCCGAAGCCAGCGTCAGCGCGGTGATACGCTTCACCTGGAATCACCCCGGCAGGGAACGCGAACAGGGAGTGTTCAAAGTGCTCAAGCCCTACGTGCCGGAGTGCTTCGGCGAGGACATGACGCTGCTCCAGGACCTGGGAGAATTCCTCACCTCCGCGGAGCGCGGCTATGGGTTCGCCATCCACGACGTGAAGGATATGCTGGCGGAGGTGCTGCTGCTGCTGGCTCACGAGCTGGATTTCCGGCGCGAGCAGGCGACCCTGCTGGAAGCTGTGAAGATGTACCGCGCCAGCATCGGAATTCGCGTCCCCCGCCTGATCGAACCGTTGTGCACCGATACCATCACGGCGATGAGCGCGGAGGCGGGGGTGAAGGTGACGGAGGCATTTCCCCGCTCGCCGATCCGGCGCGCCCGGGTGGCCGAGCAATTGATCGAAGCGCTGGTGGCGGTGCCGTTTTTTTCGCGCGAGGAGGAGTCCATCTTCCACGCCGACCCGCATGCCGGAAATCTGCTATACGACGAGACGAACCGGGAACTGGTGATCCTGGACTGGGCGCTGGCCGAGCGGCTGAACGTGAAATCCCGGCGCCAGTTGGTGCTGCTGTCGGTGATGATGACGCTGCGCAGCCGCGAGGGCGTGCGCCATGCCGTCCGCGACCTGGCCCTCAGCGCCGATAGCCGCAACCACGCACACCTGGGCGCGATCGCCGGCTGCGTCACGCGGTTTTTCGAGCAACTGCCGGCTGACGCCTCCCCGGGCACGCTGGACGCGATGCGGCTGCTGGACCGGATCGCTCTGGAAGGCGTGCACTTTCCGCCGCCGCTGTTCCTGTTCCGCAAAATTGTGCTAACGCTGGATGGCGTGCTGTACGATGTGGCGGGTCCCGACGTGCACATCGACGAAGTGATCGCGCGCGAGTTCCTGACGCGTTGCGCCGCCAGCCTGGGGATATTCCATGCCCCACTCGAGTGGAAGGATTTCGCCGCCATCGAGTGGAACGCGCTGGTCTTTCCGCTGCGGCGCGCCGGGTGGGTGAGCTGAGGAGATGCGGTCGCCCATCAAGCGACGCTCCCTAACGGTCGCGGCTCCGATCAGAGCCGTCTCAGGTGAGGAAGGAGAAGCGCTGGGTGAGTTTCAACAGCTTGAGCACTCTGTAAATGCCCACGTTGACGGCACGCAGCACGACTTTGACGGATTTCGCTTCGGCCAGAGCAGCCAACTCTTCCAGGGCCCTGACCGCGTCCCCATCGATGCGCGGCACCCCAGAGAAATCCAGCATCACTTCGCTCTCTCCACGATTCACCTTCTCAACGGCTTCCTGAATCCATGCGGCGTTGGTTGTCATAGGCACGCCCCTTCCTCGGCTGTCACCTGCCCGGCGCCGGCGAGGCTCGACGGTCCGCGCCCCCGATAGGCGCTCCAAAACAACCCGACCAACTCGCTGACCAGCGGCATGCGGGGGTTGGAGCGCCACGATGGATCGTCAAAGGCAATCTTGGCCAAATCGGGCATGGCGCGCTCAAATTCTTCTTCGGAGATTCCCAGGTCGGCGATGGAACGCGGAATCTCCAGCCGGTCGAGAAGCTGTTCGGTGGCCGACACCAGGCGCTTCACCTTCTCGGCAATGGTATCGCCACCGAGGCCGAGCAGGTCCGCCACCATGGCGTACTTTTTGTGCGCGATATACGCGCGCAGGTTGGGCGACGGCATGAATTTGGTGGGCACGGCCGCGTTATAGGCAAGGACATGCGGCAACATGAGGGCGTTGGCGCGGCCGTGGCCGACGCCGAACCTGGCGCCGAAGGCATGAGCCAGCGCGTGATTCACTCCCACCGACGCGTTGGAAAACGCCAGCGCCGCGATACAGGCGGCATTGTGCATCATGCTGCGCGCTTCTTCGTCGCGGGGGTGCTCATAGGCGATGGGCAGGTACTTGAAGACCATGCGAATGGCTTGCATGGCGTTGGAGTCGGTGTAGGGGGAAGCGTGAATGGAGACTCCCGCCTCGAGGGCGTGGGTCAGGCAGTCGATCCCAGTGTCGGCAGTAAGGTTTTTCGGCATCGACATGACGAACTGGGGATCGACGATGGCCACATCCGGACTCAAGGAATAGTCGGCCAGGGTCACCTTGCGCCCGCGCTCCTTGTCGATCAGGACGGCAAACGGAGTGACTTCACTGCCGGTTCCGCTGGTGGTGGGGATGGCAATCATGCGCACGCGGTTGGTTGTTGCGGTGGGGAATCGGACGACGCGCTTGCGGATGTCCAGAAACGGCGCGGCCAGTTCCTCCAAGTCGGCCTCGGGCGATTCGTATTTGAGCTTCATGAGCTTGGCCGCGTCGATCACGCTGCCGCCGCCGAGCGCGATAATCTGGTCCGCCCGATGGAGATGGAGAGCTTCCACGCCCTGCATGACGACCTGGAGCTCCGGTTCCGCGTCGGGAATGGCGAGGACGCGGACGTGGGTCTGGGCAGGAATCGAGCGCCGGACCAGGTCCACGTGGCCCATCTGCTCCAAAAGCGGATTGCTGACGATGAGGGTGGAGAGTGACGAGAAATGGCGGAGATTTTCAACGGCGTTCATGTTGAAGTAGATTTGATTGGGAACGCGGAACCACATATGGGCTTGTGTCCTCCGAGCGACGCGTTTGATATTCAGATAGTGGTACAGGTTCACGTTATCGGTGGTGCTGTTCCCGCCACCGGTGCCGCATCCGAATGAAAAGGTGGGCACCATGTCGTTGTAAACCCCGCCGAGCGCACCGATCGATCCGGGAGAATTGACGATGATCCGTCCCGCGTTGATGACCTCGCTGAACTTTCCGATGATCTCGTCGTCGCGCGAGAAAATGACCGCCGTGTGTCCGAGGCCCCCGGCATGATTCACGTCTACGCACACGCGGAGCGCCTCATCGACGGATTTCGCGCGATAGACGGAGAGCACGGGGAACAACTTCTCGACCGACAGCGGATGCTCCCGGCCGACACCTTGAATGGGCGCAATCAACAATTTCGTGTCCGGCTTGACGCGCAGACCGCAGGCGCGGGCGATATCGGTGGCCTTCTGGCCGACAGCCATGGGCCGCATGAATCCGGTGTCGGGGTCGATCACCATGCGCCCCAGGATCTCGGTCTCTTTCGGGTTGCAGATGTGGGCGCCGAGGTCGGCGAATTTCCGGATCACGAGGTCATAAATCTCATCGTCGATCACCACGGTTTGTTCGGAGGCGCAAATGGTTCCGTTATCAAATGTCTTGGAGGTGATGATATCGACGACGGCCATGTCCAACTGCGCCGTTTTTTCCAGATAGACCGGGGTATTGCCCGGTCCCACACCCAAGGCCGGTTTGCCGGAGCTATAGGCGGCTTTGACGGCGCCGGGACCACCGGTGGCATCGATCAGCTTGACGTCTTTGTGACGCATCAGGTAGTTATTGTCGGGTATGGTGGGCGATTCCAGGCAGGTGAAAACGCCTTCGGGAGCGCCGTGCTTCACGGCGGCCTCGTACATGATCCGTATGGCCTCCTGGCAACAGGTCCAGGCCTTTGGATGGGGGCCGAAAATCACCGCGTTTCGCGTCTTGATGGCCATGATGCATTTGAAGAGCACGGTGGAGGTGGGGTTGGTAATGGGGGTGATCGAGAAGATGAGCCCGATGGGCTCGGCCACCTCCACCAGGCCGCGTTCCGGGAACTCGCGGATGACGCCGACGGAACGTTTGTCTCTGATGTAGTCGTAGACGAATTCGGTGGCCACCATGTTCTTGATGGCCTTGTCTTCCAGGACCCCGAGCCGGGTTTCCTCAATCGCCAGGCGGGCGAGATATTGAGCCTGGTCCAGTCCGGCCAGGACCATCGCTTTGACGATGCGGTCGACGTCCTCCTGAGAGAATTGCGTAAAGACGGCAGCGGCGGTTTTGCCCCGGCTGACCAGTCCTTCGAGGTACGTGATGCGCTCGTCAGTGAGGCTTGCAACATTCTCTGCCATGCGTGGATCCTCCCGGCACACTTCCCCCGCACGGTTGATCGCGGCGTGCCCTCAAAAGCAATTGTAAAAGACCGCCAGCGCACTAGCAATCATAAAATGAGATGCAAAACTCCTCAACGTGTTGTAGTCTGTCTGTGGTAAGACAATTGCGCGGTATCCGTCGGGACCACGAATCAAATCCGGGGCTGCTCCCTCGGATCCAAACGGAGGATTCGTGGAACAACCGCCAGCCCATGGAGGATGTTATGTTCGACAAATACCGGGTGACCGTCCTCACTCTCAGTGTCCTATTGCTACTGTCCCTCCCGCTTTTCGGTCAGCAATCGTACGTCACGCGCTTCGACGTGTACGGGGGCTACGGTTTTCTCGATAGCCCAAAGGTCAACCTCTTCGAGCACGGCTTTGCAGCGCAGGCCGGCTTCCGGCCGAAGACCTGGCTCTCGCTGGGTATCGACTACACTTTCGCGGCGGGCGATCTGAAGATCACGCCGGACCAGTTGCTTCCCGCGTTGCAGACAAATCTACAAACCGGGATAGGACTGGGGATCGCGGCAGGGAAACTCCCCCCCACCTATCCTTACAGCACCCTGTACGTCCCGGCGCATTCCACGACACACACCTTCGCCGTCGGTCCGGAGCTGGTCTACCGGCACTTCACCAGAGCGACGATTTTTGTGCGTCCGGTCTATGCGGGGATCATCCATGAAACCGCGACCCCGAAACCGCAGGATCCAGTCGTCGCGGCCCTCGTGACCGGCCTGATCACCGGGCCCAGCAAGACCGACCATGTCCTGTTCTTGGGTTTCGGCGGCGGCTTCGACATTAACTTCGGCCATCACTTCGCCTGGAGAACGCAGGCCGACCTGGTGCACGATCACCTGTTCAACGACCTGTTGAAGGATGCCCGCTTCACCGTGCGCTTCTCCTGCGGCCCGGCCTTCAACTTCGGCAAGAACATCGTGAAGTGAGCCGCCGTCACGGAGCGTCATTCCACGGCGCGCCGGCGGCGGGCGGAATATGGCTCATGGCCCGCTCGGTGAGCGCGCAGATGGTGAGGCTGGGGTTGACCCCCAGGTTGGCCGCGATCACGCTGCCGTCGCAGACGTAGAGGTTGCGATAGCCGAACAGACGGTTTTGCGCATCCACCACGCCGCGCTCCGCCGAATCGGCCATCGGACACCCCCCCAGAATATGCGCCGTGCCGGGCACGTCGAAGAGGATCTCCGTCACCATGCTCATCGGTGTGCCGCCGATGGCCGCGGCGATCTTGCGCGCGAAATGGTTAGCCTGCGGGATGAAGGTAGGGATGCGCCGCCCCTGGCTGCGCAGCACGCGCCGGAACGGCCAGAACCACGGGCGTCCCAGCCGCATCTCGATATGACCGTCGAGGGTCTGCATGCAAAGCAGGATGATGGATTCGCGCGCCCAGCCAAACGGGTGCAGGCTGCGCAGGGTCCGGAGGGGATGGCGCAAGAGGGAACCCGCCAGAACCTGGAGCCAGAGCAGGATGCGTTTTCGGCCGGGCTCTCCGTCCGTCAACACGGTGGCCAGCAGTCCCATGGCGTCGGACCCCGCCGGGTAGCGGGTGGCCTCGATGTGGGTGTACTGGTCCAGGTAGAAGCCCGAGCCGATGGCCACCCCCGTCGATAAGTCCTCGCGGCTGCCGGGCACGCGCACGCCGATCAGCGACTCCGCATTGGTGCGGACGCGGTGGCCCAGTTGCCCGCTGATTCGGGGCAGCGAGCCCTTTTCCTTCAGCCGGGAGAGAAGGTCGAGCGTGCCCAGCGCGGAGGCCGCGAACACTACGCCGCGGCAGGTGAAGCGGCGGCGGCCGCCCGGCAGGAGGGTGGATGGAACCGTGAACACCTGGTATCCATTGCTGCCATCCGGGCTGCCGTCCAAAGGCCGGACATCCACCACCTTGGTTTCGGCGAACACCTGGGCGCCGCGCTTCTCGGCCAGGTAGAGATAATTCTGGTCCAGCGTATTCTTGGCGCCATAACGGCACCCCATCATGCAGCCGCCGCAGCCGATGCAGGTGGTGCGTTGGGGTCCGTCGCCGCCGAAATAAGGATCGGGATGAGTGACGCCTAGGGGCTCTCCCTCGGGCCCCTGAAAGACGGCAACCCTGGTGCGATAGAAGGTATTCCCTGCCCCGTGCTCTTCCGCCGACCGCTGCAGGATGCGATCCGCCGGACCCATAATCCGGTTTTCCGCCACGCCCAGCATGCGCACCGCGGTGGCGTAGTGCGGCGGCATCTCGGTTTTCCAGTCCGCCAGACCGGCCCACGATCCGCTTTCCCAGATGGCGTCTCCCGGGACCAGTAAGGTATTGGCATAGGTGATGGACCCGCCACCCACCGCGCAGCCGTGCATGATCAATACGTGGCGGAAGGGGTCGATATTGAAAAATCCGCGCAGCCCGAGGCCCGGCCGCCAGATCCATCGCCAGATTTTCCAGTTGGTGGCGGGCAGGTTCCGCGGGGTCCACCGGCAGCCCATTTCCATGACGCCCACGCGGTAGCCCTTCTCGGTGAGGCGGTGGGCGGAGACGCTGCCGCCGAACCCGGAACCGACCACAATGAAGTCGAAGTCCATCGCTATTTGCCGGGTGTTGCCGCGCAAGCGGCCCGGGGGGCAGGCGCCCCGCAAGCGGGCAATCCAGCCGGCAGTTTAGGGATTTCCAGCCCCGGCTTTAAGACGCTCTCGCGCATGGAGGTCAGGGAGTGCCGGAGAGATTTCTCCGGGTTGATCCCCATCAAGGCCGACCCGAGGAAGCGCGTGGCGGACCCGAATTCATCGCTCAACGTGATGGTTTCGGCCTCCACGAAGACGCCCTTCGAGGTTTCGGCAAGCCGCCAATAGGAATTGAGACGCCGCAGGTAGCCGTGATCTTTGCCGACCTCGGCGACGCGCGTGGAGAGAGAGCGGAGGCGCCAGCGCTGTGCATCCACACGCTCCCACACCACGTCGCTCTCCACATCCAGGATGGCGGGTTCCTTCATCCGCATGGAATATTGAAAGCGGTCCGTTCCGGTAAGGCAGAGGAGCTTGGAGGCGGAGATGGTCTCGGGGAAATACTGGGCGCGATGGTCATAGTCCTGGAGCATGCGGATCAGTTTGTCCAGGGTGGCGCCGGGAATGAAGGAGGCTCCGACCCAATCGTAGAGCTGCCCGCCGGCCAGTTTGTGCGGGTTCGGCCCGTTCGGCTCCAAGGTGCGGATTTTTTGCCCGCGCACGATCTGCTCGTTCAGGGCGGTGTCGGCATCGGCCAGCAGGAAGGCCTTGCGTGCATCCATCCGCGCTTCGGCGGATTGGACGTAGCAATCGAATTGTTGGGCGGTTTCGGGCTTCAGTTGCTGCGCGCCGAGCCGGGCGGAAAACAAAAGGCAGCAGGCGATGACTTGTTTCATTTGAGAAGGTCCGCTTGATTATCGCTCCGGGCGCGCCCGTTGGAAAGGGCAATTTCCGCCACGTGTCAGGGCAATTTCCGCCACGAATCTACTGGATTCCGGACGCGATGTTGCGTAGTCTGGAGAAAGGAATTCCTCCGCCTATGCATAAACTTGCCGCCGTCGAAGAGGCGAAGACGCTGTTCAACCTAGCCAAGGACTGGTCGGTTTGGCGATGGCTCACCGAGAAGAAACACGCGCGTACCACCGCGGACGCGGCCTGGGCGGCTCTGGAAGCCTGCGAAGAGAAAGTCAAGGCCGCGTGGGCAGAGGAGTGGCAGCAGGCCTACGGTCATCCGAAGTCGCGGCGTCATGCCGCTCTCGACCCCGAAGTTAGAGCGGCCCTCGAACGCTTGTACGAGGAAGACAAGGAAGCGCGCCAGGCCCACGACGCGGCGGAAGCCCAGTTCGACGAGGCCGACCGGCGGATGAGCACCAGCATGGCCTGCACGGGCGCGCAAATGGCCATCGACGCCTGGGAGATGCGCGAGAAGTTCATACGGAAGGCGGAAGCTCTGGGGCGGCGGAAATGAGGCTGCAGGGGAGGGGCGGGCAGCTTCGCCCGCCAGAGGCGTTAAAATGGGGCCGCTCTCAGATGATGAAGTTATCCCTGACAGCGCGGATACATTTCGGAGCGCCGTAACGGACGTTCTGGTGTACGATCAGACGGGAATTGCTAACCATGTACAACCCTGAGAGTTTCCGAAAAGAGAGGAAAAGGCTGCCGGGGGAAATTGACGCGAATCGAACCCCTGGGCAAAAAGTAGAGGTTCCCGCCAATTCTCAGGGGTCAGATTGACGTCGGGTCCTCTTCGGTTCCAGCCGAGATGACATCCAGTAAGAGCCTGGCGGTAACGATTCGCGTCCCTGACCACGATGTGGGGAAGTGCTTAAGATTGCCGGTCACCAGATAGTTGGCTTGGGCGGCGTGGGAACATTCCAGAAAAACATCATCGTCCGGGTCGGAACAAGCTCTTATGGCTTCCGTGGGCCGGACCCAAAAGCCTTTCTCGCGAATGGTGTGAAGCGTGCCGGTTATGACGTCTTCACTCAGTCGAAACCGGGGACGGCTGATGACCTCTTCGTACTCGGCATAAACGCTCCCACTGATGCAGAGTTGAATCGAGCCGCCGATAGCAAGCACGAATACCTGCGCGGGAGGTCCGAGGGGTTGTAACAACGCCGAGACGATAATGTTCGTGTCGAGAACGACCCTGATCATGAGCCCGGTTGCAACCGGGATTCACGCCGCGCCTCGCGCGCCGCGGCAATCTCCGCGTCGATCTCGTCCACGGAAAGCCGATCCAGACCGGCTTGTTTGGAACTCTGCCACGACTCCTGAAGCCATTCCGGCACGAGGTCATGTTGCAGCACCCGCCGGGCGTATTCCTCCGCTGAGAGACCTTGCGCGCGTGCCTTAGCCGCAAGAGCTACGGTCTGCTCGTCCGGGAGGTTAATGATCAAAGTCATGGCGTACTTGTTCTATGGTATCAGTTTGCCTTCCGAAACACGGCTGGGGACGTGGGGCGGCGGGGCGGTACCTGACTTGCAGAAGTTTGATACACTCCGCCCTATGCGTACCATCGGCTTGCCTGAACTGATAGTCATACTTGGAGTCTTGCTCTTCCTGCTGGTGCCATTCGCTTTGATTGCATTCATGGTCTGGTGGTTTGCCAAGCGGAAGCCTAACGCGATGGGCTCGAAGTCGTGCGGCCACTGCGGACAGCGCATCCCCGATATCGGAGGATTCTGTCCAATCTGCGGGCAGAGGTCGTTGGCGCCCTGAGCCGGTACCGGCAAACGGAGAGATCTGCCTTCCGGGGGCTTCGGATTCCGGGACGTCCGGACTGGGATCGGCGCGGCAGTTCAGGCGAGCCTTATGCCCGGAACCCGTTCAAAGTGACGGCGGTTTCGGGTGAGCAGCGAGCCGCCGTTGCTGGTCACGATGCCGGCAATCAGACTGTCGGCCATCCCAATGGGATTGCCCGATCGTTCGAGTGATCTGCGAATCTCACTGGCAGCATCGGCAGCCGCATCGTCCAGCCCCAGCGACGGCACCGCCCCGAGCAGTTGAAGCAGGCGGGCAAGCTGCTTCGGGTTCTTGGCGCCCGAGAGAAGCTCAAACCTGGTGATGACCGTCGTTCTGAGTGCGCCAGGGCGAAGCAATCGCTCCACTCGGTCGGCTTCGCCTTTACCCGCGAGGTAATCGATGAGGACATCGGTATCGGCGATGGTCATCGCCAGTTCGCCCGGATTCTCCCGGTTCGAGTCGACAGACCGGCAGCTTCCGTCTCTTTCATGGATCCCTTCAGCGCGAGAGCGTTCTGGATAGCATTTGTCCGGCCACTTTGAGCTTCGAGGTAGAGTTCCAGTGCCTCGGCCACCACGGTCGAGAACCCCTTCTCGCCTCGGTTGGCGGCCAATTCGAGGATGCGCGCGCGATGTTCAGGCTTCAGCTCGATGGTGGTTCGCATGCTTCCATTATCACATGCATGCACATGCATGTCAGGGGATGGCGCGGCTCTCCGGCTGAACGCGAGAGAAGCCGCTCCCTCAGAAGCGGTGAAAGAATGCGCCAGCAAGCGGGCGATGGCAAGCTAAAGCATGCCCCACCATTGCAGGCAAACCGGGAGCGGTCTTCGACAAGCCAGGGGGCCTGCCCTACAGCGCGTACCGTCCTGCCGCGAGCACGTGTTTGGCGATCTGGCGGCCTAGCGCGATGGTGTCCGCCGGCTCGTGCTTGGACAGGCGGCGCAAGATCGCCATCTGGGTCCGGAGCATGTCGCCTTCGGCCACCGCGGCGATCACCTTGCGCGCCGAAAGCTCCACCGTCTGGACGGCTTTGGCCGCGTAATAGCGGGTCATGGCGATGGCCTGCCTGGCCGCGCCTTGGCCCTTGGCGGCGATCAGTTTCTCGGCGCGCAGAATGCACGATTCCAGGGCAAACACTTCCATGATGCAGTCGGCCAGCGCGCCCATCACTTCCTGCTGGTCCGCCAGACCCATCATGTACTTCTGCGACGCCG
>OBLT010002387.1_pt1 | contig 11707 bp, 7 predicted proteins | sample 1518721 | NCBI WGS metagenome assembly OBLT01 (sample SAMEA3539307, study PRJEB22396) | soil metagenome | biome: tundra; feature: field; material: soil | place: USA | collected 2010-05 | depth 0.15 m | reverse complement strand
TCTGTGCGGACAGCACGGTCCATCCGACGCGACCGCAAGACGCGCAGAGTCGGCGTTATGGGTGGTTTGTCCATCAACGTACGTTTCACTCGTCACGGTGCGTCATCTCCGGCGTGGCCGCAGGGGTAGCTGGACGGGCGGCTGGCCAAGTCGGTGACCGGCGGCGGCCGGTCTTCGGGCCGCGGGCAGGCACGCCGGGTCCGGGGCGCAGGCGCGACGGCTGACCGGCTGCGGCGGCCAACACAGCAGCAACACAAGTCCGGCTCCGGGAGGGGTCCAACACGCGGATAACACGGACGAAACGGCATTACCCGGCACACGTCGGCACACCTGCTAAGCTGCTGCCGCAAGCTCCTGACAGGCCCATCTGCTGGTAAACGGGCTGCGGAGCTGCATCAGGCAGAGGCTCCCCGGTCGATGACAGACCTTCTGAAAAACGGACGCTCAGCCGTGTTGTGTCCCCGGCGGCCCAGGCCCACCAGCAGATGGCCAGCACTTTGGTTGGCCTGATCAGACGGGCTTGACGCGCGTGGCGGCTGCGAGTGCGCGCATCACCGCATCGGCAAACGCTTGTGGCGCCTGAAGGGGGACGAAATGTCCGGAGTCAGGCTCTACGACTAGGTGCGCGTTGGTGAACCAATCGTCTAGGTGGTCGGACCACTCGAGCGGGAAGAGCGCGTCGCGGCCCGGCCAGAGAACTTCGAACGGCACGGTCGTCCGCCCGGCCGTGGCCGGTGCGTGCTCGGCGACGACGCCCATCGGGCGCTGGGCTCGATACCAGCCGATCGAGGCGGTGAATGCGCCTGGGCGGGAGTACAGGCCGGCAAGCCGGTCGAAGTCTTCCGCTGACAGCGGGAAATCCTGACCGCTCCAGTGGCTCCAGATGTGGCGCAGGTAGATCCGCACGTTTTCGGGGTGGGCGTCGAGCAGGCTGTCCGCGAGCGGCAGCCGGTGCAACGACTGGTACCAGAACTCTGCCTGCGTCTCGGGCCGCAGCAAACGCGAGCCCGCACCGGGGACGGGCGGCGTGACCGCCGCCGCCCGTACGCGGTGGGGGGCGTGCCTGATCACCGCCTGGATCACTCCGGAGCCGACGTCATATCCGGCGAACACGGCGCGCTCGATCCGCAGTTCATCGAGCAACCCGAGTATCGAGCGCACTTGCGCCGCGGCGGAATAGCCCACCGCCGGCTCGACGGCGTGACGATCTGACTCCCCGAACCCGCGAAGGTCCGGCACGATCAGCCGTGCGTGGCCGGTGAGCAACGGCACGACCCGCGCGTAATCTCCGCGGTGTCCCGGCCAGCCATGCAGCAAGACGACCGGCTCGCCGGATCCGGCATCGTCATAGGCCAGACGGAAGCCGTCCACGGGCGTCGAGTGACTCGTAGTCCCCTCGTCAGGTTCGCCGGCGCCGTTTCCCACACAGTCATTGTGCTCGACGGTGTGTGCGAGCACCAGCCGGTCCCCCGGATCCGTAGTCTGGTTCGCATGGCTGACGTGACCGCTTCACAGATGGTGAATCTGTTCGACCGGTACGTGTCCGCTCTCAACGAACGGCGGCGGGCGGATGCGCTGGCGATCGTGGCCGACGAGCTGGACCACAACGGGGAGCGCATGACGGGCGCGGATTGGTGGGATCGCCACATCGCAGCGAATGTCGAGGCGCTGCCGGACTACACATGGGCGGTCGATGAGATAATCCTGTGTGGCGAACGGGTGATCGTGCGGTACACCGATTCCGGCACGCTAAGCCGGCCCTGGGTCGGACTCACCAGCATCGGCGTACCCATCCGGTTCAGGGAGTACGTGATCTACACCGTCCACGCGAACCGGATCGTCGCGGTGTGGAGCGTGTTCGACCACTGGGCCCTCGCCGGGCAAGATTCCCGCTGACGCAGGACGACTGCGGCTGCCGACGCGTCCGGCGTCGCCCGAATCTGCCAGTCGCCGGAACGGGCGCCCAACCTAGAGGCGATCCTTGACCACCATTCGTGACACCGCTCGCGTTGCCGGACTCAGCGCGAAGATCGTATCGAGGGTGTTCAACGACGATCCCCATGTCACCGGTCCCAACGACACCGATCGCGGTAAGCACGCAATGTACGTCGGTCACGTCCGTTCCTCAGGCAGCCACGAGTTCGTCCTGGACGTCACGCGCCGGGCTGCGCTCGGCTGGCCGCCCACGCACGAGCTGCGGGCCAGTTCAGCAAGCTCTTATGTCACCTCGTCAGGCCGAAGGAGGTGGCCGCGCGGCGGCCTCCGCCCGACGGCTGAATTCCGGCGAGTTCGCCGGGGTGGCCGGGTAGCCCAATTGGGAGCCTAACTGGCAGCCAACGACCCCAGTCATCTAGCCACACTCAGCCACGTCCAGCCTCGTAATACCTGGCCAGGAGGATCATCCAGCCACGTCTGCCATCACCCAGCCACCCTGCAAACTCGACTGATACTCAAACAGGTACATGGGGAGTCCGTCCTGGGTTTGCTGACCCACCCGCGACATCGGCGGCATCGCAATTACCCGTTAGGTCGTTGCTGTCATGATCGGAAACCTGGCGCCGTGAGCTGAGGCCTGCGCGGCCGGTTTGGCGGGGCGGCCGTTTGCATGTGCCCGTCTCGGCCAGTGGTCTTCCGGCGGCAGGTGCCCCGGATGGCCCTCAGGCGGAGCCGGGCTGGGCGACCGGCGGCTGGCCGCGCCCGCTGCCGTCGTGGTGGCCGTGCCCGATCGCGGCGAACCGCGCCTGGGCGGCGTCGAGCTGGCTGGCGATCATGTCCTTGACGTCGGCCTCCAGCGGGGTGTCCGGGCGCAGTATGAGCTCGCGCAGGGCCGGCACCAGGGGGCCGTACTTGCTGGCGAGCTTAGACAGCCTGGGCCCGGTGGTGTGGATGATGCCTACGGCGTTGCCGGTGAAGTCCGACGCCTTGATCACCCGCGCCCACGGGGTGGCAGCCAAGCTGGCGAGGACGTGCTCGCGGTACTGCTCGTGCTCGTCGCGGCCGGGCTCCCATTCGGGGTTGGTGACCGCGGCGACCAGGGCGGCGGTGCGGTCGCCGAACCGTCCGGCCAGCACCGCCAGGGCGGCCTGCCGGCCGCCGGGAGCTATATCGGCGGCGTGGTCCTCGACGGCATCGTGCAGCAGCGCGGCGCAGGCCACGTCCGGGTCGGCGACCCGGTAGTGAGACAGGATCCGGATCGTCACCCTGAGCAGGTGACTGGCGTAGGGTTCGCGCTGCCGCCTGTCTCCCGCGTGCAACCGGGATGTCAGCGCCAGCGCATCCGCGGCGCGGCGGCGATCGGCAGCGGGGAATGCCGCGATTCCCATGAGCAGCCGTTCCCGCAGGCCGGCCTCGCCGTGCACGGAAGTAATCGCGTGCAGAGGCATTCCGGCCAGCAGCCGCCGTTCTGCCAGCTCCAGCCCTGGACCCGGCTCGGACATCGGGTTCGCCGTCTCATCGGCCATGATCGCCTCCGTCTCCCCAGGCAGCTACGCCTGGTATGCGGCTCGCGGCGCCATGTCAGGAAGCTTAGGCCGGCCGGCCATGATCATGCCGAGATTGCCGAACCCGGCCCGCTCCGGCACCGGGCCGTCAGGATCCGGGCGCGATTCCTGGCCTGTACAAGACAGGCCTCGCAGGTACGAGGGCGACACGCTCTCATCCGCCGGCGAGCGGGCGACAGCATGGCGCCCGCTGATCCGTTCCGGGCAGGCCCGGGCTACCTGGCGGTGAACCCGGCGTCGACCGGGAGCGCCACGGCGGTGACGTAGCGGGCCTCATCGGAAACCAGCCAGGCGATCGCGTTGCTGACGTCGACGGCTTCGATGAGCTGGACGTCCAGGAGGTTGCCCACGTCGGCGCCGCTGGAGGCGGGAGCGCTGGCGAATAGTCCGGCCACCGCGTCGTTGATTACCATCGGCGTGTTCGCCCCGGCCGGGTGCACGGAGTTGACGCGGATGTTGTGCGGGGCCAGCCAGTGCGCCCAGGTACGCCCCAGGCCCACGATGGCGTGCTTGCTGGCGCAGTAGCCGTCCGACCCGCCGCGGCCGTTGCCGCCGCGGCCGACCAGGCCGAGCGTGGACCCGGTCAGGACGATCGCGCCGCCCCGGCCCTGCTCGATCATGACCGGCGCAGCGGCCTGGACGGTGTTCCAGACGCCGAGCAAGTTGACCTCGACCTGGTCACGGAACGCCTGCTCCTCGCTAGCTTCCTCGGACATCATCCCGATGCCCGCGTTGGCCACCACGATATCCACCGAGCCGAGGCGCGCTACGCCGCTGGCCACAGCGGCCCGCAGGGCGGCAGCGTCGCGGACGTCGGCCTCGGCGGCAACAATGCGCCGGCCAAGGGCCTCGACCTCAGACACGGTCCGGGCGAGGTCTGCCGGCGTCGCCAGCGGGTAGGCGACCGAGTCGATCTGCCGGCAGATGTCCACCGCGATCACGTCGGCGCCGTCCCGGGCAAGGCGCACCGCGTGGCTACGGCCTTGTCCCCTGGCCGCTCCCGTGATCAGCGCGACCTTCCCGTCAAGCCGTCCCGCCATAAGAATCCTGCCTTCCCGGGTCCGGGTCCGCTGCCTCGTAAATGTCCGGCTGGCTCCGCGAGGCTGGTGCCCGGCTGGCGGACGCGGCCACCGCCCCTGCAACGATAAGACTGCCCCGAGGTCCGGAACTCATCGCTACGGCGGCTGCATGGCACGTCGCCGTGTCCCGGAACAGCTTCAAGAGCATTCCTTCAGCCCATCTGAACGATATGAGCTAACGTCCGGTTCTGCCGCGGACAGGGTCTGTCTGCGGTTCTCGGTGCTGAGCCTCATCGGATGAGCGTTTCCTTCGGGCGCACTACGCAGAACTCGTTTCCCTCCGGGTCGGCAAGGACAGTCCAGGATTCAGCGCCGGTCTGCCCGATGCCGGCCCGGCGCGCCCCGAGCGCAAGGAGGCGGCCGGTCTCCTGATCGCGGTCCGCGGCGCTGCTGGTGAGGTCAAGGTGCACGCGGTTCTTGACCGTCTTAGGCTCGATGGCCAGCATGAAGCACATGCCGATGGGCGCGTTCTCGTCCGTCCCGATGACGACCTCGTTCTCGCGCTCGGACGGGACCTTCCAGCCAAGCGCCTGCGTCCAGAACCGGGCCAGGCCGGGCAGATCGTGAGCGTCAACGACGATGTGGTGGAGTCGGACGGGCATGCCGGCAGTATGCGCGGCACGCTGGACCGTATCCCGGAAACCCGCTGTTCTGCCGCGGACGGGTCGATCACCAGAGGTCACGCCACGCGATAGCGCCCAGATCGTGTGATCAATCTGATCCCGCGGCAGCCCGCGAACCCAGCCAGGTGAGCACGTGGTCTGACGGGAAAGGCCATCACGGAGAGCAACCGAGTCCTTGCGTATCTGTGCAAAATATCCGCCGTTATGGGCGGCTATTGAACGCGGCTTTGTGCAATGTCGGTCACGCATAATTGGTTTTCTGTTTCCACACCGGATCCTAGGTGAGGAAACTTCCTGATGAAGCCGAGTAGTGGAGCAGGCCCAACGAGTGCAATTCTTTGCCCCAAAGCTTGAATTGATGGTTGGCTATACGCCTGTGTGAGTGTACGCCGCCCACCTGAAAGGGGACTTAAGCCGTATTTCCCTTAGGCTGTGTATGGCGTGGTGGAGGGCGTGAGCCGAGAGGTTGGTATCGAGCTCATTACATGTCAGGTAGGCGTAGAACTCGGCAGCTATTATTGCTGCTTCCCTGTCAAGAATATTGGACATTGTGCTGATGATGTTCTGGCATCCGGCGAGGAAGAACGCTCCTGTGAGGTGGATGGCTTCGTTGGAGAGGTTGCTGGAGGTGACCGTGGTGTCGTTGGTTGAGAGATAGACCAGGCTGCTAGTAAGACGGAGTGCGCTGATGTCGGCGACCGTGAGCGCCGCGTCTGGTCTGTCCTGGCGGGCGAGGATCAGGCGGCTAGCTGCCGGGTCAGCAGTATCGACTTGGCTCATGCAGGCGAAGTGAACGATGTCGTGAGAGACAAGCGTAGAGAGCACCGCATCCTTGGCGGGGCTGGTAAGCGTAGTGGCTTCGGGGATGCGGTCTCTGACCGCGCGAGCTTCAGCATCCATGCCTGGCGTCAGTGATCCTGTGATGATGGCGGCTGAGCGCGCCGAGGCGCGGGTTCCGTTGCGGGCCCGTCCCAGGGCACGGATCGTGGGGGTGTAGGAAGACATGACGCGATCCAGGACGGCGGCCGTCCCGCTCGTCAGTGCGTGGGTTCTGTGGCGGCCCGCAGCGTGCAGGGGCAGGCTGGTCAGGATGCCGACTGGAGACCACCACACACGCGGCCATGGTTGCCCAGGTTGGGGGGTGCTGGTATATCCGAGGGCGGTCATTATCGGTTCGGTAATGGTGTCCCAGAGCCACTCGAGCATTTCATGAAATTCATCGTCAATGGCACGCAGCTTGTCACCTTTGATGGGGTCAAGTATGGCGTGCTGGAGGGAGGTGAGCTGGCGGACCTGCTGATATGCGTCTTCTTCTGTCAGGTTCGTGAGTGGAACGATTTGTACGGGCCTGGTCGGATCGTTTGTGATGATCAGTGCGTCGCACCGGGCCGCGCTGGTGTAAGGCATGATGATCGGGCCGTCTGCTGCCTGCGCGCTGAGCCACTCGATGCCCGGTGGCCGAAGGAAATCATGGAAGCCTTCATGGTCGCGGATGCGGACGACGAGATCGTCCCAGGCGACCGAAGCCGATCGGCGCATAGCGGGAAGGTCAGGTTCGGCCTCCTGTTCTACCCAGTCGAGGTTGTCTAGGCGCGCTCCCAGTTCAATGAACTCTCGGGCCAGGCCAGGCGATCTATCACTGAGGCGGTCCAGGTCGGCGTTGCGTGCGTCGAAGGTGCTGGCCATGAGGATGCCGCGGGTTTGCTCGAGCAGTTCGACAGCACGCTCAGGACGGCCCGCCACGACGGCGGCAGATGCTGCCTGGCCGGCCAGGGACGTGAGTCGGCCAAGGCCGTATTCCCGGTCTGAGCGGGCCAAGGCGCGTGGCAAGAGCTGGGGCAGCAGATCGACTGCCGCTTGCACAGCCTCCAGGCCAGCCTCTGCTGCTTTCCCGGTTCGCGTTGAAAGTGCTGCCAGCGATCGATACGCCTCGATACGGGTCCACGCTGGCGCAGCGTCTTGAGCTGCGGCCTCGCCAAAGCATGCCAGCGCGGCGTTCAGGGCTTCGGCGCTGGCGCTGTATTCGTACTGAGTTTCGAGCACATGTCCGAGGTTTATGAAGAAGGCTGCACGATCGGGGTAGCGCGCATGCGCGGAGTCCGCTGCATTGCGACTGGCCTGGATGGATTCGTAGAGATAGCCCGGGTCACCTGTCTGGTCAAACTTGTCCAGGAGCGCAACACCTAGATCTGACATCCGACCGGCATAGGCAGGGCTGCCCGGCGGTGTAGCCACGAGCGAGGCACGGAGAGCGTTAACGGCCTCATCGAGATCCGCTGGATCGCCGGTCCACCCGGCACGCCTCAGCACGTGGAAGCGGCCGCCCAAAGACGCGATGTAAGAGTCTATCTCTGTGTCGGATTGATCTCCTGATTGCTGATACTTGGTCAACAGTGCAGCCCCGAGTTCCGCCAGGAATCGGGAGTGGTCAGAGTGTGCGTGCGGCGTTCCTGCTATTGCTTTCCGGATCGCAGAGATGGCGTCGTTTAGGTCCGACTGATCGCCTGTCCTCTTGAATCTTGTTTGCAGCGAGGTACTGAGATCGGCCAGATAGCGTGTGTAGCTGGAATGCGTCGGGGGAGTGCGTCTAACCGAGTCCTTGCTCGCCGTGATGGCTTCGTCCAGGTAGGCTTGCGCGCCTGTCCGCGCGAATTTCGCCCGGAGCGCGGCGCCAAGATCGGCCTGGTAGCCAACGCGATCGGGGTGGTCCGCAGGCGTGGCGTCGATGGCCGTCCGGTACAGGGTGATGGCCCTATCCAGGTCCGCCTCGCGGCCAGTCCGCTTGAAGCTCGCCTGGACTGCGGCTCCCAGATCTGACAGGTACCGTGTCAGGTCGGGATGGTCCTCCTCTGACGCCGCCTCCGCGGCACGCGTGCTGCACGAGACGGCTTCGTCGAGGTCCGCGTCATCGCCGGTCTGCTCGTACCTGGCCAGCAGGGCAGCGCCCAGCTCGGACAGATACCCGGCTCTGCCAGGGCTATCAGGATGAGCGGCGGCGACCGCCGCACGCCCCGCAGCGACAGCTTCATCCAGATCTGTCAGATCTCCGGTCGTGCGGAACTGCGCCAGCAGGACGGCGCTCAAGTCCGACAAGTGCTCAGCGCGGTGCGGGTCCCATGAATTGGTCGTGTCCACAGCCTGCCGCACCGCAGAGAAAGCTTCGTTCAGGCTCAGAACGTCGCCGGTCCACCTGAATCTGCTCAGCAGGGCGCCGCCGAGGTGCGCGAGGTACTCGGCGCGGTACGGGTCTTTGGGAAGTGCCGCTGCTACGGCGGCTCTGGCGGCGGCGATGGCCTCATCGACCGCTGGCAGCTCCCCTGTCCGCTCGAACCACGTCCGCAGGGCGAAGGCGAGATTCGACAACGTCTTAGCTTCGCCGCCAGGATCGGCGAGCTGCCGGGCCGCCCGAACTGCTGTGCGCGTGATAGTGAGCCAGTCCTGCAGGTGCTGCCGCCACCGCATGTACGGGCTGATCGCGTCGCTCAGCTGGCATGTCAGGGAGTAGCGGTGCTCACGGTGAGCAGCCTCAACCGAGGCGACCAGGCATTCGTGCTCAGCGTCAAGCCAGGCCAGGGCTTCCTTGCGGTCGGCGAACCTGTCACCGGCACGGGGACCGGGAGGTGGCTGGAGATGGCTGCTTGCCATAGCCGCAGTTGCCAGGTAGTAGCCGAGGATCCGGTTCGAGGCTGCCTCGCGCTGGTCGTCGGCAGCGCTGGTGATTCCTTGCTCGTCGGCGAACAGGCGGATCAGGTCGTGCATTCGCCAGCGTTCGCCCTGCCGGACGTCCAGCAGGTGCGCGCGGGCGAGGTCACCGAGCAGGCGCCTGGCAACGACAACTGGCTGATCGAGCAACGCGCCGACAGTCTCAGTGGCGACATCCGACCCGGCTGCCAATGAAAGGAGCCTGAATGCGCGTGCCTGACCGCCGGTAAGCCGCTGGTAAGACAAGTCAAAGGCTGCCCTGACCGCCACATTCTCCCGCTGCAAAGCGTCGAGCCTGGTATGGGCGTCTGCCAGATCGCCCGCGAGCGATTCCAGTGGCCGGTCAGGTTGATCAGACAGCAAAGCTGCCACGATCTGCAGCGCCAAAGGCAGATAGCCACACAATGCCGCGATCTTCGCGGCGGCACCCGGCTTGTCGCTGACACGTGTGTCGTCAGGACCACGGGATTGAGCCAGCGCCTGGCCGAGCAGGCCCACGGCTGCGCCTGGATCGAGAACATCCAGATCATGCAGACGTGCGCCGAGTCCGGCAAGAGTATGACGCGATGTGACAAGCGTCCTGGTGAGTCCGTCAGACGGCAGCAGCGGCCTAGCCTGTTCCGGGCTAGCAACATTGTCGACCACGACGAGCAAGCGCCTACCCTGACGGGCGTATTCTGCCAGGACTGACCTGTAAAGACGCGAGCGGTCCTGCGTGCCCGCAGGAATGTGCTCGGCCGGCATGCCGAGCGCGCGAAGCAGCCCATCGAGGGCTGAGCCGGCAGAAACACACAGGTCATCGTCATAACCGAACATGTCGATGAAAAGCACACCGCCGGGGAACCATCCGGCCTTGCGCAGTGCTCGATGCGACGTCTGAAGCACCAGCTCGGTCTTGCCGACTCCGGCTAGGCCAGCCACAGACCACACGAGAACGGCCCTTTGCTCCTCATGCCGAGGATCCAGAGCCTCCAACAGCCTTTGCACGTCAGCATCACGGCCAGCGAAGTTATCCGACGCGGGAGGCAAACCGCCAAGCGCGGGAGTAATCGCGGGCGGCAGCTGAACCGTGATGTCCCGGCCCTGGACCACCATGTTCAGGAATACGCCGCCCGAGACCTCGTTACGAGTTCCAGCCGCCTCTTCCAACACCGATGCTCCCAGCAACTTCCGCATCAGCCCCAGTAACGGCCGGTGCGCCGAACGTCAAAGTCGGCTACAAGCTTTGAGCGTATCCACAAGATATCGCCCCCCGATTAGCCTGCCTCCGCTCTATGGACCGGGTCATGAATCACGCTCTGGAGTCCGTTGCGCCCCAGAGCCGAAGGTCAGCCCGCTGAAATCCCGGCCCTGCACGACGGGTCCGTAGAAAGTGCCGTCCCGAACGATGTTCCTTACCTCCCCGCTCACGACCTGGATTTGACCTGCCTGCGCCCACCATGCGCTCAGTGCCTGCTCGAAATCACTATCCTCCCCAGCTCGGGTCAGCAGGATCTCCGCCAGGGCCACCGCGCGAGCCCGATCATCTGGCACCTGTTCCAGCGCCGCCAACTGCACCTCACCGCTCTCCGCCGATCCCTCTGCATCCTGGACCGGGCGAACATGGCCGAACGGACGACGGATGAGCGCACAGACCCCCGCCCACAACTGAGAGCCAAGCGCCCCGCCCGCCCCGCCCGCAATAGCCGCAAGCACCGCCCCGACTGTCACCGGGTCCATATCGACTCCGTTCAGCTAAGCCGCCGCTCGCCAAGCCAGGCATATCAACCAACAGGCCCATCCCGCCGACTTCAAAATAAGCAGGGCTTGCGAAAAGAACCCAGGGCGCTCTCTGCGTGAACCAAACGATAGCGGCACATTTCTGAGTGTGCCAGGCTCGACGGCTCCAGAACAACTTGTTCTGCGCGGCCTGCCAAGTAATGTCTATGAAATTGATAGGGATTCATAGTCGGCGATCGGCGCTACAGGCGGGGATTCAGCCCTGTGCGGTAGTTGACCCTGGGTGATGGCGATGGTCTCGGTCTGGGGACTGGCGCTGGGTATCCGGCAGCGCCTTGTTCGCGGGGCTGCCGCTTCCGGGCATAGTTTCGGCCGTGTGTGATGAAGGTGCGCTGCCGGGTGATGTCGTGCGTGGCGGGGCGCCCGCGTCCGTGCCGGGCTTGCCTCGGCTGGGTTGCCCGCGCAGCTTGCCGGGGTCCGGTGCGCCGGTTGCCCGCGCGGGTGGTGCGGTACGCGTCATGGCCGGGGTCAGGGGGTGTCGTCCATGATGCGGTCGTAGCTGCGGCGGGCGCGGGCGCTGCGGGCGCTGGCGCCGTAGCGGGTGAGCATCTGGGGGGAGGTCCAGCCGTTGAGTTCCATCTGGTCGCGTTCGGCTCCGCCGCGGTCGGGCCAGGTGTGGCTGAAGTGGTGCCGGGACCGGTGCGGGTAGGCGGTCACGCCGCACTGGCGGCCGCGGCGGGCGATGATCTGGTAGATGCCGGCGGGGGTGAGCGGCCCGCGGCTGTTGATGCCGGGCCACAGCTGGGGCCGCCAGGCTTGCGGGTGCCGGGCGCGGGCGCGCAGGTAGCGGTCGAGGCTGCGGGCTGCCTGGTGGCCGATCCGGACGGTGCGGGGCTTGCCGCCTTTCCCGGTGATGCGGATCTCGCGGGCGTGCAGGTCGAGGTCGCTGCGGGCGGGGTCGTCCGGGTGGTAGCGGATCCCGGCCAGTTCTGAGAGCCGGATGCCCGGCTGGCCGAGCTGGCCGGGATTCGCTACGACCCCGGTAATCCTGACCGCAGCGACCTGGACCTGGACCGCCGGGAGA
>OBLT010002386.1_pt1 | contig 11713 bp, 6 predicted proteins | sample 1518721 | NCBI WGS metagenome assembly OBLT01 (sample SAMEA3539307, study PRJEB22396) | soil metagenome | biome: tundra; feature: field; material: soil | place: USA | collected 2010-05 | depth 0.15 m | reverse complement strand
CGAGCGTCATCACAGTCTCATGTACCTCGTTTCTATTTATACGCTCTGTTCCGTTCCTTCCTTCTTAGCCCCCACCCGTCCGTATCGCAAGTGCCCGACTGACGATTTTCGAGTGGGGCACTCCAGAGGGGCGCTGGATCTCATTGATAATGCGTGAGTTAATGGTTGCTGCCCCACGCGCCCCGCTGCCCCGGCACTTAGCAAAGGGGAAGCGTGGAGTGGGGGCGAACGGGGGCGTGCAGTCTCCCCCTCCCATTTTTTAAACAAAGACCTCTCTTTTTCATTTTCAGTGCGGCAGTGGGGCACTTTAGATGTAAGCTATTGAAGCTAAGTGATTTATCATGCGCCCCATTGGCCTGCCCCGGTCATTTTCGTGTGTGGGGCGCGGGGCACACCACCGGCCCCCTTTACGCGTTCCAGTGTCGGCCAAACCGTCATCGGCCGCTTTTCGAGGAGTGGAAACTGCAACTGCGCGAGTTTTGAAAACAGACGGGTCCAGAGTGAAATGGGAGACTCGCAGTTGTAGGCAGGGCATCTATTATCCCCGCCGTCAAAACGAACAAAGCCGGGAGGAGGTCCGATTCAAGTGGGAGGCCGGGCCGGAGGTGACTCGCAACTTCATTACCCTGGGCGGTCAACAGGGGCAAGTTCAAACCACCGAAAACCCAGCGCTCGGAAAGGACGTCCTTCGACTTGGCGCCCCTCAGGTGCGTGATACCAGCGGCCAGTTCCGGAACCAGCAGCCCGCTGTAGGCGCCTCCACCGCGAGCTTCCGGACGGCGGTGATCCGGACATTGATGGAGACGGATCCGAGGGCGTTGGGCTGGCTTCAAGGATGATGCGCCAGGCTCATACGGCGACCTTGGTTAAGGTCGGGACGTGCCTCCTCGCCGTACCAACCGATGAGCTCATACAGGCCGAAATTGTAGACCCGCCGCGTAATCGGGGAAGAGACGCTGTCCAGCCCAAGCGCCTTGAGACGACACCATTCCGTCCCCTTGTCTACTACCAGGATTCCGCCACGATGCGATATGAGGGCTGTGGCGGGCGTTGTGGGCTGCTCCGCTGTGCCCCCTTGATGTGAGTGCCTGCAGGATTTCCAGTTTGCAGAACGTGTTTTTCCTCACCGACTCATGGCTGTCTTCGAGTTTCTTCGGCCAGCACGAATGTTGATGGTTTCGGATGACTTGTGATGGATTGTTGGGAATGAACATCGAAATAACGGACAAAAGAACAAGCGACTTGAAGCACCTCGTCTGGCATGGCATCGAATATTGCTGGGCGATGGGGTGACAGTACATCCAGACGATATCGCCTGTGCATTGCGGAACCCACGTGATCGGCATGGCAAGGAGTACGGCACCGAAGAGAAGTTCTACTCAGAAGACTGGAACTCACGGGATCATGCACGCCGAACAGCGTTTCTGATTAGGCATTGGTCCGCACAATAAGGCGCGGAGCGATGCGGCGCGAACCCCAGATTCCGAACAGGCAATTCAGGAATCATCCTAAAATGCGAGCCGCCCTGCTAACAGGCGGGGATCAGGGCAGTAGATTGATTTTCATTTTCGATCCGCAATCTATTCGCCAACGTTGCCTGATCTCGGCCTGTCTAGACGAAATCCGCACGGTCGTCCCAGTTCCAGCCAACCTGCCTGAAAGGGCAGAGGCCTAGGGTGGGAGAGGTGGTGTTTTTCAAGGGTGTCCGCGCCACAAAGCTCAGGGCTGCCGCTCGCGCACGATCAGGTACTGGTCGGCGGGAACGTTCGCAAGGGCCTGCCGCGCTCCGGATGGCCACTCGATTTCAATGCTCTCGGCGCGAATGTTGCGGCCCAGTCCGAAGCGCACGGCCAACTCGCTTGAGGAGGCATAGCCGGTCGACGTGGTGACGTGATTCACCTGAGTGACTCCGCCGCTCCTGATGGTCACGCGCGCGCCAATGGCGTCCCGGTTGCTCCGCCCCCCGATGAGGTTCAGCGCAATCCAGTGGTTGCCAGCACCCATGAGGTTGCGGAGCACCACCGGCGGTTCGTTGAGGCGGGTGACGACGGCGTCTACGCGTCCATCGCGATCGAAATCTCCAAAGGCGACTCCGCGGTTCAGTGCGGCCGGACCGGCGAGTACGCCGCGAAACGCGCCATGGCCGTCGTTCAGCAGCAGAAGATTCTGCTGCCGGGACTTGCGGCTGGAGAGCACTTCGGTGTTGTCCTGGACATCGCCGGCGGCCACCAACACATCCTTCCAGCCATCATTGTCGAAATCGAAGATTCCGGCGCTCCATCCGCTCACTGGCATGGAAATGGGGCCGACGTGGCTCGGGTAGGTGATGTCGCTGAACAGGCCGTGGCCAAGATTGCGGAACACCGGGAAGGTTTCGCTCGAGAGCGCCGTGATAAACAGGTCCTCCCAGCCGTCGTTATCGAGATCGCGGAAATCGACGCCCATGGACGAAAGCGCCTTGCCATCGTCGTTGAGGCCCACGCCGGCCTGGAGCGCGGTCTCGCGGAAATGGCCGTCGCGCTCGTTGTGGAAAAGCAGGTTCGGTACGGTGTCGTTGGCAACAAATACATCCATCCAGCCGTCGTGGTCGTAATCGGCGATGGCGATCCCCATGCCTTTGCCGGGGTGCGCGGCGATTCCGGAAGCGGCCGAAACGTCGGAGAACGTGCCGTCGCCGTTATTGTGATACAGGCGGTTGGGCAGAGGCTCGTAGAAGCGCGGATGGCAATAGGTACGAATGCCGCGCGCGGCGTCGCCGCAGAACAGTTCGGCGGCCGGGTCCCACTTCACATAGTTGACCACGAACAGATCCAGGCGGCCATCGTTGTCATAATCTACCCAGGCTGCCGCGACGGCCCAGTCGTGGCTCTCCAGGCCGGCGGCGCGGGTCACGTCCTCGAAGGTACCGTTGCCGCGATTATGGAACAGCGTGTTGCCCTTGACGCCGGTGACGAACAGATCTTCGTAGCCGTCGTTGTCATAGTCGGCCGCCGCGGCGCCGATGTTGTAGCCGGCGCCACCTACGCCGGCTTTATCGGTGACGTCCTCGAAGGTCCAGTCGTGCCGGTTGCGGTAGAGACGGTTGCGGTACTGCGGACCGGTCTTCTGGAGCGACGGCTGCTCCGCGCCGTTCGTGAAGTAGATGTCGGGATAGCCGTCGTTATCGTAGTCGAAGACCGCCACGCCGCCGGCCATGGTCTCGATCTGGTGCTTCTCGCGCGAGGCGGCGTTGCGCAGCACGAAGGCGATGCCGGAATGCGCCGTGCGGTCCTCGAAATAGGACTCCGGCGGCGCGGCTAGGGGGGCGAGAACGAGAGCGGTCAGCAGCACGGCGGTGCCGAGAAAGAACCGACTGCAAACGGGCGAGGCAGGCGGAGACCGCCTGCCCCACGGTTGGAGGACGGGCTTCATAAACGGTCCGGCGTGGCGTTGCAGGTTTGGAGTGCGTGGACCTCGACTTCGGCCGGGCCGGTTTCGCCGCGGGCGGAGTAGATGCGGGCCAGCAGGTTGTGAACGCGGCACTCGTTGGAAGGCAGTGCGGGTGCCAGGACACGCGCAGCTTCGTCCAGGTTGTTCTCGTGATAGAGCACGCGGGCCAGTTCGAATCGGACGCTGACAGCGGCGGGCGCCAGCGCCAGGGCTTGACGCAACACCGGCAGGCTTTCGGCGGCGCGGCTTTGCCGGAACAGAAACGCGCCGTAGGCCAGATAGGGGCGCCAGGCGCCGGCAGCGAGGGCCATAGCTTTCCGGAGAGAGCTTTCCGCGGCATCGAACTGTCCCAGAGCATCCTGGGACAACCCCAGGTTCTCGTAAACGCGGCTCTGCTCCGCGCCGGCCTTCGAGGCTCGCTCGAAAGCCTCGATGGCCCGTTCGAAGCGGTTAGCGTCGTAAAAGGCGCGGCCGGAGAAGTACCATGCGTCGGGCTCAGCCGGATCCAGTCTCTGCGCGGTTTCAAAGAAGCGCTGCGCAGCCTCGAATTGCTGCCGCGCGGCTTGGACGCGGCCTGCCAGGATGTACCCCTTCGCATAGCCCTTGTCGAGCGCGATGGCACGCTTGGCTTCGTCGAGCGCGGCCTCAAGCTGGTCCAGGTTCAACAATGAACCGCCCAGGAAAACGCGGACATCGGCGCGGTCGGGGTAATGGGCCAGATACTCCCGATAAAGGCTCACAGCTTCGGCCGCGTGGAGCGAACGGTAGGCGGCGTTGGCCGCAGCGAGCAATCGCGCCTGGGGATCCTGCGCCTCCACGAGTCCCAAGGCGCACAAAAACGCGGCAACGCTCGTGGCGGACCGTTTCACCTCTCTACCTTACTACCTGGAAATCCATAAAGCGGGCACTGCTTCGATGGGCGAAGACGCCAATATCGAGCGGACCGTCGGATCCAGGCACGTCAGCCTCGCCGATCTTGGTCCAGTTCTTGCCGTCTTTGCTGGAGTAACCCGTGAATCGCGCGCCCTGCCGCTGAATTTTGAGCCAGCATGGCCAGTCGGTGTATCCATCCAGCACCGTCCGCTTGTCGATGCGGCCATCGCCATCGGAGTCCCATTCCAGCGCGAAGCCATTCGCGGGCGAAGCGCCCAACACCAGATAGCCGGGCGATTGCCCCGGCTTCGAGATATCCTTGCGCACCATGATGCCGGCGCGGCCAACCCAATTGGTTCGGAGATCTGCATTCTCGAGTTTGACGATCGCCGAATCGGTCGCGCCCAACCCGTGTGGCAGGTAGGCGGCGCCATATTGGTCGCCGTGGTCCAGCACGGCATAGTCACCAGCCTCCCGAATGTAGAATCCGCCCTCGACCTGCTGCACTTGCCCTTCCAGATTCTGGAAGGCAAGATAGGGCGCAGTCACGGCGTGGCCGGCCGGTTTGGGCCGCACCGTCAGGTTCTTCTCCAGCTCTCCGAGTTGAAGCGGTATTTCGCCGCTCTCTTTGGACCGCAGATTGACGAAGCCGACGCGCGCAGTTTCGTTGGCGTCCAGCCAGGCTGTGCGCTTGATCGCCTCATTCCCAAGCCGCAACTCGATATCGCCAAGGCCCTCACGGCCGGAGTTCTGAACGGTCGCGGACACAAAGAAAGGTTCCCCGGAGACCAATCCTCCGAACAGCGGATCGAGAGCTTTCATCATCAATTTCGCGGACGTCGCTTCCACGCCGTTCCTCACCAGCTTGCGGATCCCGTCGAACAGCAGCGACGGCGCGCCATCGGGCTCCCGCTGCGCGATGAAGCGGTCCAGATCGAGCGTGCCGATATTCTCTCCGAAGAGTGCCGGCCTCCGGTCCTTATCGATGTAATCCACGCGGACATCGTGGAGCTCCAGGTTCTCGACATTACGGCAGTACACTCCGTAAGACTGGAGCATCGAATAGGGGCTGAAGCCCTGGCCGTTCGACTCCTCCTCGTCTACGCCTCCAGCGAAAGTCATTCGGGCGTTTCGAAGGATGATGGACTGCGCCGGCTTCTCACGCGGTCCGGCTACATAGAATGGCGTCCTGCCGCAGTTGATAGCCGTCAAGTTCTCCACCACGATGCGGCCCACTCCGAGGTTATTGCCGCTGTACGGCGCGTCGGCCCCGAAAGCCACATAGACCGGCGAGCGGACATTAATCATCGTGATGTTAGAGAGCACCATGTTGTCCACCGGACCCGGCTTGACCAACCTGGTGGAATTCCCACCCCCGCGGCCTGCGCTATGGGGCAAGATCTGAAAGCCGGATTCCGTATTGCGGCGGAATCCGAGCCGGTGGGCGTACTCCCCGGGACCGTAGATCAGGCAGTTGTTGATCAGCACGTTGCGGCCACCTACGCGGATCGCATTGCACGAACTGTTCAGAATGCAGTTCGTGACGGTCACGTTCTCCCAGTAGGCGCCCGCCAGGCTATCGTCCCCGGTGTACAGTTTGGAATTCGAGATAGTTGCGGCCCTTACGTCGTGCATGTTGATGCCGTCGTAGCCGTTGAACGCCGTGAGGTTGTCGATGGTCACACGTTCGCAAGACCGCAGGATGAGCGAGTAATTGCCGGCATCCTTAATGGTGATGTCGCGGACGACGATGTCTTTGCTGTTGTTGATGAGGACGGCGTGGGGACCGCGGATATGCTCCTCGCCTCTCGGGTTCATCAGGTTTTGTCCGCTGATAGTCCCGCGGCCCATGAGCGCGACGTTGTGAACGCCGTTCGCCAGGATGATTGCGCCGTCCCATTCGCGTCCACCTTCCGGCCAATGATAGTCGCCCAGGTCGTTAGTGCCCAGGATCGTAGCGCCCGCGTCGATCCAGAGGGTGACGTTGTTTTGCAACTGGATGGTGCCCGATACGTAAGTGCCCGCGGGGACGAGAACGGTCCCGCCGCCGGCGTCGCGGGCCGCTTGGATGGTCTTATTGATGGCCTCCGTATCCGCCCGGGTTCCATCACCCGCGGCGCCAAAATTCTTGACGTTGAACTGGGTAGCGGGCTGTGCCGCCGAGGTGCCTGCAAAACACGCCAACAGGCCGAATCGGAGAATACATGTTATGGAACGCATATTCGTTTAGTTCCGACCCCTATGGAGTCTTCCCGGACGCGCGTTTGGCCACCAGGTAATCGAACGCGCCCAGTTGACAACTGAACTTGTCGGGGGAGAGCGACGCCGGCAGCGTTCGGTTCTTCAGCAACTCCCGAGCCTGGGCATAGTCGGACGCGGGCACGTCGACCTGGATCTTGGTGATGCGGTTGGTCAGGTTGATCAAGACCAGAATCTCTTCGTTGCCCTTTTTCCGGATGAAGCTGACCACGCCGTCCGCGTTACTGTTGCCGACCCAAGTGAGTTCGCCGGATGTAAGCGCCGCTTCGTCCTTGCGCATCTGAACGATCTGCTTGTAGGAACGGAGCCTGGCCGTCTGCTGTCCGGCAATGCTGGTGCGCCGCTGACCCTCCGGCTTCCAGATATCCCACCGGATGGCCACGTGGGATTGCTGTTGAGGCGCCGTGGTGTCGCCGACCTCCTGGCCGTTGTAGAGGAATGGAATCCCGTCCAGAGTAAAGTTTAGGACGGTCGTCGCGAGCGTGGCCTTCTCGCCGAACACCACGTCCGCCCGGTTCCGGTCGTGGTTGTCATTCAGGTGCAGAAAGCGGGCGCCGCGCGGGAAGGTGGCTTTCGCCTTCTCCCACTGCTGGCGGATGCGCTCCGCCGATTCGCCGTTGACCACCACCGCGGTCAACGCCGCATAGTACGGGAAATTATAACTGATGTCGTACGCCTTGAGTTGGTGCTCCGGCACGTCCGCCTCGGCCAGCATGATGACGTTGGGATTGACTTTATCCATGGCGTCGCGCGCCTGGTCCCAGAAGTCCGCCGGGACGCCCCCGGCCACATCGGAGCGGAACCCGTCCACACCGACGTCTTTAACCCAGTGGAGCATGTTATTCCGGAAATACTCCCGCACCTGCGGATTGGTAAAGTCGGGCTGCGGGGTGTGCCACCGCGACATAATCAGCTTGCCGTCCGGCATCCGCTGATAAAATCCCGGCCGGTTCAGCAGGACATTGTCGTTCGCGCTGTGGGCGTAGACGATGTCCATGATCACCTTCAGACCTAGTTTGTGGGCCTGCTCCACCAGTGCCTTAAGGTCGGCCTCCGAGCCATACTCTGGGTCGATCATGTCGTAATCCTTGATTTCGTAAGGAGTGGAAGGTCCGAACACCGAAGGATAGCCGTGAACATTGAGAGGGCTCAGATAGACAATGGTCGCGCCGAGATCGGCAATGTAAGGCAAGTGCGCCGCTGTGGCTACCAGAGTACCTTCCGGCGTGAAGGAACGCATCCACACCTGATAGATGATCGATCGGTCCATGAAATCCGGAGCGGTGCGCGCATTTTGCATGGCGACCGGCCGGTTCTGGCCCAGCGAAGCAACGCTGAGAGCCAGCATCAGAAAACAAGCGGGAAATACTTTGCGCACGATGTTTAGGTCTCCACAACAGTCCGGAGGCGCCACCCAAACCAGGGTAACGCCTCCAGGATTTCAAAGCGCACTCGTTCGAATTGCGCTTCGATGTTCCACCGTCAGAATTGCAACGCGAGGTAGAGCTGTATCTTCCTCCCGTCGGCCGCCGAACTTACTACTCCGTAGTTCGCGCTGGTGATGCTGGTATTGGGATCGCCCCAACGCACTAAGTTAAATGGGTTATTGACATCCATTCGGAACTGCGCGTGGAGCCGCTCCTTGATGGGGAACGACTTACCCAATGAGACCGACTCCGCTTTCTGCCAGAACCCACGCACCCAGTCCAGAACGGGAGCTATATTGCCGAACTGGTAAGTGGGCGGAACCACAAATGCGCCTGCTGGAGCGAAGTACCGGCTGACAGCCGGGTTGAAGTCGCGCGGATCGGTCACACCGAATATGGGCACGCCAGGCACGTAATTCGCGAATTTGCCGCCGTATCCCAGCACCGAAAGATTGTTCGATACGGTAAAGCTCAAGGCGTCGCCGGAGCTGTAGCGCGCGTATCCGGCGAGGTTCCAGCCGCCCACCACCCATTTTAGGACCGGGTTCTTGGACTTGAGGAATCTCTTATTCGGCCCAAATGGCAGCTCATAACTGGCGTTGACCACAAAGGTAAACGGCGGTGAGTCACCACTGTAGACGATTGGCCGGACGGGCGTGTACTGGTCGGTTACGAGGGTGCTCATGTTCTTCATCCAGGTAACGAAGGTGAGCAGCGTGAGACCGTTCGAGTACCTCTTATTGAGTTTGACTTGTAAGGAGTTGAAACGTGCGCTGCCCACCGGGTCGTTCTCCGATCCAGTGCCGACAGAGGTGTACTGCGGGTATGGCATGAGCGCCTGGGCCACGGTGTGTACATTCAGGCTAGAGAAGGTGGGAAATGGAACGGGTACATTGGCTGGGGCCGCCGCGGCCGAACCGGCCGGCTGCAAGAGCAGGCTCCCGAGAGAGAGGTAGCTGTCATTCACGAAGTTGAAATTGGAGCCCGCCGACAAGTGAGTGGAGTGGCTTCCAATATAAGAGACGTCGAGCGCCAGGTTTTTCATCAACTCGCGCTGGATTCCGAAATTCCAGCTCAGAATCTGAGGCAGGCGGGTGCCTTGGGAAAGCAGCCAGGTTATGCTCTGGCCGTTCTGGAAACTCGGCGATATTTGGGGGGGCAGGCTGTAGTTAGATGGGAAGGTGGCGGTTCCCCAGTTATAGACAGGCGTGTAGCCATCGGGCGAGCTGAAACTGGGTGAGGATGTGAAGCCCGCGGTATATCCCCCGGTATCCGTTGCGTCGGAATAATAAATCCCTCCCGATGCCCGGATGATGGTCTTGGGCGTCAGCGCGTAGGCCAAACCCAGGCGCGGACCAAAGCCCTTCTTCCATGTGCTTACGAATTGATTCCCGGTTCGGCCAGTCCCACTGCCGCCGAATACCAGCGCACCCTGTACGCCGACGGGGTTCAGGACCGTGGGACTAAAGGAACTCACTTGGCCGTTGACCTCGTAAGGCGCGGTACCAACATCCCAACGGAGCCCATAAGACAGTGTGAGCTTTGTGGTCACTCGGAATTCGTCCTGTGCGAACAGGGCATAGTGGCCGAACCGATAGCCCGTCGTACTCGGCAGCGTGGTGTTGGCGTTCGACAGATCACCCAGCAGGAAGCTCGCAAAGGAACTGCCCCAGCTTGACAAGCTGGAGGAGTCCGGCTGGCTGGTCATCTGGTTACTGAAGGAAAAAGATCCGGCGGTGGTGGATTGGTTGCGGCTGTTGTTGTCGAACCGCCAGTGTGAGCCGCCGAATTTAAAAGTATGGTGGCCGTGAATCCATGTCAGACTCTCGCTGATGGAATAACGCGTCTCCGCCCCCAGACCATTGCTGGTAAGGCCCATGCTGATGGACGATCCGGTGCCGCCGGAAAAACTGATCTGCGGGAATGCGCCCAGGTCGTTTGGCATTCCTGTAATGCCGAGGGCCGCGTCCCACCCCTTACCGACGCTGGTGTTGTTGTATGGATTGGTGTACCGGTCAACACCCACGGTGAGGTGGTTGAGCAGGGTAGAACTCACGGTGTAGTCATGGTTGAGGCGCCAGGTTTGGCTCGTCACCGTCTGGAGTTGAAACCCTTCCAGAACATCGGGCTCGGCGGGAAGGCCGCTGACGGTATTGGCGCTGTCGCCCCAGCCGCTATTGTTGATGAGGCGGGGACGCCACTCATTCTGGTATGTGAGCGCGATCTTCTGCTTGTTGGAGATACTGTGGTCAAGCTTCGCCAGAGAGGTGAAGGTGTTGAAGTAGGGAAAGGCCCCAGTGTGGTTGTACCAGTTATTGGTTTCGCTTCCAAGGTTCGGGGTCGGCAGCAACGCCGCGATCTTTGCCGAGACCGGGCTGATCTGCGAGGCTGGGATGATGTTGCCGGCAAACTGAGTACGAACAAAACTGCCATTGCCGTCCGCCCGCGTGGTCCCCGGGTCGTAGATGGGAATCTGCGCGCCCGATGCGCTCACGAAGGTGCTGAAATTGCCCGTCCTAAAAGGCACCGCCGGAATGGTCTGAAGGCCTCCAGTACCGCCCGCGCGGGATTCGAAGATGCCTTGGCTAAAGAAAAGAAAAGTCTTATTGCGGCCATCGTAAACCTTGGGGATGTATACTGGGAGGCCAAATTGGAAGCCGCCTTCGTTCAGCCGTAGCTTCGGTTGTACGGAACCTTGGAAGAAATTGCGGGCGTTCAGGGCATCGTTACCGAAATAGTCGTTGATCTGCCCATGTACTTGATTCGTGCCGGATTTCATGGTGACGGTGGTGAACCAACTGCCAAAACCGCCGTACTCGGCGTTGAAGGCGTTGGCGACAACGGTGTACTCCGCCACGGCCTCGACTGTCGGACCGTTCTCCAGGATGGCGCCGCGCCGGGTACTGAATTCGCTCGATGGGGCGCCGTCGACAAAGACCTCGGTGGAGCCCTGAATCGCTGAATTCACGCGGCCCGACCACGACTCCGCCGGCTCACCACTGCTCAAGGCTCCGTTACTGGACGTATTTCCGGGCAGAAATCGAAGGTTGTCCGTGATGTTGCCCTTCTCGGCGAAGTTCAGCAGCGGCAGATCGTCGATGAATTTGGCCGTGAGATTGCTAGGGTTTGCGGTGGCCGAAATATCCAAGAGCGGCGCCTCTCCCGTCACGGTAACAGTCTCATTTACCGCACCTATCTGAAGCTTAAAGTCTACAGCCAGGTCGCCCTGCGACGAAATGAGAATTGGCTCCCGAACCGTGGTGCGGAAACCGTCCTTGTGAACGGTTATGCGGTAGGAACCTACCGGCAAATTGGGCGCCAGGTAGTACCCCAGGTCGTTGGTCGAGAAATCGAACTCACTGTTTGTCTCGATGTTGACGACCTGAACTTTGGCGCTCGGAACGTTGGCGCCATTCGGGTCCCTCACGGTTCCTTCAATGTTGCCGCGGCCGGTTTGAGCAAATAGGGCAGACGTTACCCCAATCAATAGCACCACGCGAAGTAGTTGACCGATGCTTCTACGACGCGCTACCGCTGGAAGCTTTCCAATGTTCATCTTGTTCTCCTTTTGTGCGGGGTCGTCAGGCGGTCGACCCACCTTCGTGGAAGGATCATTTGTCCAATATGCGAAGCAGTTTTCCGGTGTCGAGCAGGAGTCGATAGGGCAGTCGGCCGGAAACACGAACTCGGAACCCCGTGGACTGGTAACTGCCCGATCTCGGTGT
>OBLT010002385.1_pt1 | contig 11714 bp, 13 predicted proteins | sample 1518721 | NCBI WGS metagenome assembly OBLT01 (sample SAMEA3539307, study PRJEB22396) | soil metagenome | biome: tundra; feature: field; material: soil | place: USA | collected 2010-05 | depth 0.15 m | reverse complement strand
CCCGATCGACCAGTTGCTTGCCGACCCGGGGACGGCGGCGAAGTGGCGAGAGGCATGGCATCAGCGCATGGGGGAGCTGGGTGCTGCCGAAGCCGTCCATCCCGCAGTCCCGCTCCTTGACAGCATCTTCGACGGGTATCCCGGTAAGGATGATGGGTAACGAAGCTGGTGAGAGGGCCGAGGTCGTCGGAGCAGGGTCGGCGACGTGGAATCAAGGCTCGATCATCCTCCGGGATCACGCTGTGGCACATGCCAGGTCACGCAGTACGACGAACGCCCGCTACGAGGACTCCGAGTCGTCGCCCTCCCCGAAGGTCACCTCGAAGAAGTAGGGCGAACGGTCGGTGCGGCCGGTGCGGGTCAAGAAGTCCTGTTCGGCCTCTAGGAGGACTGGGAGCGCGATCGGCCGCTGCTGGCGAGCGGACACCTCGTCCTGATTCATCGCGTCGAACATGAGGTTCATCCATTCGTGCCGCTCGCTCGACCACATGACGAGGTGGTGCGGGGGCCAGAGCACCCACACGGTGTCGATGTCCTCGACGTCCTCCAACGGGTCGAGGTAGGGGCCGATGACGACATCTTTGAAGCATTCGGCGGTGAGGTAGTCGAGGAGGTGGACAACCAGGAAGACGTTCAACGATGTGCCCTCTCCCCGGGGTTTGGAGAGGAGCTGATTCCGCGCGTCCTCCAGTGAGGGGCGGGCTTCGCGCAGAACATCCTTCGCAGCTCGCATCATTCCCTCCATGCTCCGGCCAATCGGATTCACCCCGCGTGCTGCATCTCGGTCACTGGCGGCATCGAACTCCCGGTAACCGCCCGGCAGGGACTTCACTTCGAATGCTGCGTGCGTCGCTCGCACTGGGAGAAGGCCCACTGGCCGCGGTTCGTGTGCCTCGGCGAGATCGAACCAGAGGTCGACATCGCCCATGGTGTCGACCTCGGCGGGGGCGGTCCTCAGGAACGTCGTTGTCAGGATCGCCGCCAGATGCTCTCCCGAGCGGACCTTTAGCTTGTACAGCTGCTTCGGTGTCAGCTTCTCGACAAGCTCATCGACTGCCCACCACAGCGTCCGGTTCCAGATGACGACCGAGAGCCGGCCTGCTGAGTCCTCGCTGGGCATGCTCCCAGTGTGCCCATGGCGACGACTACTCTTGCCGACGAAGCCGTGACCGCGCCCCGTCGCTCGCCTTGATAAGAAGCATTATCCAGGTCAAGGCGATAGCATGCCGACCGGCCGACGCCCGTCCTATGAGCTCTCTGGCAAACCCGAACATCCCTGACAACCTCGTGTTGCTGGTGTGACGGACCGACTCCAAGCCAGTCAGTCAAATCAGCTTGGGAACGTGAGGTGGACGCAAACGCCGTGAATCGCTCGTCTCCGGCCGCGTCGAGGCGGATACCTACAGGGTGCGGGATGGCGGCGTGATCTCCATGTCGATCGGTACCCAGCCATTTGCCGTGCAGGCCGCACCGGACGGCGGGACCATCGAGGTGCCGATCCCTCCCGACCGCCGAAACCCACCGGTGCTGACCGATGTGCAGGTCGTGCAGCTCGTTGAGCTGGGGCGGCGGATCGAGGCCCACTTCGGCCGCGCGCAGGACATCGAGTGGTGCCTCGTCGACGACGCGTTCCATCCACATCATGCAGAGCCGGCCGATCACCACGCTGCTCCCCGTCCCGCGGCGACTGACGACGAATACCACGTCTACGTCTCGGTCGGGCACGGGCAGATGATGACGGAGGCGATGCGGCGGCTCGGCATCTCGGTGTGGCAGCACACCGCGCTCATCCCCATGCACGAAGCCGGTTCACGACTCTTCATCGAAGTCACCGCGCGGCTGGCCTCGCCGGCGACGCGCGCGCTCACCCTCGAGGTCTTCGACCGGGGGGATCCGTTGCTGCGGGACGCACTGGAGACGGTGCTCGCGCGCAACGACGTCTTGCCCCCGCCCGCCGGCGAGACACCCCCTGCTCCACCGGCCGGAAGTGCGCCAGCGGAGCTCGAGACGGATCCCGCGATCGTCACCGATCTCGTCGCGCGCAGCCGGGCATCCATCGAGGCGTTGCGGCATGACATGCGGGACCGGTCAGGGACCGCGCTGATCGACTTCATTCTGGCCGATTTCGATGAGCTCAAGCGGGTCCTCACCGACCCGCGCAGCCAGCAGGCGATCAGGGCCGGGATGGGCGCCTTGGAATGGCTCAACGACAACCTAGAGACATGGCTCGGCGAGAAGGGGGCGGCCGACGTGCTGATGCAGTCCGTCCCCGACAACGTCACGTCGGAGATGGGGCGCGCGCTGCTCGACGTTGCCGACACCATTCGCCGCCATCCCGAGGTGGTGGCATTCCTGGAACGCGCCAGCGGCGACGGCTTCCTCGATGAGCTGACCGGCGTGGACGGTGGCGGCGAGCCGCGCGATGCCATCCGTGCCTTCCTCGATCAGTACGGGATGCGGTACGTCGGCGAGATCGACATCACCAGGCCGCGATGGAGTGAGCACCCCATCGCCCTCGTGCCGTTGATCCTCGGCAATGTCCGCAACTTCGAGCCCGGGGCCGCGCAGCGGCAGTTCGAGCAGGGGCTCCGCGAAGCGGACAAGAAGGAGCGCGAGCAGCTGGAGCGGCTGCGCGCGCTGCAGGATGGAGTGCAGAAGGCCGCCGAAACCGAGCGGATGATCGACCGCCTTCGCACCTTCATCGGCTACCGCGAGTATCCGAAGTACGCCATCGTCAGCCGTCACTTCGTCTACAAGCAGGCACTACTTAAAAGAGGCCGATCGCCTCGTCCGCGCGGGCGTGCTGCGTGACCGCGAGGACATCTTTCTCCTCACCCCGAGGAGCTGCGCGACGTCGTCCGGACCGGCAGTGTCGACGAGGAGCTCCTCGCGCGGCGCCGCGAGCCATTCGTCTCCCACCACGCGCTCACGCCACCCCGGGTCCTCATCTCGGAGGGCGAGGCACTCGACGGCGCATACCGGCGCGCCGGCGTCCCGGACGGGGCCCTCACCGGCCTTGCGGTATCGGCGGGTGTCGCCGAGGGGCGCGCCCGCGTGGTCCTGGACATCGCCGGCGCGGACTTTGTGCCGGGCGACATCCTGGTGACCGTCTCCACCGATCCCAGCTGGTCACCCGCCTTCGTGGCGATCAGCGGCCTGGTGACCGAGGTGGGCGGCCTCATGACCCACGGCGCGGTGATTGCCCGCGAGTACGGCTTGCCCGCGGTGGTGGGCGTCGCGAACGCCACTCGCCTGATCCGCGACGGGCAGCAGATTCGGGTGCACGGCACCGAGGGGTAGGTCGAGCTCGTGCCCTCTGCGGAGGGCATCGGCGGGTGACGATCCACGTGGTGGCCCCCGGATGTCCTGGCTCGTCTCGGATCTCTCCGGCGGTGTGTCGGTCGAGTCTCGAGGTCCGCAGGTGGGTGTCTCCGATGACGACGATGACGATCTTGCCGGGGTTGCGCGGCAGCGGCGCGGCGGGCTGCAGGCGCTGGGAACGATCGTTATCGTCGGCTAAGTGACAGCGATCGACCAGCAACAGCTACTGGAGTCCGCGCGAGACTTCGCCGAGCGTGCTCTGAATGCCTACCTTGAGGACGACACCCGGGTCATCCTGGCCAACGCTGCGTTCAGCCTCGAGACCTATGCAAGGCGTACCTGTACGGCATGCATCCAGCTCTGCTCATGGAGCTCCGGAACGGGCAGCTTGATTCCCTGCTCCAGCTGGTCGGCCACGGAGATAGAGCGCGTACGACGCGCCCCCCTCGGACGATCAGCGGTCGGGAGGCCCTCGCGCGCGTTGAACACGTGCTGCCGAACCTCAACGTGCCGCGGGAATTGCTGGCTCAGTTGATCGACGTCCGCGACGGAATGGTTCACGTCGGCTTCATGTCCTCGTCTGGCATCGGTGAGCTGCTCACGGCGTTCTTGCAGTTCTCCAATGCACTCCACGACGAACTCGGCAGCGAGCGGGAGGGGCGGTGGGGTCAGGACACAGAGCTCGTCGAGGCCTTGCTCATCCGAGCGCGGGGCCAGATCGAGGACGAAGCGCACCGGCGGATTGCTATCGCCAGGGCCCGGCTTGCGCGACTGGCTGAGATACCCGTCAGCGACCTTGTCTCTGCCGTCGCTGTACGCGCAGCCGAGGCTGACGCGAGCAGCGACATCAAAAAGGCGGTCTATTGCGTGGCATGCGGTTACCCGGATCCGCAGCTGAAGGGGCACATATGGATGGAACTCCCGGCTGCAGACACCGACAAGCCCGAGCTGCTACCAGTGACCCCCGCGGCCTACGCCGACCCCGAGCTCCGTGCTTTCCCCATCTGGTGGATCGGCGAACACTTCCAGTGTCCCGAGTGCGAGTTGACCCTGGACGCGGAGCACCTGGAACCTGCTGCTCTCCCTCAGACGTACCGTATGCGCGCTGGGCTGTCAGGCTCTGAGGATGCCAATGCCCCCGCGATCCATGACCATTCTGTCAGCGAGTCGAGGTAATCTCAGCCGCAGGTCATTCCGCGAGCCGGTCATAGTCGTTCGAGACGAATATTTATACATCGGCACTCTTGGGGTGAATGTCCGCATCTGCCGCGGACAGGGTCGAGAGCCACGGCATGGAGCTAGAGCTTGGCTATGCCCATGTAGTCAGTCGGTAGTCGTGAACTCTGCCAGTCGAAGCCTGAAGCTGTGGGGTAACCCGTCACGGAGAGCAACCGGAGACTTCGCACGCCCGCGCAAAGAGCCGCCGATATGCGGTGTGTCCTGAAAGGGGAGTGAGGCGATGTAGAAGGTCGCCGGCACGAACCGTGCTGTGCCAGTGATGGAGGTAGGTCCTCCGGGTTCGCCGTGCAGGCGGGGAGCTCAAACCACCGCAAGCTGCGCCGGTTAAGAGCCGGGGTGGTGAGCGTTGCGGAAAAGGCCCGCTGTCAGCGGGTCAGGTGTGCGGCGAGAAGACGAACGTGCGTGAACCACTGCTGACGCATCGATAGGCGGAACGATGGCATCAAAACCGGGGAGGCGCATAGTTCCCGGGACAAAGGCGCGCCGTGCTGGCGTGCCCTCAGCCAGGGGGTGGCCTGCGTGCTGCCCTGGCGGTGCCCGGTGTAGAGGTGGCGTGAGCTCGTCGCGGGCGCTGGCATGGAACAGGAGAACCTGTCGCCCCGATAGCGGCGGCCAGGTGATCAGGGCAGAGGTGCCCTGCTGGCCGCGAGAGGGAGAACCGCGAGCGGCGGACACTGCGAGCGGCAGAGTACCGAGGCGGGGCACAGGGGCGGGACGGCCTGTAGTAGCGGTGAAGGTCCTGTAATGGGGCTGGAGCGAAGGGGCCGTGCAGACCAGGGTCATTCTGAGGCCAACCCGCAAGGGGAGGAGCCGGGGAAGCGACCCGAGCCGAAGGTGAAGTCGTTTGAGATCGACAAGCGCCTCATCGTGCAGGCGTGGGAGAAGGTCCGGGCCAATAACGGGGCGCCGGGCGTGGATGCGGTCGGCATCGGCCTGTTCGAAGAACAGCTGCGGGATAACCTGTACAGGCTGTGGAACAGGATGAGCTCGGGGAGCTATTTCCCGGGTCCGGTGCGGGGCGTGGAGATACCGAAAGACCATGGGGAAGGCGTGCGTTTGCTCGGCGTGCCCAATACGGGCGATCGGGTGGCGCAGACTGCGGCGGCGATGCTGCTGGAGCAGAAATTGGAGCCGGTCTTTCACCGGGATAGCTACGGGTACCGTCCTGGGCGCAGCGCCCACGACGCGCTGGCCGTATGCCGCCGCCGGTGCTGGACGCAGAATTGGGTGCTGGACCTTGATGTCCGGGCCTTTTTCGACTCCGTTCCGCATTCCCTTTTGCTGAAAGCGGTCGCTCACCACACCAGCGAGCGGTGGGTCCTGCTGTACATCTCGCGGTGGCTTACGGCACCGATGCAGATGCCAGACGGGACCATTATCGCGCGAGAGAAAGGAACTCCGCAGGGTTCCCCGATTTCACCGTTGCTGGCTAACCTGTTCATGCATTATGCGTTCGACACGTGGATGGACCGGGAATTCCCGGGCTGCCCGTTTGAGCGTTACGCGGATGACATTGTCGCTCACTGCGACAGCGAGGACCAGGCCCGCGAACTGCTGGCCGCTATCGCCGAGCGGCTCGGGACCTTGGGTCTTGAGCTGCATCCCGTGAAGACGAAGATCGTGTACTGCCAAGACGCGAACCGCCGGGGGGACTTCGAGCTCACCAGCTTCGATTTCCTCGGCTATACCTTCCGGGGCCGCCTGGCCAAGGGACCAAGAGGCTATTTCACTGGCTTCTCCCCGGCCATCAGCGCCAAGGCGAGAAAGGCGAAAGGCAAGCAGATCAGGGACTGGCACCTCAAACGCCGCAGCAGCGCGGACCTGTCCGGTCTGGCCAGGGAGATCAATCCCCGGGTCCAGGGCTGGATCAACTATTACGGAGCCTTCTACCGCTCCGAGTTGTGCTTCCTGGCATGGCGCATCAACGAGCACCTCGTCCGGTGGGCCATGCACAAGTTCAAGCGATTCCGCGGCAAGTACGCCAAAGCGATGGCCTGGCTGCAGAAGGTGTATCAGTACAAGCCTGACCTGTTCGCCCACTGGCAGCTCATCGCGTTCACCTAAGGCCGGACTGTGGGGGCCGGATGACGGGAGACTGTCACGTCCGGTCCTGAGAGCGGCGGGGGGTGAGACTCCCCCCGCCGACTCACCCGATTACGAGACGCTCGCAGCTTGTCGGTTAAGGAATACAGATTGGGTTGTTCTGGGCGCGTGGCCCCTCGTTCCCTGTGGCAGACACTGCCACGCCTGCCGATGAACGAGTGTCAGCAGCGGCATACTCGTCTAGTACAACCTTAGGCACGCTACAGGAGGTTTCGAAGTGGCCTCAGTGTTTTCTGAGCGAGTACGGTCGGACGCCAGCCCCTTGTCGGGCGAGTCGATGTACGCCTTCCTTGATCGGGTGGCTGGGCCAGTCTGGGATCGAATTCGTAGTCTCATCGAAGACTGGGTAAATAGCTACCCTGCCACGGACCAAGCGGACATTCTGGGGCCGCTGCGCAGCAGCGATGATATGAAGTTCACGGCCGCATATTGGGAGCTGCTGCTTTACCACGGACTCAAAGCACTCGGATTTGAAGTGTTCTGCCACCCAGAAGTACCCGGCACGAAAAAGCGACCAGACTTCCTCGTTGGGCGCGACAAATGCTCGTTCTACCTAGAAGCGAAGATTCTCGGTGAGAATGCTGTAGATCGGCGTCGTGATGGAGTTCGCAATCAAATCTACCACGAACTGAACGCGCGCGTTCGTTCGGACGATTTCGCCGTACAAGTCCAGTTCGACAGAGAGAGCGATCAGGCGATACCGATTCGGAAATTGGCCAATGTGACGCAATCCTGGCTTGACGGGCTAGATGTGAACGAAGTCCGCAGGGTGGCCCAGGCGGCGGGGCCACTCGGCGCGGCGCCGTATATCTGGGAAGACCAGCCGACGGGTTGGACCGTCGCCCTTGTACCGGTTTTGAAGAACAGCAGAAGGGGCGGCCGCATCACCGGAATTACCGGTGGCGATGTGTCATGGGTCGACGACCGTAAGCCGATACGCAAGGCATTGGATGAGAAAACCCATCGTTATGGGAACGAGCTGGGCAAGCCATTCGTGGTGGCACTTGGGCTACTGCGGCCATTCGCCGACGACACGGACGTGATGGACGCGCTCTTCGGAAGCGAGGTTTATCTGTTCGATCCCTCGACCGGTGTCGGTAACTCGGCCCGAAGGCCGGACGGGCTGTGGATCGGTCCTGATGGACCGCGGGCGCGGCGTCTGTCGGCGGCCTTGGTTGCTAGCTACGTTGCACCATGGCTCTCAGCCCATACTGAACTCAAGCTGTGGAAGAACCCGTGGGCGGAGTTTCCTCTCGATTGTGATGCTGGTGGTGCTGTGACAACCATCGAGCCGAAAGATGATGGATCACTCAGTGCTAGCAATGCGACCGTGAGTACGGGTGACCTCTTCAATCTTCCCTCAGACTGGCCTGGTCCTGAACCGGCATTTCCCCGAAAATTACCTCTCTATTATGCGCCGACTCTGCATCAGCTGCCGCTACCCGCTCATACTCTGCGTGCCTGCTCAGCCTGAGACAGTACATTTCTGGCGGTAGCTCGTGATCAGCCTAAAGATGCCGGCCCGGTTGCGTCGTTCCACGCCTATGCCTCACGTCGTGCCGGCGATCAGTTGCTCGGAGAAGCTCCGCAGGCGGTGGGGTTGCCGGGTCCAGGGCATAGCGGTCGACGCCGAAGCGGGCCTCGGACACGGCGCGGGAGCTGATCACCGTTACCTAGTTGCAGACCTCGATGTACCTGTCGATGTCGTGACCAAATATCGTGAGGCCGCTGGAACAGTAGGAGTCGGCGGAGCAGACCTCTCGCGGTGCCATGAAATGAGTTGCAGGGCGCGGATATATTTTGCTCATGGCCACTGCGGGCACCCCCGAGTTCACCGCTACCATCATCGACCATGTATTTGAGATCTGGATTTGGCCGGAGGTGCAGCGGCGTAGCCTGTCGTTGAGCCGAACCGACATCCGCAAGGCGTTCGTCGAGCTTGAGTCGGGGAAGGCCCCACGCGTTCTCCTGAACGACGAGGCTGAACTGGTCGCCGACTTCATCCCGAAGCGCACCATAGCCGAAGGCGAGGAGGTCACCCTTGGGGACATCGACAGCATCACGGACATCCGACCGCTTTCGGTGGGAGCGGACAGCGGATGGCTCGTGTTCGCGCGCCTCGCCTCACAGGAGATAGTCGCCTTCGACTTTCGGTATAACAGAGCTAAAGCACTCGGGATAATAAAGCGCGCTCGAGAATTTCTAACTATCGCCAAGACCGCAGCCGGTACGTCTGCTGCGGTGGCACTCGATCTTACGTTTTCGGCCGCCGAGCTTGCGGTTCACAGCCAGATGATGACTCTCCGATCCGAGGTCAGCAACCATCAGGAACGCGCCAGGTGGCTGACTCAATGGGCTCGAAATGGCAATGCGCCGGGTGGCTATGCTGATTTGCTATATAACCTAGCCGATCTCCGAAGCAGCGCCCGCTACGGCGAAGGGAAACTGCGAATGCGCCCGGGGCGGCTTCCGCGTATACTGCATACTGTTGAGGAAATGATCCAGTCCGCGGAAGCGCAGATCGATTCTGATGTCAGCAAGGACGGTGAAGATCAAGTCGACGACCCAACCGAATGAGGCACCGGAGGCACCGGGTGGGAAAGTTCTACTGGGAATGGCACCCCGACGGCCCGTTCGCGACGCTCATTCGATCGCGGCCACTTACTTGCACCCCGAGGCACAGCCGAGCGCTGAAACGGACGATATGCACTCGACTGCGCCGCATTCCAGCTAGCGCGTCAAGCGACCGTAATCGGCGCTCGGCGTTGCGCGAGACTGCGAGCAGGATCATGGTCCTGTGGTCGGCCTGCTTCTGCTGCCTAGCGCACGGATGGAGGAGATCCAGGTTTCCATGAAGCCCTCGGGGTCGTGCTCATCGTCCCCGGCCTGGTGCAGCAACGGCGGGCCTGCGGCGACCAGATCCGATAGCGACTGGTACAAGGCCGAATACGTTGGGTCGAGGCAGCTGGCAACAGCGGACGCGACACCCGGCGGCAGCGTCACCTGCCGGGCCAGATTAATCAGCACCGGCCCTGCCCCGATTTCTTCGACCTTGGCGCGCAGTGCCGAAAGGCCTGGGGTATCGGGCATGAGCAGGCCGTGCATCAGCAGCGTCGCGCCGAATCCGGCCAGCCCGACGGCGACCTTGCGGGCTTCGCGCAGCCGCTCGATGCCAGCGTTCTCCACTGCGCTGGCCGGGTCGAGTCGGCCCAGCCCGGCGAGCTCATCCGCGAGGGCGCCGGAAGCGAACACCTCGATCATGGCGTCCCGCCATTCCTGCGCCGACATCTGCGGGAAGTAACCGGTAGCGGCGATCGCCTCGGCGAACGCCTCAGGTCCGACTTCTTCGACGCCCATTCCCATTGCCGCGACCAGGTGCACAAGGTCAGCAGGTACGCCGCTGGAGCCGAGGTCGGCGTCATGGCCTCCGAGCAGCGCTTCGCGCACTGCTGACGGGTCGAACCCGGTCGCTGCGCCCGCCGCCCGGCGGGCATGTCCAGTCGCTGTCTTGTAAAAATCGTCCTTTTGCGTCTCGGTGACAGCAGAACGGGCGCGCTGCACCATGCGGTACACGCGGCCGGTACGGACCGCCCAGGCGAGCGCTTCGACTACTGCCACGTCAGGCGGCTCAGGGACGGTCGGCTGGCCGGGCATGACGGGGCGCCCAGCTTCGAAGAACCACGCGACGACGGCAGTGCGCAGGTCACGGCCCTGCACGGCGTGGCGTGCCAAAGCCGCAGCAATCTCCACCGCTGCGGGGTCAAGCACCGAGAATGACCCCAGCCCCCGTCCCGCCCCGTGCCGCTCGTGCCGCAGCAGCAGGCCGGCGCGGCGCCACCGTTCATAGCGCGCGCCCGATCCAGTCAGACCGTGGGCGGCCAGCCGAGCCGTCAGCTCACGGTCGGCCGCGCTATCCGCACTCCTGGCCACGGCTTCACCCTACGCGTTTAGAACCCCGCGAAGCATCCGCAAATCGGTTCCATCGGCTGTGGCTCACTTAGTCGAGAGCCGCGCGACTGCTGCGGCAGTCACCGAAGGGGAAGGACTCAAGGTGAGACGCTGGCATGACACGCCGCCACATCTACGGTGGGCCAGCGCGGCGCTGGTCCCGTTCGCGGTCAGCGGTTACTCCAAAGCAACGATGCTCGCGGCCGCGGCGGGCATCTCCCTGCTGATGCTCGTGCTGCTGATTGCCGTAGTCGCGCTTGGAGCGTCGTTCAGCCGCAGCCCCGCCCGACGCCGAGCCTGCATGCAGGCTCTGGAGGCATTGATTCGACTGGCCCCTTGGATGAACAAGCGGTGACGACCGCTGCCACGCCTGGCCGCGCCAATAACCGCCTGCGCGCCTCCGGAAGACTCGGCCGTCCTGCATTGGCGCGTACCGAACGATCCGTTCTGGAGCATGGGAATTGGAGCCGTCAAGGTGGCGGCTTTACAGACCGCCCGCGAACATACCCTGACCTGCAGCGCCACCGATGCCACTGCCCACTTCGGCATGTATTCGGCACAGACACCTAGCTAAGACGCACTCGATGGCGTAAACCATGCGAACCGGCAAGGGCCTCATCAGACCGGACATCAGTCCCTGACACCAGCATTGGCCGTTCGCGCAGGTCATAAATTCATGCGTTTCGTCGCGCGGGATGTGCAGCGTAATGACCGTATCGACATCTACCAGTAGCGCCTGGTGTCGCTTTCGAGCTAGCACGTGATAGGGAAACCCGGAGCCCTGGTAGTTACCGCCGTAGGCTTTCGCGCGTAGACCTAGCACAGCGATGCGCCCAGCGAACTCGCGGCGCGTCCCGTGGTACCAGGTGGCGACTTCAGTCATGGGTATAAAGCTAGCCACCGATGACGGCGGCCGCCTGGTGCTCGCCCTCTTCGACGGCCGGTGCTGTCACATCGATCCTGGCGTCGGCGTTCAACTGGGTCTGCGGGCAACCTACATGCCGACCGCCACCGCAGAGCGCAACGCGGTGGTCGGTGGGTTCCCGGGCCCAGATCTCCGGCAAGCTACCCGGTTGGATTCTGCTGACCTGGTCGGATAACGC
>OBLT010002382.1_pt1 | contig 11728 bp, 9 predicted proteins | sample 1518721 | NCBI WGS metagenome assembly OBLT01 (sample SAMEA3539307, study PRJEB22396) | soil metagenome | biome: tundra; feature: field; material: soil | place: USA | collected 2010-05 | depth 0.15 m | reverse complement strand
CGCTGCCAGACTCATATTTGAGCTTCACAAACTCCGAAAGCTCACCGCGCAGGTCGTTCCAGGTGACCCTGTAGCCCATTTCAGCGAGCGGAAGGGTGAAGTTACCGCTCGCGGCTGCAACGTCGAGTATAGTTCCGCCTGCTGGGACCAGTTCCTCGATCGCTTGGAGAGCCCACGCGCGACGATTTCGATACTGATAGGTGTAGCCGAGGTCTTTTCGATTGCCCCATAGCTCGAGCTCGTCATAGGAGTAGCTGAGTCTGAACGACTCGGGCCAGGTGTCGCTGTATTGTGGTCGCAACATGATTGAGTCCGGAATCGCGCCGTCGTGTACCCGCAATGATTGTAACCGAAGACTCGTAACAGAATACCGCCTCAGTCAATCCGGCTTTTTCCGGAAAGGGGGAAAGGAGTTGCACGCGAGCGAAGTCCTGTAAGCCCTTTTTGAATCCTCTAGAGGCCTGTCCGAACACAACGAATGAAAGCTGAGATTGCAGGTCGAATGATGGAAACGGGATCCGAGATGGGAAGCCGATTGCGGAGCTTCATCGGATTGGAGCGAAGTCTTAGCGCAAATCAAACCCTGGTAGTCGGCCTTGCCCTCGCTTGACTATCGAAGATGGCCAATGGCACCACCCGCCGAAATGCGACCTAGCAGCTGTGTTCCGAGCGCCTTTCATCATGACCTTTCCAATTAGGCAGCTGGCCGTTCAGGCAAGTTCCTTGCAGATGACACATGGCTAGCTGGGCGTCAACTATAATGTCGACTGTGTCATGAATTGGAATGAAATGCCCGTGTTGTCGCTGGGGGGATTCAGGCGGTCTTTCCTGGTGCGTTTCAGGGGCGCAAGAATGCTGCGGCTTCGGCCCAAAACGAATACAGTTGATGAAGGCAGGTTCATGGGGAAAGTCGCTCTAATTACTGGAATCACTGGCCAGGATGGCGCTTACTTGGCCGATCTGTTGTTAGCAAAAGGATACTTGGTGCATGGCATCAAGCGGCGTTCGTCGTCTTTCAACTCGGCGCGCATCGACCATATCTACGAGGATCCCCATGTCCCAGATAGTCATTTCCAGATTCACTATGGAGATATGACCGACTCCACGAATCTGATTCGAATCGTCCAGGCGGTAAGGCCGGACGAAATTTATAATCTTGCTGCACAGAGCCACGTGCAAGTCAGCTTCGAAACTCCCGAATACACTGCGAATGCCGATGCCACCGGCGCTCTCCGTATCCTGGAGGCGATCCGAATCCTGGGGCTTGTCGACAAGACGCGGTTCTACCAGGCTTCTACTTCTGAGCTGTATGGAAAGGTACAGGAAACACCGCAAAAAGAGACCACTCCATTCTACCCTCGGAGTCCATATGGCGTGGCCAAGTTATACGCTTACTGGATTACGGTAAACTACCGCGAAGCCTACGGGATGCATGCCTCGAACGGCATCCTGTTCAATCACGAGAGCCCTGTGCGCGGCGAGACGTTTGTGACCCGCAAGATTACGCGCGCGGTGGCCAGCATTCATCTGGGTGTCCAAAAGACGCTTTACATCGGCAATCTCGACTCCAAGCGCGACTGGGGCCATGCGCGAGACTATGTTGAAGGGATGTGGCGGATCGTCCAGCAGCCCAAGCCAGACGACTACGTGCTCGCTACTGGTGAAGCCCACAGCGTGCGCGAGTTTATCGAACTTGCGTTCTCTAAAATTGAACGCAAGATAGACTGGAAGGGTAAAGGCGTTGACGAAGTCGGAATCGATGCCATCAAGGGCGAAGTGCTGGTCAAGATCGATCCGCGCTATTTTCGTCCCACAGAAGTTGATCTTTTGCTCGGGGACGCTTCCAAGGCCCGCCGCGTCCTCGGGTGGAGACACTCCGTCGAGTTTCCCGAACTTGTTTCGGAGATGGTGGCTTCCGATCTGAGAGTGATTGCCGGTGAATCGCACCGGAGAGAGAGCGGTCATGACTAGCTTCTATCTGGCCGGCAAGCGCGTTTGGGTTGCAGGGCACCGTGGGATGGCAGGATCTGCGATTGCTCGCCGCCTGGCGCGTGAGAATTGCGAAATGGTCACGGCCACGAGAAGCGAACTCGATCTACTGTGTCAGGCGCATGTAGACGCGTGGATGGCGGATCGAAAGATCGAAGTGGTTTTTCTTGCCGCCGCCACTGTGGGCGGCATTATGGCCAATGCAACGCGACCGGCGGAATTCTTGTACGAGAATCTCACCATCGAATCAAATATCATCCATGCGGCGTGGCAGACGGGTGTAAAGAAGCTTCTATTCCTGGGATCCTCTTGCATCTTTCCGCGTCTCGCCGAGCAGCCCATGCGGGAAGAGGCTCTGCTGACCGGGGCATTGGAGCCGACAAACGAGTCGTATGCCATTGCCAAGATCGCCGGCATCAAACTCTGCCAGGCTTTTCGCCGCCAGTACGGCTGCGATTTTGTCTCTGTGATGCCCACCAATCTCTATGGCCCCGGTGACCGTTACGACGCTGAGGGCGGCCATGTCGTGGCTGCCCTGATCATGAAGATCCACGCAGCAAAGGCCGCCGCCAGCCCGACGGTCGAATTGTGGGGAACAGGGAAGCCACGGCGCGAGTTTCTGTATTCAGAAGATCTGGCAGATGCCTGCGTTTTTGTTATTAAAAACTATTCTGAAGAGATGTTCCTGAACGTGGGCACTGGCGTCGAGATGACGATCCTGGAACTCGCTCAGCGCATCGCGGCAATCGTCGGATGGACCGGGACGTTCACGTTCGAAACTTCGAAACCCGACGGAATGCCGAGAAAAGTGATGGATGTCAGCCGCCTCCGCAACTTGGGTTGGGTTGCCCCGACAAGCTTCGAGACAGGAATGAAGGAGGCCTATGGCTGGTACGTTGCGAATGTGCTCGGTCCCTATGCCGTGACAACGTGAATGGATGCAATGCCTGCCCCGGTCGATCAAGTTGTCAAACCGCGTCGCAATCGCGTTCGGCTTGACCTTGCCCCGGTTTCTCATTGGAGATTGGCGCCTGAAAGTTGATAGAGTGAGCGTATGAATGTGAGCGTTTTTCTAGTCACGGCTCGGGTGTATTCGAGGGTCTTGTTGATATCGTGCCTTCTCGTTTTGACGGCGTTTTCATTGTATGGGGAAGACCCTTTGGCGTCTGGGGTTGTTTCGGCGGGGGACTGGCCTTGGGGCCATAGCCGTGACGCGAGCCGTCCGACGCCCGTGTGCGAGCCATCGGTTCTGGATTCGCCGTACATTCCGGTGGATAGCTGGATGTATCCGGCGGTGCTTCGTCTTTTCTCTCTTGGGTTTGTAGACAGCGCGTATCTGGGCATGCGGCCGTGGACGCGCTCCAGCGTGGAGCACATGCTCGAGGAGGCGGGGGCGCGGATCGAGGACGCGGATGCGGGTGCGTCGACGGATGAGGCCGAGGAGATCTACGAGGCTCTGATTCATGCGCTGCGGGACGACATGCAGGGTCCGTGCCTTATGCATGAGGGCAACACGCGCATCGAGTCGGTGTACTCGGCCATGCGTGTGCTCAGCGGCACGCCGCTCCGCGACAGCTACCATCTCGGCTCGACGGTGATCAACGACTACGGCCGGCCCTACTCGAGCGGCTTCAACAACTACACCGGCGCCAGCGGGTACGCCTCGGCGGGCCGGTTTCTTATGTACGCGCGGGGCGAGTTCCAGGGCGCGCCCTCGGCCGCCGGCTATTCGACGGCCCTGGCCGAGACGCTCGCCGCCAATGACGGCACGACAGACTTCTTCAACCCCGCCTGCTGGAGTTCTGGCGTCTCATGTACCCCTATTCCGTACAACCAGCAGGCCACCATTCCAGGCGGACCGATTCCGGCCACCACCGACCTGCGCATCATGGAGGCCTACGTCTCGGCCCACTACCTGAACCACGAGATCTCATTTGGCAAGCAGGACTACTGGCTGGGACCGGGGCTGGGCGGGGGCATGGCCTACTCCAACAATGCAGAGGACATCTACTCGTTCCGCATCAACCGCATCGAGCCGCTGCGCATTCCGCTGCTGTCGCGGCTGACGGGCCCGTTCCGCTATGACTTTCTGGTGGGCTCTCTGAAGGGCCACACCTATCCCAACGATCCCTGGGTGCATGTGGAGAAGGTCAGCTTCAAGCCCACAGAGAACCTGGAGTTCGGCTTTGAGCGCACCGTGATCTGGGGTGGCAAGGGACACGAGCCGATCACGCTGCACAGCTTTCTGAGAAGCTTCTTCAGCTTTTCAGCCCCCACGCCTGCGGTGAAGAACAGCCCCGCGGACCCGGGAGCGCGCTTTGGCGCCTTCGACTTCACCTACCGGCTTCCCTTTGTCCGCAAGTGGCTCACGCTCTACTGCGACTCAGAGGTGCACGACGACGTCTCGCCCATTGACGCACCGCGGCGCGCCTCCTGGCGGCCGGGCCTGTACCTGTCGCATGTGCCTGGAGTTGCGAAGCTTGATATCCGCGTCGAGGGCGCTTCCACCGATCCGCCGGTCTCGCGCAGCGTCGGAGGTCAGTTCATGTACTATGAGGCCATTCAAAGGCAGGGCTACACCAACAAGGGCCAACTGTTCGGCGATTGGATCGGCCGCGAGGACAAGGGCGGACAGGGATGGATCACCTATCACCTCTCCGGCAACGAGTGGGTGCAGGTGGGCGTGCGCAATCAGAAGGCAGCCAAGGACTTTATTGAAGCGTCTCCGGGCGGCACTCAGTACGGCACTACGCTCAACGACATCAACTTCCAGGTCGTAAAGCGAATCGGAAAGGAATTCGAGGTCAACGGAAACTTCACCTACGAACGATACAAAGCGCCCATCTACCTCACAGGACTCCAGACCGTCACAAACACAACCATACAACTCACTTGGTTCCCGCAAAGAAAAATCAGCTTCTGAAAGAGTTGCTGATAACGGGCATACTCTTCCAAGGAAAGGCGCCGATCTGGAGGTGGGGACACACATTAGAAGCAAGAGCTCTAAAGCCCTCATGCTAAGGTGAACCCATGCGAATCCTTCTTGTGGCGAATTATGAGCCAGATGCTCAGGAAAGCATGCTGCGCTATGCGTTCTGGCTTCAGCGCACCCTGAAGGAGCGAGGCCATCAGATCAACGTGACGGCGCCAAAGCCGGTCTTCTCGAAGTTCGCGCGGCGTCAGAGACTTAAAAAGTATCTGGGATACCTGGACAAATTCCTGCTCTTCCCGCGGCAGCTGCGCCGCATGGCGCAGACTTGCGACCTGGTTCATGTTCTGGACCACTCTAACTCAATGTACTTGAGTGCTGTTCGCGAGAGGGCGAGTCTCATTACATGCCACGATGTGCTTGCTATTCGTGCTGCGAGAGGCGAGTTTCCCCAGGTGTCTGTAGGCTGGTCAGGCCGATTGCTGCAACGATGGATCCTTTCCGGGCTGCGAAGCGCGCCTCATATAGTGTGCGATTCGGCCAAGACGGCGAAGGACTTGATGACTCTCACTGGCAAAGAAGGTGACAGGCGCAAGCAGATCGGCCAGCTTCGAGTCATTCACATTCCTCTTAATTGGGGCTATCGGCCCGGCGCTCCGTTTCCTCCTAGGCTTGGTCCCCGACTCGGATTGAAGGCTGGCGAATGCTACTTCTTGCACGTCGGCGGAAACCAGTGGTACAAGAACCGGGCGGGTGTGCTCCGCATCTTTGCACGGCTGGTCGAGCAGGACGCTTTTTCCGCTGCCAAGCTGGTCATGGCCGGCAAGGCCTGCTCAGCGGATGTGCTCGAATTGACTCGCGACGAGGGCATTGCCGATCGCGTCATCCAGGCCGTTGGCGTTTCAAACGAGGAGTTGCAGGCTCTCTATGGCAACTCATTGGCATTGCTGTTCCCTTCGCTGGAGGAAGGCTTTGGATGGCCCATCCTCGAGGCGCAAGCCTGCGGTTGTCCAGTGATCACAAGTTTTCGCGAGCCTATGTCCGAGGTAGCAGGGGATGCTGCGATTCTCATCGATCCGGAAGATTCTAGAGGTGCAGCGGCGATCATCGGAGAGGGTCTCCAAGACAGCCAGAGATTACGCGCCGCTGGTTTTCGGAATCTGAGTCGATTCAGCGACGAGGCGATTACCGACCAATATTGCGCCTACTACGAGGAGATCGTAAGAAGTGCATCCGCATCAATGTCTTGAACGGGTGGTTTCTACCGGCTGGCTCAAAGGACTATCGCGTTTCGGAAAGTCGACGATCCAGAGGCAATGCCGGGGGCCCGCCAGATACAATTCTGGGATGGAGATTTTGACCCAAGGCCTGTGGCTTATCCACGAGTCAGTTGGCCGCCAGGCGGTCCAAGCGGCATGAAGAATTTCCTGCGCCTCCTGCGCTACGGGCTACCTTACGTCCTGCAAATCCTGCCCGGAGTCCTCTTGCTCGCCATGGTCGGCGCGCTGGACACATTTCGCACCCTCCTGTTTCAACCCATCTTCGACCAGGTTCTCAGACCTGACGCGCCCGAAGGGCCCATTACGCTGGGTCTCCCCAACTCTCCCTGGCATTTCGACCTTAGGATTCTCACTCCGCACATGCATAATGCCTGGCATGTCGTGGCTTTTGCGCTTGTCGGCTCAACATTGATCAAGGGTTTGTGCGATTACCTGGGCACCTACCTGGTGAATTATGCAGGGTTCGGCACCATTACCGATCTTCGCAACCACCTCTATGAGGCCACGCTGCGTCGGTCCTCCAGCTTCTTTCACAAACACGCCACGGGAACCATCCTTTCCACGCTGATCAACGACGTAGACCGCGTGCAAGTATCGGTTAGTTCGGTGATCAGTGAGTTCCTGCAGCAGTTTTTCACTTTCATAGTCGGACTGATCTTCGTCATCCGCCTTGGAGGCCAGCTGAGTTGGGCGCTGCTTTTGTTTGTGCCTGTGGTGATCACCTCGTCGCGGAAGATCGGAAGGGAAGTCCGCACCCGCACCCGCACGGGCCAGGACAAGCTGGCCGAGATTCAGAACATTCTTCATGAAACGGTGACCGGGAACCGCATTGTCAAGGCCTTCAACACGGAGCTTTGGGAGATTCTCCGCTTCAAAAAGGCTGCAAGCCGGTTATTCCGGGCCAACCTGCGCAACGTGCGCATTCAATCCATCAGCTCACCTCTAATGGATAGTATCGGGGCGGTGGCGATTGCAATGTTCCTGCTGATTGGGCGGAATGAAATCCTCCATGGGCGCATGACGATGGGGTTGTTTGCAGCGTTTATCATCCTGCTCTTCAAGCTCTACGATCCGATCCGCAAGTTCGCCTATTTCTACAACAGCTTTCAGCAGGCAATGGGTGCTTCGTCGTCCATCTTTGGTTTCTTCGACACCAAGGACGACGTGAAGGAGCGTCCACATGCGTCCACCTTGAAGGGCTTTCAGCGGAGTGTTCAATTTGAGAATGTGGGCTTCTCCTACAGCACGGAAAAGGGCGAGCACCAGATTCTTCATAACGTGGATCTGCAGCTTCGGACCGGCGAAGTGCTGGCGCTGGTGGGCCCCAGCGGAGCCGGAAAGTCGACATTGGTTAACCTGATTCCCCGATTCTTTGACGTGACCTCGGGCCGCATCCTTATAGATGATCGGGACATTCGCGATCTTACACTTGGCTCCCTACGCCGCCAAGTCGCCCAAGTCACACAGGAAACAATTCTCTTCAACGATACGGTTCGTAACAACATCGCCTACGGCAAACCGGACGTGAAATTAGACATCGTGCAGAAGGCTGCTCAGAACGCTCTGGCGCACGACTTCATTCTTCGCATGCCGCAGGGATATGACACCGTGATTGGCGAAAAGGGCTTTCGCCTCTCAGGCGGCGAGCGGCAGCGATTGGCCATTGCGCGGGCCATTCTTAAGGACTCGCCGATTCTAATTCTCGACGAGGCCACTTCAGCCCTGGACGCCGAAAGCGAGTCGCTGGTTCAGGCGGCTCTCGCGAACCTCATGCAGGGACGGACCGTGTTGGTGATCGCCCATCGGCTTGGAACTATTCGCCGCGCGAACCGTATTGCAGTTCTTGAGGACGGGCGGATTACCGCCATCGGGTCCCACGAGGAGCTGTTGACATCATCGCCCACCTATCAGCGGCTCTATCAGTTGCAATTTATGGACGTGCCCGAGGCCCAGGAGGCAGAGGCTTTGGAACTGGACTCATCTCAATTGCATTTGGCACTTAGAACCGGGCCAGAGGAGTAGCAGACAATGGCGATCTATTCGATGACCGGGTTCGCGCGAGTTCAAGTGCAAGTGAATGATCAGCTCAGCTACACGTTGGGTGTGAAGAGTGTGAACCATCGATTTCTCGACCTACAGTTACGCTTGCCTTCGGGTCTCGACGGGCTAGAGAACGAACTGCGCAAGTCGCTCAAGGGCTCGCTTGTTCGCGGACATGTCGAGCTGGCGCTGTCGGTCGATCGCAATTCACAGCAGAAGGTCGGCTACAATCGCGAGCTCGTAGCCGGATATCTGGCCGCCTTTGCCGCGGCGCGCGAAGAAAACGGACTTGCAGGCGATCCGGATCTGAACGCGATTCTACGTATGCCCGGAGCTCTACAGACTGAAAATTGCGATGATGAGGATCAGACGGCACTGACGGAGAGCGTACAGAAGGAGATTGGCCCGCTGCTTGATCAATTAAAGATCATGCGTGCTCGCGAAGGAGAGTCGCTTTTTGCGATCCTTAACGCGACGCTCGACAGGCTCGCAGAGGCGACCGAGGGAGTGGCTGTGCTGCGTCCGGAGATTGAACAGCGTTACCAGGAACGCCTGACGCAGCGTCTGCTCACGGCTACTGGGCCTGAGTTCAATCGCCAAAGGCTGCTCGAAGAGGTTGCGGTGCTCATCGAACGAAGCGATATTGCCGAGGAGTTGGCCCGTATGCACACCCATATTTCACACTTCAGGGAGCTGCTGGCCGCGGGCGGCGAACTGGGAAAGAAGCTGGATTTTCTACTTCAGGAGATGAACCGCGAAGCCAATACCCTGCTGTCTAAGACTGGCGGTGTGGGTGGAAAAGGAACCCGCATTACGGAACTGGGACTGGCCATGAAGTCGGAGATCGAGAAAGCTCGCGAACAGATCCAGAATGTGGAATAGAATCATCGGCACATAGAACCGAGGGACAATCGAATCGTGGCAGGAATTCTCTTCATCATTTCGGCGCCCTCGGGCTCAGGCAAAAGCACGCTGGTAAGCGAGCTACGCAAACAGGTAATCGGCGTTGAGTTTGCTATTTCGTGGACTACGCGGCCGCCTCGTGGCTCTGAGGAAAATGGGCGCGAATACAACTTCACCACCCGCGTAGGGTTTCAGCGGATGCTTGAAGCTGGGGTATTTCTTGAGCACGCCGAGGTGTTTGGCAATTTCTACGGGACCGCTCGGCAATCACTTGAAGAGGCGCGTGCGGCCGGCCACGACCTGCTGCTCGATATTGACGTTCAAGGTGCAGCGCAAGTGCGAGCCAAAATGCCTGAGGCCGTGAGCATCTTTGTGATGCCGCCAAACCCCAGGGTTCTGCGTACTCGCTTGCGCAATCGCAGCCGTGCTGAGGGCGTGGTGAACGAGGAGGAAGTCTACCGGCGTCTGAACGAAGCCAGCAAGGAAATTGAAAATTATCGCGAGTACGGTTATATTCTGGTTAATGACATTCTGGACAGGGCGGTAGCGCAATTAGAGGCGATTGTGCTGGCCGAGCGATTCTATCGCAATGGTGAAGTGATCGCATACCGCTCGCGCCGGGTGTTGGAAGTTGCCGCTGCGTGCCTACAGTTCAATTCGCAGGAGCGGCTCAAGCCGGTGTTGGAGGCGTTTGGCATTCTCGGCTCCTCCGGCCAGCAGCAGTTGAATTTTAACGACGACTCTGACCAGGAAGACTCCGATAAGGAGGTTTCCGGCGGGGAAGATGAGGACCCAAATGACGATTGAAACCGGTTTCGACTCCAATTACCGCAAGGTACTGGTAGCCGCCCGCCGCGCCCGACAGCTGCAGAGCGGTTCCCACGCTCTTGTTCACAGCCAGTCAAACAAGGCCTGCCGCATCGCACAAGATGAAATCGATGCGGGCAAGATCGCGTACGTCAAGACTGATGTTCCGGTGGTGAAGCCACTTGTTGAAGGGCCGGCAGTTCCCATCCTTCTGAGTTAGTCCTGCCCCCATCAACGCATCCCAGACATCTGTTGCGGTATCCGGTTCGTTGAATAACAGGGCTGGCGGAAGATTCGTGAAAGGTCGGTCTTCTGGATGGTGCCGGGCCGAATTCGCGGCACGAGCGCTGGCCTCGACGAACCGGCCAATCGCTTCCAAACTCAACTTTTCCGCTTGGTGCAAGCTGATATTCAATCTCCAGCATGCCTAACCCTTCAGGCTCATCTTGTATTGGAAGAGTCGTTCTTAAAGAAAACATGCCATTATAGATAATATGGGTCAGGCGCGAGTTCTCGTAACCGGATCATGTGGATTAATTGGTTCGGAGGTCTGCCTGCATTTTCACCAGGCTGGATACTCTGTGACTGGAATCGACAACAACCAACGCGCAGTGTTTTTCGGATCGGAAGGCGATACTTCATGGTCGTTACAGCGATTGCGCCAGGACGTCCCTGGATACGAGCATCACAATATCGACATTCGTAACAGAGAAGGCATTCTTCGTTTGGTCGAGAGAACAAGACCGGCCGTCATCGTGCATACTGCGGCGCAGCCGTCGCATGACCGCGCAGCCCAAATTGCCTTCGATGATTTTGATACGAATGCGGTCGGCACGATTAACCTGCTTGAGGCCGCGCGCCGCTCGGCGCCGGAGTCACCATTTATTCATATGTCGACGAACAAGGTTTACGGCGATCGGCCGAACGCGCTGAAATTGTTGGAGCAAGAAACGCGCTGGGACTTTGCCGACCCCGAGTACCGCCTTGGTATTCCCGAGAGCTTTTCGATCGACCAATCGCTGCACTCCTTGTTCGGGGCATCGAAGGTGGCTTCAGACATCATGGTGCAGGAGTATGGGCGATACTTCGGCATGCCCACGTGCGCATTGCGCGGCGGCTGCCTGACCGGACCCAATCATTCAGGCGTGGAACTGCATGGATTTCTTAGCTATCTGATCCGCTGCAATCTCACCGGCAAAGAATACAAGGTTTTTGGCTACAAGGGGAAACAAGTTCGGGACAACATTCACTCCGAAGACGTTGCCAGGTTTATGTTGGCGTTTGCGCAAAAGCCGCGTTGCGGCGAAGTCTACAACCTTGGCGGCGGCTTTGAGAATTCATGCTCGATTCTGGAAGCGTTTGCTCTAGCGGCCGAGGTTTCCGGTCGCGAACAGGTTTGGACCTATGTCGACAGCAATCGCATCGGAGACCACATCTGTTACTATAGCGACCTGAGCAAGATGAAGACGCACTATCCGGGTTGGGGCATCACCAAGAGCCTGAAACAGACTGTAGCCGAAATCGCCGCCTCGTGGTCAACGCGTCTGCCGGTCTCACAATAACATGAAAGTTCTCATTTCCGGAGTGTGCGGCTTTGTCGGCAGTCACCTCGCACGCTATCTGATGGAATCGCACGAAGGCATCACCATCGTGGGATTAGATAACCTGGCGCGATCCGGCAGTGAGACGAACCGCGTTTCCCTGAAGTGCCTTGGCGTGCAGCTGTGTCACGGAGACATCCGTATGGCGAGCGACTTGGAGCCGCTTCCTGTTGCCGATT
>OBLT010002379.1_pt1 | contig 11732 bp, 6 predicted proteins | sample 1518721 | NCBI WGS metagenome assembly OBLT01 (sample SAMEA3539307, study PRJEB22396) | soil metagenome | biome: tundra; feature: field; material: soil | place: USA | collected 2010-05 | depth 0.15 m | reverse complement strand
GATGCGGCGCCGTACCTGATCGCGCGCACACTCGTTCGCGAGGGCACGGTGACGACGAAGGCGCAGGCGCTCGAAGATGCGCAGCGAAAATTGCAACAGATCTTGAAAGATCCGAAGCTGAACAAGTCGCACGCCGCCGCTCAGGGTCTTCTGAATTTCGTGCGCGGGCGCCTCTATCCGAAGGAACGCATGGCCGAACTGGGCGCGGAGCTGCTGCGTCCACACCTCGAAGCGAAGATCGACCGGACCTTGACGGACTACGAGTTCCTCTGGGACAAAGCAACGGAGCAATCGCAAAAAAAGGGAGACGTGCCGCGTCAGGACGAGCTGACGGACTGGATCGCGACGTTTCAAGGCGCAGACGGCCCGCATGCCATCGAGCGCTGGCGCAAACAGCACACCACGCCGTGGCTGATCGCGAGCCTCGTAGCGATAGCGCGCGACAACGCCGCCGCCCCCGAGTTGATCTCGGAGGCTCGGAAGATCCGGCAGGACTCGCCGGCCTACGCGACCGCCGCGTATTACGGCATCAAGCTCCAGATGGAGCGCGGCGAAAACGATGCGGCGCGGAGCTGGGTCGACGAAGCGGCCGCAGCGAAGCAGCCGGCCGCGGCCCACAACATGTTCCTGGCCGAGCGTATGAAGCTCGCGCGCGATTGGGCCGAATTCCTGCGCTACTCGCCGCGCCGGCCCGTGGCGCAATCAGTGGATCTATTCGACGAACCGCTCGAAAAAGGACAGGCCGCGGCGCAGCTCGATTCCGATGCCGCCGGGGCACTGAATGGCGCGGCGCCGCTGGCGCGCTGGCTGGACGCCGCGAAGAACGATCTCCTGCCGCGCCCGCTTCAGGCGGACATCGCACAGGCGGGGTGGGTGCGGGCCGTCCTGCTGGACAAGAACGAGGATGCGCATGTTCTCGCGCGCCGCCTGGTGGAGTTGAAACCGAAGTTGGCAACCACATTCAAGGCGTACCTCGCGGAAGCGGACCCGTCCGCCGCGAAATTCACGGCGCTGTTCCTGATGTTGCAGATGCCCGGCTTTCAGCCCATCATGCGTGCCGGCTTCGGCCGCATGACGAACGCGCCGGGCGAGATGGACAGTTTCCGCGACAACTGGTGGGATCTCGGCGCCGCTGCGCAGACCGCGGCAGGCCCCGAAGCACGGCTCCATGAGCCCCTGCTCGATCTTTATCCCAAGGGCCGTTTCGGTCCCACGCAGTTCCTTCCGGCCGCGGAGCTCAAACAGGGCGAAGCGGAGTGGAGCAGCCTCGTCAAGACTGCCGCAATCGGACCCAACTATCTCTGCTCCGAGACGGTTCGCTGGGCCCGCGCACATCCCCAGGACCCCAGGGTCCCCGAAGCGTTGCACCTGTCTGTGCACGCGACTCGCTACGGCCCGACCGACGACAACACCGGCAAATATTCGAAGGAGGCGTTCGATCTCCTCCACGCGAAGTATCCGAATTCAAAGTGGGCCAAAGAGACGAAGTATTGGTTTAAGTAGGTGGTGGGTAGTGGGGATGTAGGAGTTGGGCGCGCATACGCGGCGACATTCTGTCTCCACTCATGAGGGACAAAATGTCCCAATCGGGGCGCGACCGTGGAGATCCCAACAACTTACAAGCGGGTAACAAATTGCAGACACCTGGGTAGATGGTGCGCTCACCACACGCCAAGGCCTTCATAGCCGCAATCGCGTTCCTGGGTGTCGCCGAGATGCTCGCGGGCGCCCTGCAGTGGCAAACGAACGATCTGCAGCGCTTCATCTGCTACTTCGCGATCACACTGGCCTCCTCGCTGCTGAAGGTCAAACTGCCGGGCATCACTGGCACGGTATCGCTCAATTTCCTATTCGTGTTGGTCGGTATCGTCGAGCTGTCGGTCTCCGAGACTCTGATCATGGCCTGCGCCGCGACACTGGTCCAATGTCTGTGGCGCCCCAAGGAGCGGCCCCGCTTCAGTCAAGTACTGTTCAACGTCACGAACGTAATTATCGCGGTATCGCTAGCGGGCGTCATTTATCGCACGCCATTCCTGCACGGCTCGAAGTTCGGTGAGCCGCTTGTGCTCGCGCTGGTAGCCGGCATCTACTTTGCCGCGAATACTTTTCCGATGGCCGTCGTCATCTCGCTCACCGAACGAAAGGCGTTCCGGGACATCTGGACAGACTGCTATTTCTGGACGTTTCCGTATTACATGATCGGCGCGGGCCTCGCGGAGATCGCCCACATCGCGAACCAGCATTTCGGATGGCAGGTTTCCGCATTCGTGCTGCCGCTCGCGTACCTGTTCTTCCGCTCCTATCGGCTCTACCTCGGCCGCCTGGAGAGCGAGAAGGCGCATGCCGAACGGGTGGCGGCTCTACACCTGAGAACCATCGAGGCGCTGTCGCTCGCCATCGACGCGAAAGACCACACCACACACGAGCACCTGCGCCGCCTGCAGGTGTATGCCACCGGGATCGGGAAGGAACTCGGCCTCTCGGACGACGAGCTGAACGCGCTACGCGCCGCCGCGCTGCTGCACGATATCGGCAAGCTGGCGGTGCCCGAACACATCATCTCCAAGCCCGGCAAGCTGACCTCGGAGGAATTCGAGAAGATGAAAATCCATCCCCTGGTGGGGGCGGAGATTCTCGAAGAGGTCGATTTCCCTTATCCGGTGGTGCCGATCGTGCGCGCGCATCATGAGCGCTGGGACGGCTCCGGATATCCGTGTGGGCTGAAGGGGGACCAGATTCCCATCGGCGCCCGGATACTGTCCGCCGTGGATTGCCTCGATGCGCTGGCCTCGGATCGACAGTACCGCCGCGCATTGCCGCTCGATGAAGCCCTGGCGAAGGTCGCGTCGGAGGCGGGGAGCACCTTCGATCCGAAAGTAGTTGAGATCCTTTCGCGGCGCTACAGAGAGTTGGAGGAAACCACGCAGAAAACGCCACTCAGCAAGCGCAGGCTCTCTACCCGGATGCACACTACGAATGGCCTGGCTCCGGCCACGCAGCCTTCACCACCGCAACAGAATGGCGCAATGGCGCAGGAGCCGCTGCCGTTCCTCGACTCCATCGCCGCGGCCCGCCAGGAGGTTCAGGCGCTTTTCGAGCTGACCCAGGACATCGGCAATTCCCTTAGCCTGAGCGAGACGTTGTCGCTGCTGGCGGTGCGGCTGAAGAGGATCGTGCCCTACGACAGCATCGCGATCTACGTGATCAAGGACCGCCGCTTGTGCCCCGAATTCGTGAGCGGCGACGATTTCCGCCTGTTCTCGTCGCTCAACATCCCGCTGGGTGAGGGGCTGTCCGGATGGGTAGCCGAAAACAACAAGCCGATTCTGAACGGCAATCCGTCCGTCGAGCCCGCATACCTGAACGATGCGACGAAATTCAGCATCCTGCGGTCAGCCCTTGCGGTTCCGCTGAACGGCTTAAACGGCGCGATCGGCGCCCTGACGTTGTACCGCTGCGAGAAGGATTCGTTCACGAAAGATAATGTGCGAGTGCTGCTGGCGCTCACTTCGAAGGTATCGCTGGCGATCGAGAACGCGTTGAAGTACCGCCAGGCGGAATCCTGCGCGACCACCGATTACCTCACGGGACTTCCGAACGCGCGTTCCTTGTTCCTGCACCTGGACGCCGAGCTGAACCGCTCCAAGCGCTCCCAGAACTCTCTGGCCGTACTGGTCTGCGACCTCGACGGCTTCAAACAGATCAACGATCGATTCGGACACCTGGAAGGCAACCGCCTTCTTCAAATCGTCGCGAGCAGCTTCAAGGAACACTGCCGCGAGTACGACTACGTCGCGCGAATGGGCGGCGACGAATTTGTCCTCGTGATACCCGGGCTGGCGCGGGAGAAGCTGGACGACCGCATCGCCCAGCTCGATAATGCGGTGCGCATGGGGTCAAAACGCGTGTGCGGCGACCCCTTGGTTTCGCTGAGCGTCGGCGCCGCCAGCTTCCCGCAAGATGGCCTCGATGCGGAAAGCCTGCTCGCCGAGGCCGACCACCGCATGTACGCCACCAAGCAAGGCCGCAGGAATCTTGTCACGATCCCGGGGACGGAACTACCAGGCGAGCGCTGGATGACGGCATCGGTGCAGTAAGCACTGGACTGAACGCCGCTCGCCGACTTGCAGTATAATTCGCGTTGACTATGCCTTATCGAACTGGCCGCCGCGGATTCATGAAGGGAATCGCAGGAGTCCTGGGTGCGAGCTTCTGGGCCGAGGAGACGCTGGAAGCGGTTCCGCAGAATGTGAACACGCACTCCAAACCATCCGAGTTGAAGATCACCGACCTGCGGGTCGCAACCATCGCGAGAGCGCCGATGACTTGCCCGATCATCCGGATCGACACCAACCAGGGCATCTATGGGCTCGGCGAGGTTCGCGACGGGGCCAACAAGGTGTACGCGCTCGGGCTGAAGAGCCGGATTCTGGGCGAGAACCCCTGCAATATCGACAAGATATTTCGCAAGATCAAGCAATTCGGCGGTCACGCGCGACAGGGCGGCGGGGTTTGCGCCATCGAAATGGCGCTATGGGACCTTGCGGGTAAGGCTTACAACGTGCCCGTCTACCAGATGCTCGGCGGTAAGTTCCGCGACAAGATCCGCTGCTACGCCGACACCACCGAATCGCACGACCCGAAGATCTACGGCGAACGTTTGAAGAAGCGCAAAGAGCAGGGGTTTACGTGGCTGAAAATGGACCTGGGGATCGACCTGATGGAGGACGTGCCCGGCGCCATCACGCGGCCGGAAGGCGTTTCAGTCGGGGGCGGCGATCGCGTGGAGCACATGTTCACGGGCATCGAGCTGACCCCGAAGGGCTGCGAGATCATGGCGAATTTCATGGGCACCGTGCGAGAGTACGTCGGCTACGACATCCCACTTTCGTGCGACCATTTCGGCCACATCGGCGTGAAATCGTGCATCCGGCTGGCCCATGCGCTGGAACGTTACAATCCCGCCTGGCTCGAAGATATGGTTCCGTGGCAGCATACGGATCTACTGAAGGAGATCAAGCAGCACATCAACGTGCCGCTCCTCACGGGCGAGGACATTTACCTGAAAGAGCCCTTCATCGAACTGGCGCGGAACCATGCGGTGGATATCCTGCACCCCGATCTCGCGACTTCGGGCGGCATCCTGGAGACGAAGAAGATCGGCGATGCGATTCAGGAACACGGCGTCGCGATGGCGATGCATTTCGCCGGATCGCCCGTGTCCTGCATGGCGAACGTGCATTGCGCCGCGGCGACTGAGAACTTCCTCGTGCTCGAGAACCACTCGGTGGACGTGCCGTGGTGGAACGACCTGGTCGAAGGCGTCGAGAAGCCGATCGTGAACCACGGATTCATCACCGTTCCGGACAAGCCGGGTCTGGGCGTCGTGCTGAACGACGAGGTCATGAAGCAGCACCTCCTGGAGCCGGGATATTTCGAACCCACGCCGGAATGGAACAACATTCGGGCGAACGATCGGCTGTGGAGTTGAAAGAGGGCTACCTTCACTTACCGAGCCGCTTCTTCAAATATTCCTCATACTCCTTCTTGAGCTCCGGATCGCGCGGACTGGGATAGATATCGCTCGATTTGTATTTGCCGGTGTCGAGCTTCATCTTGGTCCATTCGTCGTGGATGTGCGTTCTCTCGGCGCGGTCGACAATCTCTTTCACGAATTGCGGGGGGATGAAGTAGAGGCCGCCGCGGTCGCCAAATACGATGTCGCCGGGCATCACGGTTGCGTCGCCGATCTTGACGGGTACGTTGACGCCCGTGACCATGGTGCTGGTGTAGTCGATCGGCGTGGGATGGACGCCGCGATAATAGACCGGCATGCCGATGGGGAAGATGCCCTCCGCGTCGCGGATCGCACCGTCCACTACCAGCCCGGTCTTGGTAGCGTCCCAAATGGCGGTCGCCAGGTTGTCGCCGACAATGGTGCCGCCTTCGATCTTGCCGTACAGGTCGACCACCGGTACGTCGCCCGGTTGCAGCGCGTCAATAAAGAGCTGGTGCGGCGCGATGCGCGGTCCGGATTTGCCGGTATTGGGATCGGCGGGCTTTTGCAGGTCCGCCCGCGCCGGCATGAATTGCAGCGTGACGGCGCGGCCGACCAGCTTCTTGTCGGGATGCATGATCTGCCAGCCCTCGCCCGCATACTGGTGCTGAAAGCCGGCCTGCTGCCCGGCGCCGGTTTTCTCATGCAGGACGGACCAGACCTCCTCGATGGACAAGCCCCGGACTTTTTCGAGCAGCTCGTCCGGCACTTTTGGGCGCCCGTCGGGAAAACGGTCGTACGGATTCTCGGCGGTAAACTTGACCAACTGGTCGCGTGTGAGCGTGAACACCTGGGCGCTCATGCTGAGCGCGAGAAACATACCTAGGCAGAGTCGAGCGATCATGGCAGATTAGCCTAACATATTTAGCTTTCAGCAGTCAGCTTTCAGCTTGGGCGGCTGCTGCTGCTAGCCGATAGCTGTAAGCTGACCGCTTCTTTTTCCCCCGGCATTCTTTTTCCCCCGGTATTGCGCTGACTCGCGCACCGTGATAGAGTGTTCATCATTCAGCGCTTCACCAACAGGAGAACAACGTATGTCTTTCCGGGGGATTCAACGAGTAGCGGCGGTCCTTACCGTCCTGTGCGGCTTCAGTCTTCTTTTCGCTCAGTCCGAGCGCGGCACCATTTCGGGGACCATCCGGGACACGACGGGCGCCGTCATTCCGGGAGCGAAAATCACCGTAACGAATAGCGCGACGGGGGTCGTGATCAATCTCACCAGCAACGATGTTGGCGAGTACACCATCCCGAACCTGCAGGTTGGAAGCTACAACGTGAAGGTGGAGAAAGAGGGTTTCCGGCCGGCCATACTCAATGGCCTTCAAGTGGACGCTTCCACCAATGTGCGCGCCGACACGAACATGGAAGTCGGGCAATCCACGCAGGCCGTCGAAGTACAGGCGGCTGCCATGCAACTCCAAACCGAAGATGCCAAGACCAGCGTGACCATCAACCAGCACCTGGTCGACGCGCTGCCACTTGTCGTGGCGGGCGCGGTCCGCAGCCCGTTCGATCTCGCGACCCTTACGCCGGAAGCGAAGACCGGAGGCGGCGACGCCGGATTTGCGCTCGGCGGCGGCCAGGCGGCCAGCTATCAGGCGACACTGGACGGCGTCTCGGTAAACACATCGCGCGCTCTCCAGAAGAGCTGGGTCACGTCCAACGCTCCCTCGGTGGAGGCGCTCACGGAGTTTACAGTGGACACCAACGGTTTCAAGGCCGAGTTCAGCCACGCGGGCGGCGGCGTCATGACGTTCGTCACCAAATCGGGCGCCAACAGGTTCCACGGCTCGGCCTACGAGTTTCTGCGCAATAACGATTTCGACGCCAATGACTGGTTCAGCAACAAACTAGGGAGGGGGCGGCAGATCTATAAGCAGAACGATTTCGGATTCACCTTCGGCGGCCCCGTGTGGATCCCGAAGATCTATCACGGCAAGAACAAGACGTTCTTCTTCTTCTCTCTTGAGGGGTTCCGCAACCGCACCGGCGCGAGCAACGTGACGGCGACAGTACCGACGCCCGAGATGTACAACGGCGATTTCAGCAAGTGGGTGGATTCGAAGGGCAACGTGATCCCGATCTACGATCCGACGACCCAGGTGACAGGCGCCAACGGAACGGTTACGCGCGCGCAGTTCGCCAATAATCAGATCCCCAAGAGCCTCTTCAGCACCACTTCGGTGCAGGCGCTGGGCGTGTTCCAGGCGAGTGGCGCTCTGGCGCCCAACTCCCCGAGCGCCATCCCCGGAAACCCCGGGTATGTGAACAACAACTACATCATCGGAAGTGGAACGAGCGTGCTGCCGGTGGACAAGCGCAGCATCAAGGGCGACCACGTTTTCAACGAGAAGCATCGCATCTCGGGCTATTACGGCTTCGATCGCGAATCGCAGGTGCCGGGTCCGAATGGCCCGCCGACACTGCCAGGCCTGTACAGCAACTACAACGACCTGCAACAGGCTACCGACGTGATCCGTTTCAGTTGGGACTGGACCTTCAGCCCCACCAAGCTGAATCACTTCTATGCCGGCGGCAACAACTGGCGTCAGGACCACAAACCTCCGCAGGAGTACCTCGGCAACTGGAAGAGCAAATTCTGCCTGGGGAACGTTCCGGACTGTAACGACAACCTGGTGAACCTCTTCTCCGGCGGCACGGGCAACACCTACTCAACGTGGGGCGGCCAGGCCGACAATGGATCGGAAAACACGGTCTACGCCTACAACGACGACTTCACATGGATCAAGGGCTCCCACACGCTCAAATTCGGCGGGATGTACCAGGTGAACCACTACAACGGCTTCGGACGGCAATGCGAAGCCGGCTGCGTCGGGTTCAGCTACCTGGAGACCGGAAAGGCCGGCGTCACGGATCCCACCCAGGGAGGCAACGCCTTCGCGTCATTTCTGTTGGGACAGGCCGATTCGGGCCAGATCGACACGGTGCGATTCATCGGCCAGCAGTTCTATTACTACGGCGGATTCATTCAGGACGACTGGCATGTGAAGCGCAATCTCGTGATCAATATCGGATTGCGCTGGGATACCAATCTTCCACCCACGGGCCTCAATGACCGCTGGGCCGACTTCTCGCCTACTACGCCGAATCCCGCCGCCGGCGGGCGTCCGGGCGCTGTCTTGTTCGCGGGAACGGGGACGGGCAGGGTCGGCACACGGACGCTGTCGGATCCGTGGTTCGGCGGATTCGGCCCGCGCCTCGGATTCGCCTACTCCTGGAATGACAAGACGGTGATCCGCGGGTCGTATGGACGGTTCTTCGGCGAGTTGATGTCGGTGACCGGGTCCACACACAACATGGGATTCACGCTGACGCAAACGTTCGCGAACCAAACCAATGGCCTTCAACCCACCTATACGTTGAACCAGGGAATGCCGCCTTGGACCGCGCCGCCGTTCATCAACCCATCGGTTTCGAATGGGAGCACGGTTTCGTGGTTCCAGGGGAATGAGACCTCGCGGCTGCCGGAGTCGAACAACTTCAATTTGTCCTTGCAGCGGCAATTGACGGGCAGCATGCTCGTCGAGGTCTCCTACAATGCGGCGATCGGCTCGCATCTGCAAACGCAACTGCTCGACGTAAATCAGGACAATCCGTCCGTGCTGACCGCGTTCGGAACGATACAGCAGAGCACCGCGGTCCTGTCCAGCGCGGTGGGATCGGCCGCAGCGAACGCCGCCGGCGTCACGGCGCCATATCCCGGCTTTACGGGTACGGTAAAACAGGCGCTTCGCCCATTCCCGCAATACGGAACCATCCAGACCTTCGAAGGGCAGGGCGATCACAGCGGCCATTCCACCTACCACGCCGCGATCCTGCGCGTCGAAAAACGCTACGCGCATGGAATCACGTTCCAGGCTTCGTACGTGTTTTCGAAGATTCTGACGAATGCCGACAGCTACTGGGGTAACAACACCACCAGCACCGGCAACGGCTGCTGCCTGGCGGCCGACCAGTACAACCGCAAGCTCGAGAAGTCAATCGGACAGTTCGACCAGACACACAACTTCAAGACCGGTTTTGTGCTGGAGAGTCCCTTCGGCAAAGGCAAGCCTTACATGACGCACGGTATCGGCGCATGGGTTCTCGGCAACTGGGGACTGAGCGGCGTGTTGACGTATGCCAGCGGCCAGCCTGTCGGTATCACTAGTTCCTACGTTTTGCCGCTATACGCCAATACGAATGGCCGCAGCACGCCCTATGTCACATCGCTCGATGGCTGGCAGCCGAACTGGAACGGAAAGTTCGACCCGAGCGTCAACAATTTCTTCGTTCCTTTCAAGACCGGGCCCTTCCCCGATCAGGGTTTGACAACTCCGCTGAACGGCTTCGGAAACATGACCCGCTACAACCCCAAAGTGCGGCAATTCGCGGCCTTGAACGAGAATCTCGGGATTTCGAGAGCGTTCCCATTTCGCGAAGGAATGAGGCTGGAATTCCGGGCCGAGGCGTTCAACCTTTTCAACCGGACGCGTTTCGGAACCGGCTCGATCAGCCTGCAGGACCAGAACTTCGGCCATCTGACGAGCAGCGGCGACCTCTTGAATACGCCCCGGCAGTTGCAGTTGGCATTGAAGCTGTATTTCTGAGGACTAGCTTTCAGCGACTTGATCGCTGAAAGCTTACCATTCCGAGTAGCGCGTCCCGTCGAGGCTCGCCTTGTCGGAGCCGCTGCGGACATCGAAGAGTCCCGGCTCCATTTGGTTCACGGCGTTCAGCATGTCTTCCATGATCGGCTTCCAGGTGTCGGCCGACCCCGTCATCGGATCTTCCGGGATCTTGCGGAGGTAGCCTTCCGAAACCAGGTCCTGCAGGCCCTGCGGCGCCTTCTGCTTGTCGTAGGTGTATTCGTCGATCACGATGCGGATCGTGAACAGGTTGTTGCGCAAGACGCTTTCCTTAGCGCGCTGGATGGAACGCGTGTAAATGGGGACCGCGATCGAGACCAGGACCGTGATAATCGCCATGACGATCATCAGCTCCATCAGGGTGAAACCGCGACGCAGGGTGAAGCCGCGGCGCCGCTTACCATTCCGCATAGGGTGTCCCATCGCGGGCTTTCTCCGTGCTCTTCGTGAAGACGTCAAAAACGTTCTGGCCGCCCCAGGATTGCGACTTGGGATCGTCGCGCGTACTGCGCTTGCCCCAGTCGTAGGAGTTTGTGATCGGGTCCTTGGGGATGCGCCGCAGGAAGTGGATCTTCTTGTCGACCTCGCCGGCCAGCTTCACGCCCTCCACAAGTTGGTCGAGCGTTTCGGGATAGTTGTCGGTATCGAGCTTCTGCATGCCGAGCTTCTGAGCGTCGGCCATGTCCTTATACTTGTCGATGGCGGTGCGGATCTCATCCACCGCCCGGCGCAGGTCGCGTTCATGGTCGCGCCGGATCTTGTATCGCGCCAGCGGCAGCGCCATGGTGGACAGCAGCGCCAGGATGGTGAAGGCCACGATCAGCTCGACGAGAGTGAGACCTCGCTGGTTTTTCCTGGTCATTGCTACTGTGCCGTAAAGGTCAGGCTCGAAACGCTCGCGGCGATCGGCTGCTGTTTCGTGTCTTTGAGCAAAGCTTCCGTCACCGCTACGGTTCCCGAGCCCTTTCCGATCACGGAGAAGATCAATTGGGCCAGCACACCGGAGCCGTTCGCGCCCGCCGAGCCGGCGACCCTGGAAATATTGATGGTGGCCTCACCGGTGTCGTTACGGATGTCGATCACGGGGGGATTCTGGCCGTCCTGTTTCAGGAAATCTCCCGGATTGATCTGATTCAGCCGCAACAGCTTCGGATCCCACTTCAGACGGATCGGCGCGGCGGCGAAAAGATCCGTTACGTTCTGCGCGCTCAACGTGGCGAGGAACTGACCGCCCAGAGGCGCGACCGCTGTAGCGGGAGTGAAGGTCACGGCAGGCGAACCGGTGGCGGGGGTTGGAACCGGGGACGTTGCCTGGGGTGGAGGAGCCGCGGTCGCGGGCGGGGCACTTGGCGGCGCCGGAGGGGGCGGCGGCGGAGTGGCCGGCGCATAGCTCAGTTTCACGACCTGGTCCGTGCCGGCGGAAACCCCGCGGAGGTCGAGCGGCGTGATGCTTTGTGTTCGCACGATGTGGGGGATCAATGCGATAGATCGGAAGAGCGTCGTGTAGGGAAAGAGTGTAGATCTCG
>OBLT010002378.1_pt1 | contig 11734 bp, 5 predicted proteins | sample 1518721 | NCBI WGS metagenome assembly OBLT01 (sample SAMEA3539307, study PRJEB22396) | soil metagenome | biome: tundra; feature: field; material: soil | place: USA | collected 2010-05 | depth 0.15 m | reverse complement strand
TGTCGTAGGTGACCACACTTTGCACCGTCGTCGGGTTCATCCGGATCTGGCTGACCACTCCCTGAAACGTTTGCTTGGGGAGGGCATCCACCTTGAAGGTGACTACCTTGCCCACCTTAATGTTGTCCACATCGGACTCGTCGGTCTTGGCATACACCCACATTTTGGTGAGATCCTGCGCGATGGTAAAAATGGTAGGAGCTTGCAGGGATGCCGCCACGGTTTGCCCCACATCTACATTTCGCGCCACCACCGTGCCGTCGATGGGAGAACGAATCACGGTGTAATCGAGATTGGTTTGGGCTACGGCGACGGCAGCTTCCTTTTGACTGATTTGCGCCTCGCCTTGCGTGATGTTGGCTGCGGCGGCATCGACGGATGCGCTGGCTGCGTCATAGTTCGATTTGGCAAGGTCCAGTTGCTGCTGGCTCATGACGCCGTCTTTGGTCAAGCCAACGGCACGATCATAGTCGGCCTTAGTCTGGACCAATGCGGCTTTCGCCTTTTCGAGATTGGCTCGGGCCGCTTGCAGGTTGGCCTCCGCGTTTTTCAAGTCAGCGGCCGCTTGCAGCAGGGCCCCCTTGAACAATGCAGGATCGATGAGTGCGACAACGTCCCCCTTATGCACGCGGGAATTGAAGTCGGCATTGAGTTTCGCGATGGTGCCGGAAACTTGCGATCCCACCTGGACGGTGATTACCGAGTTGATGGTTCCGGTGGCTTCCACAACGTCGTCGATGGCGCCTCGTTCCACCTTCGCCGTGAAGTGCTGCGCTTGCGTGCTGCGATTCAGGCCCAAAGCAACGAACAATCCAGCTACGACCGCAACACCCGCCAAGATGAGCCACTTGCGTTTCGTCATTATGTCCAGTTCCAGGAATCAATCAAAAGTATTTCACTCATATCGCAGCGCCTCGATGGGATCCAGCAGAGACGCCTTGCGCGCTGGGTAGTATCCGAAGAAGACTCCGACCGCGACCGAGAACATCGCGGCTACCACGACCGCTTCGACAGACATCTCGATGGGCCAACCCAGAGTCTGTCCAACCAAATAGGAGCCAAAGATCCCAACCAATACACCCGCAGCGCCCCCAACCAGGCTGAGCATGATGGATTCTCCCAGGAACTGAAGCTGAATGGCCGCTTCGGTCGCTCCCACCGCCACTCGGACTCCGATCTCACGCGTACGTTCGGTAACCGAAACCAGCATCACGTTCATGATGCCAATTCCTCCCACGATCAGGGAAACGGATGCGATTGCTATCAGCAGAATGGTCAGAGTCTTGCTGGCGTCGAGCTGGGCCTGAATGATGTCCTCAGGATTTCGAATATTAAAATCGTCCTCTTCTTCGGGACGCAGGTGGTGTCGATCCCGGAGCACGGCGGTTGCTTCCTGTCCGGCCATCTTGACCACGTCTGGTGACACGGCCGAGCACAGAATGTCGTCCAACCAGGTAATGCCCTTCAGCTTCTTCTGCGCGGTCGTGTAGGGCAGGATCACTGTGTCGTCCTGATCTTGCCCGGAAAGCGAGAGCCCTTTTGCTTGCAGCGTAGCCACCACCTTGCAGGGAAGGCTATTGACGCGGATTACTTTTCCAACCGGTGCTTCGACGCCAAAAAGTTGTTGCCGAACCGTTCGGCCAATCACGCAAATGTCGGCCGCTCGATCCACATCGTCCGCTGAAAATATCGCTCCCTGATCCACATACCAGCGCTTTATATCGAAGTATTCGGGCGAAACGCCGTGGTAGGACGTGTGCCAATTCTGATTGCCGTAGATGACCTGAACCGGATCATCCACATTCGGCGAAACGCTCTTGATGAGAGAAATCTGGTTCTTAATCGCGACGGCATCCGCCATGACCAGAGTCTTCGTGTCATGCGTGCCCGTGCGGACGCCGTTGACCGCACGGCCGCCCGCTTCAATCCAGACGAAGTTGTCTCCAAGGTTGTTCAGTTGTTGCTGGACTCGCGCTTGTCCGGCTTTGCCGATGGCCACGACACAGATCACGGCCGCAATCCCGATGGTGATCCCCAAGACCGTCAGGACGCTCCGCATTTTATTTCTGAGCAGTGCCACCAATGCAGATCGAAAGAGAGCCCCGTAGTTCACAGTTCCGAATCCTCTCGGCACACGATGCCATCATAGCTGGAAGAAATAAGTGTACTTGATGACGAATCGATTCTCCCATTCACCCTCATCGAGGTCTCACGAAGAATGCGATGCTCACGGACACTTTGCCGGGCAGGGCGAAGCGCAGCAGGTCATCGCGAGCCGATCACCGCTAGCAGGTCATTGCTGCTGGAATGGGGAGTCGGGCCGGGAAATGTTGACCGCGTAGAACGATCGCCGCCCCCAGATGCGGGGCTGGTGGGCGTCCGCAAATAGGATATCCACGACCGGGCGCGTCTCGGTTTGCGCCGTGCGGTCCACAAAGCGTGCCAGATGCTTGCGGGCGCGATTTCTAGACATGAGCACAATCGTGTCGTTCAGGTTGGCACGCAGCTTCCGCTCCGCCGTCGGTGAAAGTGCCACGTTCAAGACTTTCCCAGTTGGGAGGGTGTGCTTGGGCACCGCATAAGCACTCCGTGCTGGAGCACTGTTCGAGAAGACCGGATCGGGGCCAAAATCGCCGGTCAGAGCATAAGCGGTCACCTGAACGCGAGCCTTTGAGGAATCGAGGAACGCGAGTTTTTGGTTTGCCGCTGATAGTCGCACGGTAGCATCGACAAGCTCGGATTTGGTCTGCTGCAGTTGATCGCTGAGTTGGCGCACCACTGCGGCGTTTCGGGCGTTTTCGTAACGATGAAGCCCCACACCTGTTCCGAGTACGAAAGTAACCAGAAGTGCCATCGTCAGATTTCGCATTGTCATAGCAGCCTCCGTCCCGATGGCATATTCCGGTGCTTGCAGTGTGCCATTTCAGGAAGTACGAACCGCTAGGACCGAGTCGCTGGTGAAGGCAACGGTAACGTGCAGTGTGCGCAGGAGTTCCAATCTGGCTGTCGGCAGGGTTGGCGGGCATCCAACGTGGCGGCCACTGCTTTATGCTCATAGTCACCTGGAAAGTAACGTTGCATAATCTTGCGCAGAAGTCCGAATCGCTGCGACACGGTGGTCGCACGGGGTAACTCTCACAATGGTTACGAACCGAGGACAATAAATAGGATACTATCCTCCCGACTGGGCACCCGGCGCGACTCGGAGTTCGATTCTGCCCGTGTAGGTACTAGCTTTCATTGGTGTTCTTCCGCCGTCAACCGTAAGGGTCACGCTGAAGCCTTTCGGAGCGCTTATGGTGGCGCCCTGGGCAACGGTCAGGCTGGTGAGATAGGAAGTCTTGTCGACAACCCATCGGGAGTTTCCGTCGAGAGATACCTTCAGACCATATTTATTAGCAGTTGGGCCAAAGGTGTTTTTCACATCGCCGATCAAATAATAAGTTTCTATTGTGGGCTCCTTACCCGTGGAGGGGGAAGCCGTGGCAGTTGTGATCGCGCCCGTAATGGTCGCCTTCTCGAAAGAGACGGTCATGTCGCCCCGTCTCGTCATGGCATGGATGATGTCCCCATTCAGAGTTACGTCCTTGAAGGTGGCGGTGACGTCGCCACTGAAACTGGCACCGCCGCCGGGAGGGCCGTCAACGCCCGGAACACCGCCCGGCGCACCACCCGGGCCGCCAGCCATGGCTTTCATAATAGGATCGTCGTTCTCCATGGTCTGGATGATGACGCCGTTCCCAGAATGCAGTTCCGCGTTGTCCACAACTATGTTAGTACCCCGATCCTTGACCTCGATTAAGGTGGACTTAGTATTGAATACAGTCCCCTTTTCGATGGTCAGGGTGCCGCCGCCCGTGCCTTGGTGCATCATGACCCCGAACCTGCGGGAATTCACCACGGTACCATCGGTAAATGTGCCGGAGCCATTGCCTCCTATGATCAAGCCCACGTTGGCGACGTTAAATGTGCAGTGGCTGAAGTGATCATGAGCATCGCCATTGGCGTAGGCGCCGTAACCGCTTTCCGTTGTCTCAATCAGGCTATTGGTCGCATACATTCTGGTCGGCCCCTCGCCATCGCTTGAAAGAGCTCCCCATCCCTGAGCCTTGATGTGGGTGTTGTTGTAGTAGACAGTGCCGCTGTCCATCAGGTTGGTGGCACGGACGTTGCCGGTGAAACCCAGCCCATAGGGAACCTCCATCATTTTGCCTGGCTGGATCGTAAACCGATAGTCGGTGGGTAATGTGCCGTTGTAGACTTCGATGAAAGAATCATTAACGGTCATAGTGCTGTTGCCGCCGACAAACACCGCAGTTCTTATAGCGCCCCTGGTAGTGATGTGAGCTCTATCTACAGTAACTTTCGCGTTTCCGCTGGACATGATTGCCGCGCCGAAGCCCGCAAAGTCGTTCCCACCGTTTCCAGTCATGTCCATCTTGGGATTAACGATGGAATACGTGGAATCACCGGTCACAACAATGCCGTTGAATTTCTCTCCCTTGGAAATAACCGAAACGTCGGTTGCGAAAGTTTCGGTCACCTTTCCGCCAATCCCTGCCGCCGCCACGGATTTCTTCGGCACATATGCGCCGTTGTCTATATATACAGCCGTTCTAAAGTGGTGCGGATCTAATCCTTCAAATTGGACGATAATGTCTTTTGTGACCGTGAGCACGATCTCTCCCTCGTAAGTTCCGGGACGGATTCCTGTTTCAACGCCATCAACCGTCAGGGTCACGCTGCAGCCCTTGGGAGCCGTGATACTAGCGTCCCTGGCAACGGTCAGGCGGTTCAGGTGAGTAGTCTTGTCGACCACCCATGTGGCGCCAGCCTGAAGTGATTTAGCAGGTAATACACTGTCTTTGTTCGCAGCCGATGCCGCAAAGGACAGCATGGCCACAGCGGCGCCCAGGAGTACCAAACCTCTAATGGAATGTGTTTCCCCGATCATAGTTCCTCCAGCACCGATATTCGGATTCCAGCGACTTCAATCGATTTGGGGGTTATACGCATCACCTTCACCAACTTAGACGGGCTTTACGTTCAAAGTACCCCTTGCCAGGCGGTAGGTTCCCTTCAAGGTGCAGCCTTAGCCTGCGATAGCGGTGATAGTAATACCGGGGGAGCTCGTGGAGGGCGCCGGACCGCAGAGCGCCGTGCGGCCGCAGGAGAAGTTGTCACCAATCCTCAGTATATATGAACGCTCTCCTTCAACAGGCGTCTCGCAACTGGCAGGAAATGAACGTCGAAGCCGCCATTGGAGTGCGGGTCATCTACGGCAAGCCCGGCCCCCCCCAAGAATCGTAGCTGCATCTTTCTCGGAGTAGCCCCGGGGCGCACACTAACGCACGCTGAACACGGCGAGTGTCTGAGCCTTCAATAAGACGTGCACGTTACCGGCTACAAGCTCCGCGGGCGTGTTCCCAAACACTGCCTCTAACTGGCGCGCAGCTTCAAGAGGCGTGTTTTCGACGGGAATAGTGAGTTCGATCGTCTTCGGTGCATTGTTGTAGACGATGAGCAGCTTATCTTCATCTTGCGGCGACTCGCGCAGGAACGCGTAGTAAGTGTCGTCCCAGCCGATGTGCCACTGCTTTCCGGTACGCAGAGCGGCGTGACTCTTGCGCAGCGCCAGCAGCGACTGCACGTGCGCGAATACATCCTGTTGTTCGGCGGTACGGCCGCCGGCGGTGAAGGCGTTGTGCAGATCGCCTGGGAAGCCTCCCGGAAAATCGCGCCGGTTATCGGGATCGTCGCCGCCGTCCATCGCAATTTCGTCGCCGGAATAAATTTGGGGAATTCCGCGCAACGTCAGCAGCAGTGAAAATGCCGCCTTGAGTTTGGCCGGGCTGCTCCCTTCTTCACTCATGAAGCGCCGGTTGTCGTGATTTCCGAGGAAAGTGACGAGCGTCTCGGGATGCGGATAGAGTTCGTCGTGCTGAAGAATGTCGACAATCTTCTGCATCGACGCGCCCTTGATGACCACGTCGCGCAAAGCATTGCAGAGCGGGAAGTCGAAGACGGTGGCGAGGCCGGAATCGATGCCATCGAACTGTTTTCGTCCGCCTGCAAAAAATGAAGTGATGGTCGAGTCGGGATCCGCCACTTCGCCGACGTCCATAATCCGTGGATCAACAAACCCTGGATAGACCTGGCGCAACCGCTCGTGCCATCCGCTCCAGAACTGGCGTGAAGAATAAGGAAACGTGTCGAGGCGGAAGCCATCGAGTTGCGCCGTTTCCGTCCACCACATCGCATTCTGCACCAGATAGGTGGCGAGTTCGGGATCGTCGGGATTCAGGTCGGGCAACTTGCCCGCGAACCACCCGTTGAGCGTGGCCAGAGACTCGCGCGGTGAAGCATGCGGATCGACCAATCCTGAAAAGTTATAGGAGGGCTCCAGATGGTGCGCTGGCGTGCCGTGAAACCACGTCGGCGTCGGCGGGTCGTTGGCCCAGGGATGATGCGGGCCGGTGTGATTGACGACGTAGTCGATCAGCACCTTCATGCCCAGCCGGTGGGCGTCAGCCACCAGCACCTGGTATTCGTGCATGGATCCCATGTGGTCGTCGAGGGCGTAGAAATCGACCACATGATAGCCGTGGTAGTCGGAGTCGGTGTTCTTCCAGACGGGAGTGAGCCACAGCGTGGTGACACCGAGGTCGCGGAGATATTCGAGGTGCTGGCGAATGCCGCGCAGATCGCCGCCGTGGTACGTTTTGGGCTGACTGCGGTCATAGACGCCGTTCGAACCCGACGGCTGGTCGTTTGACGGATCGCCGTCGGCGAAGCGGTCGGGCATGATCAGATAGATGACGTCGTCGCGAGAGAAGCCTTCGAAGCGGCCGCGTGGGTCGTCACGCGCCAAGAGCGGCAACTGGACGGTCGTCGATCCCGCCGAAGTGGTGACGCGTAACGACGCCGTTTCCGCGGGCAAACCGGAATGGAGTTGCAGGTGGACGAAGAGATAATGTCCATTGGCGGAAGCTTCAGAGCCGAGCGCGGTCAAACCTTGCGTCGGACTTTCCAGGCGGGCGCCGTTCAGGTTTTCCCCGGTGAGCAGCAGCGTTAGCTCGGGCGTGTAGTTCACCCACCAGTTCGGAGGATCGATCTTATGAACTACGGGAACTTGCCCCGCCTTGGCATCCAACTGTGGCCATGCCGGCAGCGCGAGCAGGCAGACCACGGTCAGCAATAGCGCGATGGTGCGTTTGTTTTTCATGGCAGTTACCGCCGCCCCGGCTTAAGGCACACCAACCACGCAATGCGGAGCAGGCAAATCAAGATAAAGAGAGCCGAGAGCGTAGTCCGCTGCTCGGCTCCCTGAGGTTCCGGAGGCGCCTGAGATTGTGTTCAGGCACCTTGCCGGTGTGTGGCTTAGAACGAAAACCGGACCGCCAGTTCCAGTTGACGGTTGGTCGGCGCGAGCCGTGGCGTCGTCAGTATGCCGAAACCGTTAGTGCCGGTGTCATTGTAGTTGGTGTCCGGATTCGAAAACTGGGGCGTATTGGTCAGGTTATAGACCTGTGCCCGCAGCTCCGTCTTGAAGCGTTCCGTAAAGCTGATGTTCTTGCTGAGCGAAAAATCCCAGGTATGGCTTCCCGGTCCGGGGAAAGCGTTCTTGGGAAGTGTGCCTACGAGGCCGGCAGGGCTCGTGAACGCACCCGGCGCGCATTTGATCCAAACAAAAGCGGAGACGCCGGTCGAGCATCCGCCGTGGTAATCCGGACGCGAATTCTGGCCGTTCGCCGTAGCTGACGCACCGGTGATATCGATCGGTGTACCGCTGGCCAGCACAAACACGTTGTTCAACTGCCAACCGCCAACGATCGCATCCAGGCCGCTGGACATATCGTGACCAATCATCTTTCCGCGTCCGAAGGGCAGCTCGTAAATGACGCTGGCAGTGAAGTTTTGACGCTGGTCGGCATCGGAGTTGCCATACTGATAGTGGAGTAGCGGCGTGCCGTTGCTGCCTACCACGATGCCACTGGCGCCACCAAAGGTGGAAGCGGCATTATCGAGCGTATGTGACCAGGTATACGCAAGAGTTGCCATCAGTCCGTTGCTCATTTGGTGGGTCAGTTTGGTCTGCAGGCCGTTGTAGTTTCCGCTGCCGATCATCCCATACTCGCTGATGGCACCCACACCATTGGGATTGATAGAGCCCCCAACCGGGAACCAGTTCGTCGCCGGCCCCGCCGAATAAGGTGCCAGCATCGTTTCGTTGGCGTTGAACGGCGTTGCAATGTTCGACATATGGGTCCCAACGTATCCGAGGACCCATGACGTCCTGTTGTCCAAAGCTTGTTCGATCTGCACGTTCCACTGCTGAATGTGCGAGTTCGGGCTGTTCTTCGGGTAATAGATCACGCCGTTGGCCGCGCTGACAGAGTTGGGGTTGATTCCAACCTTTGCCGGCAATGCCCCAGTGGCACCCACCGGATTCGTGGACCCAATCGGCGCGGCTCCGCTGAGGGTAATGCGGTAGCCGCTGTTGGGATTGTGGGTGCCGGAGCAATCAATCCCCGCTGAAGACGTATTGCAGGCATAGTAGGTGTTGGTGCCGTTGAAGTCCGGGTTGTTCGAGAGTTGGTTGGCCACGCCGCCGCGGTCAAGATAGTAGAACAGTCCATAGCCGCCGCGGAGCACGGTTTTGCCCGTCCCAAACAGGTCGTAGGCGAAGCCGATGCGTGGACCAAAGTTGTGCTTCGGCGTGTCGATGAGCGAGCGACTGTACCCGGGGGCCTTGCCCGCCTCAGCGAGAAGCCCGGTTGTGGGATCGAAGACCGACTGGTTGTTGTTGACTTCGTAAGGCCAGGTGAACAGGTCGTAGCGGATGCCGAGGTTGAGAGTCAGCTTGCTATTTACACGCCAGTCGTCTTGTGCGAAATAGCCGGTTTCCCAGCTTCGAGTGTCGTAATAGCCATGGAAGCCGCCCACGCTGTAGGCACCCATAAACCCGCCCAACAGCTCGGAGGCCTCAAAACCGGTGAACGTTCCGTGGCCCGAGGTAGGCGCTGGGTATCCGCCATAGTTGCCGTCGTCAATCCAGAAATAGCCTTTGGCATTATTGCCCTGGGTCCAGTTCACGTCGCGATGAAGAATGGTGCCGCCAAATTTGAAGACGTGTTTTCCTTTAGTCCAGCTCACGGAGTCGTTGAACTGTTGCGCCGGCTCGACTACCAGATACGGGCCTCCGTCACCGACATAGGCCATGTTTCCGTACCAGCCGCCGATGATCGGATAACCGCCTAGCAACGGGTCCGTATTGGCATTCACAATCCCGATTTGTTGGGCCATCGTAGTGCCAAAACCAGGCTGCTGATACCCGTAATATGGGCGTGAGTAGCCGTAATGAAATTCATTGAGTACGGTGGGGCTGAAAATGTGCGTGTAGCCGACGGCGACCTGACGGGGATGCTGCGGGTTCGAGCCGCTGCCCGAGGGCAGGAAGTGCTGCGCGTTGTGAGCGCCTTGCAGCCACGGAACGTTCGACAGCGAATCGGTGCCAAGACTGTAGCGAGCGAAGAACGAGTCTTTGGATGAGGCCACAAAGTCCACGCGCGCATCGTAATCGTCGTTATGGGTGATGTTCTGCGCCAGCCCCTGGAAGTTGTTGTCGTTGGTGGCCGGGTTAAAGCCGGTGAGATTGGTGTTGGGAAACTGGTTCAGGTACGCCAAGCCGACTGAGTTCTGGTTGGCAGTGGGGATGATATTCAGTTGGGTATTGCCCACCTGCGAGGTGGCGGCGGTACCGGCCCAGCCGAAAGGCAAGCAGGTTTGCGGGTTGTAGACGTATCCATTACTTGCGCTAAATTGCGGTAGCGGACTGCTGCCGGAGTAAAGGCCGGGGCACAGCGTCGGGATCGGCACAGTGGTCGCATTTGCTGCTCCAGAGCCCGTCTGGCAATCGACTGTGCCGTGTGGGCCGGAGCACAACTCTTGGAAGTTGCCGGTACGCATGAGCGCGGTTGGCACTTTGCTGGGACTGGGAGGTGCCGGTACATTCTGGCGCCACCCCTGATAATCGAGGAAAGCGAAAAGTTTGTTCTTCCAGATGGGCCCGCCTACCGAAGCTCCGAACTGATTGCGGCTCAACGCGGGGATATCAGCGGCTCCAAATTCCTTGGCGGCTGCCTCTTTGGAGCGGTTAAACCAGAAGGCAGAACCGTGAATATCATTGGTCCCGGACTTGGTGGCAACTTGCACCACGGCTCCTCCGGCTCTTCCAAACTCAGCCGGGGCGACGCTGGTCGTCGTTTTGAATTCGGCGATGTCTTCGATCGCAGGGATGATGATCAGGGTGTTGACCATCGAGTCGTTGTTGTCGAGGCCATCGAGCAGGTAGTTGTTGGCTTGAGGGCGCAGACCATTGACAGCAAGCGCTGCGCCGCTCGATTCGTAGTTGCGCCAAGTCTCGGCCGCCGGACCCCCAGGCCCGATGCCGGCTGCGTTATCCCCATAAAAGCCCCGGCTGACACCCGGAGTGAGCAGAGCCAATTGGGTGAAGTTGCGGCCGTTGAGCGGGAGCTCCACTACTTGCCTTCCTTGGATCACCTCGCCGGCGCTCGAAGTAGACGTATCTACCAGCGGCACTGCTTCGGTCACGTCAATCGTCGTGGAGGCCGAGCCAGTTTCCAGCTTTAGGCTAATCTCGAGGACTTGGGAAATTTCGAGGGTAAAGTCGGCGGTTGCCGTCCTAAAGCCCTCCTGCTTCACCTCAACATGGTACTTTCCGATCGGCAAAGCGTTGACACTGTACTCGCCCGCAGCGCCCGTTTTCGCGGTTGACACCCGTCCGGTTCCAGCCTCGGTCACCGTAACGGTCGCGTTCGATATGACCGCGCCGGTTGGGTCTGTGATGGTTCCGATGAGACGGGCCGTATCCGACTGTGCCAGCGCAAACCCGGCCAGGCAGAGCACAAGAATGAGAACCAGAAAGAACCTGCTGTTCATGTTTCCTCCAATTACGGGGATGTCTTCAGGGACATCCGCGGGCACATCGGGAGTCTTGAAACCCTACGCACTCCCATAGGGAACTGCAACTTTTAGTGCAAAGGCGCACCCGAGGTACGTTTCACTAGGTCTTTAAACGGTTACTGCGGTAAAATGGTTTGGTTGCATCACCATACAATCCTCTGTTACCTCAGTGTTAAATGGCTGTGACACGCACTCTCGCCGCCGCGCCCGAACAGTTCTTCCAGCAAATAGATAACATTATTAAAAGTCATAGTTTGCGGGGCTCCGAGTCTCTCTGCAAGCTGCTGCAATATCTCGCAAAACAGGCCCTCGATCATCCCGACTCCCCGGTGAAGGAGTATCAGATTGCCACCGAGGTGTTCGGGCGGCCCGCGGACTTTGATCCGCAATCGGACTCCACCATCCGTGTGCAAGCGGGACGTCTGCGGATGAAGCTGGCGGAGTACTACGCCGGAGAGGGAGCGGCGGATCCCATCCTGGTCAAAATTCCGAAAGGAAGCTATCACCTTACCTTCGAGGTGCGACCGATCGAGCCGCAGCTTCAGACCGTGCCTTCGCGCGAGGCGGCGCCGCCAAGCGCCGTGGTCGAAACCGTGCCGGCACGCTGGCGGATTGCCTTCATTCTACTGCTGGCCGGCTTCATCACTGCGTTGGTCGTTTTGGGGAGCCTGCTGTGGAACCGGAGACTCCCCGAACCCGCGATAGCGGCGCCGAGTGCAACGCGGACCGCCGGTCCTCTGGCTGCGTT